>Ga0316204_10000127_pt1 | contig 311940 bp, 294 predicted proteins | sample 6monrhotite_MG_2_FD_205661 | JGI IMG/M metagenome (GOLD analysis project Ga0316204, IMG submission 205661) | Microbial mat bacterial communities from mineral coupon in-situ incubated in ocean water Damariscotta River, Maine, United States -... | ecosystem: Environmental > Aquatic > Marine >... | reverse complement strand
ATCGCCTCAAGCGCAACCTTGGCTTTAAACTCGGGCGAATGGTTCTTTCGTTTCTTCATTTTGGATCACTTCTTTCGTCATGCGATCCACCTTAACGACTGGTCTGAATTTCCGCGACCACCTCTCTTCTGGCTGTCGCACCCGGTCCCGGGCTCAAGTATCGCGCGGCGCTCAGTATTTCCTATGGTGCGGGCTTGCGGGCCTCTGAGGTATGCAATCTCACGACCGGCGATATCGACAGTGATCGCATGCTGATCCATGTCGTGCAGGGCAAAGGGCGTAAAGATCGCAAGGTGATGCTGTCGCCGGGATTGCTCGACCTGTTGCGTGACTATTGGTGCGAGGCCCGGCCCGAGGGGTGGATGTTTCCGGGCAAGCCGAAGATCAATCCGATCTCACCGCGTCAGCTCAATCGGGCATTCACATCGGCCAAACGCATGGCCGGGATCAACAAACCCGCAACGCTGCACACGCTCCGGCACAGTTTTGCGACCCATCTGCTGGAATCAGGGACGGATGTTCGAGTGATCCAAGTGCTGTTGGGCCATGCCAAGCTGACGACAACAGCGCAGTACACCAAAGTCGCCACAAAGATGATCCGGGATACAACCAGCCCGTTTGAGGCGCTCAAGCAGTTGAACCTGCAGACACGTAAGAAGCAACCGGAGTGATGGACGGGGATTGCCGCGCGCAAGGCTGGAGGTTGCTGACATATTCCGCAAACATGGTCCCGCGTGGCGGCGGGCCAATGCAGGGCATATCAACCTGAGCCAGCTTAAGGTGATGTCAGCGATAGAGGCCTGTCGGACCGAGGCGCTCGGTGGGCATGTGGCAGCCTGCACCAAATGCGATCACCAGCATATCGCATACAATAGCTGCAAGAACCGGCATTGCCCGAAGTGTCAGGGACCCGCTGCGCGCGACTGGATGGAGGCGCGCGCCGAAGACTTGCTGCCGGTTGAGTATTTCCATGTCGTCTTCACTCTCCCAGCCGAGATTGCGCGGATCGCCCTCTGGAACAAACGGGCCATTTACGGCCTGCTGTTCCGGGCGTCCGCAGAGACCGTGACGACCATCGCTGCTGATCCCAAGCGCATGGGTGCTCGTGTTGGCATGACCAGTGTTCTGCATACTTGGGGGTCAGCGCTGACCCATCACCCGCACGTCCACATGATCGTGCCCGGTGGTGGTCTGTCGCCTGGCGGCACTCGATGGATCGCCAGCAAGCCGGGGTTCCTCCTGCATGTGCGGGTGTTGTCGCGGTTGTTCCGACGCCTGTTTGTCGAAGGGTTGATGGCGCTGCATCGCACCGGTCAGCTTGCCTTCTTTGGCGACTCGAAAGAACTGGCCAATGCGGAAGCCTTTGCCAAGTACCTCGCTCCGCTGCGCAAAACGGAGTGGGTCGTTTATGCCAAACCGCCCTTCGGCGGGCCCGAGGCCGTGCTGGCCTATCTCAGCCGCTATACCCACCGGATCGCAATCTCAAACAGCCGCCTCGTCAGCGTCGATGCCAACACCGTGTGTTTCCGGTGGAAGGATTACCGCATTAAGCGCGGCGACAGAATGAAGGTCATGCGACTGGCCACGCCTGAGTTCATTCGGCGCTTCCTTATGCACGTCTTGCCCGATGGGTTCCACCGCATCCGCCACTATGGCCTGCTGGCCTCCGCACAACGCAAGGCCAATATCGCAAAGGTCCGCGCCCTGATTGGGGCATGCGCACCAGAGCAAGAACCACCATCCGAGAATGATCCCACACCACTCACATTGCGGGAACCGTGCCCCTGTTGCGGCGGCACAATGCTGATCATCGAAACGTTCAAGCGCGGCCAGGTTCCCCGATCCCGCGCTCCACCAAGGAAACAGGCCGCATGATCGATCGTCCGTTCACACCACCCAATGCAAACCGGTTGCTTCTGCAATACCGGCCAAAATCACTTGCGCGCTGCGATCCAGCAAGTCACGAAAAAGGTGCACACTGGCAACGGCCAAGCTGCGATCTTAGGCAAACGTCTGGGCAAAACGTAAAAACCGCCGTCTTCAATTTGACCAACAACGCATCCGCAGCAGTCACAAGCCCAACAAACAGCGCTCTTTCCCCATAGGCACTACCCAGCCCCCGCGGCTTCCTCCCTGAGAGATTTTCCAACGCGGGCCACACTCACACCAAGTCGAAGCCTCGCACCCTGGCCCGCATCAGAAAATCTTCATCGGAGCCGCCATTCGCAGTAGACTGAACGAACGTCCGCTATGGGTCCAGTGCCAGTTGTCGATGTTGAGGAATGTCCGGACACCCCTCAAGCGTGCTGTTCAACGTCACTATCCTTGTTGTCATGGTCCAGTCTGATGTGCCGCCCGGCGACGGACATCCGCGTGTCACAAAAGTTTTGCCCCCGATTCGCGCAACCTGTGGTAGCGTTCCGGCATTGTATAAACTGATTTGGAGACTGCCATGGGTGCCCGCGATATCTCGTTTGCGAGTTTCAACCTTTTGAACCTGCAACTGCCCGGTGACGCAATTTACGGCGACAGGGACGGCTGGGATTTCCAGACCTTCGCGCGCAAGGTCAACTTTACCCGCGATGTGTTGCTGCGTCTTGAGGCGGATGTGATCGGCCTGCAGGAGTTGTGGGCCAGGGATGCACTGGATCAGGCGCTGGCGGCGGGAGAGATCGGGGATATCTATACGCCGCTCGTGCCGCCGGGCCACAACGGAAAACGGATCGTTTGCGCCGCCCTTGTGCGCAATGATCTGCTGGTGGGCGAACCGGAGTGGATCACCGATTTTCCCCCCGAATATGTCCTGAAATCCGGCGGCGACGATCCGCAACAGGATTTCATCGAAGTACGCCTGAACAGCTTTTCGCGCCCGGTGCTGCATTTCAGGGTGCGCCCCGACCCGCGCACCCCGGAAATCCACGTCTTTGTCTGCCATTTCAAGTCCCGCCGTCCGACGCAGATCTGGCGCGAGCGCAGCTGGTATGAAAAGGACGTCCATGGGCCCCACGCGGCGGCCCTTGGCTATGCCGTCTCGACTGTGCGCCGAACGGCAGAGGCGGCGGCCCTGCGTGTGCTGGTCACAAAACTGGCCAAGCAGACCGACACGCCCGTGGTCATCATCGGCGACATGAACGACGGCAAGGACAGCAACACCCTCAACATCCTGAGCGAGCAGCCGACCTATCTGTCGCCGCTGTCGTCCGGGGGCGGTGACAATGCGATGTATACCGCGCAGACGATGCAGGAATACCGATCCGTGCGCGATGTCTATTATACCCATGTTTTCAAGGGCTACCGCGAAAGCCTCGATCACATCCTGTTCTCTCAGGAATTCTACGACAACTCCAAGCGCCGGATATGGGCATTCGACGAGATGGTGGTGGAGAATGACCACCTCAACTACGATGATCACAAGGAAAGCGGCACCAACGATCACGGGATCATACGGGTCGGGTTCAAGTGGAAGCCTGCCGAGGACGCGGCGGTTTGAGACACCGGAGCGCACCCATGAGCAATGGCCCTCGATCCGGCGGCCTTGTGCCTTGCGGGGCGGCGCCGGGGTGACATCCTGTGCCGCGCAGGCCCGGCGCGCGCGCATGCTGACCACAGAGCGCCGTGCAACCGCCGCCCGTGTGGCACCGCGCGAACGGATGCGGACCCGGGTTGGGCTGCGCTGTCGGCTGGCGGGGCAGGGTGCGCTTTTGCCACTGGCCACCCGTCGCGCTGCGTCCTAAAACGTCGCACAGACTTATGAGGCCCCGCATGCGCAACATCACACCCCAACCCGGCATCATGGACATCGCGCTGTATCAGGGCGGGCGGTCGCATCTTGCCGGTGTGGACAAGGTGCTCAAGCTCAGTTCGAACGAGAACCCGCTGGGTGCCCCTGCGAGCGCGCTGAGGGCGCTGACCGAGGCTGCGGGCGCCATGCACCTGTACCCGTCGACCGATCACGTGGCGCTGCGCCGCGCCATTGGCGAGGTCTGGGATGTCGAACCCGACCGCGTGATCTGTGGCGTGGGGTCTGACGAGGTGCTGCAATTCGTGACGCAGGCCTTTTCGGGGCCCGGAGACGAGATCATCTATACCGAGCACGGGTTTTCGATGTACCCGATCCTTGCCAGCATGGCAGGTGCAATGCGCGTCTGTGTGCCCGAGGCCGCGCGGGTTGTGGATGTCGATGCCATCCTGTCCGCCGTGACGGAACGCACCCGCGCGGTGTTGCTGGCCAACCCCGCGAACCCGACCGGCACGATGCTGCCCGAAGGGGACCTGGAGCGGTTGGCCGATGGCTTGCCGCCTTGTGTGATCCTGGTGGTTGACGGGGCCTATGCGGAATTCGCGGCCGGCTATGACGGCGGTATAACGCTGGCCCGCGAACGCCCTAACATGTTGATCACGCGAACGTTTTCCAAGATCTACGGGCTGGGCGGACTGCGCGTCGGCTGGGGCTACGGCGCGCGCGACATGATCGACGTGATGACCCGCATTCGCCAGCCTTTCAATCTGTCCGTCGTGCAACTGGCCGCCGCCGAGGCGGCGGTGAGAGACCGCACGTGGGTCGCGCAATGCGCAATGCTGAATGTCGAACAGCGTGCCCGACTGACCGGGGCGCTGCGTCAGCTGGGTCTTGAGTGTGACGAAAGCCATGCCAATTTTGTCCTCGCCCGCGCGGCCGATGTGGCGCAGGCGGACGCGGCAGAGGCCGCACTCAATGCCGCCGGTATCCTGGTGCGGCGCGTTGCGGGCTATGGCTTTCCCGAAGGATTGCGGATCACCGTGGGCGACGCGGAACAGACGGGGCGGGTCATTGATGTCCTGACCAGATGGCGCGAGGGGGCGGCGGCGTGATTTACAATCGAGTGGCTTTGATCGGGCTGGGGCTGATTGCGTCTTCCATGTTCTGGGCGATGAAACGGGGCGGACTGGCGGGCGAAGTGTCGGGCTTTGCCCGATCCGCGGCGACGCGCGACACGGCGCGGCGCATCGGGCTGTGCGATCAGGTGTGCGACAGTATGGCCGAGGCCGTCGCGGGGGCCGATCTGGTGATCCTGTGTGTTCCCGTCGGCGTGATGGGCGAAGTGGCCGCTGAAATCGGTCCGCATCTCAAACCCGGTGCCACGGTTTCGGATGTCGGATCGGTCAAGCGCGCCGTGATCGACGCCGTGGCGCCGCACCTGCCCGAAGGCGTGCATTTCGTGCCCGGCCACCCGCTGGCCGGAACCGAACATTCCGGGCCCGAGAGCGGATTTGCGGAGTTGTTTGACAACCGCTGGACCCTGCTGGTGCCGGTTGAGGGCAGTGACCCCGACGCCGTGGCGCGCCTGCGCGGGCTGTGGGAGGGGTTGGGCGCATTTGTCGAGGAGATGGAACCGGATCACCATGACCTCGTGCTGGCGGTGACCAGCCACGCACCGCACCTGATCGCCTACACGATGGTCGGGGTTGCCGATGATCTGCGGCGCGTGACGGACAGCGAAGTGATAAAATACTCGGCGGCGGGGTTTCGGGACTTTACCCGCATCGCGGCCAGTGATCCGACCATGTGGCGCGATGTGTTCCTGAACAACAAGGACGCGACGCTGGAAATCCTGGGGCGCTTTACCGAAGAGCTGTTCGCCCTGCAACGCGCGATCCGGCAGGGGGACGGCGATCACCTGCACGCCTATTTCACCCGCACCCGCGCGATCCGGCGCGATATCATCGAGGCCGGTCAGGACACCGATGCGCCCGACTTTGGGCGGGGAGGCAAACGGTGAGGGTGCTTGTGTTGGGCCTTGTGGTGCTGGCCGGAACCGCCGGTGCGGCACCCGATACATCCAGGCGCCCCGTCGCGCGCGCCGCAACTGAGGCGGGCCTTGCTGATCAGGGTCGCGCCGCCACGGCCGGGATCGTTCCGGCCCGGCGCGTCGCCATGATCGGGGGTGCGACATCACTGCGCCCATCGCTGCGCCCGGGCGGGATCGTGACGCGGGCCATGGCGCGCCGGTCCGAAAGGCGCAAGGGGCAGTTGTGTGGAGACCCGGATTTGCAGGGCGAACCGGTTGGCTTTGTTCCGGGACGTATCAAGGGTTGTGGGATCGAGGAGGCTGTGCGTCTGAAATCCGTGTCCGGCGTGGCCCTGAGCCAGCCGGCGGTGCTGGATTGCCCGACGGCCAAGGCGTTGAAACGCTGGACCGACACCGGCCCGAAACCGGCGCTGCGCGGCACCGGCGGGGGGCTGGCGAGCTATCGTGTCGCGGCGCATTACGCCTGCCGGACGCGCAACAACCAACCCGGCGCGCGGATTTCGGAACACGGGCGCGGCAAGGCGATCGACATATCGGGGTTTGTGACGCAGGACGGTACGACGATCACGGTGCTGGACGACTGGAATTCACGCAACGCGCAGCTGCTGAGGTCAATGCACACGGCTGCCTGCGGACCGTTCGGCACGGTTCTGGGCCCAAATTCGGACCGGTTCCATCGCGATCATTTTCACCTCGATACGGCGCGCTACGGCGGCGGGGCGTATTGCCGCTGATGGCCTCATGGCGGCGGCTTTGCTGCGGGTCGTGCCGAATTTCTGAATAAAAAACCGTTATCGCAGGATCAGGCGGGGTGCCGGGGCGATGGGCAGAAACCCAAGGTAAAAGGCACCATCGCGCATCGTCAGGTCCACATCCAGCGTGTCCGGGTTGCCCGAGGCTTCGGCCAGCGTTCGCAGGATGCTTTCCGCCTGCGGGCGCATGCGCTGGAGCAACGTACCGCTGGCCTGCGCCAGATCCAGAATCCGGCGCCAGTTTTCCGCCTGGATCGACAACGTACCGTCGGCAATACCGGCACTGTCAACGCTCAGATCCGCTGCGAAATTGAGGCTCAGATCACCCCATCGCGCCTCGGCCAGATGAAGAGCGATCCGGCGCGGTTGCGGGCGCGCGGTGTCGAGTGCCCTTTTGTCCCACGGGCGATCAAAGGTCACGGTTGCATTCAGGGTGAGGCTGTCGAATGCGCGGGGAAAACTGTCGGACAGGCGCAGGCGCGCGCGGATGTCGCCGCCGGGGGCGAAGGCGTCGGCGCGGGCCTCGAAATCATAGGTCGGGCCGCTGGTCTGGTCCATTGTCAGGGTCAGCGAGTCCGCCTGCACCTGCACGCCGGTGTCATCCTCGACACGCCACGCGGCGGCAGTCCAGCCCAAGGCCTCAAGTTCGAGCGCAGCGCCGGGGTGCAGATTGAGTGCCAGGACCCCGTCCTGCATGGTCAGGATCGAGCGGCCCAACGGCGAAGCCAGCAGGATCGGCCTGGCGTCAAGTGCGACCCGCACATCCCCGGGCCAGTATGCCGGGGCTTCGATATCGAGCGCGGACGTCTGGATCGCAAGCCCTGCATCCGGGTCGGCCAGCGCGATGTCGGACAGCCCGGCCCGCAGTCGCAACGGAAAGCCACCGCCCGACACGCCGCCAAGATCGGCTTGCCAGCCTTCGATGGCGCGGGCATCGAACCAGGCTGTCGTGGCGCCACGCAATGCGGCAGAGGCAAGCCACCACCAGCCAGACCAGACAGCGCCAGCAAGTGCGGTGATGATGATCAATTTGCGCATGCGGCCCCTTTCCCTTTTCGGTGAAATCGGGTCTATCGCATCCCATGTGGAAAGGACCAGTCAAATGACCATGTGGGTGTTCGGTTATGGCAGCCTGCTGTGGAATCCCGGTTTCGAGGTGAGCCAAGAGATCAGTGCGACGCTGTCGGGCTATGCGCGCTCGTTCTGCATGCGCTCGATCCATCATCGTGGAACCGACACCGCACCGGGGTTGGTGCTGGCGCTGGACGAAGCGGCGGATGCGGTGTGCAACGGCGTGGCGCTGCGCGTGGCCAGCGGCACGGAAGACGCAACACTGGCCTACCTGCGCGAGCGCGAGCTTATCTCGTCTGCCTATCTGGAGCGGGTGCTGGACATCACGCTGGGGCACGGCGAAAGGGTCAGCGCGGTCACCTACGTCATCGACCCTGATCACGTGCAGTATTGCGGCGGCCTGCCACTGGAAGAGCAGGCGCAGATCATCGCACATGCGGTTGGCGGGCGCGGTCCAAACAGCGAATACCTGTTCAATACCGCCCGGCATCTGAGCAGCCTTGGCGTGGCTGACAACGACCTTGACTGGCTGTCGCGCCGCGTTGCAGCGATCAAGGCATAAATCCTTGGCGCTTTTGGCGAAAACCCGATAGATTGCCCAAAGAGCAGAGCAAAAAAAGGGTCAGGAGCCAGCCCATGGCACAGACCAAACCCGAGGCACACCCTCATTTTTCACAGCCCTGGCGGCAAATTTCGTTGATGGTGATGGCGCTTGGCCTGTCCGGGTTTGGCGTGGTTCTGGCCTTGCCACGGGTGCTGCCCGTGTTCGAGGCGAACCCGTACCTGAACGGGTTCATCGTCTTTGTCTTTGTGATCGGGCTGGTTGCCTGTTTCTACATGGTCTACCAGCTGATCCAGTCCGTGCGCTGGATCGAACGCTTCGTCAGCGACGGGCCGAACACGAATGAACGCGCACCGCAACTGCTGGCCTCGCTGGCGTCGTTGCTCAGGTCGCGTGGAACGCGGATGCAACTGAATGCGACCTCGACCCGGTCGATTCTGGATTCGGTGGCCACGCGCATCGACGAGATGCGCGAAATCACGCGCTACATCGTCAACCTGCTGATTTTCCTTGGCCTTTTGGGAACATTCTATGGGCTTGCGACCACGGTTCCGGCGCTGGTCGACACCATCCGCAGTCTTGCACCGCAAGACGGAGAAAGCGGGTTCGAGGTGTTCGGGCGGCTGATGTCAGGGCTGGAATCCCAGCTTGACGGGATGGGCGTCGCCTTTGCCTCGTCGCTTCTGGGTCTGGCGGGGTCGCTGATTGTGGGTCTGCTGGAGCTGTTCGCGGGCCATGGCCAGAACCGGTTTTACCGCGAGCTGGAAGAGTGGTTGAGTTCGATCACCCGCGTCAGCTTTGCCACCGAAGTCGAGGGCGAGGGCAGCGGCGAAGCCAGCCTGATGGCCGGGGTCATGGATCATCTGGCAGAACAGATGGAAAGCCTGCAGAACGTGTTTCTCCAGTCGGATGTCAGCCGCGCCATCGTGGACGAAAAGCTGGGCAGGCTGACGGACGCCGTCGCGCGGATGACAGAAGAAATGCAGGGCAAGGGCGGAAATTCGGCTGAATGGGACAGGCTGGCGGACAGTCAGGCGCGGATGGCCGACGGATTGCACCAGCTGTCGGACGGGCAGGCCCGCAGCGTTGCCGCACAGGAACGCCTGATTGATGTGATCGAAGCGCAAGAGACCGGCGATGGAATCGACGCCGAAAGCCGGATGCGTCTGCGCTCCATCGACGTGCAGATGTTGCGGATACTCGAAGAAATCAGCGCCGGGCGGCAGGAAACCATGTCCGAATTGCGCACCGATCTGTCGGCGCTGGCCACGGCGCTCAGCCAGCCGCGCGGGCAGACACAGCGACGCAGCACTTTGACCGGTGGTGCACGGGCGGCCAAGAAACCTGACGACGGAGCGACCTGAGGATGGCGCTGTCGCGACGCACAGGGCAGCGGTTTCAGGCCTCGATCTGGCCGGGCTTTGTTGATGCGATGACGGGCCTTTTGCTGGTGCTGATGTTCGTGCTGACCATCTTTATGGTGGTGCAGTTCGTGTTGCGTGAAACGATCACGGGCCAGGAAAGCGAACTGGATCAACTCGCCGGGGAAGTCGCGGCGCTGGCCCAGGCGCTTGGCCTGGAGGAACAGCGCGCCGACCAGTTGGATGCGCGTGTCACCGCGCTGAACGCGACACTGGGCGATACCGAGACTCAGGTACGCCAACAGGCGGCGCTTATTGCGTCGCTGACCGCTGAGCGGGATGCGCAGGACACGGCGCTGAACGCGGCGCAGACGCGCATCACCAGCTTTGAGGCACAGGTGGCGGCGCTGATTTCCGAAAGGGACGGGGCGCTGGAACGTGTCACGGGTCTGGAAAGTGATCAGGCACGCCTGTTATCCGAACAGGAGGCACTGAATCTTGCGCTGGCGCAGGCCCGCAGCGAAACGGATGCCCAGGCCGAAGCGGCGCGCCTTGCCGCCGCCCGCACCGAGGCCCTGCAGGCGCTGATCGCGGATTTGCGAAACCGGAATGCCGATACCAGCGCACAGGCGGCCGCCTTGCAGGCCGATCTGCAAAACGCACAAGAGGCGCTGAGCGCCGAAGAGGCGGCCCGCCTGGCCGACGCCGCAGCCGCCGAGGCGCTGCGCGCGCGGCTGGAGACAGCGGATGCCGAATTGACCGCAATGACGCTCGCACTTGAGGCGCAGCGGCAACAGGCCGAAGATACATTGACCCTGCTGGCCGCCGCCCGCGCCGCCGAACAGGATCTGGATGCCCAACTGGCGGCGGCCCTTCTGGCTGTTCAGACCTCTCAGGGCAGCGCCGAGGCGGTCCAGTCCCGGCTTGATCAACTCGAGGCAGACCTTGCAACGGCCCTTGCTGCGCTGGATGCATCCGAGGCCGAAACCCTGTCGGCCAACACTGAACGCGCCAGCCTTGAGGCGCAATTGGCGGCAGCACTGCTGGACGCCGAAGATGGTGCTGCCGCAGCGGCTGATCTGGAATCCCAACTGTCGCGTGCGCTTGGCCAGCTTGATGAACGCACCGCTTTTGCCACGTCGCTGGAGGTGCGATTGAAGGCGGCCGAGGCCGCGCTGGATGATGGCACGTCGACCAGTGCCGCCCTGCAGAACGATCTGGGCGCGGCACAGGCGGCGCTGGCGGACAGCACCGCCCAGGTGGCTGAGTTGCAGATACAACTTGATGCGGCGCGGTCGGCGCGCGCGGCGTCTGCCGAGGATGTTGCGCGCCTTGAGGCGCGACTGACCACGCTAGAGGCGCGCATCGCCGCGTCTGATCTGGAGTTGGGCGATATTCGCGACCGGCTGGCCGCCGCAGTCGCTGCGCGCATCGCCGCCGAAGGAACACTGGCGGCCCAGAAAACCGATCTTGGTGATCTGCGCATCCAATTGGCGACGGCGATTGCCGCGCGCGATGCGGCCCTTGCGGATGCTGACGCGGCCGGAAACAGCAATTCCGAAGTGCGCGATCAATTGGCTGCCGCCCTTGCCGCCAAGGTGGCGGCGGAAACCGAGATGCGAAACCTGGGCAGCGACACCGCTGCGGCGCGCGCGGCCCTTGTTGCGGCACTGGCTGAAAAGGCCGCCGCCGAACGGGCGCTGGCCGAAACCAGCGACACGGCGGATGAACGCGCGGCCTTGCTGGCAGCCGCGCGCGAAGCGTTGAGCGAGGAAAAGGTGACATCGTTGGAGGCGCAGCGCCAGACCGAATTGTTGAACCAGCAGGTGGCCGCGTTGCGAAACCAGTTGGGGCAATTGCAGGCGCTTTTGGATGATGCGGTTGCACGGGATGCGGCGCGCGATATCCAGCTTCAGTCGCTTGGTTCGGAACTGAACACGGCGCTTGCCCGCGTGGCCGCCGAAGAACGCCGCCGCCGCGCACTTGAAGAGGCTGAACGCGCGCGCCTGGAAGCCGAACGCGCAGCGCTGATTGCAGAGGCGCAGGATCTGGAACGCTACCGCTCGGAATTCTTTGGCCGCTTGCGCGATGTGCTGGGCGCGCAGGATGGTGTGCAGATCGTGGGTGACCGCTTTGTGTTCTCTTCCGAAGTGCTGTTTCCACCCGGCGGTGCGGACCTGTCAGGCGCGGGCGAGGCCGAGATCGCCAAAGTGGCGGGCATTTTGCAAAACATTGCAGACGACATTCCCGCAGGCATTGACTGGGTCCTGCAAGTCGACGGGCACACGGACAATGTGCCATTGCTTGGCACTGGCAAATTCGCGGACAACTGGGAACTCAGCCAGGCCCGGGCGTTGTCGGTCGTGCGCTACATGGTCAACTCTCTGGGCATTCCGCCGGATCGCCTGTCTGCCAACGGGTTTGGAGAATACCAACCCGTCAACACCGACGATACACCCGAAGCGCGCGCGCAGAACCGCCGGATTGAGTTGAAATTTACCGAAAAATAAGGCGGCTTGTACAGTTTGGCTTGCCCTGTTCGGCGCTGACGATGTCAGCATCCGGGTCAGGCTGTCCCCGGGTATTGCCGCCCCGGTGCAAGGCCACATCGGGGGGGTGAAAGTGCAGGTGCACGCACATCGGCGTGCGCCGGAAACGTCGTCGGGCGGGCCTGCCTGCCGGTTTCAATGGCACATGGTCCCGGTTTTGGGTGGCAAAACAGCCTGCGGAAGTGTCGGTGTCCGGGGGCGCAGGCGATGGGCGCGCAGAGCCGGATGCCTTGCCGCAAGTCAGCCTGCGACAAGGACGGGGCAGTGAGGCGCGCGCGCCCGTGCCCTTTCAGTCCGCCGTGAGGAGCGGTGGTTTGCTGCCGGAAAGGCGTGGATTGTCCGGCCCTTCCAGTTTCAGATCCAGCGCGCCGTTCTTGATGCCGACCTTGACCACACCACCTTTCATCAGCTTGCCGAACAGGAGCTCTTCGGCCAGCGGTTTCTTGATGTGTTCCTGGATCACACGCCCCAGGGGACGCGCGCCCATCTTGTCGTCATAGCCCTTGTCGGCCAGCCATTCGGCGGCGGGTTTTGTCAGCTCGATGGTCACGTTGCGATCCATCAGTTGCGCCTCAAGCTGAAGCACGAACTTTTCGACCACTTGCAGGATCACCGATTTGGGCAGCGGCGCAAAGCTGATCACCGCGTCCAGACGGTTGCGGAATTCGGGCGTGAACGTCCGCTCGATCGCGGCGGTGTCCTCGCCCTCGCGCCGGTCGCGCCCGAAACCGATCGCGGCCTTGGCCATCTCGGAGGCCCCGGCATTGGACGTCATGATCAGGATCACGTTGCGGAAATCCACCGTGCGTCCGTTGTGGTCGGTCAGTTTGCCGTGGTCCATCACCTGCAACAGGATGTTGTAGACATCCGGGTGCGCCTTTTCCATCTCGTCCAGCAGCAGCACACAGTGCGGATGCTGATCCACACCATCCGTCAGCATACCGCCCTGATCGAACCCGACATAGCCCGGAGGGGCACCGATCAGGCGCGAGACCGCGTGTTTTTCCATGTATTCGGACATGTCAAAGCGCAGTATTTCCACGCCAAGCGTATCGGCGAGTTGCTTGGCCACCTCGGTTTTACCCACACCGGTGGGACCGGCGAACAGGTAGTTGCCGATGGGCTTTTCAGGCTCGCGCAGTCCTGCCCGCGCCAGCTTGATCGCCGAGGACAGCGCCACGATGGCGTCGTCTTGCCCGAACACGACGCGTTTCAGCGATGCCTCAAGGTCCTTCAGCGTTTCGGCATCGTCCTTGGAGACGTTCTTGGGCGGAATGCGCGCGATCTTGGCCACGACATTCTCGATCTCCTTGGTGCCGATGGTCTTGCGCCGTTTGGCGGCGGCGACCAGATGCTGCGCCGCGCCCGCCTCGTCTATCACGTCGATGGCGCTATCGGGCAGTTTGCGGTCGTTGATATAGCGGCTGGCCAGTTCAACGGACGTCTTGATCGCGTCGGATGTGTATTTGACGCCGTGGTGATCCTCGAAATAGGGTTTGAGGCCCCTGAGGATCTTGGTGGCATCCTCGACCGAGGGCTCGTTCACGTCGATCTTCTGGAACCGGCGGCTCAGCGCGCGGTCCTTTTCGAAATGCTGGCGGAATTCCTTGTAGGTGGTCGACCCCATGGTGCGCAGCTTGCCGCCCTGCAGGGCGGGTTTGAGCAGGTTGGAGGCGTCCATCGCCCCGCCCGAGGTCGCACCGGCACCGATCACCGTGTGGATTTCGTCGATGAACAGCACCGCGTCCTCGTGATCCTCAAGCTCGGTCACGACGGCTTTCAGCCGTTCCTCGAAATCGCCGCGATAGCGGGTTCCGGCCAGCAATGCGCCCATGTCGAGCGAGTAGATGGTGGTGCCCGACAGCACTTCGGGTGTTTCGCCGGCCACGATCTTGCGCGCCAGCCCTTCGGCAATCGCCGTCTTGCCCACGCCGGGATCACCCACCAGCAGCGGGTTGTTCTTGCGGCGGCGGCACAGCACCTGAATGCAGCGTTCCACTTCGGCTTCGCGCCCGATCAGCGGGTCGATGTCGCCCTCGCGGGATTTTTCGTTCAGGTCCACGCAGTATTTGGCCAGCGCGCTTTCCTTTTTCTCACCTTCGGTGACGCCTTGCGCCTCTTCTTCAGGCTCCGGTGCGCCGGAGACGGGGCGCGCCTCGCCAAAGGCCGGGTCCTTGGCGACACCGTGGGCGATGAAATTCACCGCGTCATAGCGCGTCATGTCCTGTTCCTGCAGGAAATAGGCCGCGTTGCTTTCGCGTTCGGCAAAGATGGCGACCAGCACATTGGCCCCCGTCACCTCGGTGCGGCCAGAGGATTGCACATGGATGGCGGCGCGTTGGATCACGCGCTGGAATGCGGCCGTAGGGACCGCTTCGGAGCCATCAATATCAGTGACGAGGTTCGACAGGTCATCATCGACAAATTCGACAAGCGTGCCCCGCAACTCATCAATATCGACGGAACAGGCCTGCATGACGCGGCGGGCATCGGGTTCGTCCACCAGCGAGAGCAGAAGGTGTTCGAGCGTTGCGAATTCGTGCCGGCGTTCGTTGGCCAGCGCAAGCGCCTGATGAATGGCTTTTTCGAGTGTTGTCGAGAATGAAGGCACAGCGGTGCTCCTATCGATCGGGGTCGGTTGGGGGCCGAGAAGTATATCGAGGTCCCTGACCGACCATGGCCTCATGTGTTTAAGTTTGGTTGAACGGCGTGCGTCTTCAAGGCTTTTCTTTGCCTTGACGCTCACATTTCGTGTGAACTGCGTTTGTTTGGTGTCGATTTGGGCGTGCTGTTAGCGCTACCGCAATCAGAAATTGTCTTTCCGGGTGCGAATTTCGCTGAACACGTCGGCGGCGTTTGCGCCTGTCATGCCCAGATGGGCCTGAATGGCGGGGTCGTTTGCGCGCAGGAACGGATTGGTTTCCAGCTCCTGAGACAAAAGCGATGGCACTGTGGGTGTACCGCTTGCGCATTTTTCGGTCACATCTCGGATACGCGATATAAGGGCTGGGTTGTCGGGATCAATAGTCAGCGCGAAATTGGCGTTCGCGGCGGTGTATTCATGGCCTGAATAGACCCAGGTGTCGCCGGGTAACGCGGCCAGCTTTTGCAGACTGTCGTGCATTTGAGGTTTGGTGCCCTCGAACACGCGCCCGCACCCCAGCGCCATCAGGCTGTCGGCGGTGAACAGGGCCGAAGAATCGGGGAAATGAAAGGCGATGTGATGGATCGTGTGCCCGGATACGTCGATGACGTGGCCCGTCTCGCTCCCGATGGTCACGGTGTCGCCTTCGGACACTTTCAGATCCAGCGGGGGCAACCGGTGTGCGTCCGCCGCCGCGCCGATGACGCGTGCGGGGTGGACGGCCAGCAGGTCTGGCAGACCGTCCACGTGGTCATAGTGGTGATGGGTGATCAGAATATCCGACAAGGTCCATCCGGTTTCGTCGAGCGCGGCAAGGATCGGCCCGGCCTCGGGGATATCGACCAGCATGGTGGCCCCGGTTTTCGGATCGTGGGCAAGAAAAGCATAGTTGTCGGACAAGCAAGGTATCGTGCGGATTTCGAGAGGCATGGCATTTGTGCTTTCTTGAGGTAGGTATAGTGCAAAGGTGGCGCGCGCGCCGCCCAAGGGCAAGAGACCGATGCATCTGGACGTACAGGATCTGCGCAACTTTTATTACCGCAGCGCGCTGGGGCGCGCGGCACAGGGATCGTTGCGCCGTCGCGTGCAGGAATTCTGGCCCGAAGCCAAGGGGCAGACGGTGGCCGGGTTCGGTTTTGCCGTGCCGTTGTTGCGCCCCTATCTGGCGGATGCGCGTCGGGTGATCGCGCTGATGCCGGGACCGCAGGGTGTCATGCCGTGGCCGCCGGATGGCGAAAACGTCTCTGTCCTGACCGAAGAGACGCTGTGGCCGCTTGAGACCGGACGTGTGGACAAGCTGATCATGCTGCACGGGCTTGAGACCTCGGAACGGGCCTTTGATCTGCTGGAAGAGGCGTGGCGCGTGTTGGGGCCGGGCGGAAAGGCATTGTTCATTGTGCCCAACCGGGCTGGCATGTGGTCGCGGCGCGACCGGACCCCCTTTGGCTTTGGTCGTCCGTATTCGGCCAGCCAGCTGGAGACCCAGTTGCGAAAGCACCAGTTCCTGCCCGAACGCCATCTTGGGGCGCTGTATCAGTTGCCCTCGACCAGACGGGTGTGGATGAAATCAGGTGCGATGTTCGAAAAGGTGGGGCGGACCATGCCTGGCATGTTCGCGGGTGGCGCCTTTATGGTCGAGGCCTCCAAACTGGTTTACCCGCCCAAGGGCAAGGTGCAGCGGTCGACGGCGAAGAAAAAGAAGATTGCCCAGGGCGTGCCGTCGCCGATTGCCGGGCGCGGCCACGGACCACAGACAAGCTGACAGCGGTTGCGAAACAATCGACCTGTTCGAACGTGCCTTTTGGCAAGAAAATTGCTTTAAGCGCATGTTTTCATGCGCAAAGACACGGAATCGCACGCGATCCGGGCAAAGCAGGCCGGAAAACACCCATATGGCGGCCTCCAAGTGTCCCTGGGCGAAGCACTTGCGTGGCAGCGGCAGACGGAATCGCATGTAAATCCGTGAGTTTTGCGACAGAATTATTGCATTTGCGTCGGGCTAAACGGTCGCAGTTCGTTTAACTCACTGAAAAGGCTTGATAACCCAACAGAGGCCTGTTCACGAACATATGTTGCGGGGTCTGGCACCCTCTGCTACATCCCCCCTGATTTCTTCGCGTCGGGGCTCCTTGCGCGTACCAACACCTCCGCTTCACGCTATTTGATGGCGAGAACCGGGGCCAAGACATCGAAAGGGTGGACGTGTCCGAACCAGCTTCGATCTCCACAGGCATCGCCGCGCGCTATGCCACTGCTGTCTTTGAGCTTGCCAAGGAGGCAGGTGACGTCAAAGGCCTTGAAAGCGACATCGCAACACTGACATCGGCCATGGCCGACAGCCCGGATTTCAACGCGCTGATCCATTCGCCGCTTTACAGCCGTGACGCACAGCGCGGTGCCATTGCCGCGATTGCCAAGAAGGCGGGCCTGACCACGGTCATGACCAACACGCTGGCCCTGATGGCCGACAAGCGCCGCCTGTTCGTGGTGCCGCATCTGGTCCAGACGCTGCGCGCCATCATCGCCGAAGACAAGGGCGAGGTGACCGCCGACGTCACGTCCGCCAAGGCGCTGACGAAGGCACAGGGCGAAAGCCTTGCCAAGACGCTCAAGGCCCGCGTGGGCAAGGACGTCACCATCAATGCGTCCGTCGATGAAAGCCTCATCGGCGGTTTGATCGTAAAAGTGGGCTCGAAGATGATCGACACGTCGATCCGCTCCAAGCTCTCTTCCCTCCAGAATGCAATGAAAGAGGTCGGATAAATGGGTATCCAAGCAGCAGAAATTTCTGCGATCCTGAAAGACCAGATCAAGAACTTTGGTCAGGAAGCGGAAGTGGCCGAAGTGGGCCGCGTTTTGTCAGTGGGCGACGGGATTGCCCGCGTATATGGCCTCGACAATGTGCAAGCCGGCGAGATGGTCGAATTCCCCGGTGGTATTCAGGGCATGGCGCTGAACCTGGAAACCGACAACGTCGGTGTGGTGATCTTCGGCTCTGACCGTGACATCAAGGAAGGCGACGTCGTCAAGCGCACCAACGCGATCGTGGACGTGCCTGTCGGTGACGAGCTGCTGGGTCGTGTTGTGGACGGCCTTGGCAACCCTATCGACGGCAAGGGCCCGATCAAGACCAAGACCCGCAGCGTGGCGGACGTCAAGGCGCCCGGCATCATCCCGCGCAAATCGGTGCACGAACCGATGGCGACCGGCCTCAAGGCCGTGGACGCGATGATACCGATTGGCCGTGGCCAGCGCGAGTTGATCATCGGCGACCGTCAGACCGGCAAGACGGCTGTGGCGCTGGACGCGATCCTGAACCAGAAATCCTATAACGATGCGGCGGGCGACGACGAGAGCAAGAAATTGTACTGCGTCTATGTCGCTATCGGCCAAAAGCGTTCGACCGTGGCGCAGCTGGTCAAAAAGCTCGAAGAATCCGGTGCGATCGACTATTCGATCGTCGTGGCCGCAACCGCGTCCGACCCCGCGCCGATGCAGTTCCTTGCACCATATGCCGCCACATCCATGGCGGAGCATTTCCGCGACAATGGCCGCCACGCGCTGATCATCTATGATGACCTGTCCAAACAGGCCGTGTCCTATCGCCAGATGTCGCTGCTGCTGCGCCGCCCACCGGGCCGCGAAGCCTATCCGGGCGACGTGTTCTATCTCCACTCGCGCCTGCTGGAACGCTCGGCCAAGCTGAACGAAGACAACGGCGGCGGGTCGCTGACGGCCTTGCCGATCATCGAAACGCAAGGCGGTGACGTGTCGGCCTTTATTCCGACCAACGTGATTTCGATCACCGACGGGCAGATTTTCCTTGAAACCGAACTGTTCTATCAGGGCATCCGTCCTGCCGTGAACACCGGTCTGTCGGTGTCCCGCGTGGGATCGTCGGCGCAGACAGACGCGATGTCGTCGGTGGCTGGCCCGGTGAAACTGAGTCTCGCCCAGTACCGCGAAATGGCGGCATTTGCCCAGTTCGGTTCCGATCTGGATGCCGCCACGCAGCAGCTGTTGAACCGTGGCGCGCGCCTGACCGAGCTGATGAAACAGCCGCAATATGCGCCGCTCACCAACGCCGAAATCGTCTGCGTGATCTTTGCGGGCACCAACGGATATCTCGACAAGATCAAGGTCTCCGAGGTCGGCAGGTTCGAAACCGGCCTGCTCAAGTACCTGCGCAGTCAGAAAACCGACTTCCTCGCGTGGATTTCGGATGAGGACCCCAAGTTCAAATCCGGTGAGAACGTCGACAAGATGAAGGCGGTCCTCGACGAGTTCGCTTCGACCTTCGCTTAAGGGAGATCGGGCAATGCCAAATCTCAAGGACCTGAAAAACAGGATCGAGTCGGTCAAATCGACCCGCAAGATCACCAAGGCCATGCAAATGGTGGCCGCCGCGAAACTGCGGCGGGCGCAGGAAGCCGCCGAAATGGCACGCCCCTACGCCGAGCGGTTCAACGCGGTGATGGCGGGGCTGGCCTCCAGCGTGGCCGGTTCGGACAGCGCGCCCAGACTGCTCAGTGGAACAGGGTCGGATCAGGTGCACCTGCTGGTCGTCATGACATCCGAGCGTGGCCTGTGCGGTGGTTTCAACACCAACATCGCCAAACTGGCCCGCGCCCATGCCGCCAAGCTGGCAGCCGCCGGCAAGACCGTCAAAATCCTGACGGTCGGCAAGAAGGGCCGCGATCAGCTCAAGCGTGACTATGCGGACAATTTCGTCGGCCATATCGACATGTCCGGCATCAAACGCCTGTCCTACGGCGATGCGCAAGGCGTGGCCAAGGACGTTCTGGGCCGCTTTGACGAGGGCGAGTTCGACGTGGCGACGATCTTTTTCTCGCGCTTCCAGAATGTCGTGACCCAAATCCCGACAGCGCAGCAGATCATCCCGTTCGCGATCCCCGAAGACTTCGAGGCACCGGACACGCTCTATGATTACGAGCCGGACGAAGAGGCGATTTTGGCCGATCTTCTGCCGCGCGCGATTGCGACGTCGATCTTTACCGCTTTGCTGGAAAACGGCGCATCCGAGCAGGGTGCACGGATGTCGGCGATGGACAACGCCACCCGCAACGCGGGCGACATGATCGACCAACTGACCATTCAGTACAACCGTTCGCGTCAGGCTGTGATCACGAACGAGCTGATCGAAATCATTTCCGGCGCGGAAGCGCTGTAAGAAAAACCGGAGACGAAACATGGCAAACGCTAAAGGCAAAATCACACAGGTCATCGGGGCCGTCTGCGACGTGCAGTTCGGTGACCATCTGCCGGAAATTCTGAACGCGCTGACCACCGACAACCACGGCAACAAGCTGGTATTGGAAGTGGCACAGCACCTGGGTGAAAACACGGTGCGCTGTATCGCGATGGATTCCACCGAAGGTTTGGTGCGCGGCCAGGAAGTTGTGGACACGGATGGCCCGATCATGGTGCCTGTTGGCCCCAAGACACTGGGGCGCATCCTGAACGTCGTTGGCGAACCGGTGGACGAAGGCGGCCCCGTGGGCGCGACGGAATTCCGCCCGATCCACGCGGACGCGCCTGCGTTCTCGGAACAGTCGACGGAATCCGAAATTCTGGTCACGGGCATCAAGGTTGTCGACCTGCTCGCCCCCTATTCCAAGGGCGGCAAGATCGGCCTGTTCGGCGGTGCCGGTGTGGGCAAGACGGTTCTGATCATGGAACTGATCAACAACATCGCCAAGGTGCACTCGGGGTATTCCGTATTCGCGGGCGTGGGTGAGCGGACGCGTGAGGGCAACGACCTTTATCACGAGATGATCGAATCCAACGTGATCAAGCCCGACAACCTCGAAGAGAGCCAGGTGGCCCTGGTCTATGGCCAGATGAACGAACCTCCCGGTGCGCGTGCGCGTGTGGCCCTGACCGGTCTGACACTGGCCGAACAGTTCCGCGATGCCTCGGGCACGGACGTGTTGTTCTTTGTCGACAACATCTTCCGCTTTACGCAAGCCGGGTCCGAAGTGTCCGCCCTGCTGGGTCGTATCCCTTCGGCGGTGGGCTATCAGCCGACACTGGCGACCGACATGGGCCAGATGCAGGAACGGATCACTTCGACGAAATCCGGGTCGATTACATCCATTCAGGCCGTGTATGTGCCTGCGGATGACCTGACCGACCCCGCGCCCGCGACAACCTTTGCCCACCTTGATGCGACAACCGTTCTGAGCCGCGCGATTTCCGAGCTGGGCATCTACCCGGCGGTGGACCCGCTGGACAGCTCCTCGCGCCTGATGGACCCGCAGATCGTGGGTGAAGAGCACTACAAGGTGGCCTCGGACGTGCAGCAGATCCTGCAACGCTACAAGTCGCTTCAGGATATCATCGCGATCCTTGGCATGGACGAATTGTCCGAAGAGGACAAGCTGACGGTCAGCCGTGCGCGCAAGATCCAGCGTTTCCTCAGCCAGCCTTTCGACGTGGCCAAGGTGTTTACCGGGTCCGACGGCATCCAGGTACCGCTGGAAGACACGATTGCCTCGTTCAAGGCGGTTGTGGCCGGCGAATACGATCACCTGCCCGAAGGCGCGTTCTACATGGTGGGCGGCATCGAGGAAGTGATTGCCAAGGCGCAGAAAATGGCCGCTGACGCAGCCTGAACGTAAGGCGGGGTGAAACCCCCGCCCTACCTCCTCAAGGACGCTCCGGGCGCGAAGTGGGGTTTCACCCCACCGCCCATGACAGGAGAAAAAGATGCAATTTGATCTGGTATCCCCCGAACGCGAACTGGCCTCCATGGAGGCCACGTCGGTTCAGATCCCCGGTGCGGATGGCGACATGACCGTGATGGCCGATCACGCCCCCACGATCACCACGCTGCGCCCCGGCATGCTGCGGGTTGACGCGGCTGGCAGCACCCATGAATTCGTGGTGACCGGTGGTTTTGCCGAAATCGGTGCACAGGGTGTATCGGTGCTGGCGGAACGGGCCGTGGCGCGCGCTGACATGACCCAGGATGACATGGACGCCATGTGCGACGAGGCGCAGGATGTCTATAACCGCGCCAAGCAGGTTGCAGCCAACGAACCCGGCCCCGTGGACGATGCCGTGAAGCTGATGGCTGACATGGTCGCTGTCGGCACTGAAATCGGACTGAACACAAAACAACCGAGCCTGTAACCGCAACAGCGTTCAGGACCGTCGTGCAAAGGCTCTGCCACAGGTGGAGCCTTTTTTGTTGGCCAGACCTTAAATTGCCGCTTTGTTATGCTAGACCCTGTCAGGCATTTGAGATCACGACCCCATGAAGCGTTTAGAAAACTACCTGATCGGCATTGACCAAGGCGACATCGTCCTGTTTTCGGATTTCGAGGATGGCGGTGACATGTGGACCGGGCGCGGGCCGCGCGAACGCCGCCGCCGGGTGGAGTTCTCGGAAGAATACCGGAAATTGCCGTCTGTTCAGGTTTCGATTTCGATGTGGGATGTCGACACCTCCAGAGCGTTCCGCGCGGATGTGTCCGCCGAAGCGATTGATGGCGCGGGCTTTGACGTGGTTTTCCGCACCTGGGGCGACACGCGGGTTGCGCGGGTTCGGGTCGCGTGGCTGGCCATTGGCGAATTGCGTCAGTCGGATGAGTGGAACATTTACTGAAGCCGTTCTGCGAATGGCGGAGGGGCCCGTCGGGGACGGTTTTTCCGGCGAAATGACGCCCGGATCAGCGCAGAATTGACGCGAGAAACTGTTGTGTCCGCTGTTTCTGCGGTTTGGAAAAGATGACGTCTGGCGGGCCTTCTTCGGCGACCACGCCCTGATCCATGAAACAGATGCGGTCCGCCAGTTCACGCGCAAACCCCATCTCGTGCGTGACCAGCACCATCGTCATCCCGTCATCGCGCAACTGGCGCAACACATCCAGCACTTCGCCAACCAGTTCGGGATCGAGCGCCGAGGTGATTTCGTCAAACAGCATGGTTTGCGGGCGCATGGCCAGGGCACGGATCACGGCCACCCGCTGCTGTTGCCCGCCGGACAGCTGATCGGGGTATTTGGCCATATGCGCGCCAAGGCCAAAGCGGGCGAACAGCGAGACGATCCGCTCCCGCGCGTCCTCTCCCAGCACGCGGCGCGGCGCGAGGGCCACGTTGTCATAGGCGGTCATATGCGGGAACAGGTTGAAGGACTGAAAGACAATCCCGATCTTTTGGCGGATCGGGCCAAGGTCAAAGCCCGGCTCGGCGATATCGACGCCGTCGAGCCGCACCTCGCCGTCATCCACGGGTTCCAGCCCGTTCATGCAGCGCAACAGCGTGGATTTTCCAGACCCTGACGCGCCGATCAGGCACACCATTTCGCCGGGCTGCACAACAAGGTTGATCCCGTGCAACACGCGCACCTCGCCAAAGCTTTTGGTGACGCCGCGCAGGGCGAGCCTAGGTTCGGGCATCGCGGTCCCTGTTCATCAGATAGTCTGCATAGCGCGTGGCGGGCACTGTCACGCAGAGGAAGATCACCGCCGCCGCGACATAGGGTGTGAAATTGGCCAGGAGCGATTTGAAGATACCCGCCTGCCGCAGGATCTCGACCGGCCCGATGAAGGACAGCAATGCCACGTCCTTTTGCAGGGCGACCAGCATGTTCATGTTGGCGGGCACCACGCGCCGGATCGCCTGCGGCAGGATCACATAGCGCATGGTGTCGCGTTCGCTGAGCCCGAGGCAGATGGCAGCGTTGCGCTGGCTGGCGTGGATGCTTTCGATGCCTGAGCGCAGCACTTCGGCCACGTAAGCGGAATAGGTCAGTACCAGCGCGACGGTGCCCCAGATATAGGGCGAATTCCACGGGCGCGGCAGCCCCAGCCCCGGTATGCCGAAGCCCACGAGGTAGACCAGCAGAACCACCGGAATGCCGCGAAAGAGATCGACATAGATGGCCCCGAAAATGCGCAGCGGGAAAAGCACGGGCGCACGTGCCCCGCGCGCCAGCGCAATCGCCAGACCGAGTGCTGCGATGATCGGGACGGACCAGGCAAAGATTGCGATATTGATCAGGAAGGCCTTGAGCAGGTCGGGAAAGGTGCGCGCAAATATTTCGCCGTTGAAGAACGAAGACCTGACCGCGTCCCACCCCGGCGCAAGAGGGACGAGAAACACCAGCAGGGCCAGCGCGACGCCCGTGCTGCCCGCGGCAAGCAGGTTGGCCCGGCGGCGTTGCCGGGCCTCGTAGGCGGCGCGGCGTGTGGTCACTTGATCAGGGGCACCCCGACGGCATCCTGAAGCCACTCGGCCTCGATCGCGGCCAACGCGCCACTGTCTGTCAGGGCGGCGAGGGCCTGATCCACGCATTCCTTCAACGCCGAGCCCTCTGGCATCAGCGCGCCGAACTGGTCCGGGTTTTGTGCGGCGGAGGGGTCGAACTGGCCCAGAACCACACCATTGTCCATCAGCACGGCGGCGGTGAACAGGGCGGTTGGCAGATCGAACAGGGCCGCGTCGATCTGACCTGCCTGCATGGCGGCGGTGATATTGGCGTTGTCGTCATAGACCAGCGGAGATTGATCGGGCTTTATCCTCTCCATCACGACCGGCAGAGCGGTGGTCGAGGCCACGACACCCCATTTCATCGCCCTGAGGCTGTCCATGGTGGGCCTGGCCCCGGCTTCGACGGCTTCGATGGTCGTCATCACCGCCTGTGGCGCGGTATAGTAGGGGGCCGAGAAATCGACCACGCGGTCGCGGTCATCGGTGATCGAAAACTGCTGCATATTGAGGTCGAAGTTCTTGGCGCCGGGCTGGATCGCCTCGTCGAACGAGGTGCGCACCCAAGTGACGGCGTCGTCGGCAAAACCCATCTCGGCTGCGATGGCGTAGGCGACGGCGGCTTCGAACCCCTGTTTGCCTTCGGGGGCGTCGTCGATGACCCAAGGGTAATAGGCCGGGTTGCCGGTGGCGATGGTCAGGGTGCCTTCGGTCAGGGTCTTGCCTGCGGCGCAGTGGGCGTCGGCAAAGGCCCCCGTGGCGGTGAGGGTCAGGATGGTGGCGGTCAGAATGGTCTTCATGTGCGAACTCCCCATTTGTTTTGCCGTAGATCATCGGCAAAGGGGTGGGGTGTGTCCAGATTATTCGCATGTGTGGATCGGTGGTGAGGTGTATTTCGTCAGCTTCTTAAGCGCGGTGGTTGGTGAAAGTCCGGTCGGAGTCCAAATTGTCGAATGCCGTCAGAGACGCAATGGTCGGGTTTGGCGGTGTCGGCAAAATATAGAGCGTTGTGAAACGCGATTACGCAAAAGATTACCGTTTTAGCAGCCCTGAGCTTCACCGCTTCGTGTCCCAGCGTGACCGCTCTTATGTGATTTCCTCATAGAGTCCGCTTTCTGGCTGACTTAGTCTCAGAAGCAGTAATGGTTGGAGGAAACGGAGCGGATCGTAATTGCACCCTTGCGATGTGCACCTAAGGCCACCTTACAAGTTTCAATTGACCGGCGGTCGTTCCGTCACCAACTCAGGATAAATGCACATGAAAATCACAAGCCTACTTTCGGGGATCGCACTTGGTTTGGTCGTCACGGGGAGTTCCGTTTTCGCAGAACCTGTGTCAATCGAAGCAGTCATGTCCCCAACCCAATCCATTCGTATGGATTTCAAAGATGGGTCCAATCGTTTCGTTCTGATGGTTCAGCGCGAAGGTGAAGCGACCGGATCTGGCGCGCTTGCCGGAGCATCCGTTGTTGAGCAAGGATGGCATGATATTTACCCACCCTTTGGTGCTGATCCGCTTGGTTATCTTGAGTTTACAGCCGAAAACGGTGATGTCGCCTACGTCAAATGGACAGTTCGGGCGGTGTTTGTTGCCGGTGAAGAAAGTCCACGTTTGATTGACTACGGTCATTGGGAGCTGGTCTCTGGCACTGGTCAATTCGAAGGCAAAACCGGTGTTGGTACGCTGGAAATCAAGCCAGCCTCGCCGACGGATCGTCTGTTTGTTTTGGCGGGTGAAATCGCTGACAAACCATAACGGGAATTTTTGCAATCTGAATTTAGATGGCACCCCGCATTGAGGGGCCATTTTGCCTTTTCCGATTAGCTTGCTCCAAGAGGACACTTGAGGCGATGCGGCCTAAGCAAAGCGGGCCTTGGTGCAACCGCAGCGAACGGAAGCATTGTCCGCGATCCCGCCTCTTACTCCGCCGCATACATCCCGTCATAGATCGGGCTGAGCGTTTCGGCTTCGAACAATGACGACACCGACGTGCCGTTCCAGATGTTCAGGATGGCTTGGGCAAAGACAGGTGCTGTCGGCACGATGCGTATATTGTCGGCCCCCTTGATCGCATCCGTGGGCTGGATGGAGTCGGTGATCACCAGCGATTTCATGACGGATTTCGTCACACGTTCGACCGCCGGGCCGGACATGACGCCGTGGCTGATATAGGAATGCACCTCTTTGGCACCATTCGCGATCAGCACCTCGGCGGCTTTGCACAATGTCCCGGCGGTGTCGCACATGTCGTCCACGATGATGCAGGTCTTGCCCGTGACATCCCCGATCACGGTCATCTCGGCCACTTCGCCTTCCTTTTCGCGGCGCTTGTCCACGATCGACAGGGGGGCGGTCAGCCGCTTGGCCAGATCCCGCGCCCGCGCCACGCCGCCCACGTCGGGTGACACGATCATCAACTCGTCCAGACGGCCCGCGAACTGGGTCTTGATATCCAGCGCAAAGATCGGCGAGGCATAGAGGTTGTCCACCGGAATATCGAAAAAGCCCTGGATCTGCGCGGCGTGCAAATCCATGGTCAGCACCCGTTCGATCCCGGCCCCCACCAGCATGTTGGCCACCAGCTTGGCCGAAATCGGTGTGCGCGCTTTGGACCGGCGATCCTGGCGGGCATAGCCGAAATAGGGGATCACAGCCGTGATGCGCGCCGCCGAGGACCGGCGCAGCGCGTCGCACATGATCAGGAGTTCCATCAGGTTGTCATTGGCCGGGTTCGACGTCGGCTGGACGATGAACATATCCTCGCCGCGCACGTTCTCGAACACCTCGACAAAAATCTCGCCGTCATTGAACCGCTCGACCCGGGCATTGACGAGGCCGACATTGACCCCCCGGTGCAGCGACATGCGCCGCGCGATGGCATTGGCCAAAGGCAGGTTGGCATTGCCGGCGATTAACTTGGGTTCCTGAAAGTTCGGCATGTTGTGTCCCCGTGCAGCACGATATGTGACAGATTCGTGATGTTGACATCGCTTAGCACGGGCGTACCGTCACGCGAACCCAAAGACCTCGCACCGGAGAAAGAAATGCCCCATATCGACTATTATTTTTCGACCCTGTCCCCATACACCTATCTGGCAGGCACAAGGTTCGAAGATGTCGCGGCGAAACACGGGGCGGATATCACCTACAAGCCGCTGGACATCATGGCGCTGTTTTCGCGCACCGGCGGTACATCCCCCAAGGATCGTCACCCCAACCGCATCGCATATCGTGCGCAGGAACTGCCGCGTCAGGCGAAAAAGCTGGGGATGGCGCTGAATTTGCAACCCGCACACTGGCCCACCAATGCGGCACCTTCGTCCTATGCGATCATTGCAGCACAGGGTGTCGGCGGCGGTGATCTGGGGGCGCTGGTGCATTCGGTGTTGCGTGCTGTCTGGGCCGAAGAAAAGGACATCGCGCAGGACGATGTGGTCAGGGCCTGTCTTGAAGGCGCCGGTTTTGATCCTTCGCTGGCGGACAGCGGTTTGCTGAGCGGCGCCGAAACCTATGCCCGCAATCTCGAAGAGGCTGTTGACAAGGGCGCATTCGGGGCTCCGTTCTATATCGTGGACGGCGATCAGCGGTTCTGGGGGCAGGACAAGATCGAAGAGATCGACCTGCTGCTGTCGGGCAAGCTCTGATCCCACATATCCACTGCCGGACCTTCCGGTCCGGTGCGCGCCTCATGCTTGTCATCCACCGCGCGCTTGCCCATGGGGGCGGGATGGGGGCGGCGCCGGGGGATGTGGTGACGTTGCACGCCTTTGATCTGCCCTGCCACGCCATTGCCCGACGCCTGCCGGATGCAACCCCGGACCCGCGTGAACGGTGTCGGCCGCATGGCCCCGTCACAGCCCCGGACATCCTGGCCCCCCGATCCGCGCGTTCCTTGCGCGGTGCTAGGTCGGTTCTTCGATGATGTGATCTTCCCAGTCGTCATCGGCCACATCGAACTCGCTGACCGTGCGCCCGCGCATGGACACGCCCGCGCCATGCACTGTCTCCGGTGTGCCCGAGATCAGAGGGTGCCAGTCGGCCAACCGCTTGCCTTCGTGCAACAACCGGTAGGCACAGGTGGCCGGCATCCAGTACAGATGGCTTTCGATGTTGGACGGCTTCAACACAATGCAGTCGGGCACGAATTTATGGCGAATGTCGTACTGCGCGCAACGGCAGGTGGCATCGTCCAGCAACCGGCAGGCGACGCGGGTCAGGGCAACGTCGCCGCTGTCCTCGTCTTCCAGTTTGTTGAGGCAACACTTGCCACAGCCATCGCACAAGGCTTCCCACTCGTCCTCACTCATCTGATCAAGGCGCTTGGTCTCCCAGAACCGGGGCGCAAATCCGGCGCGGGGGATCGGATAGCTCACAGGGCCGCCAGAATGGCACGGGCCTGGGCGCTGTCCGCATCCATCTGCGCAATCAGCGCCTCCAGCCCATCGAATTTTTCCTCGCCCCGCAAATGTTCGACCAGCGCGACGGACAGGGGCGTGCCATAAAGATCCCCCGAGAAATCAAAGACAAAGGTTTCAAGGTTGGGGCGGTTTTCCCCGAACATCGGGCGCACGCCCAGACTGGAAACACCGTGATATTGCCCGGCATGCGGACCTTCCAATACATCGACCAGCACCGCATAGACACCAAAGGCAGGCGGGTGCAGATCGTCGATGGACATGTTGGCAGTCGGATATCCCAAGGCGCGCCCGCGTTGCTCTCCACCGATCACGGGGCCCTCAATGCGGTGCCAATGGCCCAGCATGGCGGCCGCATCGCGGGGGCGTCCGGCACTCAACGCATCGCGGATCGCGGTAGAGGATACGGTCGATGCGCTGCGCGCGATCAACGGCGCAACCGTCACGCCAAATCCCATCCGAACCCCATACTCCACCAGATGTTCAGCCGTCCCGGCACGCTTGTGGCCAAAACAGAAATCAGCCCCCACCACCACGTGGGCCAGCCCCAGACCGTCCCGGATCACACGGGCCGCGAACGCCTCGGGCGATAGCCCGGCAAGCCCCGCATTGAAGGGCAGTTCATACAAACGCTCGACCCCCAGCTTTTGCAACCGGCTGGCGCGCGCCGCCTGACTCATCAGACGAAACGGAGGCGCATCGGGGGCAAAATACATGCGCGGATGCGGCTCAAAGGTCATCACGCCCAACGGGGCCTCGGGGGCCGCCGCGCGGGCCAGATCAATTACCGACTGATGTCCCAGATGCACACCGTCAAAATTGCCGATGGCGGCACTTGCCCCACGGTTTTCCGGTTCGACATACTGATAGTCGCGAATAATCCTCATGGCGCCATGCCTAGCCGCGCCAAAGGCCAAGGGCAAGCAGGCCCCGCAGGCTTCTTCTGACTGGAAATACCATGGGGGAGTCCGCAAGGACGGGGGTGAAACCCCCTTGCAAAATCGTGTCGCCGACAGGCGGCCTTCGGGTCAGTCGAATTTGCGCGACGGGGCCAGCACCGTCGCTTCGCCCACCAGCACCTTCTTGCCGTCGACGGCACAGTGGCAATCCAGCTTCACCCGGCGCCGGGAAAAATCAATGTCGATCACCGTCACCTCGGCATGGACCATGTCGCCGGGGCGCACAGGGGCGAGGAATTTCAGCGACTGGCCCATGTACACAGTGCCATGACCGGGCAGTTGCTCTCCGATCACCGCCGAAATCAACCCGGCGGTCAGCATTCCGTGAGCGATCCGGCCCGCAAAGATCGTGTCTCGGGCATAATCATCATCCATGTGGACAGGATTGTGGTCGGTGGAGACTTCGGCGAACAACTCGATATCGCGGTCGGTGACCTGTTTGCGCAACGAACGGGACATGCCCATTTCGATATCCTCGATACAGATCGTGCCGCGGGGCATGTTGTCCAACATGGAGCTCTCCGGTAATTTTCTGACATTTTTACACGTCTTCGCGCAATCTTATTACTTTGCACGCGCAGAAAATCAAGCAAAAAAAACGTCAGCGCAGTTGTCCTATTGTGAACGTCGGGGCGCTCATTTCCTTTTGCAGGTAGGCACTTAACGCGTCCGGGTCAGGCTGGGTTTTGGTTTTTGTCTCGGCTGCGGCCAGTCCGCCCGAAATGAACAGCGAATCGATATCCTCACCCATTGCGCCCGCGATATCGGTCAGCACACCGTCTCCGATGGCCAGAATGCTCTGATCCGGCACATCCACACCCAGTTCAAACAACCGTCGCCGCGCCAGATCATAGATCGGCGGGTGCGGTTTGCCGAAATACAGGGATTCGCCCCCCATTTCGGTATAAAGCCGCGCCAGCGCACCCGCGCACCATTCGCGCACCTCGCCCCGGTCCACTACAATGTCCGGGTTGGCACACAGCAATTTCAGCCCCAGTTGCTTGGCCATCAGGAATTCAGGCCGCATGACGTCCGGATCGGCCCGTGGATCACGCGGGCCGGTGCACACGATCCCCTCGGCCTGATCCATCGGCACCATTTGCACGTTTATGGGCTCCTTGATCACGCCGATGGGTTCAAAGAATTTCTCTTCGCCCGGTTGCCCGATGAAATAGACCTTTTGCCCGACCACCCCGCGAAACATGGCCGCGCGGGCGCTGTCGCCGGATGTGGCGATGGTGTCCCACGCGTCGTCCGGCACGCCGAAATGCACCAGTTGCCTGGTGACCCCGGCGCGCGGACGCGGCGAGTTCGTGACCAGCACCACCTTGCCGCCGGACTTGCGATAGGTCTGCAGGGCCGCCACAGCATCCGGCAGGGCGTGCACGCCATTGTGCACACATCCCCACAGATCTACGAACAGCGCGTCGTAGCGTTCGGACACCTCGGAGAGGGAGGATATGATCTTGGACATGGGCGGCGGGCTCCGTCTGGGACTGTGACTTGCGGTTTGCCACAGCACTGCGGCAAGAGGAAAGGGGAATGCGAGCCCGCCGCAGGGTCAGTTGTCGCCGAACAGACAGCAACTGCGCGCCAGCCACGTCTCGTCAGCCTGCCGTTCAAGGATCAGTTGTGACGTACCCGCCTCTGCCCCGTCGCCTTCCGAAAACCGGCACAGGCACCAGCCGATGTCACCGGTGCCGCCGTGATCCAGCAGTTCAAAGCTTTTCTCCGTTAGGTGCGCCACCCAGTCCTCGTGCAGGGCGCGGATGGCGGCCCTTCCGATTGCGGGCGGCGCAAAAGGGGAATGCAACTGCGCGTTCTGTGTGAACAGGTCAGCGCAGGCTTGGGCGTTGCCCGCTGAATAGGCGGCAGCCATCTGTTTCAAATAGGTTTCGATGTCGTCCTGCGTCATGCGTGCCCCCGTTGCGTGGCGCGCAGGGTTGCATGCCACGCAGCGTTTCCCAAGCCGTTCTTGGCGGCTCAGACCTTGAGCTTCGGGATGATCTGCTTCTTGCGGCTCATGACGCCGGGCAGCACCACGGTGTCGCCGGTGACGGTCGCGCCAAAGCTCTTTTCGGCGACGCCCTTCACCCGGTCGTTGGGGATCAGCATCGTGGCTTCTTCGTTCAGGATGTCGACGACGAAGAGCAGCACTTCGTCCGCGCCGTCCGCGCGCGCGACATCGGCCATCGACGCCATCAGGCTGACCTTGCGATCCAGCACGATCTTGGGGGCCGTTGTTTCCAGCACGGAGACGCGGAATTGTGTGCCGCCGACTTCGTATTCCTTGCTGTCCATGCGCAGCAGTTCGGCATCCGAAAAGGCAGAGACATCCGATTTCGCCGCGAACATCTCGGCGGCATATAGCGGGATGTCTATCCCGAGATCTCGGGCCAGATCATAGGCGATGGCTTTGTCTTCCTGCGTGGTGGTGGGCGAGCGGAATTCGAGCGTGTCGGACAGGATGCAGGACAGCATGGCACCCTTGATCGCGGACGGGGCCTGCGCCATGTCCTTGCCGATCATCTTCCACATGAGGGTGGCGGTACAGGCCAGCGGTTCGATCCGGATGTCGATGGGGCCTTTGGTTTCCAGCCCGCCGACCAGCTTGTGGTGGTCGATGATCCCGCGAATGTCCGCGTCGTTGATGTTGTCGGGCAATTCGGCGGGGTTGTTGGTGTCGACGATCACCACGGGTTGGTCCGCATCCACGGCGCCGATGATGCGCGGCTTGGGCAGGTCCCATCTGTCCAGCACGAATGCGGCCTCGGTATTGGGTTCACCCAGCAGGACGGCTTCGGCGGCGTCGCCTTTGATCTCGTTCAGATACCAGGCCCAGATCAGGGGCGATCCGGTGGAATCGGTGTCGGGGGATTTGTGGCCAAAAACCAGAGTTGTCATCGGGTATGCGTCCTTGAAGAGGAGGGGTGTGATTTTGCGCCCTTATAGCAACCTTTGTGCCCGTGTCACGGGGGTGGCAGGCACCCCTCGTGGCGTTGACCTGAAAGGGCAGGAGCGGTAAAAACGATGCTTCTGAAAAGGAGTGCCCTGCACATGGACAAACCGGCCTGACCGCCCACCCGTTCCAGCACCGTGACAGCGGTTGCACCTTTCATCAGGAGTGATCTGACAATGGACCATTCGGCCTGACCCGCAGCGGCGGAACACGCTCGCGCATTTGATCGCGCGTCTTCCTTATCTCAGACATAAAGGGGCCTTTCATGCCCAAGAAATCCAAAGCCCGCTCGTCGCGCGGCCCCAAAAGGGCTGCGCCCAAAACTGCCCGCCACGACCACCCCCGCATCCCCGCGGCACGGCCCAAGGGCCAGCGCACCCAGGTTCGCGGCGGTCGCCCGCCACGGTTCCCGGGGCGCACCGGCGGTCGCTAAACGCTTGTCACGGGCGCGCGCGTGGGGTTTGTTCGCGCGTGCCCAACCCCGTTACGGACCAGCACGTGAGCGCACGCGAAACCGACCTGTACCCGCCTGTCAAAACCTTTCTCGAAGGGCAGGGATATGTTGTGAAATCCGAAGTGGGCGCGGCGGACGTGGTGGCCATGAGAGGCGGTGAGCCGCCGGTGATCGTGGAATTGAAGCTCTCCTTTTCCCTCGCGCTTGTGCATCAGTGCGTCGCGCGTCTGGCGGTGACGGACGATGTCTACATGGCCGTGGCGCGGGGCAAGGGGAAACGGTTTCAGAAATCGGTCAAGGACATGACGCGGCTGTGCCGTCGTCTTGGGCTGGGCCTGATGACGGTACGTCTGTCGGATGACCTTGTGCAGGTGCATTGCGACCCCGCGCCCTACGCCCCGCGCAAGAACCCGCGCAAACAGGGGCAGTTGCTCAGGGAATTTGCGGGCCGTGTCGGTGACCCCAACGATGGCGGGCAGACCCGCGTCGGGCTGATCACCGCCTATCGGCAGGACGCGCTGAAACTGGCGATGTATCTGTTCGAGGCAGGGTCGAGCAAAGGCGCGGATGTGGCGCGCGAAACCGGCGTGGACCGGGCCACGCGGATGATGCGTGACGATCACTATGGCTGGTTCGAAAAGGTCGACAAGGGTGTCTATGGGCTGACCCCAAAGGGGGCCGAGGCGGTTGCGGCCTCGGGTACCGTGCTGGGCGGGTAGCGGGTTTTGGTGCAAAGCCCGGCTGATTTGCATCGCGCAAATCAGGGCCGCACCATGTGGATGGTGCGATACAGCAAACCGTGTCGGTTTGCCGCCCGTGTTCGCATCGGACCCCGCTTTCGGCGGAACACAAAAAAAATAGCGAAATGAGGCTGCGCTGCGTGTTGACACACAGAACTCTGCCCCCTACCTACGTCACGTTATCACTCGCTGATGGTGAGTGCTAATGACCCCCGGACGGGGGTGCGGAAAGGAAACTTTGAGCCTTAAGGAGCTGCAAAGATGGCATTGAAACCGCTTCATGACCGCGTGCTGGTACGCCGCACGGAAAGCGAAGAGAAAACCAAGGGCGGGCTTATCATCCCCGATAGCGCCAAGGAAAAACCAAGCGAAGGCGAAATCGTGTCCGCAGGCCCCGGTGCCCGCAAGGACAGCGGTGAGCTGATCGAGATGGCTGTCAAAGCCGGAGACAAGGTGCTGTTCGGCAAATGGTCCGGCACCGAAGTCACCATCGACGACGAAGAGCTGTTGATGATGAAGGAATCCGACATCATGGGGATCATCGAGTAAGCGATCCGGCTGCTTGATCGGTGGGGTTGAACCCCACCCTACACCCCCATTCACACATATCCTCAAAGGAGAAACGATATGGCTGCTAAGGACGTCAAGTTTAACACAGATGCCCGCAACCGCATGCTCAAGGGCGTGAACATCCTGGCCGACGCGGTCAAGGTCACGCTGGGTCCCAAGGGCCGCAACGTAGTGATCGACAAATCCTTCGGCGCGCCCCGTATTACCAAAGATGGTGTAACGGTCGCAAAAGAGATCGAGCTTGAAGACAAGTTCGAGAACATGGGCGCGCAAATGGTCAAGGAAGTTGCTTCCCGGACCAATGATGAAGCAGGCGACGGTACAACAACCGCGACTGTGCTGGCTCAGGCCATCGTTAGAGAAGGCCTGAAATCGGTTGCCGCTGGCATGAACCCGATGGACCTCAAGCGCGGTATTGATCTGGCGACAACGAGAGTGGTCGAGTCGATCAAGGCTGCCTCGCGTCCGGTTTCGGACAGCGACGAGGTTGCGCAGGTCGGCACGATCTCGGCCAATGGCGAAGCTGAAATCGGTCAGCAAATCGCTGATGCGATGCAGAAAGTCGGCAACGAGGGTGTGATCACCGTCGAAGAAAACAAAGGCCTCGAAACAGAGACCGATGTTGTTGAAGGTATGCAATTCGACCGTGGCTACCTCAGCCCCTACTTCGTGACCAACGCCGACAAGATGACGGCCGAGCTCGAAGACTGCATGATCCTGCTGCACGAAAAGAAACTGAGCTCGCTGCAGCCCATGGTGCCGCTGCTTGAATCGGTGATCCAGTCGCAAAAACCGCTGCTGATCATTGCCGAAGATGTCGAAGGCGAAGCGCTGGCGACCCTCGTGGTCAACAAATTGCGCGGTGGTCTGAAAATCGCGGCTGTCAAAGCCCCCGGTTTTGGCGATCGTCGCAAGGCCATGCTGCAGGACATCGCGATCCTGACCGGCGGTCAGGTGATCTCCGAAGATCTCGGCATGAAGCTCGAGTCGGTGACCATGGACATGCTGGGCTCTGCCAAGCGCGTTCAGATCACCAAGGACGAGACCACAGTGATCGACGGTGCCGGTGAGAAATCCGAAATCGAAGCCCGCGTCACACAGATCCGTGGCCAGATCGAGGAAACGACATCGGACTACGACAAGGAAAAACTGCAGGAACGTGTGGCCAAACTGGCTGGCGGTGTTGCCGTGATCCGCGTCGGCGGCATGTCCGAAGTCGAAGTGAAAGAGCGCAAGGATCGCGTTGACGATGCTCTGAACGCGACACGTGCCGCTGTTCAGGAAGGTATCGTCGTCGGTGGTGGTGTTGCCCTGATCCAGGCTGGCAAGACGCTGGATGGACTGAAGGGTGCAAACTCCGACCAGGACGTCGGCATCACCATCGTACGCAAGGCCATCGAAGCGCCGCTGCGTCAGATCGCCGAGAACTCGGGCGTCGACGGGTCTGTTGTCGCGGGCAAGATCCGTGAAAGCACTGACCTGACGTTCGGCTTCAACGCACAGACCGAAGAATATGGTGACATGTTCAAATTCGGCGTCATCGACCCGGCCAAAGTGGTGCGCACCGCACTGCAGGACGCCGCGTCCGTGGCCGGTCTGCTGATCACCACCGAAGCGATGGTTGCCGACAAGCCCTCCAAGGAAGGCGCTGGCGCTGGCGGCGGCGGCATGCCCGACATGGGCGGCATGGGCGGCATGATGTAAACGGCGGGTTCGCACCGCGAACCCTGCCGGGTGGCGGCAGGCTCTTTGCCAAAGGCAAAGATGCCGAGAGCCACACCGTGAAATAGTGAGAGGGGGCTGCCATTTGGCGGCCCTTTTTTTTGTGGTGAATAAACCCGGAGTTTGAGGGGTTACCAAGGCATCCAAGTCACATCAGACGAAAGAGATAGGACACAAGATGACTTTTAAAATTGATGGATTGTCATACCCCGATGTGGGCAGCGAAATGCTCAAGCACAAAAAACTGGGCCCAATTCTGCGCGCAGTGATGCGCGCGAATATGCAACAGGATAGTTACCTGTTTCTTGATGCTGTGGCGAAACGCGAAAACTATAGCAATCTTTACAAAGGATTTATCGACGGCGCAAAAGCAAAAAATATGATCAATATCTCCAACAAGGTCAGAAGTCCGATGGACGAAGCGGGAAGGATGGGAAATTTCTACGACAAAAAGCTCTGGAAAAAGGGCATCGAAGCCGCCTTAAGTGAAATAAATGATCTTGTTGGCGGCAACATCGGCGAAAAAGAACTGATGCTAAACAAAGCTTTCCGGGCGCATCACTATGGGCGGATGTAGTACAACCGCGCGAACTTCTACAAAAAGTGGAAAAAGACCAAGGAAATGAAAAAGGTCGAGAAATTCCTCGGGGCCACGGGGGACAGCATGACGCTGCCTGCTCTCACGGAGGCCTATGCGGCGCTCAAGTACAATCCCAAGGCATCGAAAAAAGCCCTTGAGGCGGTTGCAACTGCCAGCGGGAAGACGCCGCGCGAGGTAAAGACCATTTTCGGGAAGGTATTCAGTTTCAAGTAGGACCTTTGTGATGGGGTGCGCACCCGGCGTTCTTGCATGCGCGCGCCCATCGACTAAGAGTGCGCGCATGCGCCTCGCCCTTCTCACCACCCTGACCATGATCGCCTTTGCCGCCAATTCGGTGCTGAACCGGATGGCCGTGGACAGTGGGGCCATCGACCCGTCGAGCTTTGCGATGATCCGCGTGCTGGCCGGTGCCGTGGCCCTGTGCATGATCCTGACGGTGCGCGGTGGCGGGTTGCCCGCGTTCGCGCGGGGCCGGATTTCGGGGGCGGTCAGCCTTGCGGCCTATATGATCGGGTTTTCGCTGGCCTATGTCAGCCTGAATGCCGGTCTGGGTGCGCTGATCCTGTTCGGCACGGTGCAGGTGGTGATGTTTGGCTGGTCCGCGATCCGTGGTGCCGCGCCGTCCCCGCGCCAGCTTGGCGGGGCGGGCGTCGCGTTTGCCGGGCTGATCCTTGCGCTGTGGCCGGGCGATGGGGCGGGCGGTGATCCGGTTGGCGCGGCCCTTATGGTCATGGCGGGTATCGGCTGGGCCATCTACACGATTGCGGGCAAGGGCAGTGCGGAACCTCTGGCCTCGACGGCGGCCAATTTCGTGGTGGCGCTGCCGCTGTTGCTGATCCTGCTGCTGGGGACCGGCCTGCATGCGGCCCCGTCTGGCATTGCGCTGGCGATCACTTCGGGGGCGGTGACCTCGGGCCTGGGATATGCGCTGTGGTATCACGTGTTGCCGCAATTGCGGGGTCAGACGGCGCCTGTTGTTCAGCTGAGCGTGCCGATCATCGCCATTCTTGCCGGGGCGCTGTTACTGGGCGAGGCGATCACGTTGCCTATCTTGATTGCGGCCGTTCTGGTGCTGGGCGGCATTGCGCTGGCGGTTACCGCACCAGCGGTTCGAGCGGGTCGTAACTGATCCCGTCGCCGTCAAAGGCGACGGCGGCCAGACTGTCGGGTTTGTGCGGCGTTTGCGCCAGTTCCGCACGGGTCAGCCAGCGCCGCTCGGTCACGATCTTTTCGATATCCTTCCAGCGCTCGGGGCGGGGCGACCCCGGTGCAACGGTACAGCGGAAATACACGTCGACCTGATGAAAGCTGCTGCCCGGGTCGTGAAATTCGTTCACAAGGCAGGGCGCGCCCACCTCGATGTGCAACCCGGTTTCCTCGTGCACTTCGCGCACCAGGTTGTCAGGCAGGCTGCTGCCGACCTCGACCCCGCCGCCGGGTGCGCACATCAGCGGGCTTTGCCCGTCGGGCCATGCGTTGACGATCAACAGGCGATCTTCCTCGACGATGATGGCGCGCACGGCAAGCCGTGGAGATTTTGGGCGCATGTCTGTTACCTTCCGTCAGGAACCCCTGGTTGCCATTCCATAAGAGCCGGTATGACACTATCTGAATGCCTATGAAAACCTGTGCCGCCCTTTTCGCGATGCTGATCGCGCTTGCGCTGCCCCGCGCCGCACAGGCGGAGTGTGTGGTGTTGCTGCACGGTCTGGCCCGTTCCGAGGCGTCGTTGCTGGTGATGGAGGGCGCGCTGCGCGCCGAAGGCTACACCGTGGTGAGGCCGGGTTATCCTTCGACCTCGCAAACCGTGCAGACGCTTGCAGAGGCGGTCATACCACAGGCCATCGCGGCCTGCGGCGATGACACGGTACATTTCGTCACCCATTCGCTGGGCGGTATTCTGGTGCGCTACTGGTTTGCCAATTATCCGCGCCCCGAACGGTTGGGCCGCGTGGTGATGCTGGCCCCGCCCAACCGGGGCAGTGAAGTGGTGGACGCGCTGAGCGATTTCGAGGCGTTCGGCTGGCTGAACGGGCCTGCCGGCCGACAACTTGGCACCGGGCCCGACAGCCTGCCGCGGCGTTTGCCGGGGGTGGATTACCCGGTCGGGATCATTGCGGGGGATCAATCGCTGAACCCCTTCTTTTCATCCCTTCTGCCGGGGCGGGACGATGGCAAAGTGTCCGTGCTGTCGACGCCGCTGGCAGGGATGCAGGATCATATCGTGCTGCCCGTTACCCACACCTTCATGATGAACAACCCCAATGTGATTACCCAGACGATCACTTTTCTGCGCAGCGGCCGGTTCGATCGCGAGATCGGGTGGGTGGATGAGGTGCTGGACCAGTTGGGATGCCCCGACGCCACTTGCCTGACCGGAGAGGGCGATGCTGAGGATTGATCTGCTTGGCGCCGAGGTCCTGCGGGCCGACGGGCTTGTCCGTGCGCCGCTTTCGATGGCCGATGGCGTCATCACGGATGCTGTTGCCGGTCGCGCTGTCGATCTGAGCGGCTATCGTCTGCTGCCGGGTATCGTGGATGTGCATGGCGACGGGTTCGAACGCCATGTCGCCCCACGCCGTGGCGCGATGAAGCAGATGGGCGAGGGCCTGCGCGCTGTCGAGTCGGAGCTGGCCGCCAATGGCATCACCACCGCCGTTCTGGCCCAGTTTGTCAGCTGGGAAGGGGGGCTGCGCAGCCTTGAGTTCGCCGATCAGGTGTTTGGCGCTCTGAAAGAGGTGCGGGGCGTCGTCGTAACCGACCTGCGCGCGCAACTGCGGTTCGAGATTTCGCTGACCGACCTGTATGCCGATCTGCCCGCGCAGGTGGCGCGATGGGGCGTGGAATATGTGGTGTTCAACGATCACCTGCCCCATGACCGTCTGGCCGAAGGGCGCAAACCGCCCCGTCTGACCGGGCAGGCGCTCAAGGCCGGGCGCAACCCCGAGGCACATTTCGCCATGCTGCTGGATCTGCACGCCAATGTGGGCCGGGCGCAGGGTCTTCTTGATCCTTTGTGCGCATCCTTGCGCGGGGCAGGGGTGCGGCTGGGCAGTCATGACGATGCCACGGCAGCGGGGCGGGGCGCCTGGGCGGCACGTGGCGCGGACATTGCCGAGTTTCCCGAATCCCGGGAGGCCGCCGAGGCCGCCAGGGCGGCAGGCCACCAAGTCGTGCTGGGCGCGCCCAATCTGGTGCGCGGCGGGTCGCACAAAGGCAATGTGTCGGCGCTTGATCTGGTGAGCATGGGCCTGTGTGATGCGCTGGCCTCGGATTACCACTATCCCAGCCCACGGCGCGCGGCCTTGATGCTTGCGCGCTCGGGCGTGACGGACCTTGCCGGTGCCTGGGCGCTGGTCTCGTCAGGGCCTGCGGCGGTGCTGGGGTTGACGGATCGCGGTATCCTCGCGCCGGGCAAGCGTGCCGACATCGTGGTGCTGGACGCCGCCGACCGGGTCGCGGCCACCATCGCGGGCGGGCGCGTCAGCTTTATGTCCGGTGACATTGCCGAACGGTTCGTGACGGCGGGGTGAAACCCCGCCCTACGGCGTTATGCGATTGATGTGCCCCATCTTGCGGCCCTTGCGGGCCTCAGGCTTGCCGTAAAGGTGCAGGGCCGTGGCCGGGTCGCGCGCGAGGTCATGTACGCGGTTCATGTCGTCGCCGATCAGGTTTTCCATCACCACATCGGCATGACGCTTGCCGTCCCCCAGGGGCCAGCCCGCAATGGCGCGGATGTGCTGTTCGAACTGGTCCACGACACAGCCGTTTTGCGTCCAGTGCCCGGAATTGTGCACGCGCGGCGCGATTTCATTCACGACCAGGCCCTCGGGCGTCACAAACAGTTCGACCCCCATGACGCCCACATAATCCAGCGCGTTCAGGATGTTGGCGGCGATCAGGATGGCGTCGGTGCGCTGCGGGGCACTGAGCCGGGCGGGCACGGTCGTGCTGTGCAAAATGCCATCGCGATGCACGTTTTCGCCCGGATCGAAGCAGGCCACGGACCCGTCCAGACCGCGTGCGGCGATCACCGACACTTCGTGGCTGAACTCGACAAACCCTTCGAGGATCGCGGGCGCGCCTGACATGGCTGCTATGGCCGCATCGCCTTCGGCGGGGTCGGATATGCGCACCTGGCCCTTGCCGTCATAGCCGAAACGGCGGGTTTTCAGGATTGCGGGTGCGCCGATCTGCGCCAGCGCGACGGCGAGGGCGGCGGCATCGGGCACGTCCGCGTAAGGCGCGGTGCGCAGGCCCAGATTGCTCAGAAACGCCTTTTCCATCAGCCGGTCCTGACTGACCCGCAGCGCCTCGCGGCCCGGACGGATGGGCGCGTGATCCTCGAGCGCGTCCAGCGTCAGGGTGGGGATGTTTTCAAACTCGTAAGTGATGACATCGGCGGTGCTGGCAAAGGCAAAGAGCGCGTCGTTGTCCTCGTAAGGGGCGGCGGTGACAAGATGGGCGACATCGCCTGCGGGGGGATGCGCGCCGGGTTCATAGATATGGGTGCGAAAGCCCAGACGGCTGGCCGCGACGCTCAGCATGCGACCCAGTTGGCCACCCCCAAGAATGCCAATGGTCGCGCCTTGCGCCAGAGGCGCAGACAAATCGTGCGCCAGAGGCTCAGTCATCCTGCGGGACCTCGGGGATCGAGGCGCTCAGGGCCGCGCGCCATGCATCGAGGCGTTCGGCAAGGGCCGGGTCGGACAGGGCCAGAATGCCCGCCGCCATCAGCCCGGCATTGGCCGCGCCTGCCGCACCGATGGCCATGGTGGCCACGGGATAGCCGCGCGGCATCTGCACGATGGAATAAAGCGAGTCGATCCCCGACAGCGCCTTGGTCTGCACCGGTACGCCGATCACCGGCACGCGCGTCTTGGAGGCCATCATGCCGGGCAGATGCGCCGCCCCGCCGGCACCCGCGATGATCACTTTCAACCCGCGCGCCGCTGCCCCCTTGCCATAGTCCCACAAGCGATCCGGCGTGCGGTGGGCGGACACGATGGCACTGTCATAGGGCACGTCGAGCTGGTCGAGGATCTGCGCCGCTTCGCGCATCGTTGGCCAGTCGGACTGGCTGCCCATGATGATGCCGACTTGGGTGGTCATGGCGAGAGGCTCCTCTAAACAAGAAGCGCGGAATATAGGTGTTTTCAGATCAGGCGCAATCGTTTCCCACGGGTGGCGCGCGCGCGGCCTCAGGCGATGATATCGGGCGTCAGGCGGTCTTCTATGTTGGCAATGCGATCCTTCAGCGCCAGCTTTTTCTTTTTGAGCCGCTGGATCGTCAGCTGATCGGCGATGCCGACCTCTTGCAGGGCGCGGATGGCGGCGTCCAGATCGTGATGCTCGGCGCGGAACACCTCAAGCTCATAACGCAATACGTCGTCCGATTTCATGGACATATTCGAGGGAGCGTTCATGGGGGGCGATTCCAAACCGTTGCTGAACCTTCAATATAATCACGACAACGCGACACGCCTACCCCTTGTTCGAAACGCCTGTTCTGACCATATTAAGTGCAACTGCTGCCGCAATCGGGGCGGGCCACTGACTGTCGCTTGACTTGAGAAGGACGTGTCGCATGACGAAAATGACTCTTGCCTCCTATCCCCACATGCTGGGATTTGAGCAGCTTGAACGGCTTCTGGAACGGACTGCCAAGGGCAGTGAAGGGTATCCGCCGTTCAATATCGAACAGACCTCGGACTATTCCTATCGCATCACTCTGGCCGTTGCCGGTTTTGCTGAAGATGATCTGTCGATCACCGTCGAGGACCGTCAATTGGTGATCCGTGGCCGCAATTCGGAAGACACCGAGGGCCGGGTATTTCTGCATCGCGGTATTGCCGCGCGCCAGTTTCAACGCAGTTTTGTATTGGCGGACGGCGTGGATGTGGGCGAGGCTGTGATGGAGAACGGGCTGCTGCACGTTGATCTGACACGGGCCAAGCCCGACACGATCGTTCAGACGATCGACATTCGCAAAGGGTAACCGGTAAAGCGATCGACATTCGCAAAGAATGATCGGTTAAGCGATCAACATTCGCAAAGAATGATCGGTTAAGCGATCAATGTTCGGAAAGGGTAAGTCATGTACAAGTCTTTTGATCTGAATGCCGATGTGGGCCGCATGGTCTATGTCAAACCTATTGCCGTCACCGACTTGCCCCGCGAGGTGCGTGATCAGGCCGACGGTCTGAAGGAGCTTTTTGCCGTCCATGACGCAGAAGGGCAGCAACTGGCGCTGGTGGCTGATCGCAAGCTGGCCTTTGCGCTGGCGGTGCAGAACGATTACGCGCCGCAGCCCCTGCACTGATAAACGGGTGTCCCCAGCCGGGACAACATCCCGCCCCTGACAGTGCAATGGCTTGCAGGGGCGGATTTGCCATTTCTCAAGACCTGAAGGATCCGCCGCATGCCGTTTGACATCGACTGGGTGGATGCCTTTTCGAGCCGTGCGTTCGGCGGCAACGGCTGTGTGGTGGTGCACGAGGGGGCGTCTCTGGACGACGCCACGGCGATGGCGCTCGTGCGCGAAACCTCGTTGGTGGAGTGCACGTTTACAGGGCCGTCAGAGGTTGCCGACATCCGCGTGCGCTATTTCCTTGCCAGCCGGGAAATTCCCTTTGCCGGGCACCCGACTGTGGCGACTGTCGCGGCGCTGCGCCATCGCGGGTTGATCGGGGATGGTCCGCTGACGCTGGAGACCGGCGCGGGGATCGTTCCGGTTGAGGTGGATGGCACGAAGGTCTCGATGACCCAGATCGCGCCGGAATTCGGGGTGCACGTCCCGCGCGAGATCGTGGCGGCGGTGGGCGGGATTGATCCGTCCGACATTGTTTACCCGCCGCGCTTTGTCTCAACAGGGCTGCCGTTCTGTATCACGCTGCTGCGGGATGCGGGTGTCCTGGCGGCGGTGCGCTTTGATCCGGCGGCCTTTCGCGCCTACGTTGATCACCTTGGCGTTGAGGACACGGATGTGATGGAGCCGTTCTGGGTCACCCAGACAGACACGGGCACGCAGGCGCGCCTGCTGCTGGCCCCGCCCAGTCCGCCGGAGGATCCGTTCACCGGGTCGGCGACGGGGGCGATGGCGGCCTATCTGTGGGCAGAGGGGTTGATTGATGCGCCGCGTTTCGTGGCGGAGCAGGGCCAGTGGATTGGCCGTCCCGGACAGGCGCAGGTCGAGGTGCTCGGCCGGCGCGACGCGATCGAAGGCGTGATCGTCGCAGGGCACGCGCATGTGCTGATGAGCGGTGCGTTGCATTTGTGAGTTTTGTGGGGGGGGGGTAGCCCCACCCTGCGTGTGCGGTTGTGCAGGCGCGGAATCGAGGGCGTAGCCCGCCGTGCCATCGCCTGTCCGCCCCCCGGGCAGGCGATTGGGCTGGTCTGGGGGCGCCGTTTTTACGTCTTGCCTTGGTTGCAGAGATAAAGTGCGCGGCAGGGCCGTTGTATCGCCTTTCCGCGGACAGACGATGGCACGGCTTTGGTTTGTGGGGAATGTCGCCTTTGAGCCCATTGTGCACGATACTGCACAACGCTTGGATGTCCGTAATCGCGTGCGGCCCAGAACCTTCAACAACTGGTTGGGTTTCGAACAGGGTTTTTGGAAAGGCCTGGGATTGATGCTATCCAGGATTTAACTGATGTTGGCTCAGGCCATAAATTAACGGTCGTCGTTTCAGGCTTTCCAAATTTGCTACAAGAATGACATTTTACAGTCAGAATTGTCTGGTCTGGAGAATGAACGCTTTGATCTTTCTTCCGGGATATTGTCATGAAAATCTGCAAGTGTCTTTCCCGCATTCTTTTTACGGCGTTGGCCTGCCTATGCAGCTTTGTGCAATCATCGCAAACCGCTAGCGCTCAAGACCAGAATATTTGCATCGTACCTGTATTTAATGATCCTTCGAAGATGCTCCCGGTTGAAATTGAACAGCCTTATCGGCTGGTTGGCAGCCATGCAACAGCGGTCCTGGAGGAATATCCCGGGTTAATCATTAGCCCTGTAAATAGGGGTGGAACTTACACTATTACGGACGGAGAATACCTTGCAGTCCCGCCTCACGTAGCCACGCGGATTGACAAATGGGGTGCTGGGAAGCGCAAGGATCGGCCTGTATTCACAACTGAAGGAATGTCCCCGGGGTTCACAATCAACGACATGTACCCAGAATTTTTCCCCGAGCTCGGCCTATATTTAATGCGCAGCGAAGATAGCATCTGGTTCCGAAGGAGCGAGCAAGATGCTTGGAAGAAGTTTACTGGTGTTCGCTGGTTTGGGGGCTTTAACGCGCGAGACATGGGTGGTTCATGGGAAAAACCTAAAGTACTGAAAAACCCTAATACTGGCCTCGTAGCCATGTCATTCAACGCAAAGCTAATTCTTTTTGGCCATCAATCAGATCTTGGCGCAGACTTGACCTACAAGTACCACGCATTTCGAGCCGGTCGCTTTGTTGACCCTATCCAGCATGAAATTTCTGGCACAATACTATTTTGGGGCAAAAATATAGCGCTGTATCAGGCTAATGTTGAACATGCGACGTTGGCACATACACCTTGGCCCCGTCCCTCAGCAATCCCCGAGCTAACAAGCATCTTGTGGGCCCAGACCGATCTTGAAACCGGAGACGTATTGTTTCGTCATCCCGGCGGGGTGGCGCGCTTTGACGGGCGCACCATAGTTGATATCGAAGCGTGGAACACAGACCGACTAAGCGAGTTTACAAAACTCGTCTGGATTGACCGTGTGCGGTATGCACAAAACAGCTTGGGACTTTTTTCGGTCGATGCGGATCTAAACCTGAGCAAGCTAAAGCTTCCGTTTGAGTTATCAGAGGCCCATTTTAATATGTTTTCAGAATATTCAAAAAGCACAGAATTTGATCTGATTTTCCTAGTTAACCCTAGAGATGGCCGCGTTTTCACGACCACAGATTTTTTGAGTTTTCGTGAAGTCGTCAATAATACCGGGATAAACATTACTGAATTTGTCTCAGATATTCCTGACGAAAATTCATCACTACTGGTTGGGACTAATGGGCTCTATTCTGCTGTATATTGCGATCAATAGATCTTTGTCTTCAGCAAAACGTCCAGTGCCACACTAGGCTGTTTGTTCAACGCTTGGCTGAACCGGACATTGGCACACATGCAGCGAAAGCTCACTCTGTCCCGCAGAGCTGTCCTTCGCATCTTTTGCACGACAACCGCATTCGGCGGGCTGAAGCCCGCCCTACAGATGTAAAGGTGAGGGGGGTGTTGGGATGGGCAGATTACCCATCCTACGAGGGTGGAAACGAAAAAAAACGCGCCCCGATCTGGGGGCGCGTTCTCTCGTGGGATGGGCAATGCTGCCCAGCTTATCCGGCGATGAGACCCATGCTTTCGAGTTTCAGCAGGACTTGGTGGGCGCAATTGTCCACATCCACGTTTTCGGTCTCGACGCTCAGTTCAGGGTCTGCCGGCACGTCATAGGGATCTGAAATCCCTGTGAATTCCTTGATCTTGCCTTCGCGTGCCAGTTTGTACAGACCCTTTCGGTCGCGGCGTTCGCATTCCTCGATCGAGGTCGCCACGTGGATCTCGACGAAAGCGCCAAAGCTTTCGACATCCTCGCGCACCGCGCGCCGTGTGGTGGCGTAGGGCGCGATGGGGGCGCAGATGGCGATGCCGCCGTTCTTGGTGATTTCAGAGGCGACATAGCCGATGCGGCGGATGTTGAGGTCGCGGTGCTCTTTCGAGAACCCAAGCTCGGAAGACAGGTTCTTGCGCACGATGTCGCCATCGAGCAGGGTGACGGGACGGCCGCCCATTTCCATCAGTTTGACCATGAGAGCATTGGCGATGGTGGATTTGCCGGAGCCCGAAAAGCCGGTGAAGAAGACGGTAAAGCCCTGCTTGTTGCGCGGTGGCCTGGTCTTGCGCAATTCGGCGACCACTTCGGGAAAGGAGAACCATTCGGGGATTTCCAGCCCTTCCTGCAACCGGCGGCGCAGTTCCGTGCCCGAGATGTTGAGGATGGTGACGTTGTCCTGGTCCTTGATCTCGTCGACAGCTTCGTATTGGGCGCGTTCATCCACCCAGACCATGTGTTTGAAATCGACCATTTCGATGCCCATTTCGTCCTGATGATCGCGGAAGAGGTCCTGGGCGTCGTAGGGGCCGTAAAAGTCCTCGCCCGCCGAATTCTTGCCGGGGCCCGCGTGGTCGCGGCCCACGATGAAGTGGGTGCAGCCGTGGTTCTTGCGGATGAGGCCGTGCCACACGGCCTCGCGCGGGCCGGCCATGCGCATGGCGAGGTTCAGAAGCGACATCGACGTGGTGGCGGCGGGGTACTTGTCGAGCACCGCCTCGTAACAGCGCACGCGGGTAAAGTGATCGACGTCGCCCGGCTTGGTCAGGCCCACGACCGGGTGGATCAGCAGGTTGGCCTGCGCTTCGCGTGCGGCGCGAAAGGTGAGTTCCTGGTGCGCACGGTGCAGCGGGTTGCGGGTCTGGAAGGCGACGACCTTGCGCCAGCCGACCTTGCGGAAATAGGCGCGCAATTCGTTGGGCGTGTCGCGCCGGGCGCGGAAATCGTAGTGCACGGGCTGCTGGATTCCGATGACGGGGCCACCGAGGTAGATTTCGCCCGCGGTGTTGTGCAGGTAATTGACGGCCGGGTGGGCAGAATCGTCGGCGCCAAAGACCATTTCGGCCTCGTGGGACTTGTCGGGTGCCCAGCGGTCGGTGACGGTCATGGTCGCGAGGATCACGCCCTCCTGATCGCGCAAGGCGATGTCCTGCCCGACCTCAAGGCTGTCAGCGAATTTTTCGTTGACGTCCAGAGTGATGGGCATCGGCCAGAGCGCGCCATCGGCCGTGCGCATCGTGTCCACGACAGAGTTGTAATCGGCCTCGGACAGGAACCCCTTGAGCGGGTTGAAGCCGCCGTTCATCAGCAGTTCGAGGTCGCAGATCTGGCGCGGGGTCAGATCCCAGCTGACCAGTTCGCCTGCCTCCACCTTCAGTTTCTGCGCGCTGTCATAAGAGACGAACAGCTCCGGGATCGGGGCAAGGTTGTTTTCCATCAGTTTGGTCCTGTAGTTTAAGGGATTGAATCCAGAAGTGGTGCCCGTCAGTTCCGAATAGATCGCGTCATATTCGGCAAATTTGCGGGTCAGAAATTGGTCGATCAGGCGGTTTTTCTCGCCTGCGCCACGGGCTGTGAGGGCATAAGAGTAACGCTTGCGTTTGTCCGCGTTGTTCTTGTCGCCGACCCTGACAAAACCGGCGTCCGTCGCCGCGCGCAACAGGGCGTTCAGACGGCCAAGCGAGACGCCCAGATTCTGGGCGATGGCCCGTTGCGAGGCATCCGGAGCGGTGTCGAGCTGACGCAACAACCGAAACATCTGGTCGTTGTGGGTATCGCTGGTTTTTGATGCCGTACTGCGCATCGCATCACTCGTCATTGTTCACGAATGAACACATGTCACAAAAACTATGTTCACAAAAGAACAAACTTTGAATTCCGGGTGTTTTTGCGCAACGTGGTTAATCTGCCACGCTACGCTCAGGCGGTGGCGCGGGTCAGCATTGCGTCCAGCCGTGTCGCATCCCTTACGGGCAGGGCGGCAAGGGCGGTGTCGCGCCCGCGCAAGTCCATGTCCACCATCGCGTCTGTATCTGCCTCTGCACCGGCGGCCGCCAGCACATCGAGCGAGATCAGGGCCTGCACCCCCAGCCCTTTGGTGCCCCCTTCGAGCCGGGAGGCGGTGTTGACCGTGTCGCCGATCAGGGTGCGGGGCGCGCGTCCGACCGCCCCGATTTCACCAATAACCACGTTGCCCAGATGCACGCCGATGCCGATGGCGACGGCGGCGGCGCCCTCGGCGGTAAGCGTGCGGTTGAACCGTTCCAGCGCGTGCCCGATACCCTGCACGGCATCGAGTGCGGCGCGCGCGGAGGCCTGAGACGTGTCGGTTTCAAAGACGGCCATCAGCCCGTCGCCCATGTACTTGTCGATTGTCCCCCCTGCCTTGACGATGGGCGGCACGATTTCATCGAAAAAGCGGTTGAGCAGGAAGACAACGTCGTAAGGCAACTGCCCGTCCGTGCGCGCGGTAAACCCGCGCATATCGAGAAACAGAACCGCCAATTGCGCCTCTTTCCCCTGGCTGGCATGTGCGCGGCTGCGCTTTCCGTCCGGGGCAAAGACGCGGAACACAGTGATCGGCGCAACAGGTGTCATCTGACAGGCAAGGCGGGCATTTGGCGGCGCACCCACTGCGGCCAGGGTGCGCCGCTCGGTCTCCGAGGGGGGCGGCAGATCGTCCAGCCCGTCTTCGACAATGACACGGCAGGTCGTGCAGCGCCCGCGCCCGCCACACAGCGCCGTGTGCGCGATGCCATTGGCCCGCGAGGTTTCAAGCAGGGTCTGCCCGCGCGGTGCGCGGACTTGTGGGCCGTCAATGTACTGGATGCGAATGGGTCTGCGCATTGCCGCAAGCGCCCGGCGCGAGACAAAGACAATGAGCGCAAGCCCCAGCAGCCCCCAGACAAACCACGTCGCGTTGCGGTCCATTTGCGCCAGCCGGGCAAAACCGTCGCCGTCGGGCCAGTTCCAGACGTCGCGGGCCAGTGTCGCGGCGCGCGGGTCCTGCAACAGCCCGTTCATCACCCGCGCCGAGACCACGAAGCCAAGGATCGCAAGCGTGGGAACCAGCACCGCAATCCCGGTCAGCCAGGGCAGGGTGGCTTGCCACCAGCGCGTCCCGCGCAGCCACATGTGCAGACCGATGGATCCATGCACCCATGTGATGGCGACCAGCAGGGCCTGCATCCAGCCATCCCACGTGGTCCAGATCAGCGCATTCACATAGCCCAGCATGGTGTTCACACCCAGTGCACTGTAAGCGGCGCGGGTATAGATGAGGTGGCTGACAAGGATCAGCGGGATGATCAGCCCCAGAGAGATCTGCACCGCGTCCCGAAAGGGCATGCGCAGGGTCCGGGCCAGTGCCACCTTGCCCAGCGACAGGATCATATGCGCAAACAGCGCCAGCCCGACCACAATCGTGCCCGGACCTGACCGGATCACCCACAGGCGCGCGGCCTGCACGCTGTCATAGACGTCGGGCGAAATCAGGACAGAGGCGAGGTTGAGCAGGTGCGCCGCCACATAGATCATCAGGATCAGGCCCGATCCGATCCGTATCCGGGTCGCCCAACTGCCGCGCCACAGTGTGCCAGTCATCCTGAACTCTCAATCCTGTCCGTTGCGTGTACAGTGGCGCGCGGTATCGCTCCGGTCAATCTGGGGCGCGTGCGCGGGATGATCACATCACATAACAGTTCAGGGCGGGAATTTATTCAGCGACCGCCCCGTATCCCAGCGGTTCGCTGACGTCCTTGTCTTCCGCGACCCCGTGTTCGGCCAGAAACCGTTCGGCCTCCAGCGCGGCCATGCAGCCCATGCCCGCAGAGGTGACCGCCTGACGGTACTTGTGATCCGTCAGGTCCCCGGCGGCGAATACGCCCGGCACGGAGGTTTCCGTGCTGTCGGGTTTTGTCACCACATAGCCGCCCATATGCGTTTCCAGCACGTCCTTGACCAGTTCGTTGGCGGGCGCGTGGCCGATGGCAACAAAGACGCCCTTGGCCGGGATATCCGTGATTTCGCCCGTTTTGGTGTGCTTGACCTTGACTCCCTCGACGCCCAATGGGCTGTCGGTGCCGTACACTTCGTCGAGTTCATGGAACCAGAGCGGTTCGATCTTGGGGTTCTTCATCAGCCGGTCGATCAGGATCGCCTCGGCCCGCAATTCGTCGCGGCGATGCACCAGCGTGACCTTGGAGGCGAAATTGGTGAGGAACAGCGCCTCTTCCACCGCCGTGTTGCCGCCGCCGATCACGACGATTTCCTGCCCGCGATAGAAAAAGCCGTCGCAGGTGGCACAGGCCGAGACGCCAAAGCCCTTGAATTTCTCTTCACTCGGCAGGCCCAGCCATTTGGCGCGCGCGCCCGTGGCCAGAATGATCGCGTCCGCCACATAGATCGTGCCGCTGTCGGATTGGGCGACAAAGGGCCGTTTGGAAAAGTCGACCGAACTGATGATGTCACCGATGATTTCGCAGCCCATGGCCGATGCGTGGGCTTGCATGCGCACCATCAGGTCGGGGCCCTGTACCTCGGTGTCGCCGGGCCAGTTTTCCACTTCGGTGGTGGTGGTCAGCTGCCCGCCCGGTTCGATCCCCTGCACGAGGATCGGGTCCAGCATCGCGCGGCTGGCATAGACGCCGGCCGTGTATCCCGCAGGGCCAGACCCGATGATCAGAACTTTGGTGCGTTTGGTGTCGGACATGGGGCTCTCCTGGCAGCGGGGAATGACGCGCATGATATAGACCCGGGGCAAACGGGATTGAACCCCGATTATGGCAGGCCGCCTTGCATGAAGTGCATGAAACAGTGCGGAAGAAATTTCCGATTGTTGCGCGCGCGTGAAATAATATTGCGCAAGATGTGGAGCCTGCTATAACTTCCGCAAATTTGGGGGACCATTGATGGCAAGCACGCGCCTTGATCTGATTGATCGCATGATACTGGCCGAATTGCAGGCAGATGGCCGCATGACCAATGTGGAACTGGCCAAACGTGTGGGGATTTCCGCGCCGCCCTGTCTGCGCCGCGTGCGCACGCTGGAAGAGGCCGGATACATTCGCGGCTATCACGCGGATGTGGATGCCCATGTTCTGGGATTCGAGGTGCAGGTGTTTGCCAATGTGGGCCTTGCCAGCCAGGCCGAGGCGGATCTGAGCGCTTTCGAGGAGCGTTGCCGCGCGTGGCCCCTTGTGCGCGAGTGTCACATGCTGAATGGAGAGGTCGATTTCATTCTGAAATGCGTGGCCCCCGACCTGTCGAGCTTTCAGAGCTTTCTGACGGGCGAGTTGCTGACCACGCCGAACGTGGAATCGGTCAAGACATCGCTGGTGATCCGACAGGCCAAGGATGCCCCTGGCGTGCCGTTTGATGTGCTGGAAGAACGTCTGGCGAAGTCGGCCTAGCTGTTTGATCCCGAAGTTAGGCGGTGCGATCTTTCCCGAGTATGGAGGGAAGCCCAATAGGACAGCTACCTCACGGGAGCGCCGCGTAGCGCTGACCGGCGGGGCATTTGCAGAATGTCCGTAAGGGCGCGCACCAGAGCGGCAATACAGCGATCCCCTGGCTGGCATGATATTGCGTAGCAGCGTCCCGGGACGCGCAGGCCTTGGTCCCGGAGCTGAGCCGCAGCTGTGGAATAAACCCGAAGACGGTTTTCAAGTGGCGCAAGCGCGCGACAGTACAGGATCAAAAGGCCGGGCCGACAGCCCCCTGTTCTGCGGTTCTGAGCGGCGACGAGGAAGCTGTCATCGCGGTCTTGCAACGGCATTTCCTCCTGCCACCTGATGATTGTATGTACGCATTGCAACCGAGATTTCCGCATCTGTCCCGGTCCACGCTGCACAGATATTTGCAGCGATGAGCCATGTCGCGCCATTGGCCGGAGAGGCAATGGCGGACGGATCAGCAGGCTGCCGGACGTAGAGGGCGACAAGCTGTTCAGTCCCGGCATCTGATGGGTTGGATCAAAATTAAGACTTTCTGGCTCGGCTGTCCAGATTTCGCAGATATTTTCGCAGGGCGTGCGGCCGCGCAGAGTCTTCAAGCGACGCGCAAAATTGCATGCGGGCAATGCGGCCATTTTCGCACTGATGACGAATTTCGAACTGCGCCCCGATTATGTCGTATTTATCGCACAACAACTTATTATCGAATGGAATCGCGCGGTTTATCAGCTTATCCCATCTTTGTTGAATACGGCGCGTGTCGCGACGGATTAAGAACGAAAGGCATTTTTGACATGTCAGTTACACCGGTCCTGCTTTGCGGCGGCTCGGGCTCGCGCCTGTGGCCCTTGTCGCGCAAAAGCTATCCCAAGCAATTTGTCCCGCTGCTGGGCGATCAGACCCTGTTTCAGGCGTCGGCCAGCCGTCTTGCGGGCTTTGAGAAACCGCTGATCGTGACCGGGTCGGATTTCCGCTTTATCGTGACCGAACAGCTTGCGGCTATCGGCATCGACCCCGGCGCCATTCTGCTGGAACCAACCGGGCGCAACACGGCCCCCGCCGTGCTTGCCGCCGCACTGTACCTGCATGCGCAGGACCCCGAAGCGGTCATGCTGGTCTGCCCCTCGGACCATCTGATCCCGGATGCAGACAGCTTTCTTGCCGCGGCGCAGTCGGCGCTTGACGTCGCCCGGACCGGCCAGCTTGTCACCTTCGGGATTGCGCCGACGCACCCCGAAACCGGTTATGGCTATCTTGAACTGGCAGGCCCCGCCAACGGCGGCCCCGTCGCCCTTCAGCGCTTTGTGGAAAAACCCGATGCAGAGACGGCGGCGGCCCTAGTGGCGTCCGGCAAGCACATGTGGAACGCCGGGATTTTCATGTTCAGCGCCAGCGCCATCATCGCGGCGTTCAAGGCACACGCACCCGGTCTGATGGCCCCGGTGTCCGACGCCGTGGCGGGCGCGCAGACCGACCTCGGGTTCCTGCGCCTTGCCGCTGATCCGTGGATGCAGGCCGAAGATATCTCGATTGACTATGCGGTGATGGAACGGGCCGAAAACCTGTCTGTTGTGCCCTATTCCAGCGCGTGGTCCGATCTGGGCGGCTGGGACGCGGTGTGGCGCGAAAGCGTCAAGGACGATCGCGGCGTGGCAACCCATGGCAATGCCACGGCCATCGACTGCGACGACGTGCTGCTGCGGTCCGAGAATGACGAACTGACCCTGGTCGGGATCGGCCTCAGAAACATCGTGGCCGTGGCCATGAACGACGCGGTGCTGGTGGCAGATTCCGCGCGCGGGCAGGACGTGAAACTGGCCGTGCAGGCGTTGAAGGACAAGGGCGCGTTGCAGGCCGAGCAGTTCCCCAAGGATCACCGTCCCTGGGGCTGGTTCGAAAGCCTGGTGATCGGCGACCGGTTTCAGGTCAAGCGCATCGTCGTCCACCCCGGGGCCGCCCTGTCCCTGCAAAGCCACCATCACCGCGCCGAACACTGGATCGTGGTCGAGGGCACCGCACGTGTGACCGTGAACGAAGACGTCAAGCTGCTGAGCGAGAACCAGTCAGTCTATATTCCCCTCGGTGCCGTGCACCGGATGGAAAACCCCGGCAAGGTGCCCATGGTGCTGATCGAGGTTCAGACCGGATCCTACCTCGGCGAAGACGACATCATCCGCTATGAAGACGTCTATGCGCGCGGTCAGGGTGCCAGGGGCTAGACCGGACAGCTCCGCAAAAGGATGGGCAGGGCGCCCATCCGCCGCAGTTTAGCCAATCTCACGGGCGATTCGATCAGCTATGCTGGGACTGTTGCGATAAACAGCCAGATTCGAAATTGCACCAAACGGCCTTGATCTCAGGCAGATACGCAAAAGAGTTCCGCGAACGAAAAGCGATCTCGCCTCGCACCACTGAGTCCTTCAGTTGACCAGGTCCATTCTTGATTGTTCTGATTTTTCCTGTCCCTTGCAGTGTGGCCTTGACCGCCTGCAAAGATTGGAGTCTTCGTATCGGGTCTGGCTGTGAGCCTGAAACCTGCCAATTGCCCGTTGGCATCAATTGCCCGCCAAAAGCAACGCTATTGGCCACCAACGCAAATGTGGGTCTCATCCAAGCTTCAAGTCAGGCTTGCACGGCAGAGATAGCGCTCTGTTCGTTTTGACAGTTCAGGCCCAAACTTCCGCAACCACCGAAAGACTGTCGAGCGATAGACATTCAGCCCTCGCTCCGCCAGCAGGGGCTATTCATCCTGGCGCCACAGTGGGTATCGCAAATACATCCGCACGGCGCACAAGATGATGCGCGCAGGAAAACGATGGCGCTTGAACGGCTGTCTGGTCGGTTTATGAAAAGTCCCTTTGTGACCATAGCCCCAAACACAAGGACGCCAATGCAACAGTCCCGGGCAGGGGCCGTCAGCGGATCGCGGCAAAGGTCGCCTGGCCCGGTTCGATCAGCGCGGCCGTCAGGATGCCGGTGGTATAGGCCCCGGTGTCGATGGCGATCCGCCCATTTGCGGTGCGTGGTTCGTCGACGATCGTGTGACCATGCACAACCCAGATGCCGTCCGTCCGCACGCGCCGGGCAAAGTCGGGATGGCCCCAGTGCAGGGTCTGCTTTCTTTGATCCTCGATCGTGCGCGCGGGGTTCGCGCCGGCATGAACAACGGCGACGTTGCCCGACTGCCATCGCGCCTCGAGGGCGCGCATCCAGGCGATCAGGGGTTCCCCCATTGCATCGCGCAGGGCGTCGCGGGCACCGGCCAAAGCCGCAGGGCTGCTGCTGTCTGTGACCCCGGCGACGCCGAAACTGGCCAGCGTCTGCAAGCCGCCATAGCGCAGCCAGCGGGCCCCGGACTCTTCGGGCGCGTCGATGAAGTTCAGCATCATCTCTTCGTGGTTGCCGGACAGGCATATGATATCGGGCCGTCCGGCCAGCATGCGCAGCACATCTGCGCTGTGATCACCCCGGTCCACGTAGTCGCCAACGCAGATCAGCGGATGCGCTGGCCCCCGGTCCAGAAACTTTGCCAGCAGGTCGGCCCGTCCGTGCAGGTCACCCAACGCGATAAACGGGCGTTCAGGGGCAATCGCCGGAAATTCGGGACCAGTAACAAATCGCCGAAACAGCCTTTTTATCATGTAGGATTCTCAGATGCGTGGTGTTGCAATTGACGTGCAAAGCGTCTTGAAGTCATAGGATGTGCGGACCTGAAAGTGAAGGCTTCTATCTGGGGTTGCGGGTCGTGCAAGGACGTGAACCGTCTACTTTCCTGGACATGCAGCTGAGCGACCGGATGGCGATGATGGCGGCGCGCGCGATCCTGCAAGCTGTGTTTGGCGATAAAGTATCGGCCCGGAGGCATTTTGGGACAAGTTCGTCACGGGAGACCCACGTGGCGTTGACCGGCATGGCCTCTCGCGTTTGCCGAATATCGAGGGTCATGAGTCAAAGCGGCAACGGTTCAATAAGATGCCCGATCGGTTTCTTCCATATCCACTGCCCGGTGATGATTTTTTTACGCACAAGAGGGGACATCGCCGAGGTTCAGACGGGAGAGGGCAAGCTCTGTCTCTCTGTCGGGATTGGCCGGACCAGCAAGTTTGCAGGCACCCGGCTCATGGAAAAGGCGGATCGCAAGACCGCGTGGAAGTTCCTCGAAAACCTGCTCAGGGCCATGCCTTATCGCATCAAGACTGTTCTCATTGACAACCGGGTCCAGTTCGCCGAGCGGCCCCGCAACCGGAACACACCATAATCGCGGCGGATGCAGTTTGACATGATCTGCGAGGCAAATGGAACAGCGCACAGCCTGACCAGGTCAAACCATCCGTGGATCAATCACCTAGGTCGCACCCTCGTTTTCGGGCGTGCGCGGATGGGCGAGCGGGCCGAAATCAGTGATGTGATTGATCCTCGGGAACATCGACAGGAACAGGTCGCGCTGGGCGTGGGTGACGTCGCGCGTGCCGGCCATGCCGGGGTGAAACGTCTCGACCATCATGCCGCCGACATCGACTGCCGCATGGCGTGACAGGCAGATGTGGAACAGGCGCACCGCCGTGGGGGGCACCACTTCGATCACGTTCACATTGTCCACAAAGGCCCCGATCCGCGTCAACATCTGCGCCCCCCCCGTCGCCCCGCGCAGGGCGGGCGGCGTTTGCAGAATACGCGCACCCGACCCCAGTGTCACAAAGGACGACGGGCGCGTCGGCCCGAAACTGTCCGCCATGATCCGCACCAGCGGCATGCGCCGGCCCGAATCCGCAGGAATGAAATTCGTCGACCCGATCCAGACCACCTCGGCAGGTTCCCCCGAAGACGTGTTCACCCAGTCGCCCGGGATCAGGTCCTCGATCGGGATGATGCCGTGGGGCGCATGCAGGCAGACGCCACGCGCGAACGCGGAAAAGCCGTGTTCAAAGAGCGGCATGGCGGGGGCGGTAAAGCTGGCCACGCAACGGGACCCATCGGGGTTCAGTGCAGCAACATCATAGACGCGGACAGCATAGGAGGGTTTGATATGCGTGTGGGGTCCACGCAGGGCAGCAGAAACAGTCATATGTAACCTCGGTCTTGGTGGTCACATCCGTGTCGGCCCCCACCGACGACGACAGATGGGCAGGAGCCATGTGTCAGAGTAATGGCCAATAATTCTGAAATTCGCCGCAAATTGTCAATAATCGGGGGACATTGACGTCAAAGGGCGCATCAATGACGCGCCCCGTATCTGGATTGTTGCCGCACAAACGGGCGGGAATGCCACAATTTGATTCTTGCCGGGCGATCTGGCCGCAGGGCCGTCAGGCCGACTTGCGCGGGGCCGGTTGTGCCGTGCGTTTGGCGATAAACGCGCCGCGGCGTGCGCCCCGTGCCCATGGCAGTTGCGGGGTTTCGGTTTGGCTTGATTTGATGACCGACTTGATGAACCGCGATTTTGCCATGTGTCTTTCGTCCTCTGCCTTGCTCTGCTCTGCGCGGGTCTGTCGCCCGTCTGACACTGACAATGCCCCTGCATTCGGGCAGGTTTTTGACGGCACGAAAGGTTTTTAGATAAATATGATGAAATGTGGGCAGCAATCATGGCACCCCGGAATTGTCTCTGGAACCGTTGCTTTTCAGGGGCGAAAGCCCGGGGATTGGTGCTGATTGCGAAACAATGCGGCGTAGGCGGGGCAATCCGTGCCCCACTGGTGCCCAGATTACAGCACGATGGCCGAGATCAAGCGGCCATAGTCGGGATCCTTGGAATGCACCGACCGGCGATAGGAATAGAAACGCTCGGCGTCGAAATAGGTGCAATGCCGCGTCCACTCTGCCGACCCGATGCCGGCGGCGCGCAGGCGGGCCAGCCCGTAGGCGGGCAAATCGAAGTGCATCCGGTCCCCGTCACCGCCCGCAAAGAAGCGGGTGTTTTGCGGGTCTTCATCAAAGAACATGTCAAAGAAATCGGGGCCAACTTCATAGGCGCGCTGGCTGATGGTGGGGCCGATGACGGCGGTGATGGCGGATCGCGTCGCGCCAAGGCCGACCATGGCATCCACTGTCGCCTCAAGCACTCCGTCCTGCGCCCCCTTCCAGCCCGCATGGGCGGCACCGATGACACCGGCCTGCGGTTCCGCAAACAGCACCGGTTGGCAGTCTGCCGTCAGGACAGAAAGCGCCACGCCCGGTGTCGCCGTTACCAGCCCGTCCGCGCGCGGCCTGTCGCCTTGAGGTCCGTCCACTGTCACGACATCCGCCGAGTGCACCTGATGTACACCTGTCAGGTGGCTCGTCGCCACGCCAAGTGTCATGGCCACGCGGTCGCGGTTGATGGCCACGATTTCGGACTGGTCCGAACTGCCGGTGCCGCAGTTCAGACCCTCGAACACGCCTGACGAGGCCCCGCCCTTGCGGGTGAAAAATCCATGACGCAGGGGCGCGAGCGTGTCGGCGGTCAGAATTTCTAGCGTCATGGCTCCAGTCCCGGCGGGGGCGTTGCGTCTGCCGGATACAGACCCAGCACTTTGAACAGGTTTCCCATTTCGTCCGGGTGCGTCAACCGCTGATGTGCGGCAATGTGGGCTGTGAGCGGTGCACCGGTCAGACCTGCCGCCAGGTTGCGCGCCCGCTCCGTTATTCCGAGCCGTTCGAGAAACACGCCCTGCGGCGTGAGACGGGTAAAGGCGGCGGGTGCGGCGGCACCGGCAAGGGCTTCGAAATCCACGTGGGCGGTCAGATCGGCCGTGCCGGGGGCGTCCAGCGGGTCGGTCGGGGCATGTCCGCGCAGGGCTTGCAGCGTGTCGCCCAGACTGCGCCAGTCGCCATAGTCGATGATCAGTGCCGCGCCGCCGTGATCCGCGATCCGCGCGCCGATTTCCGCGACGATGGCACTGGCAGGCGCACACCATTCGACCAGATCGCCGTCATCTGTGTCGGCAAGCCGGTGATCGAGGCCGGGTTGCGGGGCGACCGGAGACAGTCCGAAGGTCAGCGTGTCGTCTTGCAGCCCGACGCAGCGTTCCCGCCAGCCTGTTCCGTCGCGCTGAAACTGGCGCACGGGCAGGGCGTCGAAAAATTCATTGGCAACGATCCATAGCGGTTCCCGGTCAAGCCCGGCGACGCTGTCGATCCATTGCGGGTCATGGGCTTTCAGCGTGTCGGCCTGCCGCGCCTTCAGGACGTCAGATGCCTCGATCAGAGAGATCCGGGCGGCGTCGTGAAATCCGGGCACCTGCGCCGTGGCCCGCAGCATGTCAGCCATCAGGGTCCCGCGACCGGGCCCGAGTTCGGCGAGGATAAAGGGCGCGGGCGCTCCCTGATCCAGCCAGCTTTGCGCCAGGCACAGGCCGATCACCTCGCCGAACATCTGGCTGATTTCGGGCGCGGTGGTGAAATCGCCCTGCTGCCCCAGCGGATCGCGCGTGCTGTAGTAGCCCTTGGTCGGGTGCAGCAACGCCTGCGCCATATAGTCAGCGACAGTGATCGGACCCGACGCCGCTATGCGCGCCGCCAGGTCGCGTCCGAGGCTCATGCGGTCAGCGGGGCGGCCCGGCGCGCGCGCCAGACAAGGTACAGACCAAGCGCGACCATGGGCAGGGACAGCAACTGCCCCATGGTCAGCCCATAGTCGCCCACCTGCCATGCCAGCCCCAGGGGATTGCCCTGGCCGACAAACTGCGCGTCGGGCTGACGCACGAATTCAACCGCGAACCGGGCCATGCCATAGCCGGCAAGGAACGTCCCGCAGACCAGACCCGGCCGCTTGAACGCGTCGCGTCGCCACACCAGCCAGATCAACAGGACAAGCAGGACAAGCCCTTCGAGGAACGCCTCGTAAAGTTGCGAGGGGTGCCGGGCGCAGGCCCCGACGATCTGCGGGCAATACTGTGCGGCATCCCCCGGAAAGACCACGCCCCAGGGCAATTCCGTCGGACGGCCCCAAAGTTCGGCATTGATAAAGTTCGCAATCCGGCCCAGCAGAAGGCCGGGTGGCACACCAAGTGCGATGGCGTCCGCCGCCCTCAGTTGCGGGATTTTGTGACGGCGGGTGTAAAGCCATGCCGCGAGCACCACGCCCAGAAGGCCACCGTGAAACGACATGCCGCCTTCCCAGATGGCGAGGATGGCCAAGGGATCGCTGAGGTATGTGCCGGGCTGATAAAACAGCACATATCCCATGCGCCCGCCCAGAATGACCCCGAGGATAATCCAGGTCAGCATGTCTTCGACCTGTACGGGCGTCATGATGGGGTTTTTTCCGGGCCACAGGCGCGGCGTCTTGATGGCCATCACCACCAGCCGCCAGCCGATGATGATGCCAAAGATATAAGCCAGCGCGTACCAGCGCAGCGCCAGTTCCATGCCGAACACCGTGATGGTGAAAATTTCAGGAGAGATGTCGGGGAAGGGGATGTATGCGTTCATGTGCGGTCCAATGACTCTGGTTGGAGACAAGGTCAAGCTTGCCTCGGGCTGCGCTGGCCCCCATATAGGCATCAGTTCTGACGGGAGAAGACACATGCAGGCACGTGGCAAGATTTTCGACGACATCTCGCAACTCATGACCAACGCGATGGGCGTCGCGCAAGGCGCGCGGGACGAGGCGGAGACGGCCATGAAGTCGATGATGGACCGCTGGCTTGCGGACCGTGATTTCGTCACCCGCGAGGAATTCGACGCCGTGCGCGCCATGGCGCAAAAAGCGCGTGAAGAAAACGAAGCCCTTAAGGCGCGCATTGAGGCGCTGGAAAAGTAACGCGGCGGGGCGCGACCTCAGAACGACTGGATGTCGATCCACTGCTTGTGGCCGATGCTGCCGTTGTGTTTCACCTCAGGCCCGTTCTTTGACTTCATGGTCTTGGCACCGCTTTCCAGCGCTCCGTCGAGCTTTTTCTGAATGTCGTCAGGAATTTTCTCGCCTTTTGCCTTTTTCCAGATCGACGACATTTTTGCATCGAACGCCGCGCATTCCTTTTGCAGTTGCTTTTGCATGGGCAGGATCAGGGCCTCGATCTTGGCGCGCGCCTCTTTCGTCTTGCAGACGTCGCGTGCTGCGCGCAGGTCACTGACGATGGCGACGTTCAGGGCGTTGCGTTTCACAAAGGTATTCACTTCGTTGATGCTTGGTTTGAGCAGTGTGTTGAGATCCATATTTTGCTATCCCTCCTCGGGCAATTAGAACGGCTTGAAAACGGTAAATGGCAAGACTGAAAATGGTGATCATGTACCCTATGATTGTCCGAAAAACGCAGATTGGCAAGAATTTCGAGGGTTGGCATTTGGGGATGGCGAAACTGCACACACGGCGCGGAGATGCGTCTGAAGCCCTTGAAAGGCTGGAAGTTCGGCGAGGTTAAGGGCAAGGTGACGCCATTGCGCAGACAACTTGTTTACGGAACGCAGGGCATCCCATGACAACACCACCCGAACGCCGTCTTGCCGCCATCGTGATGGCCGATGTTGTCGGCTATTCGGGGTTGATACAGCGCGACGAGGTCGGCACCCGCGCCCTGTTTCAGAAACTTGAAAAGAACTTTTTTCGCCCCCTGTCGCGGATGCACAGCGGGCGCATCATCAAGACGATGGGCGATGCGTTCCTGATGGAGTTTTCATCCGTTCTGAACGCGGTCACCTGTGCGGTCGAGTTGCAAAAACAGATGCATCTGCATGTGAACGAAGCCCAAAGCCTTGATCTGCGTCAGCTTTCGTTCCGCATTGCTGTCAATCTGGGCGATATCATCGTCGAGGGCGAGGACATCCACGGTGAAGGCGTGAATGTGGTTGCCCGCCTGCAGGGCGAGGCGGCACCGGGCGGGGTCTGTATTTCGGACGCGGTCTATATGCAGATCAGGGGCAAGACCGATGTGGCGTTTGTCGATGGCGGGCAGGTCCAGTTGAAAGGGGTCGGTGATGCCTGTCAGGTGTACCAGTGGTCGCAGGACGGTGCCGCCGGTCGGACAACGGCGATTGCCCTGCGCGAACCGATTGCGCTCGAGGCTGCGCGCCGGGCCTCCATCGCCGTGCTGCCCTTTGAAAACCTGAGTGCGGACCCGGAGCAGGAGTTTTTCTCGGACGGGATGACCGAAGACATCATCACCGCCCTCAGTCGCTTTCGCGATCTGCATGTCAAGGCGCGCAATTCGTCCTTTGCGCTGAAGGGTGCGCGCATGGATGCGACCGAGGCTGGCGAGGCGCTGGGCGTCAAATACCTTGTCGAGGGCAGTGTGCGCCGGGCCGGCGACCGGGTGCGCATCTCGGTCCAGTTGATTGACGTGGCCGATGGCGGGCATATCTGGGCCGACCGCTATGACCGCGACCTGAGCGACGTTTTTGCCGTGCAGGACGAGGTCACAAGGAGCATCGCCGCTGTCTTGCCCAACCGTCTGCGCAGTGCCCTGTCCGAACGTATCCAGCACAAGGCGACCACGGATTTTTCGGCCTACGAGTTGTTCTTGCAGGGTCGGTGGATTTTTCTGAAATCCGCCGGGGCTGATCCGCGCGCGGTCAGTTTTCTGGAGCGTGCGCTGGCGGTCGACCGCAACTATGCGCAGGCCCATGCGGTTCTGGCCAACCTCTATGCGTATTCGCTGTTCAGCCTTGGCATCTGGTACGGCGATCCCGAGGATCGCGCCCGCCATCACCTTGGCGAGGCGCTCAAGGCCGGGCAGGGTGATCCGCTGATCCTGACCCTTGTGGCCGAGACCTATTACTGGCTGGGCGAAAGCGACCGGGCGCGTACCCATATCGAGTCCGCCCTCAGAATCAATCCGCATGATGTGCAGTCGCGTGTTGTCTATGGCTCTGTCCTGAACGGGGCGGGGCAATCCGAGGACGGGTTGCGGATCATGAAGGAAGCGATCGGGATGGACGCCCAGATCCTTGATTTCGTCAAGGAACCGATGGCCGAGTGTCTTTATATGCTCGGACGCTATGATGACTGTCTGGATATCCTGATGTCCTTTCAGGACCCGCCACCGCACAGCTATGGCCAGATGGCGGCCTGTCACGCCCATATGGGACGCGCCGACAAGGCCGCCGAGGTGGCGGACAGGTTTCGTCAGGTCTGTGCGGAAAGTTCGGATTTTGCGCGCTATGCCAAATATCATGCCCGCATCTGTCAGTTGGATGCCGACAAGGAGAACTGGCTGAGCGGCTATCGCATGGCCGGGTTGCTGGACTGATCGGCGCCGCATCCGGCGGGCTTTGCCCGAGGCGGAGGCGGTATTGCCCACGTGATCTGTGGCGCAGTGTCCTGCCCATACGGGGTGCGCCCCGGAGTTGCGATAAAACCGCCTGCATTTTGCGTCCCCGCCCGGCTTGTCCCCAACTTATTGCGGTTATCCCCAAATAAAGGGTTGCCAGACCGGGTGGGCGTCGTCACCATATATCGTAGAGGCACGGGGAATAGCCCCGGTTTCTAGAGCAGGCACCTAGCGCTTGGGGCGCTGCCAGCCCCAGTCGCTACTAGCGTATAAGAGGTGGCACAATGGCCCTTTCCGAGCAGTTCCTGGACGATGAAATTCATCCCATTGATATCGTTGAGCATATCGCCGAGCACCACGAGTGGGATTTTGATCGTATTGCAGATGACCAGATCGCCATGGCGGTCGAGGGCCAGTGGCGGACCTATTCGCTGACCCTGGCCTGGTCGGGCTATGACGAAACGCTGCGTATGGTCTGCACCTTTGAAATGGAACCCCCGGCGGAAAAGCTGGGCGCGCTTTACGAGTTGTTGAACCTGATCAACGATCAGTGCTGGGCCGGGTCCTTTACCTATTGGGAAGACCAGAAGCTGATGGTCTATCGCTATGGTCTGGTTCTCAGCGGCGGTCAGGTCGCCTCTCCCGAACAGATCGACACCATGATCGGCGCCGCCGTGATGAGTGCCGAGCGCTACTATCCCGCCTTGCAACTGCTGAGCTGGGGTGATCGCACGCCAAAGGACGCGATGCAGGTCGCCATTGCAGAGGCCTATGGGCGCGCGTAATCTGATCCCCTGAGACCGTCAGGGGGAAAACACATGAGAAACACGCGGATCGCGGCCCAGGGGCTTGTTCTGCTGGGCTGTGGCAAGATGGGGTCGGCCATGCTGACCGGTTGGCTGGAGAGCGGTCTGCCCGCGGACAAGGTCTGGGTGATCGAACCGGTTCCGTCCCTGTGGCTGCGCGGCACCGGCGTTCACATCAACGAAGACCTGCCGGATGCGCCCGCCGTCGTTCTTGTCGCGGTCAAACCCCAGATGATGGGCGACGCGCTCCCGGCGATTGCGGCGCTTGGTGGCGGCGAGACGGTGTTTGTCTCGATTGCGGCGGGGACATCACTGGCGCGCTATGAACAGACCTTTGGCGCAGACACGCCCATTGTGCGCGCCATGCCCAACACCCCCGCCGCCATCGGGTGCGGCATCACGGCAATTTGCGCCAATGACGCCGGACAGGGGGCGCTGGATGAGGCCGCGGCGTTGCTGTCGGCGGTGGGCGATGTTGTCGTGTTGGAAAGCGAGGCGCAGATGGATGCCGTCACGGGTGTCAGCGGCTCGGGGCCCGCATATGTGTTCCATATGATCGAAACGCTGGCGGCGGGTGGCGAGGCGCAGGGTCTGTCGCCCGAACTGGCGATGCAACTGGCCAAGGCGACCGTGGCCGGGGCCGGGGCGCTGGCGATGCAGTCGGATGACGACCCGACCCAGTTGCGCATCAACGTGACCAGCCCGAACGGCACCACGCAGGCCGCCCTCGAGGTGTTGATGAATGAGCAGTCGGGCTTTCCCGTCCTGTTGCCCCGCGCGGTGGCGGCGGCAACCGGGCGATCCAGGGAGTTATCGCGTGACTGAGATCGAATTTGACGACTTCATGAAAGTCGATGTGCGTGTGGGCCGCGTGGTGCGTGCCGAACCGTTCCCCGAGGCGCGCAGGCCCGCGATCAAGATGTGGGTCGATTTCGGCCCCGAGATCGGCGAGCGCAAGACATCCGCGCAACTCACCGTACATTATGACCCCGACATGCTTGTGGGGCGGCAGGTGATGGCGGTCGTGAATTTCCCTGCGCGCCAGATCGGCCGTTTCATGTCCGAGGTTCTGGTGCTCGGCTTTCCGGACGCTGACGGGGCCATTGTGCTGGCCACGCCCGACAAGGATGTGCCGAGCGGAGGGCGTTTGCATTGACCAGACTGTGGATCACCCGGCCCTTGCCGGACGAGGTTGTCGCGGCAGCACGAGACGTCTGTGAAGAAGTTGTGGTGCGTGAAGAGACCTTGCCCTTATCGGCCAGGGAGTTGCGCGGCGCGTTGCAGCAGTTCGATGTGGTCCTGCCGACGCTGGGGGACAGGTTTTCGGCAGAGGTCTTCGAGGACGTGGCAATGCCACGCTGCAAGTTGCTGGCCAATTTCGGGGTCGGGTACAATCATATCGACGTGGCGGCGGCCGGGGCCGCTGGCATTGCCGTGAGCAACACGCCCGGTGCCGTCACGGATGCGACGGCGGATATTGCGGTGATGCTGATGCTGATGTCGGCCCGGCGCGCGGGCGAGGGCGAGCGGATGGTGCGGAACGCGACCTGGCCCGGCTGGCACCCGACGCAGATGCTGGGCCTGCACATGAGCGGCAAACGCGTCGGGATCATTGGCATGGGCCGCATCGGTCAGGCCATCGCGCGGCGCTGCCATTTCGGATTCGGGATGGAGGTGGCCTATGTCAACCGTTCGGCCAGGGACCTGGATTTTCCGTCGACCCGCGTGGCGGATCTGGTCGCGATGGCGGGTGCGGTGGATTTCCTGGTGGCCGCCGTCCCCGGCGGGGCCGACACACGGCACCTGATCGGCGAGGATGTGCTGCACGCGATGCATCCACACGCGCATCTGGTCAATATCTCGCGCGGGGACGTGGTGGACGAGGCGGCGTTGATCGCCGCCCTTGAGGGCCAACAGATCGCAGGGGCGGGGCTTGACGTTTATGAGCGTGAACCGGTGGTTCCAGAGGCGCTGGCCGCGCTTGAGAATGTGACACTGTTGCCGCATCTTGGCACCGCCGCGCTGGAAGTGCGGGTGGATATGGGGCTGATGGCGGTCGACAATGTGCGCGCCTTTTGCGCGGGCGCGCAATTGCCCAACGCGGTCTAGGCCCCATCGCCCATCGCCTCGCGCCAGTGGCGGCGGCAGAGCGAGACATAGGTGTCGTTGCCGCCGATCTGCACCTGGGCCCCACCGGCCTGCGGGCGCCCTTCTGCGTCGCGGCGGATCACCATGGTGGCCTTTTTCCCGCAATGGCAGATCGTGCGCACCTCGCGCATTTCGTCCGCCAGGGCCAGAAGGGTGGCCGAGCCGGGAAACAGCTTGCCCAGAAAATCGACGCGCAGGCCATAGCACATTACCGGCAGGTTCAGATCGTCCACGGCGCGGGCCAATTGCCAGACCTGATCTTCGGTCAGGAACTGGGCCTCGTCCACGAACACGCAAGCCACCGGCCCGGCGGCCTGACGGACGGTAAGGCGGGCAAACAGATCGTCCTGGCGCGAAAACATATCCGCCTCGGCCCCGATCCCGATGCGCGAGGCGATCCGCCCCTTGCCGGCACGGTCATCAAGCTGTGCGGTCAGCAGATAGGGTTCCATCCCGCGTTCGCGATAGTTGTGGGCGGCTTGCAGCAACACGGTCGATTTGCCCGCGTTCATGGTCGAGTAGTGAAAGTAGAGCTTGGCCATGGCATGGTGCCATAATCGCCCCTGCGGGACGTGGCAAGGCCGGGGGTGAAAGGGTGGGTCCGACGACCCGCCGCGCCTTTTGCATGCGCAGGTCGGTTCCTCGGACCGCGTTCGGCACCTTGTTACTCTGGGCAGGCGCTTGGATGCGGATGCATCCGGTCAGTTTGGGGATGTGCCTGCCCCCATACGCGTTACCTCCGACGGACCTGTCCGCCTTGCTGCCGGCTTGCGCCAGCCTGTCGACCCCACGCGACAGAAGTTCGAGACAGATCCCACCCAGTCCCGGTGCCGGGGGCACCGGTTACTCTTTACGTCCCAAAAACCATGGGACGGTTTAAGTATGACATTTCATTCCAACTTGATTAATGGGAAAAGACCGGGCCGTTTCCCCTCGGTCGAGGGGGGCAGGGCCGTTTTGGTGCACGAGGAATGATGTATGGCCGGATTTGGCAGCTATCTTAAGAAACATACCGAGGCTTTGGTCAAGGATGTCGGGATCGAGCCTGCATGTGGTCTGACCGGAAAATCCAAGGCCACGCTTGGGCGTTACTATTCGGACAATCCTGAACATGCCGATCGGTTCATGCCGGTCGACGCTGTGGTTGCGCTGGAAAAATCCGCCAGTTTTCCCCATGTCACCAGCGCGCTGGCAGAGTTGCAGGGCATCACGCTCAGCCATGATGACCGCCGTCAGAATGACGAACGCTCCGGCGGTATTAACAGTGACGTGATCGCCCTCAGCCAGCGGTTTGCGATGCTGATCAGCGAATACCAGCAGTCCATCGAAGACGGTGTGATCACCGTGAACGAGGCCAAGCGGTTACTGAAGGAAACGTCGATGCTGCAACAGGTGCTGATCGACATGAAGCTGCATCTGGAAGACGAGAGTGGCTGAGCCGACAGATCTGTCCGGCGATGACTTGCCGGCGTTGGTGCAGGCGGCCCTGCCCGCCATCGACACAGAGGCCTTGCGCGCGCCGGGCGATGCGGGCCACCCCCCGCGCATTCTGCTGCTTTACGGGTCATTGCGCCCCGAAAGCTATTCCCGCCGCGCCGCCGAAGAGGCCGCGCGCATTCTGCGCCATCTGGGGTGCGATACACGGATGTTCGACCCCACGGGCCTGCCGCAGGTCGACACTGACGATGGCTCTGATCTCAAGGTGGCAGAGTTGCGTGATCTGGCCATCTGGGCCGAAGGCATGGTCTGGTCCAGCCCGGAGCGTCACGGTGCGATGACGGGCCTGATGAAGACGCAGATCGACTGGCTGCCTTTGTCCATGAAGGGCGGTATCCGGCCGACGCAAGGCAAGACACTGGCGGTGATGCAGGTGTCGGGGGGCTCGCAAAGCTTCAATGCCGTGAACCAGATGCGCATTCTGGGCCGCTGGATGCGCATGGTGACGATCCCCAACCAGTCGAGCATTCCCAAGGCGTGGCTGGAGTTCAGGGATGGCCGCCTGCCCGAGGGGCCGTTTTACGCGCGCGTCGTGGATGTGATGGAGGAACTGGTCAAGTTCACATGGATGGTGCGGGGCCGCTCGGATTATCTGGTGGATCGCTATTCCGAGCGGGTGGAGACGGTGGATGCCGTTCACCTCAGGGTGTCGCGGAAAAACGGCTAGGCCCGGTGGAGGACTGTTTTTGCGCGGGACGCGCAAAAAGGCGCCCGCCCACCGACCCACAATGGAGTACGCGTTGTCTGAACCGTCGCGACGTTGCGGGCCGGTGCCGTGTGATGCAGCTTGCTTGTCTGGCTGATGACGGTGCAATCTATGCGTGAGTAAGGGGATGCAGCACGTGAGCAGTGGAACACACAATGCCGAACTGATCGCGCTGTTGCGTGACATCGACGGCTTTGGCGGGTTGGCGCCGGACATTCTGGACGAGATGGCGCAGACTGCGGACTATCGCGACCTGACCCGCGGCGAGGTTCTGATCGAGCAGGGCGACGCCGCCAATACGTTGTTCATTGTGCTGCGTGGGCGGTTTACGGTTCTGCGCGCAGGCCGCGCCATAGCCGAAATCTCCAAGGGTGAACCGATTGGAGAGCTTGCCTTTTTTGCCGGTGGGACGCGCACTGCGACGGTGGTGGCGGCGCGCGACAGTGCTGTGATGTGTCTGGGTCGGGCGGCCTATGATGCGCTGGCGGCGCGGGTTCCGGCCCTGGCCAACGGCATTCTTGCCGCCTTGTCTCAACGCCTGGCCCGCACCATCCCCGCAACCCCGCATCTGCGCCCGGCCTCGGGCCATGTCTGCGTGATGTTTCCGGGCGGGCGGGACGGGGTGATCGACCCCGCCTTTGTCGCTGGTATCCGCGCCGCTTTCGAGGGCGAGGCGCGCTGGAAGGTGATCGAGGCGCAGGATTGCGATGCGGCGCGGTTGCAGGACCCGCGTGCCCTGGCCAAATGGCTGGATGGGCAGGAGGCCGAGAGCGGTAACCTGCTGCTGATCTGCGCTGATCCCAAAGCGCAGCCAGTCTGGCAGAAGGTCACGGCCAACAACAGCGACACAATCATGATCGTCGCCCCCAAGTCGGGGGCATTCACCGAGGCCGATGGTCCGTCCGATCTGGAACGGGCGATTTTCGACGCCACGCTGCCTGCGCATCTGCATGTGATCCTGCATCGCCCAAAGACCTCCGACAGCACGGCCGACACGCGCGCATGGCTGCGCGGGCGTGCCGTGCGCCTGCATCACCATCTGGCGCTGGAGTCCGGGGCGGACTTTGCCCGTATCGCGCGTTTTGTGCGCGGTGAGGCGCTGGGGCTGGTGATGTGCGGTGGCGGATCCTACGGCACGGCGCATCTGGCTGTGATCAAGGCGCTGCGCGAACAGGGCTATGACTTTGATTTTGTCGGGGGCACCAGCGTGGGGGCCGCGATGGCGGGCGCGCTGGCTTTGGGATTGGAACCGGATGAGATCATGGAGCAGTGCGAGGACATATTTCTGCGCTCCAAGGCGATGTCACGGCTGACCGTACCCCGGTTTTCCCTGCTCGATCACACGGTACTCGACGCATCCTTTCGCAAGCACTATGGCCTTGGTGATGTCGAGGACCTGCACCTGAACTTCTTTGCCGTCTCGACCAACCTGACCCATAACGACGTGACGGTGATCCGCGAAGGACCGCTGTGGCAGGCCATTCGCGCCTCAAGCGCGATTCCGGGCGTTTTCCCGCCTTTTCTGCGCGAGGACGGCGAGGTGCTGATTGACGGGGGGCTGATCGACAATGTGCCGATTGGTGCGATGCGTGCGCTCAAGGCCGGGTCGAACGTGGTGCTGAACTTTGTGCCGGGCAAGCCGTGGACGGTGCGCGCGCGCTACGAGGATTATCCGGGCCGGGCAAAGGCGCTGACCGGGCTGATGCGAAAACCGGGGAAAGGGGTGGCGCGCCACCCAACGGCCTTTACGGTGCTGGCGCGGGCCATGGTTGTGAACGCGCGCAGGCTGTTGCGGCTGACCGATGTCGGGGACGATGTGTTGCTGAACATTTCGGTATTGCAGGGCATGAGCTTCATGGACTGGAAGCGCGGGCGCGAATTGTTCGATGCGACCTATGACCGGATTTCGGGCATGCTGGCCCTTGGGCCGGACAGGTGCGACAGCCACAGTGCGCGACTGGACAGGTTGCGCGGTGTGGCCGCAGCGCTTGATTCAGTGATCGAGGAACAGCCCAGCGAAAAGCCGCCGCTTCAGCCGCGCCGCTCGACGATCACGGAGCCGACGGAATAACCTGCCCCGAACGAGCAGATGATGCCCAGATCGCCCGCGCTCAGATCGGCGGAGTTCTGTGAAAACGCGATGATCGAACCGGCAGAGGATGTGTTGGCATAGTCCTGCAGTATGTTGGGCTGTTCGCCGGGGGCGGGGTCACGTCCCAGCACCTTCTTGCCGATAAAGTCATTCATCGACTTGTTGGCCTGATGCAGCCACAGCCGTTTGAGATGATCAGCCTCGATCCCCTCGTCGCCCATATGCGCGGCGATGTGCCGGCTGACCATCGGCAACACCTCCTTGAACACGCGGCGCCCGTTTTGCATGAACTGCATGTCGCGCCTGTCCTTGAGTCCGTCAGGCCGCGAGCGGCGCAGATAGCCGTTATTGTTGCGGATATGGTTGGAAAACACGGTCGCGCAGCGGGTCGAGCGGATTTCGAAACAGGGGCCTGTCGCATCTTCGGCCCGTTCGATCAGGGTGGCGGTGGCCACGTCGCCAAAGATGAAGTGGCAATCGCGGTCGCGCCATTCCAGGTGTGCCGAGCAGATTTCCGGGTTCACCACCAGTGCCGACCGGATCGAGCCCGAGCGCACCATGTCTGCCGCCGCCTGAATGCCGAAGGTGGCGGACGAACAAGCCACGTTCATGTCAAAGGCAAAGCCCTGCACACCAAGAATCTGTTGGATTTCAATGGCCACCGCCGGGTAGGCGCGTTCAAGGTTCGAGGCCGCGCAGATCACCGCGCCCACATCCGCCGCCGTCTTGCCCGCGTCCTTCAGCGCCTTACCCGCTGCGTCTACCGCCATTTCGGCCATGATCGAGGGTTCATCGTCGCTGCGCTGGCGCAAGAGGGGATGCATGACGGCAGGGTCCAGAATGCCGGATTTGTCCATCACGTAACGGCGCTCGATACCGGAGGCCTTGAGGATGAACTCTTTTGACGAGTGCTGTTTCGCCTCGACCTTGCCTGCTGCGATCGCATCGGCGTGTTCGGCATTGAAGCGGTCGGCATAGGCATTGAAGGCCACCACCAGTTCGGCGTTCGAAATGGAAAGTTCGGGCGTGAAAACGCCGGTGCCGGTGATCGCGGGAGTGAATGACAAGGCGGGGCCCCTTTAAGGGTTGTTTTTCCGGACAGTAGCCTTGGGCTGTTGGGCTCGCAAGAGGGGCGGGACCCTAGATCAGATAGCCATTGCGCCTGCAGACATCGCGCAGCGGTTCCCAAAATCCGCAGTCCGACACGTGGTCGGGATTGTGGCCGGGGATGCAGGGCCCGATGTGGCGTGCCTCGTCGTGCAGCACCTGCACCTCGGCTTCGTTCAGGCCAGTGACATAGACAAACCCGCTGACACTGCGCACGCCGTGCTGCTCTGGATTTGGGGTCATCAACCCGCTTGGGGCAAGCAGAATGGTGCCGCGTCGTGCCTGCGAAAAGATGCGCGCCTCCATGTCGATCATCAGCGCCTCCAGTTTGAGGGGGCGGTAAAAGTAGATGACGTCGTAATTGCCATAGTTATCAAACCTCATCGCATCGCCCTGCATCAGCGTGCACTGGTCCGCGCCCAGCATCTTGAGCAAAGCGGTTCCGGTCGCAACGGTGTGATCTTCGAATTCCAGCCCGTGACAGATATCGAAACAGCAGGTCGCCGCCAGCACCTTGGTGCCGCCGCCACTGCCGACATCGAGGAACCGCAACGGGTGCGTGCCGCGCTGGGCCAGACATACCCTGTAGGCGGCGCCGATCAGGTCCAGAAACTGCACCATGGGCAGCGGGATGTCGCGGTAGTGCATGGCCTCGTGGGCTTTGTCGCTTTGGGTCCGGGCTGCGGGATTGGCGACGGCGTGCAGTGCATCAAAGAACAGCCTGCTGACATGTCCCATGATATCAAGATGTGTGCCGGGTTCGCCGACCTCTTGGAACAGCGGTGCGGCCTCGGGTGTGATCTGGCGCTCGACGATGCGGGCATAGCGGGCCCAGTCGCGCAGTCGGGAGCGGACATCCTTGGCCGCGATGTGAAGATCGTGCAGCGCTGCGCGATCCCCCGACGCAGGTGTGCGGCGTGTTGCCGTCTCGCGCCAGATATCGCGGACCAGGGTGCGCAATGCGGAATGCGACACGCAGGCCGCCCGCCAGCTCCGCCCGAGCTGCTCTGCGTCCCGCTTGGCCGTCGGCAGGTCCAGCAGCAGCGCCACAGCCGCGATATCGGCGGCAAATTCATGTTCCAGCCTGGCCAGCCGGGCGCGGCTTGTTTTTGCGTCCGTCATGGGCTGGCACCCTTGCAAATTCGCGCGCGCAGGCCAACAGGTTTCATCCTGCGCTGTTGTCCTGCATCAGAGAGACGCCGTAATCCCCCCATCCACATAAAGCGTGTGGCCGTTCACGAATGTCGCCGCCGCCGAGGACAGGAACACCGCCGCCCCGACCAGTTCGTCCACTTGACCCCAACGCCCGGCAGGCGTGCGCTTTTCCAGCCACGCGGAGAATTCTGGATCGGCCACAAGCGCCGCGTTCAGGGGCGTGTCGAAGTATCCCGGTGCAATCGCATTGCAATTCAGCCCCAACCGCGCCCAGTCCGTCGCCATGCCTTTGGTCAGGTTCGCCACGGCCCCTTTCGTTGCGGTATAGGGCGCGATACCGGGGCGGGCGAGGGCGGTCTGGACGGAGGCGATGTTGATGATCTTTCCCGCGCCGCGCCTGATCATGTGGCGCGCGCAGGCCTGTCCGACGTGAAAGACGCTTGCCACGTTGGTCTGCAACAAACGCTCGAATGCGTCCGCGGGAAAATCCTCGAGAGGGGTGCGGTGCTGCATGCCTGCATTGTTCACCAGAATGTCAATCTGGCCTGTCGCCTCTTCGAACCCGTCCACGGCGGCGCGTACCCCGTCATGGTCGGTCACGTCAAACGCCAGCGTATGGGTGGTGATGCCCTGCGCGTCCAACGCATTTGCGGCTGCCTCCAGCTTGGTCGTATCCCGCCCGTTCAGCACGATCTCGGCCCCGGCGGCGCCCATGCCGGCGGCCAGTGCCAGGCCAATGCCCTGGGACGAACCCGTGATCAGCGCGCGGCTGCCGGCGAGCGAAAAAAGAGAAGTACTCATGATATGGAAGGCCTTTTTGTCATCCAACGTTATCGGTAACGTAATTTGAGCGTCAGGTGGGGTCAACAGGTGCTTGTGCCCCACCTGCTTCCTGCGCATGCTGTGCGTAAGACCTATCGGGGGATCCGGAAGATGAAAGCCATAGTTGTCCATGCCGCGCAGGATTTGCGTGTCGAGGAGCGGGACATGCCGCAAGCCGGACCGGGTCAGGTGCTTGTCAAAATGGCCGCAGGCGGCATTTGCGGGTCGGACCTGCACTACTATCAGCACGGTGGCTTTGGCGCGGTGCGGCTGCGCGAACCGATGATTTTGGGCCACGAGGTTGCAGGCCATGTCGAGGCCACGGGCGACGGGGTCGACGGGCTGGACGCCGGGCAACTGGTCGCGATCTCGCCGTCGCGCCCCTGCCGCGGCTGCAAATACTGCCACGACGGCGCGCCGCAACACTGTCTGAACATGCGCTTTTACGGCTCGGCCATGCCGTTTCCGCACATTCAGGGCGCGTTCCGCCAGTTCATCGTTGCCGATGCCGCGCAATGCGTGCCCGCCGATGGGCTCAGCGCGGCCGAGGCGGCCGTGGCCGAACCCTTGTCGGTCTGCCTGCATGCGGCCAGACAGGCAGGTGATTTGATGGGCAAACGTGTGCTGGTGACGGGCTGCGGCCCGATCGGGCAGTTATGCGTACTGGTTGCCCGCGCTGCCGGGGCGATCGAGATCGTGGCGACGGACATTGCGCCCTTTACCCTGTCGATGGCCAAAAAGGTCGGCGCAACGCGCGTGATCAACATGGCCGAAACCCCGGACGGGCTGATCGGGTACCATGCCGACAAAGGGCATTTCGACGTCCACTTTGAATGCAGCGGGGCCGCGCCCGCACTGGCGGCGGCCATACCTGCCCTGCGCCCGCGCGCGACGCTGGTTCAATTGGGCCTTGGTGGCGACATGACCCTGCCGGTGCAGGCGATGACGGCCAAAGAGATCAGCTTTCGCGGCTCCTTCCGCTTTCACGAGGAATTTCACACTGCGGTCGCGATGATGCAGGGCGGTCAGATTGATGTGACACCTCTTGTCACCCACAGCTTTGGCATCGACGAGGCGACCGCCGCCTTCGAAATGGCCGCGGATCGCTCTCAGGCGATCAAGGCGCAGATCGTGTTCTGACATGGCGCGCATCCTGTCCAACCCGTTTCGCGGCACCGGCCTGTCCCACCCTGCGCTTGACGACGTGCCATGGCCCAGCGTCGATGCGCAGGCCCCGCTGGCCCTGCTGGGGCGCTGCCCTCGTGCGGGGGTGACGCCGCTGACATCGGTGTTTGCACTGGCCAGGGAACTGGGCGTGGCACAGATCATGGTCAAGGATGAACGCACCCGTATGGGGCTTGGCAGTTTCAAGGCGGTGGGCGCGGCCTATGTGATTGCCTGTGATGCGGAAAACGGCGCTGCGCGGGGCCAAACCTATGTCACCGCAAGTGCCGGAAATCACGGTCTGTCCGTGGCGGCGGGCGCGGCGGCCTTTGGTGCGCGGTCTGTCATCTATCTGGCAGACACAGTGCCCGAAAGCTTTGCCGACCGCCTGCGCGAGTTCGGGGCGGATGTCGTGCGCGCCGGTACGGATTACCAGGCCAGCATGGCCGCCGCCATGGACCGGGCCGAGGCCAGCGGCGATGTGTTGTTGTCGGACAGTTCATGGGACGGATACACCACCCGCCCGCACCGCCTGATGGAGGGGTACCTTGCCCTCATGGCCGAGGTCTTCGACCAGATCGACACAGCCCCCACGCACCTGTTTCTGCAGGCCGGGGTCGGCGGGTTGGCCGGGGCCGCGGCCGCCATCGCCCGTCGGCACTGGGGCGACGCAACCCGCATCATCGTGGTCGAGCCCGACGCAGCACCCTGCCTGATCGCCAGTATCGAGGCCGCCGCACCGACGGAAACCAGCGGTCCGGTGTCGGCAATGGGCCGTCTTGATTGCAAGGTCGCCTCGCTGATCGCGCTCAAGGGCCTTGCGCGCGATGCCGATGACTTCATGACCATCTCGGAGTCCGAAGGGCATTACGGCGCGTCCCTTGCCGCGCGCCATGATCTTTGCAGCACACCGTCCGGGGCCGCCGGGCTGGCGGGTCTGGCCTCTGCGAGCGGCGCATTGGGTCTGAACGCGGGCTCCCGCGTCCTCGTGGCACTCTCTGAAAAGAGCGACCAGTGAGCGGCTTTGCCGCCGGGGAATTTCAGGCGCGCACGACGCGGGCGCAGGCCCTCATGGACGATGCAGGCCTCGACGCGCTGTTGCTGAGCACGGAACCCGAGGTGCGCTATTTCACGGGCTACCTCACAAGATTCTGGGAAAGCCCGACGCGGCCATGGTTTGTGATCGTGCCCGCCTCGGGGCCCCCGATTGCCGTGATCCCGTCCATCGGCGCGCCCTTGATGGGCCAGACGTGGGTGCACGACATCCGCACCTGGCGCAGCCCCGATTACGGCGATGACGGTGTGTCCCTCGTGGCCGGGGCCCTGCGCGAGGTCGTTCCCAAAGGGGGCAAGGTCGGTGTGCCCTCGGGCCCCGAAACCCACCTGCGCCTGCCGCTGGAGAGCTGGCGTGCCCTGCAGACCCGCCTTGAGGACAGGGTGTGCGGCGATGACGCGGGTATCATGCGCCGTATGCGCCTGATCAAGTCCGACGCCGAGGTCGCCCGGATCGCCGCCGCCTGCGCTGTTGCCGATGCCGCCTTTGCCCGCGTGTCCGGTATCGCTCGGGAAGGCACGCCCTTGTCGCAGGTGTTTCGCGATTTTCAGCGCTTGTGCCTTGAGGAAGGGGCCGACTGGGTGTCCTATCTGGCAGGCGGTGCGGGGCAGGGCGGATACGGAGACATCATAGCGCCTGCGACCGATACGCCATTGGCGGCGGGCGATGTTCTGATGCTGGACACAGGTGTCGTGCGCGACGGCTATTTCAGCGATTTCGATCGCAACTGGTCGCTGGGTGCCGCCACCCCGGAGACCCGGAGCGCCTATGCCCGCCTGATCGAGGCCAGCGACGCCGCCTTTGCCGCTGCGCGCCCCGGTGCGTTGGCGGCGGATCTGTTCCACGTGATGGACGGCGTGCTGACAGGTGGCGCGGGCGGGTCGGATGCGGGGCGCTATGGGCATGGGCTGGGGATGCAGCTGACCGAATGGCCCTCGCTGATCCCCGCCGATCACACGGTGCTGGAACCGGGGATGGTTCTGACGCTGGAGCCGGGTCTGGAGCTGGGGCGCGGCAAGACGCTGGTGCACGAGGAAAACATCGTGATCACCGAAACCGGCGCGCGCTATCTGTCCACTCCGGCGCCCCGCGTCCTTCCGGTGATATGACCATGACACAGCCCTATACCAGACATACCGAGACACGCGCCCGGCTTGGCCTGATCGCCCTGCAATCGGACCGCACCATCGAAGACGACTTTCGCCGCCTGATGCCGCGCGACGTCAGTCTGCTGGTGTCGCGGGTGCCGTCGGCCCCGGATGTGTCACGCGATACGCTGGCGCAGATGGAGGGCGCGCTGACCGGCGCGGCGACACTGTTCCCCGAGGGGCATCGCTTTGACGTGGTGGGCTATGGATGCACCTCGGGCACCGCACAGATCGGGGCACCCGTGATCGCAGACCATGTCAGGGCAGGCACCGTGGCGGCCCATGTCAGCGAACCGGTCTCGGCCCTGATCGCAGCCTGCAAGGCGCTGGGCCTGACCCGTATCGCCATCGTGTCGCCCTATGTCGCGGCGGTGTCGGACCATTTGCGCCACGTGTTGCGCGCGGCGGGCATCGAAACGCCTGCCTTCACCAGCTTTGACGAGGCCAACGAAGAGGCAGTGACCCAGATCGACGCGCCGTCAGTCGCAGCGGCGGCACATGCGGTGATGGCAGGCGCGGATGTGCAGGGGTGTTTTCTGTCCTGCACCAATCTGCGCACGCTGGATGTCATCGCCCCGTTGCAGGCGGATTTCGGCGTGCCTGTCCTGTCCTCCAACCTGGTGCTGGGCTGGCATATGCTGCGCCTTGCAGGGCGCGATGTGGCGCAGCCGCGTGATCTGCTCTGAAATCTCGAAATTTCCGGGGCAGTCTTGCGCGCACTGGCGTGGCAGTGTTTCCCTGTACGCGTCCTTGAAGAAATGGAACTGAAAAGATGAAGTTGGGATGTATCTGCGACGACTTTACCGGGTCAAGCGATCTGGCGAACACGCTGGCCAAGGGCGGGATGCGCGCAACGCAGTACACCGGCGTCCCGGGCGGGCCTGCCGATGCGTCGGTCGAGGCGGGCGTGGTCGCGCTCAAGTCCCGGTCCATTCCCGTGGCAGATGCCGTTGCGCGCTCATTGGAGGCGCTGGAGTGGCTCAGGGCGCAGGGGTGCACGCAATTCTTCTTTAAGTACTGCTCGACCTTCGACTCCACGCCCCAAGGCAACATCGGCCCCGTTGCGGATGCGCTGGCGGACGCGCTTGAGGCGCACAAGGTCATTGTCTGCCCGGCCTTTCCGGGCACCGGGCGGTCGGTCTTTCAGGGGCATTTGTTCGTGAATGACATGCTGCTGAGCGAAAGCGGAATGCAGAACCACCCGCTGACGCCGATGACGGACCCCGACCTGCGCCGCTGGCTGGCGCCGCAGACGCGGCACAGTGTCGGCCATGTGGCGGTGCAGGCGGTATTCGGGGGGGCCGACGCCATCGGCGATGCGTTGAGCGCGCAGCACGAGGCAGGCCACCGCCTGATCGTGGTCGATGCGATCCGCGATGAGGATCTGCGCGCCATAGGGGCCGCCGCCCGCGATCTGCCGCTGATCACCGGCGGGTCGGGCGTGGCGCTGGGCCTGCCTGCGAACTTTGGGTGCGTGCCTGGGGCGGTGCCGTGGTCGGGGCAGGCGGGCAAGGCGGTCGCTTTGTCCGGGTCATGTTCGACGGCCACGCGGGCGCAGGTCGCCTGTCACGCCGCGCGCCACCCCGCGCGCGAGATCGTGGCGGGCGATGTGATCGAAGGACGGCTTAACGCGCAAACGCTGGCCGCCTGGCTGCTGGAACAGGTCGGCATTCCGCTGGCCTACAGTTCCGCCGACCCCGCACAGGTAAAGGCGATTCAGAGCACATACGGGTGCGAACGGTCCGCTGATGCGCTCGAAGGGTTTTTTGCCGATGTCGCGCGCCACGTCCGCGCGGGCGGGGCGACGCGGATCATCACCGCAGGCGGCGAGACATCTGGCGCGATTGTCGAGGGGTTGAGCCTCGATACTCTCGACATCGGGCCGGAAATCGACCCCGGCGTGCCCGCCCTGCGCGCGGGCCCCGATCTGGTCGTTGCGCTGAAATCTGGAAACTTCGGGTCCGAGGACTTCTTTGAAAAAGCGGACAGGGTGCTGAGGGCATGAGCAGCGACAGCGCCTTGCGCGAACAGGTCTGTCTGCTGGCGCGGTCCCTGTTTGATCGCGGTCTGACCCATGGCAGCACCGGCAACATTTCGGCCCGCACCGATGATGGCGGGCTGCTGGTCTCGCCCACGGGCACCAGTTTCGGGCGGCTTGATCCGGGGCGGCTCAGCCGCTTTGACGCCTATGGCAATCACATTGACGGCGATACTCCGACCAAGGAAATGCCGCTGCATTCGGCGTTCTACGACACCCGCAGCAGCGCGGGCGCGGTGGTGCACCTGCATGCCTGCCATTCCGTCGCGCTGTCGATGTTGCCGGGGGCGGATGCGGACAACTTCCTGCCGCCGCTGACGCCCTACGGGATCATGAAACTGGGCAAGGTGACGCTTTTGCCGTTCTTTCTGCCCGGTGATCCGGCGATGGGCGCGGCGGTGCGCGGGCTGGCAGGCAAACGATCTGCTGTCATGCTGGCCAATCACGGCCCCGTCGTGGCGGGCAGGGACGTCGAGGCGGCGTGCAACGCCATCGAGGAACTGGAAGACACCGCACGACTGGCCCTGATGACGCGCGGCATGTCCCCGCAAGGGCTGAGCGAGGCGCAGGTGCAACAGGTTGTCAACCGGTTCGACGTGGCTTGGGACGACTAGGCGTTGGCCAGGATAAGGTCCGACGCCTTTTCTCCGATCATGATGGCGGGTGCGTTGGTGTTGCCGCTGACGATTTCGGGCATGATCGAACAGTCCGCCACGCGCAGGCCCGCAATGCCGTGCACGCGCAAATGATCGTCGACCACCGCCATCTTGTCGCTGCCCATCTTGCAGGTGCCCGTGGGGTGATAAATCGACGCGGTGTTGCCCCGCGCCCAGTCCAGGATTTGATCGTAATCGTCCATCGGCAGGTCCGCGTGGGGGCGATACTCCTCGGAAATCTTTGACGTCAGAGGCGCGTGGCGGGCGATTCGGCGGGCGATCTTGACGCCTTCGACGATGGTGCGGCAGTCGGTTTCGGTGCTGAGATAGTTGGGAATGATCTTTGGATAGGTGCGTCCATCTGCGCTCGCCAGCCGAATCTCTCCTTTTGATTCGGGGCGCAACTGGCACACCGACATGGTGAAGGCCGAGAACGGATCGGCGCCCTTGCCCGGGTTCTCTGCCGACAGGGGCTGCACGTGGAACTGGATGTCAGGGGTTTCCATATCGTCGCGCGTCTTCATGAAGCCGGTCGCAAGGCTGGCCGCCATGGTCATCGGGCCGGCGCGGAACATCAGGTATTTGAGGCCGATCCTGGCCTGCCCGAACAGCGTCGACACTTCGTCGTTCAGGGTCGGTTCGTTGCATTTGTAGACCAGACGGGCCTGCAAGTGATCCTGCATGTTCTTGCCAACACCGGGCAGGTCGGCGACCACCTCGATGCCGTGCTCGGCCAGTTGCGCGGCCTCGCCGATGCCCGACAGCATCAGCAACTGGGGTGAATTGATCGACCCGCCCGACAGGATTACTTCGCGGCGTGCGGTGACCGTGTGGGTCACACCGCCCTTGTCACGATAGGTGACGCCGGTTGCGCGCTTGTTTTCGATGTTGATCCTGTCCACCTGCGCGCGGGTCACGATCTGAAGGTTTTCGCGGCTTTTCACCGGGTTGAGGAAGGCCACGGCCGACGAACACCGCCGCCCGTTGCGTGCAGTCAGTTGAAAAAACCCGACTCCTTCCTGATCGGAGCCATTGTAATCCGGGTTGAATTTGTACCCCGCGGTCTGCGCCGCGGCGACCCAGGCATCGGTGATCGGGCGCTGAATGCGCATGTTGGAAACTGACAGGTTGCCCTGATCGCCGTGATATTCGTCCGCGCCGCGCTCGTTCTTTTCGGACCGTTTGAACAGCGGCAGAACGTCGTCCCAGGCCCAGCCGCGATTGCCCATCTGCGCCCAGCGGTCATAATCCTGCGGTTGTCCGCGCACATAAAGCAACCCGTTGAGCGAGGATGACCCGCCCAGCACCTTGCCGCGCGGCCATTCGATGGACCGTCCGTTCAGGCCCGGATCGGGTTCGGTCTTGTAACACCAGTCGACGTTCGGATTGTGGATGGTCTTGAAATATCCGACGGGAATGTGGATCCATGGATTGAGGTCGCGCCCGCCCGCTTCGAGCAGAACAACCTTGACGGACGGGTCCGCGCTCAGCCGGTTTGCCAGCACACATCCGGACGATCCTGCTCCGACGATGATGTAGTCAGCTTCCACAATTCCACCCTCCCGTACAAACTTTTCAAAAAAAGACTATGCAGAATGCTCCGCTTAGGCTAGCCTTTTATGAGATAAAACGTCTCAATAATGTGCATCAGGGAGGATAGCATGGGAATTAGTGACAAAATCAACGGTATTTCACGCCGCGATTTGTTCAAAGTGGCTGGCCGTTACGGCATGAGCTCGACGCTTTTGGCGGCAGGTGGTTTTGGCGGGGCGATGAGCCTTGCAAACCTCGCATCGGCCGCTGAATCCACGTATGAAAAGCGGTTTGCCAAAGAGCCCAAGTTCAATCTGAAATTCGGCGCTGCCGGTTTCAATGCGCGCAACCTGCTGATCGAACGTGCCGGCGCACTTGAATTCGCCCGCGATCTGGAAAGCCGCACAGACGGCGAGATTCGCGTTGAATTCATTGGTGACAACCAGATTTGCGGTCAGGTGTCCTGTGTCGAGAAAGCACAGCAAGGCATCGTCGACATCTATGCGGCCTCGACGCAGAACTCTGCGGGTGGTGCGCCTTACCTGAACGTGCTGGACTATGCCTACATGTTCCGGAACCGGGCGGATCAGTTCCACTTCCTCTATTCGCCCGCGTCTCAGGCACTGCTGCGCGAGCCATATGAGCGTCGCCATGGTCTGAAATTCCTGTTCAGCCACGCCGAACTGCGCGGCATCCAGCTGGGTCTGTCCTGGGAAGACAAACCAACAGTCACCAGCGTGGAGCAACTGTTTGGCACGAAAAACCGTGTGACCGGCACACAGCTTGGCCGTATCGCCATGACCGCGCTGAACCTGAACCCGGTTCCGGTGGCCTGGGAAGAAACCCTTGATGGCCTGAAGCAGGGCCTGATTGATGGCGCGGAAACATGGGCCTCGGCCGTGGCTTATGCCAACATGTCTCCCGTGGTCAGCCAGTCGGTCAACCTGAACTTCTTCTGCGGCACCGAACATACGGCAATGAATGCCAGCGTGTTCGACAGCCTTGGCGGTGAATTGCAGGATGCGGTTATGGAATCGTCTTACTGGGCGCAGGTCCATGTTCAGGCCGCCAACGAGGTGGCGCTGATCAAGACGGTCGGCCAGTCTGATCCTCAGATGCCGGGCACGATCTTTGCCGAGAACAACGTGCGCAATGCGTTCCTGTCGGATGCCGAGATCAAGAAGGCCGAGGAAATGTGTTCGCCCGAATTCCAGCCCCAATTGTGGGAAGAATGGCGCGAGCGCATCAACGGCTGGCAGGGTGGCGCAGACACCTATCAGGAAATCTATGACGAGGTCCGCACGATCCCGGGCGACACGCTGCCCGAGAACGTCGAGCCCCGCCGCTGGTGGAAAGCCTGATCCAAGGCGATTGAACAAAGCCGGTCCCGTATTGCGCGGGGTCGGCACTTTTTTTGTCAAAAGAGCGCGAAAACGCGCCTAGAGTGACAAGATCAAAAACCAAAGGGAGGGGCTCGGTGTGTCAATCTGGGCGGATATGTCGACAATCGTCACTGCGACGTTGAGTGGCGATATCAATTTCAAAGTTGTTCAGGCCTACAGATCCGACGGGGCATGGTTCGTGTTCGGACCACTGACCGTGATCGGCGCGATCCTCGTCAACTATATCTACAAGATGGTTCCGTGGGTTGACCGCAATTTCGAGCGCATGATTGCCGTGACGGCCTATATCATCATCGCCTTGATCATCTTTGTCGGGGTCATCGAGCGCTTTGTGTTTTCAAGCCAGGTTCCCTGGTCCACGACGATCCCGCCGCTGATCTTCATGATCATGTCGTGGTATGGATGTTCCTATAACGTCAAACTGCGCACGCATCTGAGCTTTTCCGAATTCCGTTCCAAGATGGGTCCCAGGGCGCAATATCGCTGCCTTGTGATGGACAATGTTCTTTGGTTCGTATTCTGCATCATCGCCGTGACCACGATGTCGCGCATCACCGTCAACACCTATGACAACTTCGCCATCGTCCTCGGGACGGACGGCGTCATGCGGTGGTGGTTCATCGTCACCATGCCGGTCGCCTTCGTGCTGATGGCCGGGCGCGTTCTGAGCAACGCGCTGATCGACCGCCGACGCTATCTCAACAACGAAACACTGATTGAACAAGCCGTAATCGGGGGGCAGGGTTAATGGCCGATGGAACTTGGATTACGCTGATCTCTCTGGCGGTGACCGTGCTGTTCATGCTGGGCACGCCGGTCTTGCTGGTGATCTTTTACTGGTCCGTTGGCGCAAGCCTCGTGATTGGCCTGCCGCTCGACAACACGGGCAACGAATTGCTCAATGTGTTCAAGGACGGCTTTGCCCTGCTGGCCATGCCGCTCTTTATCCTGACGGGGGATTTGATCAACAAATCAGGCATCGCGAAACGATTGTCGGATTTTGCCTATTCCTGTCTCGGCTGGTTGCGCGGTGGTCTGGCCATGGCCGCCATCGGGGCCTGTGGCCTGTTCGCCGCGATCTCGGGGTCGAACTCGGCCACCACGGCCACGATCGGCTCGATGCTGCATCCCGAAATGATCAAGGGTGGATATGACGAACGCTTTTCCGCGGCCACGGCGGCGGCGGGCGGCACGGTTGGGATCATCATCCCGCCGTCGATCATCTTCATTGTCTACGGCTTTTTGATGAACCTGCCGATCTCGGACCTGTTCATCGCGGGGATCATCCCCGGTGCGCTGATGGTGCTTGCCATGATGGGCGTCTGCTTTGTCGTGTCGGTGATGAACAAATGGGGCGTGCTGATCGCGCTGTCTCCGTTCCGGGTGCTCAAGACGGCAGTGGGCGCGTGGCTGGGTTTCTTTGCCATCGGCCTCGTGCTCTGGGGCATCTACACGGGCAAATTCTCGCCCACCGAAGCGGCGGGCGTGACCGTGGGCTTTGGTATTATTGCCGGTATTCTCAGCTATCCGCTGAACAAGATGATGAAGGTGGATCAGAACGCACCGATTGATGACAAGCCCATGGCCTCGATGCTGACGGTCGAAGGGTTCAGGCTCAGGGACGTGCCTTCGGTGGTCGAGCGGTCCGCGCAGATCGCGGGCATCCTGACGCCGCTGATCGCTGTGTCCGTGGTGATGCAACAGGTGCTGGGCACGCTGGGCGCGGCCCAGGTCATCGGTGATCTGCTGCGCAGCATGGGTGGATACTATCCGATTCTGTTTACCGCGATGGCGATGGTCTTTGTGGCGGGCATGATTCTTGAAAGTCTGCCGGTCACGATCATCATGGCCCCGATCCTGGCGCCCGTTGCCGCTTCTGTGGGCATTGATCCGGTCCATTTCGCCGTGATCTTCCTTGTCGGGGCGTCCATTGGTTTCATTACACCGCCCTATGGCCTAAATCTTTACGTGGCGTCGGGTGTGACAGGCGTTCCATATTTCCGGCTCTTGCGGTATTCCACACTTTATCTCGGTGCGCTGCTGGTCGTGTGGATATTTGTCGCGCTGGTGCCGGACCTTGCGTTGTTCCTGCTGCCGAACAGATAAAGTGAGCTATGCCTGACGATCATCACCTTGCCAAAGACACGCAAATCCCCACCAATCTGAGGCTTTTGATGGTGATGGAGGAAGTGGCCAGACGCGGGGTGGCTGTCAAGCCGGTTGACCTGATCGACGCCCTTGGGCTGCCCAAGCCCACGGTGCACCGGTTGCTCCAGACTGCCGAGGCCGAAGGTTTTCTGCAGCGGGATCTGGACGGGCGCAGTTTTGGTCCGGGCCCGCGCTTGCGGGCCCTTGCCGTCAGCACAATATCCTCCGAACACCTGCGCACCGCACGCCTGGCGATTTTGCGCGGGGTGGCCGAACAGATCGGCGAAACCTGCAACCTTGCCACGCCCGACCGCGAGGGGATGACCTATCTTGACCGGGTTGAAACCGAATGGCCCCTGCGAATCCAGTTGCCGATCGGAACACAGGTGCCGTTTCACTGCACCGCCAGCGGCAAGATGTACCTGTCGACGCTGCGCCCGCACATCCTGCGCTCGCTTCTTGCCGCGCGCCCGCTGGAAAAGCGCACCGGCCGCACCCTGACCGATCTGGAAAAGATCAGGGCCGAACTGGAAGTGACGCGCCAACGCGGCTACAGCACGGATGACGAAGAGTTCATGGATGGCATGACTGCCCTGGCCGTGCCGGTTCTGGACACGCAGGGCAAGTTGCTCGCCACGCTCTCTGCCCACGCACCCATGCAACGCCGGCGGCTCTCCGAATTGGTGGCTTACCTTCCCGCCTTGCGCAAAGGGGCCGAGGCACTGACGACGCTGCACACAGGCTAGGGTCAGACCCTAGAGTCCGTGAAACTGATGCTTTTCGAGCAAGGCCACCAACATGTCGCGCGCGGCGCGCCGGTGGGCATGGTGCGTGTCATGCGCGTGGCTGGCGTTGCGCTCGGCGATGGCCTGATAGACCCTGCGGTGATCCGCGTTCGACTTTGACGGCTTGGGGCGGATGAACAGCGTCGTGGCCCGCGCCCGGCGCACCTGATCACGCATGACCGACACGATCATGGCCAGCCGGGCATTGCCCCCGAGGCGCACCAGTTCGCGGTGAAAACGGTCGTCTGCCTCTGCCCAGGCGCGCAGGTCGTCGTCGTCAAGGGCCGCGTCCATATCGCGGATCGCCCCCGCAAGCGTGGCAAGATCGGCCCGGGAATAGCCCGCTTCGGCGGCGCGGGCGGCTGCAAGACTCTCCAGCTCGGTCAGAATGTCATAGATGTCGCGCATGTCCTGCACCGACACCGGCAGCACTCGCAGGCCACGCCTTGGGCGCACCTCGACCAGCCCCTGGGATTGCAGCATCAGGGCGGCCTCGCGCACCGGGGTGCGCGACATACCCAAACGTTCGGCCAGTTCGGTTTCAAGGTGGTCCGATCCGGGTGTCAATTCGCCGGAAAAGATCATTTTTCGCAGGGCGGACAGCGCCCTATCCACATTTGATACAGCACCCATCAGCGATCCCCGTCCATGGCCAGTTTTTGCCCCGCATCCGCCGAGGCATAGATCGCGTCCCGCAGGGCCAGGACGGTCAGGTAATCGGCGGCCTCGTTTTCCAGAGTGCCCGTGCCTTTCATCGCCGCGATCACATGGGATTGCAACGCATACACACAGTCCCCGCCAAACCCGTCCCACGTATCCGCCGGATGCACGTTCACTGCGGCGTCTGATCCAAAGGCGCGCCGCGTCACCGACCCGTCTCCGCACAGGGTCAGCGTGCCGCCCGTGCCCTCGATCCACGCCTCGCCCATGGTGCGGCGCAGGTTGTCGGCCACATGATCGAGATGGCGATTGCCATCAAACAGCGCCCGCACGCCGCCCGCATGATCAAAGATCACCTGCCCCGCATCCTCGCCCGCGATGGACGGGTTGAGGCGGCGCAGATCGGCATAGACGGCTGTCACGGGGCCAAAGAGAAAGCGAAACGTGTCCACCCAGTGCACGGCGGTTTCGTGGATCAGGAAACGCGGCATGGTCTGGAAATAGGGCTGGCGATCCAGATAGGCGCGCGGGCCCTGCCCGTCGCCGGGGCGCAGCCGGAACGTGGCGTTCTGCACGGCGCCGATGGTGCCTGCGTCCAGTTCGGCCCGGATGGCGCGATACCATGGCTGAAAGCGGAAATTCTCGTGCACGATCAGATGTGCGCCTGCGGCTTTCGCCTCTTTGACGATGGCGCGCGCCTCGGCCAGATCATTGCAGAACGGTTTTTGACAGATGATCCAGGTGATCCCCGCAGCGAGAGCGGCCCGGATCGTGTCCGCATGGGCCGGGGGCGGCACAATGATATCGAGCAGGTCGGGTTTCGTTTTCTCCAGCATCGCCGCAAGGTCGTCAAAGGCGGGGGCCCCGGTCGCGCTGGCGCGGGCCAGGTCCGTGTCACAGGCCCCGACCACCTCGACCCCGTCCATGCGGGCCCAGGCGCCATAGTGGAATTGGCTGAAATACCCCGCGCCGACACAGGCCACCCGAATGCTCATGCCAGCGCCCCGCGCACGGCCTGTGCCACCTCTGCCGTGCCGGCGGAGCCCCCCAGATCGCGGGTCAGCACGCGGCGCTCGGCCACCACGCGCTCGACCGCGTCGCGCAGGCGCGCGCCATCTGCCTTCATCGCATCAACGCCGTGCCGCTCACCCAGCCAGTCGAGCATCATCGCCGCCGACAGAATCATCGCCATCGGGTTGGCGATACCTTGCCCCGCGATATCGGGGGCCGAGCCGTGGCAGGGCTGGAACACCGCGTGATCATGCCCGATATCCGCCGACGGAGCGAGGCCAAGGCCGCCCATCAGGCCCGCGCCCAGATCGGACAGAATGTCGCCGAACATGTTCTCGGTCACCATCACATCGAACATCCATGGCTTTTCGACCATCCACAAGGCAGTGGCGTCCACATAGGCGTGGTCGGCCTTTATGTCGGGGTGCCGGGTGGCTTCGGCATCGAACATCTCGCGGAAAAAGGCAAAGGCGCGAAAGACGTTGGCCTTGTCCACACAGGTGACGTGGCCCGGGCCCCGCCCTGCGGCCTTGCGCGACGCCGCGAGGTCAAAGGCAAACCGGAACAGCGGCTCGGAAATGGCACGGGTGATGCGCAGCGTCTCGCGCGCCTCGTTCGCCTCGACCTCACCGCGCCCCTGGGTGTAAAACAGCCCCTCTGTACTTTCGCGGATCAGCACGAAATCGACCGATTGCCCGCCCGTCAGGGCCAGCGGCGTCGGCTGGCCGGGGCGGATGGTGACGGGGCGTACCCCCGCAAACAGCGTCAGCGCTTTGCGCAGATCAATCTGGGGCGAGATTTCGGTGCCGTCGGGGTATCGCACATCCGGCAAGCCCATCGCCGACAACAGGATCGCGTCCGCCGCGCGGGCGGTCTCCATGGACGCCGCGGGAAAGCTTTCGCCGGTTTCACGGTAATGCGCCGCCCCCGCAGGTGCGTCGTTAAAGGCAAGGTCATAGCCCCCCCCGGCGGCCAGTTCGGCCAGCAGATCGGTGGTTGGCGCCATGATCTCGGGGCCGATTCCGTCCCCCTGAAAGACTGCAATTTCAAATGTTTTCATGGGCGTCGCACCTCCTTTGACCGTAAGATAAGTCAAAACGACTCGCTATCGGTATGCACTTATGTATACATTAACGCATACATTTGTAAATTCCCTGATCGCTTCAAATCGCGACAGGCCAACTCAGGAAGGGCAGCCCATGCCATATGCAGTCACCGTCGTGTTCGACATCAAGGAAGGAAAGATGGAGGCGTTCATGGAGCACATTCTGAACAACGCGCGCTGCTCTGTGCGGGATGAACCGGGGTGCCGCCAGTTCGATGTGTGTACCGATCCGGAGGCACCGAACACTGTTTTTCTCTATGAACTCTATGACGATCTGGCGGCCTTCGAGGCGCACCAGACCATGCCCCATTACACGGCCACCGGACCCAAGGTCGCGGACCTTGTGGCGCACAAGACGCTACGCACCTATGCGCGTGTCGACAGATGAGCAGCTGGGAGATCTACGCCATCAAATACGGCGACCGGGACGGGCGCACGCGGGCTGACAGTTTCATCTTTGATGACAACCACGACGCGCCCCATGCCATCGACTATTACATGTGGCTGATCCGGGGGACCGGCCCGGATCAGGGGCGCGTGATCCTTGTCGATACCGGCTATGACAATGACGAGGCGCAATCGCGCGGCCGCCCCATCCGGCTGGACCCGGTCGAGGCGCTCAAACCCTTCGATCTGCGCCCCGAAGATATCACCGAAATCATCGTCACCCATCTGCACTATGATCATGCGGGCGGCTTGCACCTGTTTCCCAACGCGCGTCTGCACATGCAGGCCGCCGAAATGGTCTATGCCACGGGGCCGTGCATGTGCCACGACACTCTGCGGATGCCGTTCACCGCCGGGCATGTGTGCGAGGCGGTCAAACGGCTGTATTCCGGGCAGGTTATCTTTCACGACGGCGAGGCGGAACTGGCCGACGGAATCACGCTGCACTGCATTGGCGGGCACAGCCGCGGCTTGCAGGCGGTGCGGGTCCGCACAGGTGCCGGGTGGATGGTTCTGGCCTCGGACGCATCGCATTTTTATGAAAATTTCATGTCGCGCAAACCGTTCCCCATCGTAGTGGACCTGCAGGACATGCTGGACGGATTTGACACGCTGAACCGGCTTGCCAGTGCGCCGAACCTGATCGTGCCCGGGCACGACCCGCTGGTGCGCACGTATTTCCCGCGCGCCATGGCGGATCACATCCACAGGCTGGATCAGGGGCCGATACGCGACATCGCGCCCTGACGCGCGCACGATCCCGCGAAACGTGAATTGTACCCGACAGGTTTCGACACTAGGTGTAGGACAGCAACTTTCCGCACCGCAGCATGACAACAGAGGGCACATCATGACACGCACCGCAATCATCACCGGATCGACCAGCGGCATCGGCCTTGGCATCGCCGAAGCCTTTGCCGCGCAAGGCTTCAACATCATGCTGAACGGGTTCGGCGATGCAGACGAGATCGAGGCGACGCGCGCGCGGCTGGATGAAAGCAGCACGGGCGAGGTCGGCTATCACGGCGCGGACATGACCAAGCCGGACGAAATCGAGCACCTTGTCCGCCAGACCGAGGCCCGGTTCGGTGCCGTGGACATCCTGGTCAACAACGCGGGTATCCAGCACGTCTCGCCGGTCGAGGATTTTCCCGTCAACAAATGGGACGCGATCATCGCCATCAACATGTCTTCGGCCTTTCACACGATCCGCGCGGCCCTGCCGGGCATGAAGGAGCGCGGCTTTGGCCGCATCATCAATATCGCCTCCGCCCATGGCCTTGTCGCGTCGCCCTTCAAATCGGCCTATGTCACCGCCAAGCACGGGGTGGTCGGGCTGACCAAGACCGTGGCGCTGGAAGCGGCGGAGCACGGTGTGACCGTGAACGCGGTCTGCCCCGGCTACGTGCTGACCCCGCTGGTCGAGGGACAGGTGGCCGACACCGCCAAGGCGCGCGGCATCACCGAAGAAGAGGTGAAAAACGATGTCATGCTCAAGGCGCAACCGACCAAGGAATTCGTGACCGTCGAACAACTGGGCGCGCTGTGCGTGTTCCTGTCGACCGAGGCGGCGGCGTCGATCACCGGGGCGTCCCTGCCGGTCGACGGCGGCTGGGTCGCGCAGTAACCTCGCCACGGAAAGGCTCTCGCATGTCCAGAACCAATGGCCGCACCAAACGCCACGAAAAGTCGATCAACCTCGCCCTGCAGGGGGGCGGGTCGCACGGGGCGTTCACCTGGGGTGTGCTGGATCGCATGTTCGAAGAGGACCGGCTGTGGATCGAAGGCATCAGCGGCACCTCTGCCGGGGCGATGAACGCGGTTGTCGCGACGCAAGGCATGTACGACGACGGGGCCACAGGCGCGCGCATTGCACTTGAAGAATTCTGGCGCGCGGTCAGCATCGCAGGGCAGGGCAGCCCGATCAAACGCTCGCCTCTGGATGTGCTGTTCGGGTCGTGGTCGCTGGACGCCTCACCGGGCTACATCATGATGGACATGATGAGCCGCATGGCCTCGCCCTATGACCTGAACCCGCTGGGCATCAATCCGCTGCGCGATCTGGTCGGGGAATTCATCGACTTTGACAAGGTGGCGAATTGTCAGGACATGGGCCTGTTCATCTCGGCCACCAATGTCGAGACCGGGCGCGCGCGCGTGTTTCACCGCCACGAGGTAACGCTGGATGTGGTCATGGCCTCGGCCTGTCTGCCCAACATGTTCAAGGCGGTCGAGATCGACGGCACACCCTATTGGGACGGCGGATATATGGGCAATCCGGTGCTGTTTCCCTTTATTGATCATTCGCCCTCGTCCGATATCGTGATCGTGCAGATCAACCCGCTGTTGCGTCCCGGAACCCCCCGGCAGGCGCGCGACATCCAGAACCGGCTGAACGAGATCACCTTCAATGCCTCGCTGCTGCGTGATCTGCGCACCATTGATCTGATCCATCGTCTGATCGAGGACGGGGCCCTGTCAGACACTGAATACCGCGTCATGAACATGCACATGATCGACGGATGCAACGACATGCTGGAACTGGACGCCTCGTCCAAGGTGAACTCGGAATGGGCGTTTCTGGTGCATCTGCGTGATCTGGGGCGCACCCATGCGGACCACTGGCTGACTGCGCACTTTGACAAGATCGAACAGGAAAGCACGCTGGATCTGCGCGCCCTGTTTTACGATGTGAACACTGCGCACGGGGCCGACATGGTGGAATTGCGGTCGCGCAAAGACTGATTTGAGATTGGTGCAAGTCGAGCCAGCGCCGGACCGCGGGGTGGCGCAAGCCATGCTGCCGCGACGCGCTTTATCGCACCTCCGTCATTGCTCCGCTCAATCGGCGCGCCAACGGTAAGATAGCGCCGCCCCGGGGGGCGGGTCGGCGCTGGCGCGGCGGGCTGACGCCCTTGATTCCGTGCCAGGCACAGCCCCCTCGCCTCACTCCACCATATGGCACGCGACCCGCGCCCCGCGCAGGTCGCGCAATTCGGGGCGTTTTTCGCGACAGATGCTTTGCGCCAGCGGACAGCGCGGATTGTACGCACATCCCGGCGGCGGATTGATCGGGTCGGGGATTTCACCGGTGGGCGGGGTCACCTCGCGCCCGAACCCGTCGAGTTTGGGCGCGGCTGCCAGCAACATTTGTGTATAGGGATGCTTGGGGTCGTCAAACAGGTCATCGGGTGCCGCCTCTTCGACCAGCCGCCCCAGATAGAGCACGCCGATGCGGTCGGCCATATGCTGCACCACCGTGAGGTCGTGGCTGATGAACAGATAGGTCAGGCCGAATTCGTCCTTGAGGTCGCTCATCAGGTTCAGCACCTGCGCCTGCACCGACACATCCAGCGCCGAGGTGGGTTCATCACACACGATCAGCTTGGGTTCGGAGGCCAGCGCGCGGGCGATGCAGATGCGCTGCCGCTGGCCGCCGGAGAATTCGTGCGGGAACTTGCCAGCATCCCGCGCCGAAAGCCCGACCTGTTCCAGCAGGCGTTCGGCCAGCCCCTTGGTGTCGCCACCGCGTGCGGCCACCGGTTCAACGATGATATCGCGCACCCGCCAGCGCGGGTTGAGCGAGGCAAACGGGTCCTGAAAGATCATCTGGATGTCGGCGCGCACTGCGTCGACCTTGACGGCATCCGTTTCGCGCGCCAGATCCGTGCCGCGTATTTCCACGGACCCCTCGGAAGGGCCAAGCAACCCGACCAGCATCTTGCCGATGGTGGATTTGCCCGACCCGCTTTCGCCCACCAGGGCATAGACCGATCTTTCCTCGATCTCGAAACTCACATCCGACACCGCCGTCAGCAGCGCGCGGGGTTTGCGTTCGATCACGCGGTTCAGCCAAGGCTTGGACACGTCAAAGATGCGGGTGAGGTGGCGGACGCTGACAAGGGCCATCAGGCGACCTTGGCCCGGTCAATCGGGAAAAAGCACGCCGCGCGGCCCTGTCCATCCTCGATCCGGGGGCCGGGATCGACGGTACAGGCATCTTGCGCACGCGGACAGCGGGGATGAAAAGCGCAGCCCGTCGGCAACGCATCCAGCCGCGGCATCGCGCCGGGGATTTGGTGCAGCCGCGCCTTGCCGCGATCCTTTCCATTGCCCGCCTTCTGGCGTGACGCCAGCGGGGTCGAGCCCATCAACCCATCGGTGTAGGGGTGCAAAGGCGCGCTCAGCACGTCGCGCACGGGGCCAAGTTCGGCCAGCCTGCCTGCATACATCACCGCGACGCGGTCGGCGGCCTCGGCAATGACGCCCATGTCGTGGGTGATCAGCATGACGGCCGTGCCACGTTCGCGGCACAGGCGTTTGAGTAGCGCGATGATTTGCGCCTGTACCGACACATCCAGCGCCGTGGTGGGCTCATCCGCGATGATCAGCGACGGCTCGGCACAAAGCGCCAGCGCAATCACCACCCTCTGGCGCATCCCGCCGGAGAATTCGTGGGGATAGCTGTCGACCCGTCCGGACGCGCCCGGAATGCCCACTTCGTCCAGCGCGGCGATGGCACGTTTGCGCGCCTCGCTTTGCGAAATGTCGAGATGGACCAGCATCGTTTCGCTCAACTGGTCCCCGATCCTCAGCAGCGGGTTGAGCGATGTCAGCGGGTCCTGAAACACCATCCCGATCTGCTTGCCCCGCAAACGGCGCATCCGATCGCCGCGCAGGTGGTCGATGCGGGCGCCGTTCAGGTGGATTTCGCCTGCGGAGATATGGGCCGGGGGCGACAAAAGCCCGATGACGGCGTTCCCGGCCATGGACTTGCCGGCGCCCGACTCGCCCACCACGCCCAGGATTTCACCCGCCGCGATGTCATAGGAGACGCCATCGACGGGACGCAATGTCCCGTGGCGTGTGGGGATATCGACGGTCAGGTCGCGGATGGAAAGGATGGGGGTGGTCACGGCGATCCACTGTTTTTGCGAAGTCTTTTTATGGGAACTTCGCACTGGGATGGCAAGCGCCATGACCGACAGACCGGTCAGGCAAGGCCGGTCTGCCCGTTATCGGGCTGTGCTGCGCGCGATCAGCCCTGGTGTGGGCCGCGCATCCGTCGGATTGATGCGCGCACGGCTTGCCAGGTTTCGGCTTCGCTGGTCTTTTGATCGTTCAGCGCTGCGTTCGCCCTTTGCGCTGCTTCGGCTTCGGCCCTGTCGCCGTGGGCCGAATACAGTGCGCGTGCATATTCTGCGACTTTTGTGGCTTCCATCGTTGCCTCCTGTTCAACACATGGGATGGCGCACGGGGTCGCGCGCCGGCAATTTGGGAATTTGACTTTAACGCAGTCTGCCGCTTGAGGCAAATCCGGGGTTGTGTCACCGCAGACGCGGGTTCAGTGCATCGCGCAGCCAGTCGCCCAGCAGGTTGACGCTGAGCGCCAGCACCAGCAGCGTCACCGCAGGGAACAGCAGAATCCACCACTCGCCCGAGAACAGGAATCTCTGGCCGATGCGGATGAGGGTGCCAAGGCTGGGTTGTGTGGGCGGTGCGCCGACCCCGAGAAACGACAGCGTCGCCTCGGCAATGATTGCCAGCGCCAGCGAAATCGTCGCAATCACCAGCACGGGGCTCAGCACATTGGGCAGGATATGGCGCACCATGATCGCGGGCCCCGTGCGCCCGATCAACCGGGCGGCGGCGACGTATTCCTTGTTCTTTTCCACCAGCGTCGCCCCGCGCACCACACGCGCGAACTGCACCCAGTCGCTGAGGCCGATAGCGATGATCAGCACCCAGATCGCCATCTGGTCGCGGTATTCCACCGGCGTGATTCCCTTGGCCACGCCGAAAATCAGCATGGCGACAAGGATCGCCGGAAAGGTCAACTGCACATCCGCGACGCGCATGATGATCGTTTCGGTCCACCCGCCGACATAGCCTGCCAGCAGGCCCAGCGTGATGCCCAGCACCATGGCGAAGGCCACCGCAGCCGCGCCGACAAACAGCGATATGCGCATCCCGTAAAGGATGGTCGAAAACACATCCCGCCCCTGATCGTCGGTGCCCAGCCAGAACGTCTCGCCGGTGAACGCATTGGGCGTCATCGGCGCGGAAAACCCGTTCATCAGGTTGAGCGAGCCGGGATCGAACGGATTGTGCGGCGCGATGAGCGGGGCGAGGATCGCGCTGAGCACCAGCAGGGCCACAAGCGCGAAACTGACCACCGCCACGGGCGAGCGTTTGAACTGGTAGATGAAATCCGATTGCAGCGCGAGGGACAGGCGCGACGGGTCCTTGACCGCGATCGGCGCATCGGGGGGCAGGGGGGTGTCGGTCATGCTCAGTGCCCCGCCGTTCTGTCGGCGCGCAGGCGCGGGTCTATGGCGAAATACAAAAGGTCCACGATCAGGTTGATCCCGACAAACATGACCGAGATCAGCATGAGATACGCCGCCATCACCGGAATATCCACGAACTGGATCGCGTTGATGAACAGCAGACCCACACCGGGCCACTGGAACACCGTTTCGGTGATGATCGCAAATGCGATGATACTGCCCAGTTGCAGCCCCGTCACCGTGATCACCGGCACCAGCGTGTTTTTCAGCGCATGGCGGAAATTCACCGCCCGTTCGCGCAGGCCCCGCGCGCGGGCAAAGCGGATATAGTCCTGGCGCAGCACCTCAAGCATTTCCGAGCGCACCAGCCGCATGATCAGCGTCATCTGGTAAAGACCGAGGGTAATGGACGGCAATATCAACGCCCTGAGGCCGGATTCGGTCAGGAACCCGGTGGACCAGTTGCCGATCTTAACCGTCTCTCCGCGTCCGAAACTGGGCAGCCAGCCCAGTTCGACCGAAAACAGGTAGATCAGCAATATCCCGATCAGAAAGGTGGGCAGCGACACCCCGATCAACGACACGGACATGATCAGATTGGCCGCGACTCCGTTGCGCCGGATGGCCGTGAACACGCCCAGACCGATGCCGATGGAAATCGCCAGAAACCCGCTGACAGCGGCCAGTTCGAGGGTGGCGGGCGCGCGTTCCAGCAGGATTTCAGACACCGCGCGGCCCTGCCGGTACGAAACTCCGAAATTGCCCTGTGCCGCGTTGCTGAGGAATTTGTAATATTGCACGACAAAGGGCTGATCGAGGCCAAGGATATCGCGCAGCCGTTCGATATCAGCCTGCGTGCGTTCCTGCCCCAGCATGTTGTCGATGGGATCGCCGACAAAGCGGAACATCGAAAACGCGACCAGTCCCACGACCAGAAGGACGAGGGCGGATTGGAGGGCGCGCTGGATGATATAGGCAAGCATTGGCCAAGGAGATAACGGGCGGCGGGTCGGGTCAAGCGGAAAGCGCAGGCGCGCCGGGTCGGTGATCACCGACAACCTGACGGGAGCTTACACCCGGACAATCTCCTGAACAGGATCGCCGCCATCCTAGACGCCCTTGCTGGCAATGATCCGGCCACGCGTAAACGAGCTGCGATCGAAATGCCCCTTGTCCCGGTGATAATCCATCTGGTCGCGATGATGGCCGGGCTTGTAGGCCGCCTGGATCATTGCCGCATCGCTTTGCCATATCGAAACCGTCATGCCATCGTGCCCATCGACACCCGGGCCGCTGAACACCGCTCTGCGGACATTGTCCGCCAATGTGCCGAAATAGTCCTGAACACTGTCGACCTCGCGCAGGAAATTGGCAATCCGGGGCAGGTCATCCGGGCCGGGATTGTCGTAGCCGGCCGATGTGAATACCACCAGAGCGCCGCCGGGATCGGCAGGGGCCGTGACAAAGGTGTCGTCCTCCTTGACCGACCCGCGCCAATTGACCTTGCCGCGATGTGAACAGGGCACAACCATGGCATGATAGGCCTCGACGGTGTCGCCAAGAAAACAAAGGTGGTCCTGGGGGTTTTCAAAGACCTCCTCTGCCGCGCGCCGGGACGTGTAGATACCAAAGCCGCCCCATTCGTCCGAGATGTTCGTGCGCATGCCGTCGGAATTGAGCCCGGAGGCAGGATAGAACCGCCAGGCGTCGGCCTGCGCGGGGCCGGGAAAGGGTGTGTTGTTGCCGTCAATCGGTTTCGAAAACCGGACGCGATGAAAAACAATCCAGTCGGTGTTGTCCTTTGCCACAGTGTTTTTCCTTTGGGCCGTGCACCGTCACACTGGCACGGGGCTGTTGAAACGAGCAGGTTGTTTTGCACCCCTGAAATGCAGCGGGGCCATCGACAAATCGGGCCTGCCGCCACCCGCTTTGGGTTGAAAACCTGTCGGGGTGCCCGGTTGTCGCATCAACCGGAAAAAATGCGGGCCGCGTTCCAAACCGCGCGCGGCCCGCAATCGTCACAAGATCAGTTCATCTCGAAATATTTGAACTTTGGCGAATCCTCGGCTTCGACCACGGTGCCGACGCCCGATTTCATGCCCCAGTTCAGCACCTGGTGGTGCAGCGGGATATAGATTGCCTCGTCCTGCACGACCTCCCAGATATCGGCGATATCGGCATTGCGCGCCTCAAGGTCGGTGTTGCCCGCAAGGCTGACGATCTTGGCGTTCAGCGCGTCATTGGTGTAGCGCGTTGCGTTCCACGACCCGTATTTTTCGCCGCGACCATGTACGAGGAAGTTGAAGATATACTCGGAATCATAGGTCGGAACCCCCCAGCCCAGCATGTAGAAATCCGTTTCCAGATTGCTGAGCAGCGGAAAGTGCTGCGCCTTGGGTTTGGCGTCGAGGTTCACGGTGATCCCGATCTGCGCCAGCATCCCCACGGATGCCTGACAGATCGCCTCGTCGTTGATGTAGCGATCATTGGGGCAGTCGAGCTGGATCGCGAACCCGTCGCCATAGCCCGCCTCTTGCATCAGGGCCCTGGCACCTTCGATGTCTGTGGTCGAGGATGCGTCCATGTCCGCGTCCCACCCGTTTACGAAGGGCGGCGCGATCATGCCCGCAGGCTGGGATTGCCCGCGCATCACGACCTGTTTGATCGCATCGCGGTTGATCGCCATCGACATCGCGCGGCGCACCCGCACATCCGCCAGCGGGTTCTTGCCCTCGACATTGTCATTGGCAAGGTCCGCGTCACCGACATTCAGCCCGAAAAAGATCACTCGGTTCTGCGGTGCCGTACGTACATCCAGACCATCCGTACCTGCGACACGCTCAAGGTCCTGCACCGGAACGTCCTGAATGAAATCGACCTCGCCCGACAGCAGGGCCGCCACGCGGGTCGCGGGGTTCTGGATCGGGGTGAATTCAATCTCGCTTACTTCCAGCGGGAATTCATCCTTGCCCCAATAGCTGTCATAGGCCGACAGCACGGTTTTCACGTCCGGTTCGCGGCTGACCAGCCGGTAGGGGCCGGTGCCGTTGGCGTTCTTGGCGGCAAAGGTGTCTTCGCCCCCTTCATAGTCCTGCACCTTGACGGCGTTGTTGGCCTCGGCCCAGTCCTTGTCCATGATGAACATGTTGGTGAGGTTGTTGGGCATGATCGGGTTCGGACCGTCGGTCTCGATCTCGATCGTGTAGTCGCCGACGGCGCGGACCTCTTTGACGGATGCCAGCAATTCCTTGTAGTCGCTGTCCGGCGTCATGGCGCGGTTGAGCGAGAACACGACGTCTTCGGATGTGAACGCGGCACCGTCATGAAATGTCACCCCTTCGCGCAAGGTGAAGGTCCAGACATTCGGGTTGTCCGTCGAGGGTGCCCAGCTTGTCGCCAGCGCGGGCACGATGGACCCGGAATGGTCGCGCATGACCAGCGGTTCCATGATCTGGTGGGCCAGCGTGCTGGTCGGCCCTTCGTTCTGGGCATGTGGGTCAAGCGTCAGCGAGTCGCCCGCGCGGGCCCATTTCAGTGTCTGTGCGCTGACCAGCGTAGTGCTGGACAGCAGCAGGGCCGCGGTCAGAATTGTTGTAACTTTCATGGTGGTCTCCCCTTTATTGATGTGGCCAGAGTGTTTTCCACTCTGGCCTGATTGGCAAGGAGGTTCATGCGACACCGGTGCGCCCCGATCCTTGGGAAGGGCGTTGCGTGCCAGTGAAACCGGCGTGCCGTTCCTATTCTGCCGCCTGCGCGTAGGGTGGATGCAGCACAAAGGGCGGGTCGTTTTCATCGGGTGCCATACGCGCCTTTTGTTGCGGTTTGCGCCGCCGGTGGATCAGCGCAAAGACCGGCGGAGTGAAATAGAAGCTGACAACGGTGGACAGCAACACACCCCCGGCCACCGACATCGCAAAGGGTGGCCAGAACCCGCCCCCGGCAAGAATCAGCGGCAGGAAGCCCCCGAACGTGGTGATTGTCGTCGACATGATGTGGCGGCTGGACCCCATCACCACATCCACCATCGCGCCCTTGTCGCCGGATGCGGCCTGTTCATCCTTGGCCAGCCCCGACAGGAGGATGATCGCCGCGTTGATCGACACCCCGATGGAGCCGATGACGCCGATGATCGCATTGATCCCGAACGGGTACTGGAAAACCGCCAGCGCCAATATGCTCAGACCTGCGCTGAGGCCAGACACCACCAGCACCACGGCTGTCAGGCGGAATGAGTTGAAGGTGAGAGCAATCGCGGCAATCGACAGCGTCACGATCAGACCGAGTGAGGCCAGCAGGTCTGATAGCGTGTCGGCGCGCGCGTCCGAATCCCCGCCCAGTTCCAGCCGCACACCGCGCGGAACAGCGAACCCGGCGGCGTCCAGCGCGGCCTGCACTTCGACCAGCGCCTCTTCGGGCAACACGTCGCGCAGGATGAACGCCTGCACCGTGTTGGCCCGTTCCCCGTTGCGCCGCGTGATTGTGCTTGCCGCCGCTTCTATTGTCACGTCAGAGATGGCGGACAGGGGCAGGGCGGGCCACCGCCCTTCGGCGGCCATCCGTGCCGCATCGGGGCGCAGGATCGGCAGATCGCGGATGGCCTGAACCGACCCGCGCGTGGCATCGCCAAGTCGCACGCGGATCGGCAATTCCTCGTCCCCTTCGACCATGGATCCGCCTGTGATCCCTTCGAGCCCGGCCTGCAACTGGCCGGATATCTGCGCCAGATCGAGACCCAGAAGCTGCGCCTGCGCCTCGTCCACGGAAATCACTGCCTTGGGCGCGCCGCTGCCAATGGTGGACCGGCTGACCAGCACGGAGTCGACATCCGAGATGATGCGACGTGCCTCGTTTCCAAGCGCGCGCAATGTCACAAGGTCGTTGCCGACAAAGCGCAACTCGACCGGGGCGTTGACGGGCGGGCCCTGTACCAGACCGCGCACCAGAATGTCGGCCTCGGGGGCTAGCGGGGCAAGGTTGCGTTGCAGATCACGCAGCACGTCCTCGGTCGCCTGCGGTGACTGCGTGGTGACAAGCGCGTGCGCGTGAGCGGGTGCATTGTCGCGTGCGCCGACGATATTGTAGTAGAATGCAGGCGCTGAACGCCCGATCACCCACATGGTTTGTGTGATCCGATTGTCGGATTTCAACTTTTGGTTGAGTCTGTCCACCACAGCCTGCGTGTCGTCAATGCCGGATCCGGGGGCAAGGTCGACCTCGATGGTGAACTGGTCACGGTCCACGCCGGGAAAGAACTGCGCCGTGAGCGTCGGCATGGCGGCAAAGCCCATCGCCGGAAGAACAAGCGCCAGTGCGATCGAGCGCACCGGGTTGTTCACGGACCAGTGCAGTGTCGCCGCAAAACCCCGCGCCAGTGCCCCGCCCCTGATGCCGCCGCGCGTGCCGTCGGCGGGCAGCAGGTGTCCGGCAATGGCAGGTGTCAGTGTAACCGCCACGATGAAGGACCATGTCAGCATGATCACCACGGCAATCGCGATGGAGCCGACAAAGTCGCCCGCAGGCCCCGGCAGCAGGATCAGCGGAGTGAATGACAGGGCCGTTGTCACCGTAGAGGCGAGCAGCGGCGCAAACAGACGTTTCACGGACTGACCGGCGGCTTTGAGACGGCTCATCCTCTTTTCCAGCCGCTGGCCGACCTCGTCCGTCATGACGATGCCCGCATCCACCAGCAGACCAAGTGCCACGATCAGGCCCGTCACGGACATCTGGTGAATGGCAAGGCCGATCAGGTTCATTGTGAACAATGTGGCCAGCGTGACCACCGGCAGGATCAGCGCCACGATCAAGGCAGAACGCAAGCCGAGCGTCAGCAGCAACACAGCCACCACAAGGCTGACGCCGATGGCCATGTTGGTGCCCACTTCGCTCAGGCGGTCGGCGGTATAGCGGCTTTGATCGAACGTGAGGTCAAGCAACGTGCCGACGGGCACCTGAGCCTGATAGGCCCTGATCTCATCACGGACGAAACCGGACCAGACATCGACCTGCAAACCCGCTTCCAGCTTGGCCGCCACCAGCACGGCGGGCCTGCCGTTGTATATCGCAAGCTCTGAGCGGGGCGCACGCGCGCCGCGCGTGATCTGCGCGACCTGGGACAGATAGGTAACGGCCCCGCTGTCAGAGCGGCGAATGACGATGTTGCCAAGCCGGTCAAGCGTTTCAACCTCGCCCGCGACCGAGATCAGCAGGTCGGAGCCGGACGGGCGCACGCGCCCCGCAGGCCCTTTGGCGTCCGCGCTGGCAATGGCGCGGCTGATGTCGCCCGCGGTCAGGCCAAGGGCAGCCGTCGCCGTCGGATCGAGTGTGATCAACACCTCATCTTCGGGCGCACCAAAGGTTTCGACCAGTTCGGTGCCGGGGATATTGCGCAGCTTCTGCGCCAGATCGCGCGCGTAGCGCCCCAGGATGGTTGCGGGCACGCCGGGGTCTGCTGAAAGGGCTGCGATGGCGGCATAGGTGCTGCTGCGGTCGGTGTCGAATTCCGGTTCGAACGCGTCGGCGGGCAGAGACGGGGACAGGGCCGACAGGTCATCGCGAATTTCGGCCCAGACCTGTTCGATCCGCTCCTTTGGGACGGTGACGCCCAGTTCGACGGCAATGATCGAGATGCCGGTCGCGGAGGTGCTTTCGATCACGTCCACCTCGGACACTTCGCGCAACGCGTCCTCGATGGGTTGGGTCACCAGCGCCTCGACCCGTGCCGGATCAGCGCCCGGCACGATGGTGGTAACGGTGCCGAACAGGTTGGTGATTGTGGGGTCTTCCTGCCGCCCGATGGCCAGAAGCGACGCCATGCCTGCCGCGATGATGACCAGAAGGGCAAGGGCGACGATCCGGGGTTGGCGAAAGGTGAGCGTTTCCATCACTCGGTTCCGGCCAGTCGGACGCGGTCGCCGGGCACAAGCCGGTGCGTGCCGTCCGGGATGATCCGGGCCGTGCCGCTGAGGGTGCCGCGCACATAGGCGGTGTCGCCTTCGATCTGCAACACTTCGACGGCGGCGGCGCGTGCGGTCGCCATGCCGTCATCCTGCGGGTCCAGAACCAGCACTGTCCACAATCCGCGTACCCCGTCCTGCAAGGCACTGAGCGGTACGGCATAGCCATCCTGCTTCAGGGATGTCTGCAATGTCAGTGTTCCGGCGGCCAGGTAGACGGGATCATCTGTCTGCACCTCGAAAAGGGCCGTGCGGGTGCGCGTCTGTGCATCCAGATCAGGGCGCAAGCCGATAAATGTCGCGCCGTATTCAGTGCCATCCAGCGTGATGCGGGCGGGTTGATCGGCCAGTGTCGCGGCCAGTTTGGGATCAATGCCGACACGGAACACAGGCGCCGCGTCTTGCCGAATGTCGAGCACGGGGGTGCCAATGCCCAGTATCGCCCCCGGATCGACGTGGCGCGCGCCGACGGTGCCGTCAAAGGGGGCACGCAGTTCGGTCTGGCTGAGCCGCACCCCGACCTGCGCCATGGTGGCATCGACCTCGGCCATTTGCGCCTCGATCGCGGTGAGGCCGAGGGCCACATTGTCCACCGCCTGATCCGAGGCAAAGCCGCGGTCGCGCAATTCTGACTGGCGCGCGGTGGTGCGGCGCGACAGTTCGGCCTGTGCCGCGAGGGCGTCGCGCGACGCCATGAGGCGCGCCCGCTCAGTCACGAGGATACGTGTGTCAAGCCGCGCAATGACCTGCCCGGCGGTGACGCGGTCACCTTCGTCCACTGTCAGGACGTTGAGGCGACCGCCCTGCTCGAACCCCAGAGAGACGGTTTGGGCCGCTTCGATCTGGCCATGGAACCGACGCGTGACCGTCAACTGTTCAGAGGGCGAGATGCGCAGTGCGGCAACCGTGGTTTTCGGTGCAGGGGGCGGCGCATCTACTGCTGCGGCCCGTGTGGCCAGCGTCGCGCTGCCGATCCAGACCGCGCCTGCCGCAAGGGCGACAACCGACGCCGTGCCGGTGAGCGTTGCAAATCCGCGCAATGCACGCTTCCAAAAAGGCGCTTTGGTTGTATCCTTGTCCCGTCCTGACGTCATTGGAGCCGCTCCTTGACAGTAAGTGAGTGGTGCTTACTTTCCTGATCAGACATATGTAATAGCCACTTACTTTGGCAAGGCTGTGAGGCAAAAAAATTGGAGCAGGTCGAAAAATCGCCCCCGAGAACGCAGTATCACCATGGGGATTTGCGCGCGCATCTTGTTGAAACTGTTCGCATTCTTGTCGAAGAGAAGGGCGCGGACGGTTTTTCGATTTCCGAGGCCGCACGCCGCGCCGGGGTCAGTTCCGCCGCCCCTTACAAGCATTTCGCGGACCGCGGAGAGATCGTGAGGGCTGTCGCATTGGCGGGAATCGACCGGATGCGGGATCAGATGGACAGTGCTGCACGGTCTGCCAAGGGCGAGCCACTGGCCCCGATCACGGCGCTTGGGCTGTGCTATGCCCAGTTTGCACGGACGGAGCCGGGCGTGTTTCGCCTCATGTTTGGTCTCACCAAGGGGCATGGCGGCCATCCCGAATTGCGCGCCCACGGCGATGCGTGTTTTGACGTGGTAAAGCGTGAGGTGCGCAGATACATGCCCCGGGGCACCCCGGAACACGAAATCGAGCGGCGCGGCTACATGTTGCACATGTTTGTGCATGGCCACGCGTTTCTTGAAATCGACGGTAAGCATGATCTGGAAATGAGCGCTGATCAGGAGGTGATGCTGATGGCGGACATCGCGCGGCGCGTGATGCAGGATTGAACTGCGCCGCAGCTTGGTATACAATGGTATACAGAAACCCCATGGAGAGCGAAGATGCGAGACACCTACACCGACTGCCTGACAATCGCGCGGGCGGAACTGGCGACGGCGCAGCGTTTGCTGGCCTGCGAAATCAGGGCCTATCCGACTCCGATTTCGGGCTGTGATGCGCAATTCAACCATCTGCTGGCTGAACGGGTGCGCATTTCGGACGCGCTTGCACAACTGGATGCGTCCGTCTTTGTGCCCACGCCGCGCTCGCCCAGCCCAGGGGCAGGGGTCGAAAGCCGATGAAGGTTCACATTCTGGACGACTGGTTCGACACGCTGCGCAGCCTGCCGTGTTTCGAAAAACTGTCGCGGCATGATGTCACGGTCTGGACAGATCATGAACCCGATCCTGCAAAGCTGGCTGAAAGGATTGGCGATGCCGACTGCCTCGTCCTGTTTCGGGAACGCACGCAGGTCGGCGCGGACCTGCTGGACCGGTTGGACACGCTCAGGCTGATCAGTCAGCGCGGCGTGCACCCGCACGTGGATGTCGGCGCCTGTACCGCCAATGGCGTGTTGCTGTGTTCCAAAAAAGGGGCAGGTGCGCCGTCTTATGCGGCGGCTGAAATGACGCTGGCGTTGATCCTTGCCAGTTATCGCCAGATCCCGCAGCAGGTCGCATCGCTGAAAGCGGGCGATTGGCAGATGGGTGTGGGGCGCACATTGCGGGGACGGACGCTCGGCCTTTACGGCTATGGCAAGATCGCCAAGGCCGTGGCCGTCTATGCCAAGGCGATTGGTCTGAACGTGCAGTGGTGGGGATCGGATGATGGCCGTGCGCGCGCCGCGGGCGATGGCGAACAGGTGGCCGACAGCCGCGCGGCGTTTTTTGCGACCAGCGATATTGTGAGCCTTCATGTGCGGCTGAACGCCGACACCCGTGGCCTGATCACGGCGGACGATCTGGCCGCCATGCGGCCGCGCAGCCTGTTGGTGAATACCTCGCGCTCTGGCCTGGTTGCCCCCGGAGTGCTTGAAACCGAGATCGCGCGCGGGCGCATCCATGCCGCTGTGGATGTCTTTGACACCGAACCAATGGTGGATACGAAAAACATCCTTGCCACGCACCCGAATGTCCTGGCCACGCCCCATGTCGGCTTTGTCACCGAAGACGAATTCGACATGCAGTTTTCGGATATCTTTGACCAGATCAACGCCTACGCGGACGGGGCCCCGATCCACATGGTCAACCCGGAGGCGCTTTGAACAGCCGCGCAAACAGCGGTGCACCCAGGATCACCACAAATATGCGCAAGACATGGTGGGCGATGACAAAGGCCATATCGGCCCCCACAATCAGGGCAAGCACGGTCAGTTCGGCCTGCCCCCCCGGCGCAAAGGCCAAAAGCGCATCCATGCCGTTGGCAAGGCCGAACATGTAGACCACCTCGACAAAGATCAGGGTCAGGACGATCAGTATTCCGCAGAACCCGAACCCGGCGGCCAGATCGCGTCGCACCTCGGTCATGGTGATGCCGGTGTATTTCATGCCGACCCCCATGCCGATAAAGAACTGCGCGGCCCAGATCGCCTCTACCGGGGGGCGGTTTTGCAACAGACCCGCCATCGCAAAGATCGCGGCGACGATCAGGGGGCCAAGGATGGAGGCCCCGAACATGCCAATACGCTTGGCCCCCTGCCAGCCCACAATCGCGCAGGCCAGCAGCAGCACCAGTTGTTCGGGCGGCACCTCGCGCGCCGGTGCGCCCGGCGGGCTTGACAGGTCGGCCCCCCAGAACCCCTGCAGGATGAATGGCAGGGTCACCACGATCACCAGCACCCGCGTCGCGTGGATCAGCGACAGGGTGCGCGGATTTCCGCCCGCTTCTTCGCCAAAGATCAGCATGTCCTGCAAGCCGCCGGGCATGGTGGAATAGTAACTGGTGGCGAAATCATAGCCCCAGATGCGCTGAAAATAGGGCACGCCGACCGCGCCGATGGCGACGATCATCACCGGGATCATCAGCAATGTCGGCCACATCTGTGCCATCGAGGCCAGCATCACCGGCGTGAACGTGGCTCCGACTGCAAGACCGAGGATGGTACGCATGCCTTCGTTCAGTGGTTTGATGCCACTCATTCTGACACCGGACAGGGCGGCGATCAGGCAGGCGGCGATGGGGCCCAGCAGCCAGGGCAAGGGCAGGTTTGCGACATGGAAGGCGGCAACGCCCAGAGCTGCGATCACAAAGGTGAGCGCGATGCGCTTCATCGACCCAGCACCTTGAGCCGGTGGATCAGCGAGGTTTGCAGATGCGCTTGCGCGGCTTCGCCTGCGGCGGTGACATCACCGGCCTCGATTGCATCGAGAATGGCAGAGTGCTGCTTGCTGACCACCGCGATGCGTGCAGGATCATCCAGCGTTGTCGGCCCCAGCAGCATGAGCGCGTTGTTGAGGGCCCGCGCCGAGTCCCAGAGGAACCGGTTGCGGGTTGCGCGGTAAATGACGCGGTGAAAATCCTGGTTGAGAGCGGCGGCCCGGGTTGGTGCACTGGCGGCGATGGCCGTGTTGAGTTCCCGCAGGGCGGCGATTTCTGCCGGGCCTGCATGCTTGGCTGCCATTTCTGCGGCGGTGCGTTCCAGCACGCTGCGCATCTCATAGAGTTCGACCAGTTCGGCGTGACTGAGCTGGCGAATGATCGCGCCGACGCGCGGGCGGTGTTCGACAATTCCGTCTGCTTCGAGCCTGCGCAGGGCCTCGCGCACGGGTGTGCGGGACAGGTTCAGCCGTGCCGCGACATCTGTCTCGCGCAGGCGGTCTCCGGGTGCAAAAACACCGCTGCGGATGCTTTCCAGCAGTTCGGCATAGGCGGCTTCGCCCTGGCTCATTTCGGGGGTGGTCAATCTGGCCCGTCCAATCTGTATCCGCTTGGATACAGGGGCGAAACTAGTCTGGCGCGCAGCGCAAGTCAAAGGTGACTTTGCGATGTGACGGGCGGTCAGTAGTCTTTTTCCACAAAGATACCCACGCCGGTATTGCCATCTGCCGCCGCGCTGCCGCGCACGGTGACATTTGGGGTGAGATCAATGTTCAGGGAAACCTCGGGCCCGGCCTCACCACCGACTGTGACGTCGGTATAGACATTTTCCGAGATGTATTTGCCCGCCCGCACCGCGGTACTGCCATCGGCATCCGTGGTCACGTCCAGATCATCAAGCCCGAAGGAGCCACGCAACCTCGACACGATACCTTCGCCACCGACCCCGGCCAGTGTTGCAACTGCGCTGGCCAGTTGCAGGGCCTGAAAGGCAGACAATTGCGAGATGTCGCGGCCGAAAAAGATTTGCGCCAGGATCTGGTCCTGTGGCGCCTCGGGCATCGCTTCGAAGGTGACGGAGGGGTCCTGAACCTCTCCACTCACCACGATACGCGCCGTGCCGTTCGAGGTTGAGGTTTCCGCGACCAGACGCAGATAGGGCTCGAAGCGGCCTTGCAGTTCGACTTCTCCGTCGTCCAGTACGAAACGCTTGTTCAGCACATCCAGCCGTCCGCGGATCAGGTCGATTTTTCCGGTCGAAATCGTGTCAGAGGACGTCCCGGTGATGCGCAGCCCGCCGCCAAGTTCGGCGTCGATCCCCCGACCGCGTACAAAGATGCGCGACGGTGCGTTGATAGCGATATCAAGGGGATAGGCCGCACCGCCACCGCCACCACCGCCACCGGCTTCGTCGATCAAACCGGCGCGGGCGCGCGTCCGCATCACCGGCCTTGTCGCGCCGATATGCGTGATCTCGGGGATCGCGCCAAGGGTTGAAACCGTGCTGGCCGGGATCTGCACGGTTGTTTCCCCGACATTGATCGTACCCGCGATCCTGGCGCCGCCCGTCAGCGCACCGTCAACAGTTACTGCGCCGTTCACAAGGCTGGTGTAGACCACGTTGTCGGTCACAACGACATTGTTCAGCGTCAATGCAAGCTGGGCCGGGAATTGCCCGCCCAGTGTGATCGGCCCTGTCAAACCGAGGGATCCGCCCGCTGTCGCCTGACCGGTCAGGTCCAGCCGGGCCTGCCCTCCTGCCAGATCGACGGTGCCGCTGAGGTCGGCCAGCGACAAGGGGAGTCGCGGCGCCGCCAGCCGCGTGCCTTGTGTGCTGATCCTGCCGCTGAGCGAGGACAGGGCGGCAGGCCCGTCGACGGTCAGGTCGAAATTCGCGATGCCGGCGATGGTGCGCGGGGCGATGAACGGGTTGAGCAGGCCAAGCTGTGCCTGTCCCGACGCATCGAGTTCCAGTTGGCCAGCAGAGCCAACCAGCCCGCTGACCCTTGCCGTGGTGCCCGAGGGGCCATCCAGTGCGGCGTCGATATTAAATCCGCGCGCGACTTGGCTGGCCGTGCCGGTGACCGCCACCGCGCCGGACAGGCGCGGCACCAATGCGCCGACATTCGGGATGCGGACAGCATAGCGCGCCGCCGTTCCGACCGCGCCAAAGGTGCCGCTGATGGTCGCGGTGCTGGCATAGGGGCCGTCCACATCCGTCTTGACCGACCAGCCGTCGGCGATTTGCGCCAGCGTTCCTTCTATGGCCAGCGGCCCGGACACACCCGGCGCCAGGGGCGCGACATCCGGCATGGCCAGTTGAAACGCGGATGACAACCGGGCCGCCCTGAACGTGCCAGAGACATTGCCCGTGCTCGCATATGGTCCGCTCAGGTCGGTTGCGAACTGCCAGCCGTCCGCCAGTTGTTGCACGGTGCCGTCAAGGGACGCCGCCCCCTTGATACCGGGCGCAACGACCGACAGGTCCGGCACATCGGCAGAATAGGCCGCACTGAGCGCACCCGACAGGAATTCCCCCGATGCCTTGACCGTCGCGGCATATGGGCCGGTCAGGTTGGTGGCAAATTCCCAGCCATCCTGCACCTGCCGGACATCGCCACTCAGGCTCAGCGCACCGGGAATGCCGGGTGCGACAGGCTCCAGCGAGGGCACAAGGGCGGTGTAGCTGGCGCTGAGCGCGCCCTGGGCAAAGCGGCCCGAGGCCGTGGCGGTGCTGTCGAAGGGCCCTTGGATTGTCGTGTCGAAGTCCCATGCGCCATCCAGTTGCACGGCCTTGGCTTCGATCCGGGCTCCGCCGGACAGTTGGGGCACCAGCGGTTGCAGATCAGGCAGGGCGGCCGTCAGATCAATTCCGATCCGCGTGCCCGCGATCTGCGCCTCGACAGTGGCGCTTGCGTCCAGCGGCCCGTCGAGAACCGCGCTGATATCCCAGACGTCGCCGGTCTGGCGCGCTGTGCCGTCAATGCTCAGCGGCCCCTCCAATGCGTCGGCAACTCGTCCCGCGTCATCAAGTTTCAGCGCATAGCGCGCAGCAGACGCGCCCGTCTGCAATTCGGCGGATACATCTGCGGACAGAGCGGCATTGTTCAGAGCCAGGCTGTCCACAAAGGTGCCGGTTTCATCGCGTCTTGCGGCCAGATCAATGTTTGTGACGCCGTCCAGCAGCGCATCGGCCTGTGCAATGCCAAGGCTGAGGTTCTCGGTTGTGCCGATCACGTTGAAGTCAAAGAAACCGCCAAGTGCGACATTGCCCGAGGCCTTGATACGCCCTGCACCATCAAGCGCCAGTCCTGCCAGGGCGGCAAAGGCCGACAGATCGGGGGTGTCGAGTGTGACATCCAGCGTGGTTGCGAAATCCTCGGAAAGGCTTTGTGTGACGGTATTGCCGCTGATGCCCCATGCGCCGCCCTTCAGGGACAGGTTGGACAGGCGCAGCTGGGCGTCATCGCCGTACCCCATATCGAGGCCCCCGCGCACCACGTTCCCAATCGCCTGCGCCAGTGCCGGGTCGGCAAATCCGAGGCCGGATGCGTCAAGGTCCAGACGTGCATCGAATGCGCCGATGGCATTCACATCCCCCGACAGGGTGCCATTGATACCCAAGCTGACAGCGCGCGCCTGCACATCCGCGCGCTCAAGTCCGGCGATGCTGATCGCGGCGGTCAGCGTATCGCTGTCGCTGGCGTCAAAGGTGACCGAGAGATCGGCAAGATCAACGCGCGTTTCGTCGCCACCCACAGGCAGCAGGACCGGATCCCCGTCGGGGTCCGAAATCTGGCCCGAGATGTCCAGAAGTGTCGGCCAGCCGTCACTGTTCAGCGCCACCTGCCCGCCAAGGCGCAACGCGCGGGTGGCAAGCGCGAACTGATCGAGGCTGAGCGCGCCTGAGGCGTCCTGGCTCCCTTGCGCGTTCAGAGCCACGTCCGGGCCGAAGAATTCGGCGTATTGCGGCAGGAACAATGCGGTGACATCGCCGTCCAGGTTTACATCGAAGGCCATCGGCCCGTCGGCCTCGCTTTGCAGCGCCAGGTCACCGGCAAGGCGGGGCGTGTCTTGTGTGCGCAAATCCAGCGTGGCGGCAAAGTCCGACAACAGCCCGTCGCCTGCGATCTTCAGATCCACGCTGGGGCGACCCGGCAGGTTCAGAAGGCCCGAGATCAGCCCGTCTGCCGCTTCACTCAGGTTCAGATCAACACTCAGTGCGCGGGTGTCATTGGCATAGGCCGCGCCGATGTCGAAGCTGGCGCGCGCACCGTCCACGCGTTGGGCCACCAGCGTGGTATTCCCGGCACCGTCTGCGAGGGAGGCCATACCGCTCAGCGACAGGGTCGCCGCTTCGCCCAGAACGGGCGCCCCGAGGGACACGGTGTCGATGGCAAGTTGACCCAACCGGATCGAAGCGGGCAATTCGGGCAAGGCAAAGGGTTTGGCCTCGGCATCCGGTACGTCGATGCCGGGCGCGGGCACGGGCAGGCGCGGCAGGTCGATCGACCCCGCGCGCAGTTCCTCGACCTCGATCGCACCGCGCAGCAACGCGCGCCGGTTCCACGTCAGCGCAACATCGTCGATTGTCAGCCAGATGCCTTCGCCATCCGCAATGGTGATCTGGTCGATTGTCGCCGTGCTCGACAGCGCACCGGCAAAGCCAACGATCCGCACGGTGCGCCCGTCGCCGCCAAGGGCGCCTTCGAGCAGCCCGGCGATAAAGCCGCGGTCTTCCTCGTCAGCCGTTTGCGCGGTCAGGGCGAGGGGCCAGACGAGACAGGCAACAATGATGAGGACATGGCGCATCAAAAGGCCTGTCCGATCCCGATATAGATCTCGAATCCCGAGGTGTCGCCGGGGCCAGAACCGGGGACGGCGATGTCAAACCGGATCGGCCCGATGGTCGTGTCATAGCGGATGCCCGCGCCATAGCCCGTGTGCCATTCGCCGGACCCGTCAAAAAAGGCCTCGGACCCCACATAACCTGCGTCATAGAACCCGACAACCGACAGGTTTTTACCGGTTTTGACCCGTACTTCGCCGGACAGCCCGACATAGGATCGCCCGCCGATGGTGACACCGGGGCCAAGGTCGACCCCGAGCGATTGAAACGCCTGTCCGCGCACCGAATCCGAGCCGCCCGAAAAGAACAGGTAATCAGCCGGTGCCTCAGTGATATCAGGCCCCGCGACGGACCCAAGCACGCCGCGAAAGGCCAACGTAACTCGTTCGCCCATCTGGCGGTAGGTGCGCAGATCCAGCGACGTGACAACTCCATTTTCGGTGCCATTGATGTTCAGGAACGGCGTCAGCGCGATTTTTGCGTAATACCCCGAAGTGGCGTTCAGCGGATCGTCACGACGATCAAACGTGGCTGACAGCGGAATGGTGAAGATGGTGTAGTCACGCTCGCCCAGATCGTCGCGTGTCAGGGCGCGGACCAGACCAATGCCATAGCTGTATTCCCGGTCCTCTCGGGCAAAATAGGTGCCGCCGGCGCCAAGCCGCACGGTGCGCGAAAACAGGTTGGGGTCGTCGCGCTGTTCGATTTCGGCCAGGGCGTTGAATTCAAAGTCGGTGCGGAATGTCGCCGGGCGGCTCAGCAGGGCGGTCAGGCGGTAATCAATCCCGCCCGTGTCGCCGCCCACGCCAGTGATCTCGCCGTCGATCCGAAGCCGTTCGGCGCCGCCAAAGATGTTGCGATGCAGCCAGAGTGCGCTGAGGCTGAACCCGTCCAGCGTGCTGTATTCCGCCCCAAAGCTGTAGCGGCGTGGCAGTTGATCGGTGATCGTGGCCGTGACATCCAGCGTGCCGTCCGGGTTTGGCACTTCGGCCTCTGTCAGGTTGGCGGCGGCAAATGTGCCTGTCCGGCGCAGGCGGTTTTGCACCTTGTCGATGTCGTCCGGATCATACACCCGGCCTTCGGGCCAGCCGATGATTTCGCGAATGCGTTTTTCGCGCACTGCACTTTCCCCGCTCAGGATCAACCGGCCAAAGTTCAGGCGTGGACCGGGATCAAGCGTCACGGCGGCGCTGACGGTCCTTTCGGGGTGGCGGGCGATGATGCTCTGATCCGCGACCGAGGCCTTGGCGTGACCCGCCTGCCGCCAGCCTGCGATCTGGGCGGCAGTTCCGGCCCGCAGGGTGGACACGCGCGCGGTCTGTCCTGTTGCCAACCCATCGGTCGGTTCGAAAGTCGGTGCCTGCGGTGTGATGGTGACAGTTCCAAAGGTAAAAACCGCGCCCGGGTCGGCGATGATCACCACGTTCGAGATGGCAGCCGGAGCGGCGATGGGTGCGATGGATGCCGCTTCGCGTCCATCGACAAGAATACTGATGCTGGGGGCGAAGTAGCCCTGTTCGTAAAGAACGCCGATCAGCCGTCGATAATCTGCCTGCGCCGCACTCAGAATGTCGATCGGGCTGGCGGCCGCGTCGTTTTCATCCCTGTCAACAAGCGCTGCGGTCAGTGAGCCGACGCGCAGATCGTCCGCCACCGTGTCAGGGGCGCGAACCGTGACCTCCAACGCCCAAGACGCGCCTGCGGCGTACGTTGCCGCAGTCGCGATTGCCAGAACTTGGATGATTCTTCGGCGCATCAACACAACCTCACCGCTTGTTCTGTTTGTCTGCGGCTTTCGTTCATCAATGCCAAATGCGGACCAAAGGTTCCAGCGGATAACACAGAAGTGTGAGCCGCTCAGGACGCACAGGGTCTTTTCCGCTCAGGTCTTGATGTAGCCCGCAACCACTTGCAGCAGGCGGAACGCGGTGGCCGCATCGTTTTCGACAACGGCCATGAAATCTTCTTCGCTGATGCGCAGGCAGGACAGCTCGGATCTGGCGCGCATGTCCAGCGCCCGAGGTTCGCGCCGGATCAGCCCCAGTTCGCCCACCAGCGCCCCGGCCCCGACGGTTGTGATCAACTGATCCTCGATCCCGGGGCGCGGCAGCAGCAGGTCGGCTTCGCCGTCGATGATCATGTAGGCACCGTCGGTCGGGTCGTCGCGTTTGCGAAACACATATTCACCGGGGGCGGCCTTGAACCAGCGCGCACCAAAGGCCAGCAGGCGCAACTGTTTGCGCTTGAGGCCCGAGAACAACGGCGTGCGGCTGAGCGCTTCCAGCTTGCGCGCCAGGTCGGCGCCGACTTCGCTGTCGGCTTCGCTCCGCACTCCTTCGGCTCCGACAAGGCGACCCTGCTGCACTTCGAAATGCAGATCAAAGACCTCTTCATCCTCGAAGCCTTCGTTGAGAAAGATCAGGATCGAGTCGGGCAGCAGCTTGCGCAAATTCGAAATCAGCGCCTCGCGGGTTTCGGCATCATAGCTTACCATGACCCGGTCGAGGATCAGGATATCCGGGCGCTTGATGGTGGCCCGGCTGATCGACAGGGGTTCGGCGAAAATGGCGGGCAGGTTGGCCCCGCCAATCGCGATCGGCACGTCAAAGACAAGTTCCAGCACTTGCGGGCTGACGCCTTCGTCCGCCAGTACCTGCACGACGATGCGGCGCACTTCCTCGCCCCGTGTTCCGGCGCCTTCGGCAACCTTGCCGAACAGCGCGTTTTCCAGAACGGTCAGGCCAAAGAGATAGCCGTCTTCCTCGATGGGCACGAACAGGTCGTCCATTTGCTCGCGCAGGCTGTCGGCGTGTTGGGCCCGCATTTCGAGGATACGCGTCTTGATGTCTTCGGGAAAGGACGGGCCGACCTGTTCCGCGGTCACGCTGGAGGGAACGCTGAGCAACAGGGCAAGTTCGCCGTCCGTGATCTGGGATCCCGGCGGTTTGCGACTCACCAGATCCAGCGCGGCCTCGTAGACTTCGACATCCAGACCGACCTTGCGGAACAGCGGATGATCGGTGCCATTGGCGCCAAAGATCTGGCGCAACATCTCGATGATGTTGCGTGCCAGTTGTTCAAGATCGTCGGCCAGTTCCAGCGCGTGCAGCAGGCGCAGAAATTCCAGCTTGGCCTCGATGATGTCCGGGGTGATCGCCTGACGTGGGGTGGCGAATAACAGGTTTTCCGCAATTGGCAGAGCAGGGTTGTAGGCCGCCGGGTCAAAGCGGTGGACAAATCGCGACAGGTCCGCCGTCTCGACGGCGGCGGCCACTTTGGGGCGCAGCGCGATCAGTGCCGCGGTCAGGGCGGCATGCTTGTCGGCGTCATAGGTCTGATCCATCGTGCGCCGGGTCAGCACCTCGCCGCTGCCTGACCCGTCGATCAGCGTGTACCACCATGCGCGCAGCTGGTTCCTGTCCTCGACCCCGGCGAGGGTCGGGTCCAGCCATTTGCCCTTGAGCATGTCGCCGGTGTTTCCGGCGCGGACCGCCTCGCGGGCGAAATCCGTTTCGTCGCCCTTGCCCACAGGCGAGACGCGCATGGGCATCATCACGTTTTGCCCGTAACTGCCCTGAAACAGGACGGGGCGCGAATTCGCATGGCCGATCCTTTTGGCGATGGTGTTTTGGTGCAGCGTCTTGATGTCGTGGCCTGACAGGGTGACGGTGCCGCTGGTGGGCAGGGTTTCGCGGGTCAGCACCTCGGCAAGTGCGCGGCGGTCTTCGTCGTTCTCGGCGCTGATGCCGATCACCGCCCCGGCGGGCAGGGTGACCGAGATGTCCTCGATCACCGGATTGCCATCGCCGTCACGTACCGTGACCTGATCCAAGACGATGTCGCCGTTCAGGCGCGGCGCGTCGGGGGCGGGACCGTAAAACAGGTCTTCTTCCACCATGCCCTCGGGGGCAAAGCGTTCGGTGATGGTTTCCCAGCGCAGCGACATGTCCGCGGCCTGATTGTAATAGGCCAGCAGTTCTTTCCACGGGCTCGACAGGTCCTTGTAGGCGGCCAGTGCCGCAACCAGAGCGCCAATGGTGACCTGCCCCTGAATGACGAGGTAACCGCCAACGGAAAAGAAGAAAAATGGCGTAAGCTGTGTGATGAAGTTGTTGAGGAACTTCATGAAGAATTTTTTCTGGTAGATCTGGAAGCGGATGTCGAACAGGCGGCCCAGCCGGTCGCCGATCATGGCCATACGATAGCGCCAGCCGCCATTGACCCGCAATGTGGATGCACCCACCGCACCCTCACCGATTTCCGCCGCCAGAGCGCGCACCTGTACGACGCGTTTCTTGTTCAGCAGGTTGATCTGGCGCTGCAGTTTCGGAATCAGCCACGCCTGAAGCGGGATCAGGGCGCAGGCCGCCAGACCAAACGCCAACGACTGGAGAAAAAGAAAGCCCAGGATGGTCAGCATCTGGCCCGCCTGCAAAACGGGCTGCGCCACCGCGTCGCCCATCAGGCCACCCATGGGCTCGCTTTCGGCGGTGACCATGCTGACCAGTTCGCCCTGACTGGTGCGTTCGAAATAGGGTTGAGGAAAGCGCAGGACGCGCGCGATCAGCGTATAGCGGAATCGCCGCAGCAGACGTTCTGCCAGCACCCCCTTCATCGTGTTGATGCGCATTTTCATCAGACCGTGAAAAATCACCGACAGCAGAAAACCGCCGCAAAGTATCAGCAGATAGGTGATCTGGGAAATCTCTGTGCCAAAGAACATGATCATGGTGGACCCGGATCCGATGGCATCGTTGATGATCCGTTTGGGCAGTTCCAGCGTGAGGTAAAGCAGCGGAAACAAAGACAGGGTCACCAAAAGGAGGATCAGCTGGTCCCGTTTGGAATACTTCCAGATAAAGGCAAAAATGGAGGATTCGATGGCTCTGGCCCTGCTCAATTTGGACGCGTTGCGCCTGTGTTCAATCTAACCGGCCCACGCGTGGTAAATCAATGCTCTGTGGATGATGCAAGGCGTTCAGGCCTAGTGGATTGCCCCTAAGGGATTGCCATCCTAGGATGGCAACCAAAGTTACGCGTAGGGGCCGTCCTTGAGTGATCCTGTTCTCTTTGTGCTGGGGCTGCTTTTCTTGCTGCAAGCCAAGCACCTGTTTGCGGACTTCTACCTGCAGACGACCCGCATGTTGCGGGACCGTGGACGGTATCTCCATTTTGGGCGTCTTCAGCACGCAGGACTGCACGGAATCGGATCCCTTGTTGCCCTGGTTCTGGTCGGGGTGCCAACGGCTTTGGCACTGCTGGTGAGCGCAATCGAACTGGCCGTGCATTTCCATATCGACTGGGCCAAGGGGCGCTGGTCAGACCACACTGGCCATGGGCCGGACGAGGCCGGATACTGGCGCGCCTTCGGTGTGGATCAGGCCCTGCATCAATGGACCTATCTGGCGATGGTCTGGGCGGTTTTGCCTTGAGGGGACGGTACCAAAGGCAAACAGCGTCTGACAATCCGTCGTGGCGGAGTGCCCGAGCCACGCGCAACATATCGCCGGGCCCCGGTCCCTCTCCGAATTGAAAATTCTCTCTGCCGGATGGTCCGGCGTTCCTTGCACGCCGGCGCGCCATTGACTCAAGCCCGTTTGGCGGGCCTTGTGGGCGCGATCAGGTGAGGAGACAAGACCATGATGAAAACCCGTGCCGCCGTCGCCGTTGAAGCAGGCAAGCCCCTTGAGATCATGGAGGTCAATCTGGATGGCCCCCGCAAAGGCGAAGTGCTGGTCGAGATCAAGGCCACAGGCCTGTGCCATACCGACGAGTTCACCCGCTCGGGCGACGATCCGGAGGGTATTTTTCCGGCCATTCTGGGCCATGAGGGCGCGGGGGTTGTGCTGGAGGTTGGCGAAGGCGTGACCACGCTCGAACCCGGCGATCATGTGATCCCGCTGTACACACCTGAATGCCGTGAATGCGAATACTGCCTGTCCGGCAAGACGAACCTGTGCCAGAAAATCCGGGTCACCCAGGGACAGGGTTTGCTGCCTGACGGGACCACCCGCTTTTCCATGCTCGACGGAACGCCGATCCACCATTACATGGGCTGTTCGACATTTGCGAACCACACGGTCGTGCCGGAAATCGCGCTGGCCAAGGTGCGCAAGGACGCGCCCTTTGACAAGATTTGCTATATCGGATGTGGCGTGACGACGGGCATCGGTGCCGTGATCAACACCGCCAAGGTCGAGATTGGCGCGCGGTGCGTGGTCTTTGGTCTGGGCGGCATTGGTCTGAACGTGATCCAGGGGCTGCGTCTTGCCGGTGCGGATCAGGTTGTCGGTGTCGATCTGAACGACGACAAGGCCGAAGTCGGCAAGTATTTCGGCATGACGGATTTTGTCAATCCGACCAATGTCGAGGGTGATCTGGTTGCCCATCTGGTCGAATTGACCGGGGGCGGTGCTGATTACACATTTGACGCCACCGGCAACACGACTGTCATGCGCACCGCACTTGAGGCCGCGCACAAGGGTTGGGGTGAAAGCATCATCATCGGGGTCGCGCCCGCAGGTGCCGAAATCGCGACACGCCCCTTTCAGCTGGTGACGGGGCGGGTGTGGCGTGGCACGGCCTTTGGCGGGGCCAAAGGGCGCACGGATGTGCCCAGGATCGTCGACTGGTATATGAGCGGCAAGATCGAGATCGACCCGATGATCACGCACAAGCTGACACTGGACGAGATCAATCACGGCTTTGATCTGATGCACCAGGGCAAGTCGATCCGCGCGGTTGTCGAATTCTAGAACCGCCGCGGCGGGTCGTCCCGGCCCGTCAGCAAACAGATCGCGCCATATCTGATCAGGATGGGCGCGGTTTTTCCTTGGGTTCGGGTGTTTCGCATTTGTCCGACCTGATGTTTCGGGGCGGGCCATTTGTCGCGCCGCTGCTGTCGAGGCGGTATGCGGGTGGCGGGACTTTGCGCGCAACATTCCGCAGATAGCGACGGGTGTGTCCGGGGGCACTCTTCTGTGTCATTTATATTTTATTTCCGTGACTTATGACAAATTCAGTGATGCGCAGCGTGCGTTCGCACTGAAATCGTCCGCCCTGTCTACGGGCCGTGCATTTCCAGACCACAGTTTCGCTAGACCGGCCCATACGGCGCCGGTGTTGGCAAGAAAGTTCACCAGGTTGGTGAATAATCCCGCACCTGCCCGTGTTTCCTTTTCACAAACCAGCGCACACCGCGCCATTTTAAGATGGAGACACACGATGCCCCAGAAAATTGACGGACTGACCTACCCCAATACCGTGGCCGAGCTTTTGACAAACCGCGACCTGGCCCGTCTGATGTTGCAAACCTACACCTCGAACGAGGTGAAAAACCGGATCAAGTTCCTGATCAACCCGCCCAAGCGTGCGATCGTCTACACGGACTACATTGCCCCCAACGCATCCAACCGGATTGATCTGCCAAACCACATCAAGGCGATGGCCACCGATCTGATCCAAAGCAACGATCACGAACCGCGTCTGTGGCAAGGCGTTGCGGACCTGGTCGAGGCGAACTGCCGGAATTACATCGAACAAGAGATCATGCCCGATTTCTTTGACGTCAAGACCTGCCCGGCCTTCAAAACCCATCACACGACGCGTCTGCTGGCGGCGGCTGAGCGGAAGTTCGGCAGCGCGGACAACATCTCGGTGCGTCTGAACCTGACCGATATGCCTGCTGTGCGGGGTATGATGGTGTGCATGATACAGGGCGACAAACAGGGCGCGGTCGCATGTGCCAAGGTTGCGATCCGGGGGGCCAAGCTGAACGCCACGCCCGCAGAGGTTCTGGAAGCCATCATAAAAAAGAAGGGGCTGACCAATACAGGTTCGTTCAAGATCGACGCCAAAAAGCTGACACTGTGCGGCTTTGACAAGCCCGATGCCAAGGTGCGCAACCGGGTCGAGGACATGGTGAATTCCTACATGTCCGGCGACAAGACGACAGCCAAGAGCATCTTTCAACTTCTGCGGAAGAGCGAGCCCAAGGGCAGCTTTATCAAGAACGAAACGATCGAGAGCCTGTTCAAGGCATTCAAACGGTTCAAGGTGGTCACCGGCTGATCCATCTGACCGATGGTTTGTAACGAGTGACCTTTTTTGCGAAGCGGTCGGATTGGGTGTGGCACCGCAATCCGGCCGTTTCTGCGTGGTCTCACACGGCAGTCAGACCCAGCCCGGACAGTGCGCGGATTTGGCTGACGATCTCGCCCACCCCTTGCCCGTGCCGCAGCGATGCAAAGACAAAGGGGCGGCCAGCGCGCATCCGGGTTGCGTCCCGCTCCATCACCTCCAACGATGCCCCGACATGGGGTGCGAGGTCGGTCTTGTTGATGATCAACAGGTCGGAGCGCGTGATCGCCGGGCCGCCTTTGCGCGGGATTTCCTCGCCCGCCGCCACGTCGATGACATAAAGGGTGATGTCGGCCAGTTCCGGTGAGAAAGTGGCCGACAGGTTGTCGCCCCCGCTTTCAATCAGGATCGCCTCGATGTCTGGGTGGCGGGTGCGCATTTCGGCCACGGCGGCGAGGTTGATCGACGCATCCTCGCGGATCGCGGTATGCGGGCAGCCCCCGGTTTCGACCCCGATGATCCGGTCCTGTGGCAGGATCTGGCGGCGCATCAGTTCCTCGGCATCTTCCTGCGTATAGATGTCGTTGGTGATCACGCCGATGGAGTGTCGATCCTTGAGTGCCGTGGCAAGCGCGGCGGTCAGCGTGGTTTTGCCTGCGCCGACGGGGCCGCCGATGCCGATGCGCAAGGGGCCGTTGAGTTGGGTCATGTGCGGAATATCCTTGGGGCTAGGGTTTCGTGGCGCATGGCTGCGATATCCGCAGCAAAGCTGGTGGCCGAGAGGTCGTCAAGCGTGGTCGTTTCGGCCTCTTTTGCCGTGGTCGCAATGGGCGCTGCGAGGGTTGCCAGTATCTGTTGTCCGACCGTTTGTCCCAGCGGCATGAGGCGCTGCGCGGCCGACACGAGGTTGGACGCAAAGGCATGCAGATAAAGCGGAAGGGTCTGGGACAGCGGCAGTTTCATCGCCCGCGCTGCGGCCCCCACGGCCACCGGATAGGTCAGGCCAGCGATGTCGATAGCCCAGACGGCCCGTGCCGTGTCGCAAAAGGCGGCCCCTTGCAAATCGCTTTCCTTCAGCCGTTCCGCGCCGGGCGCGAATGCGCGGGCCGTGGCATCGACATGGGCAGGGTCCGTGGCGTCATAGGCTGCGGCCAGCAGAATGGCATCGGCACGGGCGGACCCTTGGGTGATCAACGTTTCGATCCAGTCTTGCAGGCTTTGTGCGTCGTTGACCTGCCCGTCGGCCACGGCCTGTTCGAGCCCGTGGCTGTAGGCGAACGCCCCGACCGGAAAGGCGGGAGAGAGCCATTGCATCAGGGTGAGTGCCGCGTCCGTCATGTGTGGGAATGGCTGTGATCATGCCCGTGCGTGCGCCCATGGCCATAGGCACCGCCTTCGGGGGTAAAAGGTTCGGTGACCTCGCGGGTGGTGGCGCCGATCTTGCTCAGCATGTCCGCCATGACGTGGTCACGCTGGATCAACAGGCGGTCGGTTTCGATCTGGCAGGGGGTATGCCGGTTGCCGATGTGCCAGGCGATGCGGTGAAGGGCGTCGCCCGTGACTTCCAGCAGCGGTTCGGGGGCGGCATCTATCCGGATTTCGGTGTCGTCCGTGGTGATGAGCGCGCCATGGTGGTCAAGCGAGGTCGTCTGCGGCAGGTCGACCAGCAGTTGCGCGCCGGAGGCAAGGGTCAGCACCTTGCGCCGCAGGAACCGATCCTCGTAAGTGAGGGACACGTGATCTGCGGGCGCGCCGTGGGTGTGGTTGTGATAGGTTTGGGCAGTGAGCATTTGGTGATCATCAGTGTTTAGGGCAGTCCCCGGCCGCCGGGTGGGGGGATAGCCCCCGCCCGGGGGGGCGGTCGGGGGCTGCCCGGCCTGGGGCCGGGCGGGAGGTTTCGAACGCGGAGGTCCTCAAAACAAAAAATACCGCTGCGCCATTGGAAGCACTTCGGCAGGCTCGCAGGTCAGCAACTCCCCATCTGCGCGCACCTCGTAGGTCTCGGGGTGCACCTCGATATGGGGCGTTGCGTCGTTCAGCCGCAAATCCTTCTTGCCGATCCTGCGCGTGTTTTTCACCGCCACCGTGTCCTTGTGCAGACCAAGCGACGCCCCGATCCCTTCGCTTTGCGCCGCTGCCGAAACAAAGGTCACCGCAGAGCGTTCCACCGACCGTCCGAACGCCCCGAACATGGGGCGGGAATAGACCGGTTGCGGCGTGGGGATGGACGCGTTCGGGTCACCCATCTGGGCCATCGCGATGGTGCCGCCCAGCAGCACCATTTCAGGCTTGACCCCGAAGAACGCCGTGTTCCACAGCACCAGGTCCGCGCGTTTGCCCACTTCGATGCTGCCAATTTCGTGGCTGATCCCATGCGCAATCGCCGGGTTGATCGTGTATTTCGCGATATAGCGGCGCACGCGAAAATTGTCGTTCTCGCCGGTCTCTTCGGCCAGGCGTCCGCGCTGTTTCTTCATCTTGTCGGCGGTCTGCCAGGTGCGGATCAACACTTCGCCCACCCGGCCCATCGCCTGACTGTCGGACGCGATGATCGAAAACGCGCCCATGTCGTGCAGGATGTCCTCCGCCGCGATGGTTTCGCGCCGGATGCGGCTTTCGGCAAATGCCACATCCTCGGGGATCGACTTGTCGAGGTGGTGGCAGACCATCAGCATGTCGAGGTGTTCTTCGAGCGTGTTCACGGTGAAGGGGCGTGTGGGGTTGGTGGAGCTTGGCAGCACGTGCTCTTCGCCGCAGATCTTGATGATGTCCGGGGCGTGGCCGCCACCGGCGCCCTCGGTATGAAAGGCGTGGATGGTGCGCCCCTTCATGGCGGCGACGGTGTTTTCGACAAAACCGGATTCATTCAGCGTGTCGGTGTGGATCATCACCTGCACGTCCAAGTCATCGGCGACGGACAGGCAGCAGTCGATGGCCGCCGGGGTGGTGCCCCAATCCTCGTGCAGTTTGAGCGCGCATGCGCCGCCCTTGATCTGTTCCTCAAGTGCTGCGGGCAGGGACGCGTTGCCCTTTCCCGCAAAGGCAAGGTTCATCGGGAAGGCATCCGCCGCCTGCAACATGCGCCCCAGATGCCATGGGCCGGGTGTGACGGTGGTTGCCAGCGTCCCGTGGGCGGGGCCGGTGCCGCCGCCGAGCATGGTGGTGAGGCCGGAATGCAGCGCGTCCTCGATCTGTTGCGGGCAGATGAAGTGGATATGGCTGTCAAATCCGCCCGCGGTCAGGATTTTGCCCTCGCCCGCGATGGCCTCGGTGCCGGGGCCGATGATGATGTTGACGCCCGGCTGCGTGTCGGGGTTGCCGGCCTTGCCGATGGCGGCGATGCGCCCGTCCTTGAGGCCCACGTCGGCCTTGATGATGCCGATGTGATCCACAATGAGCGCGTTGGTGATGACGGTGTCTACGGCACCGTCTGCGCGAGTCGTCTGGGATTGCCCCATGCCGTCGCGGATGACCTTTCCGCCGCCGAACTTGACCTCTTCGCCATAGAGCATGGCGTTGTCGCCGGTGCCCCCGGTGGAGGCTTGGCCTGCGGCTTCGGCGGTCAGGTCACGCTCGACCTCGATGATCAGGTCGGTGTCAGCGAGGCGGACCTTGTCGCCCACGGTAGGGCCGAACATGGCGGCATAGTCGCGGCGGGAGATGGATGTGGGCATTTTTGGGTTCCTCGTCGTCGTTTTGCTTAGATGCCTGTGGATGAACTGTGGATAACCACCTTTTTCCTGTGGGTAACAGACTCTCCTAGGCTCTGTGCACAACTAGATTCGCTCATCTAGCATTATCAACATATAGTAGTTCGTGAAATTGCATTGACCACATGTTGTCTTTATGTCCGTTCTTGACAGTGTTATCCCTATACTTATCCCCAGTTTTTTCCACATTGCTGAGTGACTGAGCGTGTGTTTGCGTGATGACACAAACCCGAGCAAAAAATCCTACGAGGCAACTATGTCGAGCACTGCATTCTGGCTTCAAGCCATCGCTTACACCATTTTTCTGATTGTCATCATAGGCCAATATCGTGGTTGGTTCTGATGCCAGCTCCCGCGTCGGGCGTGATCCTTTGTATGATGGGAACAAAGACAATCTCACAACGCCCCCATCACCTGCTGATTGAACCCATATACCTTCCGCGCCCCGCCCAGCGGGATCAGTTGCACGTCGCGTTCCTGCCCCGGCTCGAACCGCACGGCAGTGCCCGCGGCAATGTCCAGACGCATACCGCGCGCGGCATCCCGGTCGAATTCCAGCGCGGCGTTGGCCTCGCCGAAATGATAATGGCTGCCCACCTGCACGGGGCGGTCGCCGGTGTTGGCCACGTGCAGCGTGATCGCCTCGGAACTGCTGTTGAGTTCGATGCTGCCTGCGGCGGGAATGATTTCTCCGGGGATCATGTCGCGCTCCTAGCGAATGGGGTTGTGGACGGTGACAAGCTTGGTGCCGTCGGGAAAAGTGGCCTCGACCTGTACGTCGTGGATCATCTCGGGCACCCCTTCCATGCACTGATCGCGGGTGATCACCTGCGCGCCTGCTTCCATCATGTGGGCCACGGAATGGCCGTCGCGCGCGCCCTCGACCACGGCGTCGGTGATCAGGGCGATGGCCTCGGGGTGGTTCAGCTTGACCCCGCGCGCAAGGCGGCGGCGCGCCACTTCGGCGGCCATGGATATCAGCAGTTTGTCTTTTTCACGGGGCGTGAGTTGCATGTGTCACAGTCTCCAGCAGAGCGGCATTTCGCTGTGCGTCAGGTGGTCAAGGATGGGCAGAAGATGGCGGCGCAAATGGTAACCCGACGGGGCAAGCATGCGCAGCAAGAGCACGTCAGCCCCAAGCAGGCTCGCACCGCCCGTATCAGGCAGAAGCGCGCGTATCGCGCCCAGTTGCGCCGCGGCATTCGGCGCGATGTAGGTAAGAGCCGCCATGGCAGTTGCCCCGCGTCCGGATGCGGTGTGTGCCATCTGTGCGGTGATGTCACCGCGCAGGGCCCATGCATCCTGCACAAGCGGCACGCCGTCGCGGGTGATCTTGATCCGGTCGCTCACCTGGCCCTGCACGTGGCGTTCGCCCATGGCGAGACGACCGAGGCAGATCGGTTCGACAATCAGCGCGGTGCCCGAGCCGGTGATCTTGCAACTCAGGCCGCGATCCAGCGCGCACCCGTCAAAGACAAGCGTTTCCTGTGGCAACCACCACAGGCTGGCCCCGTCGGCGACCCGCAATGCGGTTCTGACCCGCCCGACCTCGCCCGGCTGGGCACGATAGGCGCGTTCACATGCCTGCGTGGTCAAGGTCAGGTGCGTACCTGACCCGGCCGAAGCCTCGTAATTGAAACGATCCCCGCCGGTGACGCCGCCCGATGTATTCAGCAGCACTGCGGTCAGTCCCTTGTTCGCACGCGGGAACACTGCCTTGGCCGCACCTTGCTGATAGAGCCCGTCCAGCACCGAGTGCGCACCTTGTGCCTTGGTCGACAGCCGCACGGAACCGATCGCACGTGGTTGTGCTGACAATGTGCTCGTCAATGGCATATGCGCGGTCATTCGGGGCTCGGGTTGGCGGCGGACCTGCCGATAAGACCATTCTGTGCCCAGCAGCGCCAGCTTTGCGTTTGAACGACGACCAGTGGTTCGGCAAATCGCCTAATTTTTAGGCGCGTAGGCGCAGCAGGTAGGTGTCCATGATCCAGCCGTGGGCGGCGCGGGCCTCGGTCCGGCGTTGTACAATGCGGGCGCTGACATGCGCCAGCGTTCCGGAGTCCAGTATCTGTTCCGGCATACCCAGATACGCCCCCCACCAGATGTCATAGGCATTCGGGTCAAGGGCCTGGAACGTACAATCCCCGTCCAGCATCACCACCAGCGTTTCGCACCCCTCAGGCCACCCGTGATCGCGCAGCCGCCGCCCTGTGGAAATAGTGACCGGCGCGTTCAACGTGTTGAGCGGAATGGCATGGGCCGCGGTCAGGGCCTGCACCGCAGTTATTCCGGCCACGACACGCAGTCGCGGGACCGGGTTCATGCGCGCGGCGATGCGCAACGTGCTGTCGTAAAGTGACGGATCCCCCCAGACCAGCAAAGCGACGCGCATTGCCTCTGGATGGCTGGCGATTGTCGCGGCCCAGATACGCGCGATGTCATCATGCCATGCGTCGACACGGGTCAGGTATGGCAGCGAGTCATCGCGTACCGGCATGTCGAAGACGGCAATTTCGCCATCGTCCCGCACAGTGTGGATAATCTGCGTGCGCAGGTCGGCGAGGTCTGATTTGCCGGGCTTGTGGGGCACAAGAAACAGGTCGGCCTCGGCGATGGCGCGGCGCGCTTCGCCTGTGAGGTGGTCGGGATTGCCGGTGCCTATGCCGATCAGGTGCAACTCAATCATAGCTGTCTTTCGCGAATAAGGGCGCTGTGGGTGGTGTACCCCATGAAGTCCTTGGTCTGGGCGGGATCAGCCTGCATGCAACACACCGCGCGTGAACACTGTACCTGTTTTCCAATTGCGCGCGGCCCTGGCTGATCGAGGCACGGCCCCTTGTCCAGTTGCTTGATCGGGATTGATAGCATGTCGGGCGCACTGAACGTCAGAATGGACTGCATGTTTTTTTGCGCCAGACGTTTGGTCATAGTTAACTCGGAACACAAGCAATGCCACACTGCCGCCCTGAAAAACAGCAGGCATTCGTGGACCTTGAGTGTGCCTCTGGACGACAGACCCCGCAAGACGCGACCGCAGCGACGGACGCCCGCCCGGCGCGGGCAAGTCGATCGTCGCCCAGGTCTGGGGGAAGCGTCGGGCCGGTTGGAGGCTTTGCACCTCCCCCACGGTTTATCTGGCGAAATGAAATCGACGTCATTCATCCATTTGCGAGGGCGCCATAGAGAATGAGGGCAGGTGCGTCGCTTATGACTGTGCCAAGTCTTTCGGCGAGGTCCGCGACACTCATCCGATGCAGGGCCTGGGCCGGAGTGCTGACCCCTTCGGCCAGGAGTGCAGGTGTGTCGGCGGGCAGACCTGCGGTCATCAACATCTGCGCGAAGGCCGGAAAGGTTCGCTGCCCCATGAAGACAACCGTGGTGGCGCTGGCATCGGCCAGTGCCACCAGGTTGAGGTCCCGGGGAAGAGCCCCGTGCATATCGTGCCCGGTCACGAACTGTACCCGCCGCGCAGTCAGCCGCCGTGTCAGCGGGATGCCGGCCGCCGCCGCCGCCGCGCAGGCTGACGGCACGCCGGGGATAATCTCGAACGGGATCGCGGCGGCCCTAAGGGCTTCGATTTCTTCTTCAAGTCGCCCGAACGTGCCGCCGTCGCCAGACTTCAGCCGCACGATCCGCTGCCCGGTTTCGGCATATTCCACAAGCAACTGGCTGACATGGTTCTGCTTGGGCGAAAGGCGACCGGCGCGCTTGCCCACGCCGACAAGGTCGGCCCCGCTGCGCACATGGGTCAGGATCGGGCCCGCGCTTAGGTCGTCAAACAGCACGGCGTCAGCCCGTTTGAGCCGGTCCACCGCCTTGAGTGTGAGCAGTTCCGGATCGCCCGGACCAGAGCCGACAAAACTCACAAAGCCTGTCATGATGCTTCGCCCGCAATGAGGTGAAAGAAAGTTCCGGTGACGTGACCGTTGTGCGACCCGGTCTGTGTCACCGGATTGCCGTCCGCGTCAAAGACGGCCGCCAGCGGCGCATCCGGTTGTTCGATGATCGATGAATAGTGAAATTCGTGCCCGCGCAACGCTGCGCCTGCGCCAAAACCGGGCATCGCCCGTTCGATCACGGCCCGGCGGTAGCCAAGGTTGAATTTCCGTTTTTCGTAAGAGGTGACGAGGCCCAGCAATCCGGCCATGCCGTGCCGCACGCCATCCTTGTCGATCAGTGTTTCGCCCAAGGCCATGTAACCGCCGCATTCGCCGTGGACCGGTCTGGTTTTTGCGTGTCGGTGCAAGCCCGCCCTGAAGGTGTCTGCCGCCGCGAGTGTGCCGGCATGCAGTTCCGGATAGCCCCCCGGCAGCCAGACCAGATCAGCGCTGGTGTCGGGGGCCTGATCGGCGAGTGGAGAGAACGGCATGATCTCCGCCCCCGCCGCGCGCCAGCCTTCCAGCAGGTGCGGGTAAGTGAAGGAGAACGCAGCATCCCGGGCCAGTGCGATGCGCTGCGCCGGGGGGATTGGCAGGGGGGCGGCAGGTAACGGCGGACCGGCCCTGGCCACCTGTTTCAACGCGTCAAGATCGACATTTTCGCGCAGGAAATCCGCATAGCCCGCAATCGCGGCCTCAAGGTCCGGATGTTCGACCGCCTGAATGAGACCCAGATGGCGTTCCGGCAATTTCAGGTCGCCCCGGCGGGGGAGCGCGCCAAGCACGGTGACCCCGGCCCGCTCCATTCCCAGTCGTGTCAGCCGTTCGTGTCGGGGGCTTGCCACCCGGTTCAATATCACGCCCGCAAATGGCAGGTCGGGGTTGTACATCCTGAACCCCAGCGCCGTGGCGGCCGCCGACTGCGCCTGTCCGCCCACGTCGATCACCAGCACGACCGGCCAGCCCATGGCGTGCGCGGTTTCCGCGCTGGACCCGAACCCGCTTTGACCCCGTGTGGCCACGCCGTCGAACAGGCCCATGGACCCTTCGGCCACACAGATGTCCGCCCCCGCGCGTTGCGCGGCGACCCCGCCCAGCAGGTCGGCGTCCATCGCCCATGTGTCAAAGTTGAACGAGGGGCGACCTGCGGCGGCCAGATGAAAGGCCGGGTCGATATAGTCGGGCCCGGATTTGTAGGGCTGCACCGTCAGCCCGTCGTCTCGAAAGGCGCGCAGCAGCCCCAGCATGACGGTTGTCTTTCCGGTGCCGGAGGCCGGGGCGGAGATCATCAGGCCGGGGGGGTCAATCATCGCCATGGCTCCAGCTGGCCCAGGGGCTGTCCGCGGTTTGGGGTCTGTAACGGCGATCGTAATCCGGCGCATACAGACAGCTTTCATCGAACGCCGTCGCCCCAATGGCGCGCCCGACGAGGATAAGGGCAGTGCGGCTGATGCCGTCTGTCATTGCGTCCCGCAGCGTGGCGAGCGTGGCGTGGATCACTTGCTGGTCGGGCCAGCTTGCGCGGTAGACAACCGCGACGGGGCAATCGTCTCCGTAAGCGGGGGTAAGATCGGCAATCACCTGCGCCAGATTTCCGATGGACAAATGGATGGCCAATGTGGCCCCGGTGGCCGCAAAGTTCGTGAGCGTCTCGCCCTTGGGCATGGACGATGCGCGCCCGGGTGTGCGTGTCAGCACAACAGATTGCGCCACACCGGGCAGGGTCAGTTCCGCGCCCAAAGCAGCGGCTGCCGCGCTGAACGATGGGACGCCGGGCGTCACGGTAAACGGTATATCGGCGCCCTTGAGGCGGCGGAGTTGTTCACCCATGGCTGACCAGACGGACAGATCGCCCGAATGCAGCCGCGCGATGTCCTGCCCTCTGGCGTGGGCGGCGCTGATTTCTTCCATGATCTGGTCGAGGTCCATGGTCGCCGTATTCACCACACGCGCATCGGGCGGGCAGTGGCCAAGGATCGCCTCGGGCACCAGCGATCCGGCATAAAGACAGACCTTGCAGGCCGCGATCAGGTCGCGCCCGCGTAGCGTCAGCAGGTCGGGAGCGCCGGGGCCTGCACCGATAAAGTGAACGGTCATGTGTCGGCTCCTTTTGCGATGGCACAGGTTGCCTGGCGATCTTCGGATATGTGACGGGATGTGATCAGCGTTGCCTTTCTTTCTATGGCGGAAAGGGCGGCGGCCTCGGCCACTGACCCGGTGCGCCGCAACAGACGGCTGAGGGCGGATTGCGTGCGGGTTCGGGCCGCTTCCAGCGTGTCGGTATCTATGGCCATGATTGTCACATGCATCTCTTTGGCAAGGTCGTGCAAGGCGGGTTGCGTCGCCTTGTCGCGTGGGGCGGCAAACACAGTGACCTCTCCTTTGTGACCTGTCGCTTCCAGAGCGGCGCGCAGGCTGTCTGCCGTTGCGCGACTGGTGAATCCGAACCCTGCGACGATCATCTGCTCAGGTTCCACTGCACAACCGGAAAGGATGCGGCCCAACCGCGTTTTGTGCCCAGCGGTTTGGCCTGTGCGATGTCGATGCGCATCAACGCGCCACCAAGTCGGGCCTGCGCTTGTGCAAGGCGGGCCTCGCCCTCCAGCGTCACCGCGTTGATCACTAGGCGGGCGGGCAGCGCGGTGACGGCATCCAGCAGCGCGTCGTCCAATCCGCCGCCGACAAAGATCGCATCAGGGGCATCTAGGCCCGCCAGCGCCCGGGGCGCTGCTGCGTTTATGACGCTGAGCCGGTTTTCGACGCCAAGACTTGCGGCGTTTTGCGCGATCCGCGCCGCCCGGTCTGCGCGCGGTTCGATGCATGTGGCGCGTGTGTCCGGGTGGGCCAGCAGCCATTCCAGCGCGATGGACCCCGACCCGCCGCCGATGTCCCAGAGGTGTTCATGCGGTTTCGGCGCGAGTGTGGACAATGTGAGGGCGCGGATCGGGCGCTTGGTGATCTGGCCATCGTGTTCGAACGTGTCGTCGGTCTGACCGTTTGCAACGCTCAGTGCCTTGCCTGCACCCGCGATGTTGATAGCGGCACAGACCGGGTGGTCGAACGTGCCGTGCAATGCGTGGGCGGCCACGGTGGTGATCCGTTCCTTTGGCCCGCCCAGATGTTCGAGAATGCTGAGGGAGCTGTCACCAAAGCCCTGTTTGATAAGGTAATCCGCCAGGTCAGCCACGGATGCACCATCGCGCAAGGTGACAATCACGCGGATTCCGGGCGCAAGGTGGCGGCGCAGACGTGTCATCGGGGCGCCGTGCAGGCCCAGACAGGTGGTCCCTTCCAGCGCCCAGCCCAGATGGTTTGCAGCCAGTGCGAAACAGGACGGGCCGGGATGAGCAACCCATTCATGCGCCTTGAAACGGCTGGCAATCACGGACCCGGCCCCGAACCAGAACGGATCACCCGATGCCAGCACCACAACCTGTTGCCCGCGCAAACCATCCAACAGGGTCAGCCCATCGCTGAAAGGCACCGGCCACGCGATTGTTTGTGCATGGGTTTCACCCAGCAGGGCCAGATGCCGGGGCGGGGCCATGATTACCCCGGCGTCGCTCAGGGCGGCTTGACTTCGTGCACTCAGCCCGGCAACCCCGTCTTCGCCGATGCCGATAATGGTCAGCCAGGGGGTATCAGACATGGCAACGAACCTCCTGATTCTCGGGGGCACAACCGAAGCCACCGCGCTTGGCGCGGCAGTGGCCGAGGCGGGCATGGCGGGATCGGTCAGTTTTGCAGGTCGTGTGCAACGTCCCAGGCGCCAGCCCCTGCCGCAGCGTGTCGGCGGCTTTGGCGGGGTGGCGGGCCTGCGCGACTATCTGACAGCCAATGGCGTAACCCATGTGGTCGATGCCACCCATCCCTTTGCGGCTCGGATGAGCGGCAATGCAGTTGCCGCCTGTGCCGAAACCGGCGTTCCGCTGCTTGCGCTCACACGCGCGGGCTGGACCGAACAGGACGGCGACAACTGGTCTCGCGTGCCCGATATTGCAGGCGCTGTGGTCGCCCTTGATCGCCCTGCGACCCGTGTCATGCTGGCGGTCGGGCGGATGCATCTGCAAGACTTCGCCCCGAATCCGCAACATTTCTACCTTTTGCGGCTGGTCGATCCACCAGACAGCCCGCCGCCTTTTCCAGATCACCATGTCCTCGTGTCGCGCGGGCCGTTCACGACGGCGGATGATCGTGCGTTGATGCAGGAACACGCCATTGATCTGGTCGTGTCCAAGAATGCCGGCGGCACCGGCGCTTATGCCAAGATCGAGGCGGCGCGGGCCTTGCACCTGCCCATTGTCATGGTCGACCGCCCTGCGATTCCTGATCGGGCCGAGGCGTTCAGCGTCGCCGAAGTGATGGCGTGGCTGGGTCATGGCGCGGACCGTGGCGTGTAAACAATAGGGGCGCGCCCGGTTTCGATAACCCGGGTCTGGCTTGAGCCGACGATGACCATGGTGCGCATGTCGGCCATGTCAGGCGTCGTGTCCTGCAAAGGGACGACGCGGATCTGTTCCTCAGCCTGCGAGACGTTGCGGGCGAATATCACGGGGCGGTTGTCGCCGCAGGCCTCTTTCAGCACCTCAAGCGTGCGCACGAACCCTTCGGGTCGGGAGCTGGAGCGCGGATTGTAAAAGGCCATGGCAAAGTCGGCCTGCACGGCCAGTCGCAAACGCCGTTCGATGGTCGCCCAGGGCTTGAGGTTGTCGCTGAGGTTGATGGCGCAGAAATCGTGCCCCAACGGCGCGCCCGCGCGCGCTGCGGCGGCCAGCATTGCGGTGATACCGGGCAGGACGCTGATGGCAAGGTCACGCCAGTGCTCTGGCCCGGCCTCGACCGCTTCGAACACTGCGGCAGCCATGGCAAAGACGCCCGGATCGCCGGAAGAAACCACGACCACGTCGCGCCCGTCACGGGCCATGCCCAGTGCGTGGCGCGCCCGGTCGAGTTCGACCCGGTTGTCCGAGGGGTGCAGCGTCAGGCCGGGGCGTTCGGGGATGCGCGCGACATAAGGAATGTAGCCCACGATATCCGTCGCGCGGGCAAGGGCGGCGCTGACTTCGGGCGTGATCAGCGCGTCAGCTCCCGGCCCGAGCCCTGCGATCACCAGCGTGCCGGTCATGGCCTGCGCCCCTGTCCATGCACCACGATGATCGAAAAATAGGGGGTCACCTTGCCTTCGGCATCGGACAGTTTTTGCACCGTCTGGGTCGGCATCGTTGCGTATTCCACCAGCCAGGCGGCATCGTAACGCCCTGCGGTACGTAGAGCGCTACGCACCTTGTCGATATTGCGCCCGATTTTCATCACCACCAGCGCGTCGGCTTCTTTCATGCGTGCGGCCAGCGTGTCCTCGTCCAGCGTGCCCATCAGAACGGTCAGGATGTCGTCGCCCCAGGTGATCGGCGCGCCCGTGGCCGTCCAGGCGCCGGACATGCCGGTGATGGCGGGGACGACCTGGGTGGGCACGTCGTCCTTTAACCGGGTGTAGAGGTGCATGAACGAGCCGTAAAAGAACGGATCGCCCTCGCACAGCACCACGACGTCCGCGCCCGCATCCGTGAGCCTGCGCAGGCGTTTGGTGCACTCGGCGTAAAATGCACTCAGCACTTCGTTATAGGCCGGGTCATGCAGCGGAATTTCGGTAGTGACCGGGTATTCCATCGCGTGTTCGATTGCGCCATCGGGTATCAGCCCGTCGGCCAGCGTGCGCGCCTGCCCCGAGCGACCTGACTTTCGAAAATAGGCGATGTGGCGGGCATTGCGCACCAGCCGGTCGGCACGCACGCTCAAAAGGTCGGGGTCACCGGGACCAAGCCCGACGCCATATACCGTACCCGCACTCATTCCTTGCGGCTCGCGATGGCGTTGACGGTGGCGACGGTGATGGCGCTTCCCCCCAGTCTGCCTTTCACGATGCAGCAGGGCACCGGCTGATCAGCCCAGAGCGCGTCCTTGCTCTCGACCGCGCCGACGAAACCGACGGGGCATCCGATGATGGCGGCGGGGCGCGGGCAGTCTGGATCCTCAAGCATGTTGAGCAGGTGAAACAGGGCCGTGGGGGCGTTGCCGATGGCCACGACCGCTCCGGCCAGGTCGGGGCGCCAAAGTTCGAGCGCCGCTGCCGATCGGGTATTGCCCATTTCCGCAGCCAATGGCCTCACGGCCTCGTCATGCAGGGTGCAGATCACCGCGTTGTCGGCTGGCAGGCGGGGCCGCGTGATCCCTTCGGACACCATGCGCGCATCGCATAAGACAGGTGCGCCGCCTTCGAGGGCCGCGCGGGCCGCCGGGACAAAACCGGGGGAGAAGTGGCAATGCTCTTCCAGCCCGACCATGCCCGCGGCATGGATCATCCGCACGGCCACCTGTTCCTCGTCGGCATCGAACCGCGACAGGTTCGCTTCGGCCCGGATGGTGGCAAAGGATTGCAGGTAAATGGCCGCGCCATCGGTCTGGTATTCATAGGGCATCGGGTCGGGCCTTGATTGTCATGAGGTCGGCAGGCAAGAGCCCGCGCTGGCGCGGCTGATCCCATGGATGGCCTTGTTCCACAAGATCATACCTCCCGTCGTTGCCAACCAGCGTCATGGCGCACGGGTGCGGATAGGCGCAGCCCTTCGCACAGCCAGAGACGTGAAGGCCATCGGGGTGGCGCGGGGCCAGTGCGCGTGCCAGCCTGCGTGTTTCGACCGTTGCCACGCCACAGGCGGGCGCGCCAGGGCAGGCATGGGCGCGCAAGGTGGGATCGGCGGGGTCGGTGATATAGCCGTGGCGCGCGCAGGGTCGCGCGTTTTCGAGTAGAAACATGCGCCATGGGCTGACGCGCAATGCGGTTGCCTGGCTGTCCGTCATGAGCGCCGACAGGGTGTCGGCGTCCAGACTGCCAAAGGCGGCTCCAAAGACCATGCCCATCGGTATCGTTCCGGGGGCGAGCCGTTTGCCCGGAGACGCCGGAGCCTTTTCGACCCAGGTATCCGGGGGTGGAGTGGTTCTGACATGGTGTTTCATACGTTTGGCGGGTGCGCCGCCCGTGTCGCAATACCATATGGCCGTTTCGATCAGTGTGTCGATGGCAGTTTGCGGCGTCACGGGGCGGCCCCAGGCCAGACCGTCAAGGCGCAGGATCAGACCGCCGGTCGCGCCCGCCTCGAAGCGGAAATCGGCAGAGCCGTCGCCCAGAACAGGGTGCGGGCCAGCATCAATGGCAAAGCCCATCTTGGCGGGCAGGTCCGGCAGTTCGCCCAGCCGTGCGCACAGGTCATTGTGAAGTTGCAGATTGATGTCGCCAGCCTGCCAGAACGGTGTGATCGTGATGTTGCGGCGGCTTTCCAGTTCGGGCGTGGTATCAAGCAGGTCGAGCGCCAAGAGGGCGGCCAGCACCGCCTGATGATCGTCGTCGGCTATGCCGCGCAGTTGCAGGTTCGCCCGGCTGGTAAGGTCGATGATCCCGTTGCCGAAGTGCCGCGCGGTCTCGCAAAGTCCCAGCGTCTGGTCCGCGCCCAGCCGCCCGAGGCGCGGGCGCACCCGCACGATCAGCCCGTCGCCCGACATCATCGGACGATAGGCACCGGGGCACCAGCCCTTGATCCGGTCCTTGACGCTCATTGCGCGGCCTCAAGGGCGGCGCGGATCGAATTGCGCCGCGTGGCCCACAGCCCGGCAGCGTCCAGTGCGGCAAACTGGTCGATCATTGCCCGGTAGGCGCCCGGATTGGCGTCCTGAAGAAAGGCGGCGACCTGTGGATCGCCCAGTGTCGCCTCGTGATAGAGGTCAAACAGATGTGGCTGCACCACGCCTGCCAGATGAGCGAATGCGGCCATATGATCCAGCGTCGCCGCAATCTCGGCCCCACCGCGAAAACCGTGGCGCATCATACCCGCCAGCCATCCGGGCTGGGTCGCACGGGCCTGCACGACGCGCGCGATCTCTTCGGGCAGGGCGCGGGCGCGGGGATGGTCGGGGTCTGTGCTGTCGAGGTGATAAAGCGCGGCACTGCCACCGGTAACGGCCTGCGCGGCGGCAAAGCCTGCCTCGTGCGCGGCATAGTCCGAAGCCAGCAGAATGTCGGTTTCCGGCAGGTCCTGCAGGTGTACGAAGGAATCGGCGGCAGCCACACGGGTGCGTATGCCGTCCGGGTCCTTGACGGCCTCGTCGCCGTTCAGTGCGTATGCGCTGGCGGTCAGCCATGCCTGCCCCGCCGCAATGCGGCTTTCGTCGGTAAAGGTTTCCAGATCAGCCCCCATGCCCAGCCCGAAACTGCCCGGTGCGGGGCCATAGACGCGCGGGGTCGCACTGTGCCCGGCGTAAGGGTTCCAGTCAGGGGCCTCATCGCGCGCTGACAGGGCGCGGATGGCTTGGGAGAACAGGGCGGACAGGGTCGGGAACACGTCGCGGAACAGGCCGGAAACGCGCAATGTCACGTCAAGGCGGGGGCGGTCGAGATCGGTGATCGGCAGCACTTCGATACCTGAAACACGTTCCGACCCCTTGTCCCAGACCGGGCGCACGCCCAAGAGGTGCAGCGCCATGGCGAATTCCTCTCCGGCGGTGCGCATTGTGGCCGAGCCCCACAGGTCCACGATCAGCCCGCGCGGCCAGTCGCCATTGTCCTGCAAGTGGCGGCGCACCAGTTCCTCGGCCAGCTTAACGCCTTGTGCGTAGGCTGCGCGCGTAGGGACGGAACGGGGATCGGTCGTGTACAGGTTGCGCCCCGTTGGCAAAACATCACGCCGCCCGCGATGGGGCGACCCGGACGGCCCCCCGGCGATGCGTTTGCCGTTCAATGCGTCGATCAGGGCAGTGCGTTCACCCTCGGCCCCCTGGCCCCAGACGTGCAGCCCGTCGCCGAACTGGCTTTCCTTGATGTCGCAGACAAAGCGGTCGATGCGGGTGATCGCCTCGGCAGTGGAGGCCGCGCGGGCAAGGCCAAGGTCATCCTCGACCCCCAGCGCCTGCGCCTCGGCGCGGATGTCGCCCTGCAGGCGGTCGCGGCGTTTGGGGTCGAGCCCGTCAGCGTTGGAAAACTCGTCCAGCAGCGTTTCGAGGTGTACGAAACGGTCCGGGGTATCGCTGGCCTTCATTGGCGGTGGCAGGTGGCCAAGCGTCATCGCACCGATGCGGCGTTTGGCCTGTGCGGCCTCGCCCGGATCGTTGACGATGAACGGGTAAAGCACGGGCATGGCCCCGGCCAGCGCCTCGGGCCAGCAGGCATCGGACAGGGCGACGGACTTGCCGGGCAGCCATTCCAGCGTGCCATGCGCGCCGATATGGATCAGGGCCTGGGTCTGCGTGCGCAGCCACAGGTAAAAGGCGACGTAGGCGTGGCGCGGGGTGCGCGACAGGTCATGGTATTCGTCATCGCGTCGATCAGGTACGCCGCGTTCGGGTTGCAGGGCGATGGTGACATTGCCCCGCCGCAGCGCCGGAAAATGGAATTTTCCGTCCCGCGCTTCGTCGCCGGGGTCGCCCCACACTGTACTCAGGTCGTCTTGCAGGGGTTGCGGAAGGCTGGCGAGCGCTGCGCGATACGCATCAAGCGGCCAGTCGATGGTTTGGGTGGCCAGAGTGGTTTCAAGCGGTCTGTCCCCGGTGCCGGTCGCGTGCCCGGCCCCGGCCAGATCGCGCAGGATCGCCTCTGCCGAGGCCAGCGCGTCAAGGCCGACCGCATGGGCCATGTTCCAGTCCTTGCCCGGATAGGTGCTGAGCACGAGAGCCAGTTTGCGCTGTGCCGCCGGTGTGGCGGCGAGGTCCGCCCAGGCCCTGACCCGGTCCGCAACGGCCTGTGTCCGCGCCACATCCGCCTTGTGGGCATAGCGCGAGAATTGCAGATTTTCGTCGCGCGGTTGGGGTTCCTTGAACGAGGACACGCCGGCAAACAGCCGCCCGTCCACTTCGGGCAACACCACGTGCATGGCCAGATCGGCAGGCGACAGGCCCCGTTCGGCCCCCGCCCACGCGTCGCGGGTCGAGGTGGCCAGCGCCACCTGGAACACCGGGACATCGCCTGCGTCCAGAGGCGAGTCGCCACCCTTGCCCTTGCCGGAAAAGGCGGTGGCGTTGACGATTGCGACCGGGGCCAGATGCGCGATCTGGCGGGCCATCCAGCGCGCTGCGTCCGGTGCCTTGAGCGATGGGGCAAACAGGCCCAGCACCCGGAAACCACGGGCGCGCAGGGCCTTGAACAGCGCCTCGACAGGTGACAAATCGGCTGCCGCCAGATAGGCGCGGTAAAAGGTCAAGAAGACCAGCGGTCTGGGGTCGGCGGCGATGATCAGCGGGCAGGCCACCCCGTCTTCGGGCGTCCATGCGCCGACCATGGGCAGCGCCTTGGCCCCCTGTACCGGGCCTGCATAAAGGCCCGAGGCCAGCGCCATCTGCGCCAGTGCCGCCTGTGCCGCCACCGCGCCGCCGGTGTCACACAGATGGGCAAGGCGGCGCAGCGTCGAGACCGGCAAAGTCGACATCTCGTCCAGCCGCGCATCGACCCGCCCGTCGGCGGGCAGCACCGCGAGCGCGATGCCCCTGGCCTGCGCCAGCGCACGCACCTGTTGCAGCCCATAGGACCAGTAGGGCACACCGCCTATCAGTCGGATCAGGATGCCCCTGGAACCGGCAAGCGTCTGTTCGACATAGGTGTCGACCGACAAAGGGTGTTTGAGGCCCACCAGGTTGGCCAGCCGCAAGGATGGCAGTTTGCCCACCGCCCCTTCGCCGCGATGCCAGCCCGCGCCGAACGCGCCCAGATCACTGTCAGAGAACGACAAAACCACCAGATCCGCGGGCGTCTGCCCCAGATCGGTTGGTGTCTCGGTCTCTTCGAGGCCGTGGCTTTCGCGAAAAACGACGTGCATGGCGCACCTTTGCTATTCAGCGGCTGCCGGAACCTGCACCAGCGCGGCGCGGATCGCTTCGCCGTTCACGTCGTCATGTTCACCGATCACGACCAGACGGCCCTGCCGCGCCTCGTTCGGCCCCCAGGGGCGGTCGTACTGATGACGCACCCGCGCGCCCACGGCCTGCACCAGCAGGCGCATCGGTTTGCCGGTGACGGCGGCATAGCCCTTGACGCGCAGGATGTTCTGCGATCTGGCCATCGCCTCGATCCGCGCAACCAGTTCGGCGGGGTCACTGATTTCGGGGATGTCGATGATGACGCTCTCGAAATCGTCATGTTCGTGATCGTCGTGCCCGTCGTGATGGCTGGGGCGGGCGTCCATGTCGTCTTCGGCTGCCGCATTCAGCCCGAGGATCACGCGCGGGTCCACCACCCCTTCGGCCACTTCGACGACGGGCAGGGGGCGCGGGGTTTCGGCGGCGATGATGGCCTTGGCGCGTGCGACCCCGTCAGGCCCGGCAAGGTCGGGCTTGGTCAGCAGGATGATGTCGGCGCAGGCGATCTGGTCCTCGAACACTTCGGACAGCGGCGTTTCGTGATCAAGGCTGTCATCGGCCAGCCGCTGCGCATCCACGCGGGCCACGTCGGGTGCAAAACGGCCCGCCGCCACGGCCTCGGCATCGGCCAGCGCGATCACGCCGTCCACGGTGATGCGGCTTCGGATATCGGGCCAGTCGAACGCCTTTAGCAGCGGCTTGGGCAGGGCGAGGCCGCTGGTTTCGATCAGGATATGCTCGGGCTGCGGGTCCAGCGCCATCAGCGCCTCGATCGTGGGGATGAAATCATCGGCCACGGTGCAGCAGATGCAGCCATTGGCCAGTTCCATGATGTTTTCGGCCGGGCAGTCGGGAATGGCGCAGGATTTCAGGATCTCGCCATCGACGCCGACGTCGCCGAATTCGTTGACGATAACGGCCAGCCGCTTGCCCTGCGGGTTCTGCATCAGGTGACGGACAAGGGTGGTCTTGCCCGATCCGAGAAAGCCGGTGATGACGGTGACGGGGATCTTGTTGAGGTCGGGGATACGGTGCGGATTGGTCATGGTCAAAACTCCTGCGGGGGGATGCGGGCGATGCAATTCTTGCGGAAATGTTCGGGGCGTTTGCGCCACGGCACAAGGCCATCGGCGGTCGCGGCGTATCTGGCGATACCGTCGACAACCATATCGGCGTCGCGGTCTTCCATGAGGTTGCCATAGACATAGGTCCAGCGCCCGGGCCCGCCGCGCACAGCGACCGAACAGCCGGAGGAACAGTTGGACAGGCATTCGACCGCCTTCAACGTCACCCCTTCGGGCATGGCGCGGCTGGCCAATGCGGCATGCAATGCCTCGCCGGGGCGCGTGCCACCTTCGGGCACTTCTGTTTCGCGGCGGCATTTGACGCAGACCAGCAGTTCGACGGGGGGCAACAGGCTCATTTCTCATCCAAGGGCTTGGGCAGGGGAGGATGGCGGGCGGCGCAAGGCGTCAAGTCCCGACACCCGGAAACACCCCGTCCGGTTTCGTCTACTCATCTGCTGGCAGGTCTCCCGGCTTGCGGATGTCAGAGCGGCGCTCTGTCGGCGGCCCTGCCTTCCCGGCCTTTTGGCCAGTGGCTGTGGGCGACCTTCTCCGGTCACGGTCGCGGGGGCGGCTGCGTTCAGGACCCGTTTCGGGGACCTTCGGCATTCCCTTTTCACCCGGGAAACGCCCCGGGCACCAGCCTGTCCGTAGTGCGCGCGGGGCGGGGACGAGTCAAGCCGGGTTGTGCAATGCACTTTACGCGGCGGCGCACGCCGTGCCAGCGCCGCCCCGGGGGGCGGACCGGCGCTGGCAGGGCGGCATTGCGGCCTTGATTCCCGTGCCGGGTCTCTTCTCCGAGACCTCTGGTTCTTGGGGCAAAGCCATGCCAAACATGCCCACACACCAGTACCCGGAGGACGCCATGGACGACATCACCGAACGCCACAACGCCAAGATGAAAAAGATCAAGGCCGCCCGCGACAGGATGATGGAAACCAAGACCGAGGAAAAAGGTCTTATCATCGTTCACACCGGCCCCGGCAAGGGCAAGTCCTCTTCGGGGTTTGGCATGATCATGCGCTGCGTCAGCCACGGGATTCCCTGCGCCGTGGTGCAGTTCATCAAGGGCAACTGGGATACCGGCGAAAAGACGTTCCTGCGCGACCGTTTCCCGGATGAGTGCCGGTTTTTCGTGAGCGGAGAAGGTTTTACCTGGGAAACCCAGGACCGCGATCGGGATGTGGCCGCCGCCAGGAAGGGCTGGGAGATCGCCAAGGAGCAAATTCTCGACTCCGAAGTCGACTTCGTGCTGCTGGACGAGATCAACATCGCGTTGCGTTATGACTATCTGGACATCGACGAGGTGGTGGATTTCCTGCTGCACCGGAAACCGCGCATGACGCATGTGGTTCTGACAGGGCGCAACGCCAAACCGGAATTGATTGAAGCCGCCGATCTGGTGACCGAAATGAACCTGATCAAACACCCGTTCAAGGACGGGGTGAAGGCACAAAAGGGCGTGGAGTTTTAGGCACCCCCGCATTGTGGCGCACGCCTGACCGGTTTCCGCGTCGCAGCCGCATTGACCGCAATGCCAGCCATCTAACCCGAGCAGGTCATTTGCATTCTGTGCGCGTTCCGTGAGGTGATCAGAAGTTCAGCAAGCCGAGGCTTTGCAGATCAATGGCGCTCGCGGCTGCGGGGATCAGGATCGCCAGGCCCAGATACACAAGTGTTTTGCGTCTGCGGGCCTGTGCCGCTTTGCGACGACGCTCGGGAGTGTTCGTGAAATCCAGCATGGGCTTTCCGTTCTTTCCGTATGATGCGATGAAGTCATCCGTACCCTTCAATTCGGGCAATGCTGAGCAGCGAAAGAGACCTTATTGTGACTGCCCTCATGATCCAAGGCACCGGCTCCAATGTCGGCAAGTCCATGCTGGTCGCGGGTCTGTGCCGCGCGGCTTTGCGCCGAGGCCTGTCCGTGGCACCATTCAAGCCGCAGAACATGTCCAACAATGCCGCCGTGACCTCGGATGGCGGCGAAATCGGGCGCGCGCAGGCGTTGCAGGCGATGGCTTGCGGTCTTGAGCCGCACACGGACATGAACCCTGTGCTGTTGAAACCTGAAACGGATGTTGGATCGCAGGTGGTGGTGCAGGGCAAGTGGATGGCCACCGTCAAGGCGCGCGATTATGCAGCACTCAAGCCGCGTTTTATGACACCTGTGCTCGACAGCTTTAACCGATTGAAATCGCGCCACGATCTGGTGCTGGTCGAAGGCGCGGGCAGCCCGGCGGAAATCAACCTGCGCGCGGGCGATATCGCCAATATGGGATTCGCCCGCGCCGCCGATTGCCCCGTCATTCTGGTCGGGGACATCGACCGGGGTGGCGTGATCGCGCAGATTGTCGGCACCCGCGCGGTGATTGATCCTGACGACGCCGCGATGGTCGCGGGATTCCTCATCAACCGGTTTCGGGGCGATCCGAGCCTTTTTGACGACGGCTATGCGATGATCAGGGATCACACCGGCTGGCCGGGCTTTGGCGTGGTTCCGTGGTTTGACGCTGCATGGAAACTGCCTGCCGAAGATGCGCTGGATATCGCCACGCCGCGCCGCGACGGCGGCTTGCACATCGTTTGCCTCAAGCTGTCGCGTATCGCCAACTTCGACGATCTGGACCCGCTTGCGCAAGAACCGGGTGTGCGGGTCACGATGTTGCACGCGGGCCAGCCTTTGCCCGTTGATACCGACGTGGTGATCATCCCCGGTTCAAAATCGACGTTGGGCGATCTGGCCTTCCTCAAGGCGCAGGGCTGGGATGAGGATCTGCGCGCCCACTGCCGCAGGGGCGGGCAGGTGCTGGGCATTTGTGGCGGCTTTCAGATGCTGGGGCACAGCGTATCCGATCCTGACGGGATCGAGGGGCCGCCGGGGTCGGCACGTGGCATCGGCCTGCTGAATATCGAGACGACCATGACGGGCGACAAGCGCCTCAGCACGGTTCAGGCGGTGCACGCCGCATCCGGGCAATGCTTTGACGGGTACGAAATCCACATCGGGCGCAGCGACGGGCCAGACCGCGCACGCCCCTTTGCCCAGGTCAACGGCCAGGACGAGGGGGCGATCAGTGTGGATGGGCGCGTTCAGGGCAGTTATCTGCACGGGATGTTTCGCGACGACGCGTTTCGCCGCGCCTGGCTGGCAGGATTTGACGTGGAGGCGAACACGACCTCCTACAGTCAAACGGTTGAGGCGACCCTTGATGCGCTGGCCGATCACCTTGAGGCGCATCTTGATGTGGACGCAGTTCTGGCTTGCGCGCGCTAGGCGACGGGTCAAGGATCGGCACCATGCCCCATATCATCCTCGACAATTCCGCCAACCTCGACAGTCAGCTGGACATGCACGCGTTTTGTGTCGCACTGAAAGATGCAGCAGCGGCCACCGGGGTGTTTCCTCCCGCCGGCATACGGGTGCGCGCACATGCGGCGGATCATTCGGTGGTGGCGGACGGCGATCCAAGGCACGGCTTTGTCGATATCACGATCCGTCTGGCCGCCGGACGGGATGCGGCGACCAAAACACGCGTGACAGACGCGGTGTTTGAGGCCGCGCGCGCCTTTACCGCCGACCTGATGGGATCGGCCCCGTTCATGCTGTCACTGGTCATGCTGTCACTGGAATTGCGCGAGATTGACAGCGACAACAGCCGCAAGGTCAGTTCGATCCGCGCCTATCTGCCGCCGGACATGCACGGAGCCTAACCGTCGAAACGAAAGGCCGGCAATTGCGCAAAGGCGAGGTTGAGGGCTTCGCCCCAACCGCTTGAAACGGTTTGATAATAAGGGTCGTCTACCTCGACGCGCGCGGCATGTGCGATTTTCAGGCTATCCGCATGATAGGTCACGTAATCCAGCGGCAGACCCACGGACAGGTTTGATTTGATCGTGGAATCAAAGCTGACAATGAGCAGCTTTACCGCATCCTCGAATGTCATCTCGGGGTCGTGTGCACGGACAAGAATGGGTTTGCCGTACTTGGCTTCGCCGATCTGAAAGAACGGCGTGTCGTCCGAGGCTTCGATAAAGTTACCCTCGGGGTAAATCAGGAAGAGACGCGGCGGGGCGCCTGCGATCTGCCCGCCCACGATCAGGGTGGCCCCGAATGCGCCGTCGGCTTCCTGGCCGGTGGTGGCGTTGCCCTCGATGACCTCGCGCAGGGTCCGGCCCACTTCGCGCGCGATCTGAAACATGGACGGGGCCTGCAAAATCGACGGGTCCCGATCCTGGGGCGCCTTGGCGCGTTCGTCCAGCAGGCTGATCACCGATTGGGTGGTGGCGAGGTTGCCCGCCGTCATGATCACAATGGTGCGCTCTCCGGGGGTTTCCCAGGTATGCATCTTTTTGACGGTGGAAATATTGTCGACGCCCGCATTGGTCCGGGTGTCAGACATGAAGATCAAACCGGCGTTCAGCCGCATCCCCACGCAGTATGTCATGTCTTTCAGTGCCTTTTGTGCAAGCGGGTCGTCGCCACGCGTATCACAGGCTTATTGCGCTATTGTTGCTGCACCTGCAAGGCGACTGACATGGCCTCGCCCGCTGTGCCAAAGCGCAGGCCCGAAATCGGTGCCGCGCCGCGGTAATCAAGCGCGGTGGCGACACGGATGTATCGCGCATCGGGCGATATGCCGTTGGAGACATCAAAACCGACCCAGCCAAGCTCGGGCACGTGCGCTTCGGCCCATGCATGGGTTGCATCCTGTTCAATGCGGTCGTTCATCATCAGATACCCCGACACGTACCGTGCCGGATACCCAAGCGCACGGGCGGCGGTAATGAAGACGTGGGCGTGATCCTGACAGACGCCATGGCCTGCGCTGAGGACATCTTCGGCAGTCAGATCGGATTCTGCCTGATCCGTGGAATAGGGCACCGCAGCAAGAATATGCGCAGACAGGGCATGCAGCACGTCAAGCGGGCTGCCCTGGGTCGGTGCGCTTGCAACCAGCGTTTCAAGCTGCGGGCCCATGCTGGTCAACGCGGTGCTGCGCTGAAACAGCCACAGGGGCACATAGCCGCCCTGTGGGCCGACCACGCCGTTGTGGTCATCCACATCGACCGTGCCACGGCAGACGATTTCGATCTGCGTTTCACCGGGGGTGAAGCTGACCAGATCGACGGAATTGGCGTGTTCGTCTTCGAACGACACCTGAACCTGCCCGCCCCGCACTTCGATATCCCAGTCCACAATGGTCTGGCCGGGGCGTGATTTGGGGCGCAGGCGCACCTGCTGGAGCGCGTAAGGCACCGGTTCGTTGTAGGTGTAATGGGTTTTGTGTTCGACTCTCAGACGCATATTTTCACTCGCTGAACCTATAGTCGATCTCGATCTGGCGACCCAGGCTGGCGCTGTCGCGCAGAAAGTCCGAGATAAACTCGTGCAGGCCATAATCGAAAATGGCATTCATGTCCTTGGTCTTGAAACGTCCGCACAGCGTGTCAGCCAGCGCGTGGCTCTCGTGACGGGCGTTGTATTCTTCGGCGAGATAGCCAAGGTTCTCGCCGATCTTGCGATAACAAAAGGCCAGACTGCGTGGCAGGCGGCCATCAAGGATCAGGAAACGGGCGATGGCCATTGGATCCGTCTCGCCTTCGTGCAGGGTCTGATAGGCGCGCGTTGTCGAGGTGGCGCGCAGGATCGTGTCCCACTGCACGTTGTCCGAGGCCGATCCGACCAGCCGCACGGACGGCAGCAGAATATAATACTTCTGATCCAGAATGCGGGCCGTGTTGTCGGCCCGTTCAAAAAAGGTGCCGATACGGCTGAAGTTGTAAATGTCATTGCGCACCATCGACCCGTGCAGCGCGCCGCGCACAAAGGCGCTGCGCTGACGGATGATCTGCAATACACGCGGCAAATCACGGTCGTCGACAGGGTCGGCGAGTAGCTTCTTCAACACCATGTAGCATTCATTCACCGCCTCCCAGACTTCACGGGTGAGGGCGGTGCGCACCACGCGGGCGTTCACGCGTGCCGCGTCGATCTGGGCCAGAATGCTGGCAGGATTGCGCGGATCGCGCAGCAAAAAGTCGATGATGTCTGCGCCATCGGGTGCGGCGTGCAGGGCATCATATGCATCGCTCAGACCGGTCGAGGACAGGATTGCCGTCCATTCGCTTTCGGCCGCACTTGACCGGGTCAGCGAAATGCGCAGACCTGCCTCGACCATCCGGGCGGTGTTTTCAGCCCGTTCAAGATAGCGGAACATCCAGAACAGGCCGCCTGCGGTTTTTCCCAACATGGCGTCAGTCCTCCAGCACCCAGGTGTCCTTGGTGCCTCCACCCTGCGACGAATTGACGATCAGCGAGCCTTCGGTCAGGGCCACGCGGGTCAGCCCGCCCGGCGTGATGTCGATCCTGTCGGGCGACATCAGCGCAAAGGGACGCAGATCGACGTGGCGCGGTGCCAGCCCGGCGTCGGTCAGGATCGGCACGGTGGACAGCGCCAGCGTGGGCTGGGCGATGTAATTGTCGGGTCGCGCCTGCAGCTTGGCGCGGAAGGCGGCAATTTCGTTTTTCGACGCCGCGGGGCCGACCAGCATGCCATAGCCACCCGATCCGTGCACTTCCTTGACCACCAGATCGGCGAGGTTGTCGAGCACGTATTTCAGCGTTTGCGGGTCTGAACAACGATGCGTCGGCACGTTCTTCAGGATGGCCTTTTCGCCGGTATAGAATTCGACGATGTCGGGCATATAGCTGTAGATCGCCTTGTCATCCGCAATCCCTGTGCCGGGCGCATTGGCGATGGTGATGCCACCGGCGCGATAGACATCCATGATGCCCGGAACACCCAGCATGCTGTCGGGGTTGAAGTTCATCGGATCAAGGAAATCGTCATCCACCCGGCGATAGAGCACGTCGATGGCCTTGTATCCTTGGGTCGTGCGCATCGCGACCCGCCCGTCCACGACCCGCAGGTCATGGCCCTCGACCAGTTCCGCGCTCATCTGATCGGCGAGAAAAGCGTGCTCGTAATAGGCCGAGTTGTGAATGCCGGGTGTCAAAACGGCCAGGGTCGGGCGGCCCTCGCAGGCAGCCGGCGCACAGGCCTGCAAGGATCGGCGCAAACTGCGGGGGTATTGGCTGACCGACCGCACTTTCACCCTAGAAAACAGCTCGGGAAACATGTGCAGCATCGTTTCGCGGTTTTCGAGCATGTAGCTGACGCCGGAGGGTGTGCGCGCGTTGTCTTCCAGCACGAAAAACTCGTCATCCCCGGTGCGCACCAGATCGGTGCCGACGATGTGCGTAAAGACGTCTCCGGGTGGCGACACCCCGATCATCTGCGGCAGAAAGGCGTCGTTGCGTGCGATCATCTCGGCTGGCAAGCGGCCAGCGCGCACGATTTCCTGCCGGTGATAAATGTCGTGCAGAAAGGCGTTGAGCGCGCGCACGCGTTGTTCAATGCCTTTTGACAAAATCGCCCACTCGCGCGCCGCGATGATGCGCGGTACCAGATCGAAAGGGATCAGCCGTTCGGTGGCGTCCGGGTCGCCGTAAACATTGAACGTCACCCCGATCAGGCGGAACAGGGCCTCGGCCTCTTCGGATTTTTCAAGCAAGCGGTTGTTGTTTTCACCAGAAAACCAGTTGCAATAGGCGTCATACGGCGCGCGGGGTACCCCGCCGGTCCCGGTCATTTCGTCGAAATAATGCAAACTCTTCGCCATTCCCACAGGGGAACACAGTCTGACACCTCCTGCAACCGGGTTGCATTGCAGTGACCGGGTGAGGGGCCATTCGTGCATAAAAAGCAGGCAGTTGCGCCCGGATAAAAAAGACCGCAAAGACCCGGACCAATCTGTTGACGACGCATCGTCTGCGCCCCAAGACGTGTCCGGAACAGACGGCCGTCGGCAGGGCACAGACGCGTGCACCTCTGGACCTGCGGGCGCAGATGCTCAAAGGTGGGGCATCATCAATTCGCGAGGTCCAGCATGTCCGATCCCTGCATCATCTGCGTTGCCATCACCGGATCGGTTCCGCGCAAGGCCGACAATCCGGCTGTTCCCGTCACGGTTTCCGAACAGATCGAAAGCACCCATGCCGCGTTCGAGGCTGGGGCCAGCATATGTCATGCCCATGTGCGCAATGCGGATGAAACTCCGACCTCGGACCCCGACAAGTTCGCGGCCCTCAAGGAAGGGGTGGAAAAGCATTGCCCCGGTATGATCATCCAGCTTTCGACGGGCGGTCGGTCGGGGGCGGGGCCCGAACGCGGTGGCATGTTGCCGCTGCGCCCAGACATGGCGTCTCTGGCGGTGGGGTCGAACAACTTTCCCACCCGCGTGTACGAAAACCCGCCGGACCTTGTGGATTGGCTGGCCGCCGAAATGATAAAATATGATGTAAAGCCCGAGATAGAAGCCTTTGACCTCAGCCACATTTTCATGGCCGCGCAAATGCATGCCAAGGGCAAGATCCCGCAAACGCCGTATGTGCAATTCGTGATGGGTGTAAAGAACGCGATGCCGGTTGATCGCCAGGTATTTGATTTTTATGTGCAAACGGTTGATCGTCTGTTTCCGGGCGCCCCATGGTGTGCTGCCGGGATCGGCGCCAACCAGATCGTATTGAACGAATGGGCTGTGGCCGCAGGCGGGAATGCGCGCACGGGTCTGGAAGACAACGTGCGGTGGGACAAAACCTCGCTTGCACCATCGAACGCAGCGCTGGTCGAACGTCTCGCTCAGATCTGCGCCCGGCATGAGCGTCCCGTCGCGACCCCGGCGCAGGCACGTGAAATTCTGGGTTTGCGCGCCGCCTGACCGGAGGTCTGGGTTCACGTGTGAATTGCGCGGCTGGCCGGGTCTTTGTCCGGTGGACACTGCCCTGCCAATCCGCCACGCTGCACGTGAACAGAGAGGATCTTTGCTATGGACATGTCATTCACACTGCGCCCCGAAAACCGCGATCTGCTTGACCGCGTCGCGACCATGATCCGGGACGAGATCATGCCCCTGGAAGACGAATACGCCGCCGAAGTCGGCAAGGGCGATCGCTGGCAATACACCGACCGCCAGACAGAAATTCTTGAAGGGCTGAAAGCCGCGGCCAGGGCCGCGGGCCTCTGGAATTTCTGGCTGACAGACAGCGACAAGGGCTTTGGCCTCAGCACCGTCGAATACGCGCATTTTGCCGAAGAGATGGGCAAGACCCCGCTGGGTGCGGAGGTTTTCAACTGTTCGGCACCCGACACCGGCAACATGGAGGTGTTCGAGCGCTACGGCACCGACAAAATGAAGGACGACTGGCTCGCGCCGCTGCTTGATGGGAAAATCCGCTCGGCCTATCTGATGACCGAACCCGATGTCGCCTCTTCGGACGCCACGAATATCTCGATGTCCTGTGTGCGGGACGGAGATGACTATGTGCTGAACGGCGAAAAATACTGGGCCAGCGGTGCCGGTGATCCGCGCTGCAAAGTCTATATCGTCATGGTCAAGACCAGCGGAGACGAGGCCCCGAAACACAAGCGCCAGTCCATGATCGTCGTCCCGGCGGGCAGTGATGGCATCGAGGTTCTGCGCCCGATGCTGGTCTATGGCCACGACGACGCGCCGCATGGGCACATGCATATCAGGTTTACGGATGTGCGCGTGCCGGCCGAAAACATCCTGCTGGGCGAGGGCCGCGGTTTCGAGATTTCACAAGGCCGGCTCGGGCCGGGCCGTATCCACCATTGCATGCGCGCCATCGGACAGGCCGAAGCAGCGCTGGAACTGATGTGCAAACGATCGCTGTCCAAGGAGGCGTTTGGCAAGCCACTCGCGCAATTGGGCGCAAATTATGACATCATCGCCGAATGCCGGATGGAAATCGAAATGGCCCGTCTGCTTTGCCTCAAGGCCGCGTGGATGATGGACAAGGGCGATCCACGCGCCGCAGCGCCCTGGATCAGCCAGATCAAGGTGGTGGCCCCGCGTGTGTCGCTCAAGGTGATTGACGAGGCCGTGCAGATGCATGGCGGGCAGGGGATTTCCCAGGACACGCCGCTGGCCAATGCATGGACCCATCAACGCACCTTGCGGCTGGCGGACGGGCCGGATGCGGTGCACCGCCGTCAGGTGGCCCGTGCCGAGCTGAAGAAGTACACGCAGCAACCGATGTGATGACACCGGGACAAGGGCACCGGCGACGGGGTCCGGCGTGGGCGCGACCGGCGAAAGCGTGTCGCCTTCGCATCGCTGGTGGCGTGGAAAAACGCTTGCATCGTCACCCGGTCGCACGCCTAATTGCACCATGATCCGCCAACGTGCCCTGCAATGAAAGACTTTGCGCCCGAGATGTTGTCCCTGCGCAAGCCTGTGGAGGTGATGCGCCTGGCGCGCATGGGGGCGATGATGCCGACGCGGCTGAGCTTTTTGCGGGTTCTCGTGCGCCGGCTTTGTGCCGAACGCGCGTCGATCGCGCACACCCACTGGGACATGTCGCCCGACGGGTTCGGGCGTGCGGTCTACAGCGTCGATCTGGGCGGGCACACCTATTCTCTGGTCGCCATCTCGACGGACCTGCCGGTGGACCAGCGCAGCGACCGGGTGATTGCGACCGCCTGGGATGCGGCGTTTGTGTTGTTTGACGGCATCCCGGAGCGGTCGGATATCGACCGCATTGCGCTTCAGGCGCCTCTGCAGGAGGCCGGGCGCTTTGGCCCGCGCGATCTGGTTCTGAGCCGCGCGAACAAGTCGGTGCGCATGTGGGATGCGACTGTGGGTGCGCTCAGAAACGGCACCCAGCCCGACCCGGATGCGATCCGCGACATTGGCTATCTGATGCGCACGACGGCGGTCTATGGCAACGGCAAATTCGGCATTGCGGATCGCCACCTGATTTGCGACCGCCCCGGTCTGGATGGGCCTTTTGCCGCCGAAATGCTGGCGGTTTACATGATCCGGCACTTTACGCTGGACCTGGTGCAACATGTGGGCGGCGCGTCGCTTGATCCCCGTCTGGCGCGCCATCTGGGTGTCGGAAATGCGACGGGCCTTGGCATGGCGCCTTTTCTGGTCACCCATCCGGTGCTGTTCAACAACTGGGTTTTGGCCCGCGAAACGGCATTTGCCCGTGTCCGCGCGTGTTCGGACCTGACAAATACGCAGCACAACCGCATTGCGGCCTTGGCGGAGCGTGCCGCACGGCATTTGCGCGAATGGCATGTCCCGGCCCCCGATCACGACGCTGCCTTGCGGGCGCTGGAACAGGACTGGGCCGCGTTTCGCCCCCGACTTGAGGCGCTGACAGGCGCGCAACCGTTGGACACAGTGTGGCGCGCCGCTGAAAACCAGAGCATATCGCTTCAGGAACTCCTGATTTCCCTTTTGATCGAAGCGTTCCCGGAGGAAGTTGACAGCCTTGCCGATTGCATGGGCGACCCGTTCGGTCCGTTGACAACTTCGTTCGCAGGCACCGATGCGCTGCGCCGCGCGATCGAGATCGATTGGGACTGGGCGCTGAGTCAAGACTATGATGCGCCCGACGCCTGTTGTCGTTTCTGGTACGTGAGCGCGGCCAAGCTTGAGCCACGGCTTGGCGACCGGTTCGCCGAGGACGGGGCTGAACTGGAAACCCCGCTTGATATCGCGCGACGTGTCGCCGCCCTGCACGCGGCCCTGCCTGCGCAGGATCAGCGCGTTTCGACTTTTCTTGAGGATCACCCCGAACACGCGCATGCCTGTGCGCGGGTCGCGACGCTGGCGCGGTACCCATATGCCGAAATCCGCGACAATCTCATTGCTGCGACGTGTCGCCCCATTGATATGTTGCGCTGCAAGCTCAGCTTCTTTGGAGCGTCCAAGTTCGACCCGAAATCTGACCTGTGGACCCGGATCACGCTGGCCCAGGGCGCGCCTTTGGGGAATGAACTGTCGCCTGAAGCGGATGATTGGTGGTTGCCGGTGCTGTGATGACGGAAAGATCGTGGACAGAAATCCAGTCCCTTGCGGTAAGGGCCGCAACGGGCGCTCAGGTGCCCCCGGCACAGGCGCTGGCTTTTGGCGCGATGCTGGCGCGCCATCTCGCGGATGGCGGGTCCGAAGACCCCTTGTCTGCGGCATTGCAGGCACCGGACGGCGTCGTGACCCTTGCCCACAAGGTTGAAACGATGATCGAACAGGCGTCCCTGTCGCCACGGATTGTGACCGTCTGCGAAGCGGACGCCGGGCGGCGGGCCTTGCTGATCAGTTGGCTGGCAAGTCTGCCCTGTCAGGTCGAAATCACGGCGAGCGCGGATAAGGTGCGTGCACGCCTGTGCCTGAGCGAGCCAAGCGCGCGTGCGCGTCCCACGCGCGTCTCCATTGGCTCGGCGCTGTCGCAACAGTTGCAGGACCTTGCGGCGCGCACTTATGTGCCAGACAGTGCCGCGTCGCGCCGTGGCGGTGCAGGTGCAGGACTGATGGAACTGGACTAACCGGCGCCGTTTTCGAACGGATCGTCGGGGTATCCGACGCCCGCCAGATAAAGGCCTGTTGGCGGCGATACCGGCCCGCAGGCGCGCCGCTCACAGGCCACAAGCGCCTTGTGCATCTGATCCGGGTGCCACGACCCGGCCCCGACGCGCTCAAGCGTCCCGACGAAACTGCGCACCTGGTTGTGCAGGAATGACCGCGCGCGCACATCAAAATGCACCTCGGGGCCGTGCGTGCCCTCGACCTGCGTCACATCCAGACGATCCAGGGTTTTGACCGGACTGTCGGCCTGGCAGATGGTCGAGCGAAAGGTGGTAAAATCATGCTTGCCAATCAGATGCGCGGCCCCGGCCTGCATGGCGGTGACATCCAGGTGCTGTTTGACGTGCCACACAAGGCCCTTGAGGTGGGTCGCAGGCGCGCGGCGCATCAGTATCCGATAGAGATACCGCCGCTCGCGCGCGGAAAACCTCGCGTGCCAGTCGCCGTCAACCTCGGCGCAGTCCACAATGGCGACGGGCACACGGCGCAGGTGATAATTGAGCGCCTCTGACAAGCGGAACGGGCTCCAGTCCCGCTCCATGTCGCAATGCGCGACCTGCGCCAGCGCATGCACTCCGGCATCCGTGCGCCCTGCCGCAGCGATCTTGTGTTCGCGGGCCTCAAGTCTGGCAAGCGCCGCCTCGATCGCGCCTTGCACCGAGGACTGTTCGGTCTGGCGCTGCCAGCCCACAAACGGCCCCCCGTGATATTCGATTTTCAGCGCATAGCGTGGCATGGCCGCTGCGATAGCCGCAAACGCCGGTACAGGCAACGGTGGACGCTTCGGCTCTGGCGATGGCCGCCCGCGCGCCTTATGTAAAGGCGCAAGGCCAAGGGAGAGTGCCACGTGGTTCTGACGACAATTGCCGACGGGGTGCTGGACGTGGCCCAGGGCATTTACAACACCGGGGCGGATATTCTGGGCGAGCCGACGATACGTCTGGGGGTCACGGGCCTTGCGCGGTCGGGCAAGACGGTGTTCATCACGTCCCTTGTTGCCAACCTGCTGGACCGGGGGCGTATGCCGCACCTGTTGGCCGCCAGCGAGGGGCGTATCGCCGCCGCCTACCTGCAACCCCAGCCCGACGACACCGTGCCGCGCTTTGACTTTGAGGCGCATATGGGCGCGCTTACCGGACAGCCGTCGCGCTGGCCTGACAGCACGCGGGCCGTCAGCGAATTGCGCGTTTCGCTGCGCGTGAAGCCCAACGGGCTGCTGGCAGGCCTGCAGGGTCCGCGCACCATCCATCTGGATATCATAGATTATCCCGGTGAATGGCTGCTGGATCTGGCGCTGATGGAACAAAGCTATGATGACTGGTCCGCCGCGACGCTGAAACGGCTCAATTCACGGCCCATCGGGGGTGACTATCTGGCGCAGGCCACGGCGGTCGACGGCACCGCCGCGCTGGACGAGGTGCAGGCCAAATCGCTCGCGACCGCGTTTACCGGTTATCTGCACGACGCCCGTGGTTCGGGGTTTTATGACTGCACGCCGGGGCGGTTCCTGTTGCCCGGCGACCTCGAAGGCTCGCCGGTTCTGACATTTGCCCCGTTGCCTGCCGGGGATGCGCCGCGCCGGTCGCTGCGCCGGGAAATGGCGCGCCGTTATGAGGCGTACAAATCGCAAGTGGTGCGCCCGTTCTTTCGCGATCATTTTTCGCGGATCGACCGGCAGGTTGTGCTGGTGGACGCGCTGGGCGCGATCCATTCGGGCCCTGCCGCGCTCGAAGACATGCGCGCGGCCATGGCCGACATTCTCGGCGCGTTCAAACCGGGGCGCAACGCGTTCCTGACCCAACTTTTTCGCGGCAAACGGGTCGAGCGGATCCTGTTTGCCGCCACCAAGGCCGACCATCTGCATCATTCCCAGCACAACCGCCTGACAGCGATCATGGAGGCACTGACCCGCGAGGCGCGCGACCGTGCCCGCTTTGCCGGGGCGCAGACGCAGGCGCTGGCGCTGGCCGCCTTGCGCGCCACGACCGAAGACACGATGACCCACGATGGCGCGCCCCTCGATGTCGTGCGCGGCACGCTGCTGGACACAGGCAAACAGGCGGCCTTTTACCCCGGTGCATTGCCTGACGATCCGTCTCACATCCTGTCTCCGGCATCGGCGGGTGCAGAAAAGTGGCTGGATGCGGATTACCGGATCATGCGCTTTGCGCCCGCCCCGCTGACCCTGCGCCCCGGCGATGGCCCGCCCCACATGCGGATGGACCGGGCAGCGCAGTTCCTGATCGGAGACCGCTTGTGAGCACGCTTCTTCTGCGCCCGGCCCGCAGCACCGATGCAGGCACGGTGGGGGCCATCCTTTCGGAGTTCATCGACACGACCGACTGGATGCCGCGCGATCACAGCCGCGCCCAGGACATCGGATTTGCAGGGCAGATGATCAAACGGGGCTGGGTTACTGTCGCCGAAACAGGTGGGCAGGTCGCAGGATTTGCGGCCCGCGAGGCCCACAATATCCATGCGCTTTATGTGGCGGCACAGGCGCGCAGGGCGGGCATCGGGTCGGCCTTGATCGGCGCGCTGAAAGAGCGGGCAGATCGCCTGAGCCTGTGGACCTTTCAGGCCAATGTGGAGGCGCAGGCGTTTTATCTGGCCCATGGATTTGTGATGGTCGAGGAAACGGCAGGGGCGGGCAATGACGAAGGATTGCCCGACATGCGCATGGAATGGACAAGGGGGGCGTCGTGATGTCGCCAAAGGGACCGGTGCTTATTGAACTTGACGACGCTGACGCCCCGCGCGTCGGCGATGCACTACCCGTGCCAGACACGGACCTGCCTGCACCCACGGGGGCTGCCATGCAGATGGCGGCGCGCACCATGGCCCGCAAACCCTCGCGTCTGGCGCGCCTGTTCTGGGCGGTGACCGGTGCCCTTGTGACGGCGGTGATCAGTGCGGCGGCCTGGGATTTCGTCAACGGATGGATTGCCCGCGCGCCCATCGTGGGCTGGGCCTTTGCCGGATTGACGGCGGCCTTTGTCCTGATCCTGCTGGTCATCGCGTTGCGCGAACTTGCCGCGCTCAATCGGTTGACCCGTATCGACGGCTTGCGCCACGCCGCTGCACAAGCCCTTGAAACACAGAATCTTTCTGAGGCGCGCGTGGTCACTGACCGGCTGGTCGCTCTTTATAAATCCCGTCCCGACACCGACTGGGGGCGGTCCCGCCTGGCCGAGTTGCGCGGCGATCAGATGGACGCCACCGGCTTGCTGGCTCTGGCCGAAGACACGCTCCTTTCTGCGCTGGATCGCGCTGCCGAGCGCGAGGTCGCCGCCGCCGCCCGGCAGGTCGCCACGGTCACGGCGCTGGTGCCCATCGCCCTTGCGGACGTGGTGGCCGCACTGACGGCCAACCTGCGCATGATCCGCCGCATCGCCGAAGTCTATGGCGGGCGCGGTGGCCTGATCGGAAGCTGGCGCCTGACACGGGCCGTGATGACGCATCTTGTGGCCACAGGCGCGGTGGCGGTGGGAGATGACATGCTGGAACCGCTGCTGGGCGGGTCCATCCTTGGCAAATTGTCCCGCCGTTTCGGCGAAGGGTTGGTCAATGGCGCGCTGACTGCCCGTGTGGGTGTCGCGGCCATCGAAGTGTGCCGCCCGCTTGCCTTTCAGGCGGGAAAACGCCCCAAGGCACGCCAACTGGTGAAACAGGCGCTTGGCGGACTATTTCCCTCTAAGACTCCCAAGCCACAGGACTGACGCCTATGGAAACCTTTGCCGCTGATCTGTCCACCATGGTCCGCACCCCTTTGACGGCGGACCACGTCGCCGCAATGCGTCGCGTGGGCAAGATCATCGACGTCAAACAGGGCGACTGGTTCCAGAAGGCAGGCGAGCGGATTGATACGTTCCACTACCTGCTGGACGGCGAAACCGAGGCCATAAACCCCGCAACCGGCAAGCGTTACGGCAACGCGACGCTGGGTCCGGGGCAATTCTTTGGCGAACTGGCTTTTCTCAGCGGTGGGCGCACATTGATGGGCGCGCGCGCCGTGGTGGACACCAAACTGCTCTGTGTGCCGCGCGCCGCGATGCTCAGGCTGATGTCTGATACCCCCGAGATGTCGGATATCGTCATCACTGTCTTTGCCGCGCGCCGCCGCCGGATGCTGGACAATTCCGAAGGCGGGCTGACCCTGATCGGCGGAGAGGTCGACCGCGACGTGCGCCGCATCGCAAGCTTTGCCGCGCGCAACCGCATCCCGTTCGTCGAAGTCGAGATTGACAGCCAAGAGGGGTCGGATCTGGCCAGTCTCTGCCGGATCGACCGCGCCCGCCCGGCGGTGGTGTTGGCCAAACATCAGGTGATCGACCCGCCGACCCCGCGCGGTGTGGCACAGGCCCTCGGGCTCGATCTGGCGTTGCACAAGGAAGATGTGTTTGACGTGGCCATCGTCGGCGGCGGCCCGGCAGGCGTGGCGGCAGGCGTTTACGCCGGGGCCGAAGGGTTGTGTGCCGTCGTGCTAGAAGACCTTGCCATCGGTGGGCAGGCGGGCACCTCGTCGCGTATCGAAAACTACATGGGCTTTCCCACGGGCATTTCGGGCGGGGACCTTGTGGGGCGCGGCGAAGTACAGGCGATGAAGTTCGGCACGCATTTTGCCATGCCGGTGCGCGCGCGCCACCTCAAGCAATGTGAAAAAAACCTGTTCCATATTCGCCTGGACAATGACGACTGGGTGTCGGCCCGCGCACTGATCGTGGCCACGGGCGTGCAATACCGGCGCATGGATCTGGACACCCTCGAAGCGCTTGAGGGCAGTGGCGTCTATTATGCCGCCACGGATGTCGAGGCGCGCTATTGCAAGGATACCGAAGTCGCCGTGATCGGTGGCGGCAACTCGGCAGGGCAGGCGGCGATGTTTCTGGCCCGCACGGCGCGCCACGTGCACGTCCTTGTGCGGGGTGACAGCCTTTCGTCATCAATGTCGGACTATCTGTTGCAACGGCTCGAAAGCCATCCCGCCATTACCATCCACTTGTGCACCAGCGTGACAGCCCTGCATGGGGACGCAGCACTGGAAGGCGTGACAGTGCGCAACCGGGCGGAGGGCGCGGACTGGCGCATTCGGACCAAGGCGCTGTTTGTGATGGTCGGGGCGGCACCCAACACTGGCTGGCTGTCCGGGCTTGTCGAACTGGACGACCGTGGATTTGTGCGCACCGGCCCCGAAGTGGGTGGCGGGTCGCAGTTCGAAACGTCGCGGGCGGGTGTCTTTGCCGTGGGCGACGTGCGCGCCGGATCGGTCAAGCGTGTCGCAAGTGCCGTGGGCGAGGGGTCGGTGGTGATGTCTGCCGTCTGGGGCCACATCAACACCTGACATCGGCAAGGCTGCATCGGTTTCTGCCCAATGCGCGTGGTCCGGAATTCCATGCCTTTTCCCCGGCACGCGGAGCATCTAATTTAAGCGCGAAGTCGCAAAGGATAGATCATGGAAGCGATGCTGGTGCTGCTGGGCCTTGTGGTCCTCGCCATTCCTGTCTGTGTGGTCTACCTGCTTGTGGCGCAGTCTGGTCTGCGCGGTCGCATCGGCACGCTGGAAGGTGAAATTGCCAGATTAATGGCAGACCAGGGCGGTGCGAAACCGTTGCCATCGCCTGAAACCAGGGCCTCCGTCGCACCGGACGCGGCCTCCAAAGCCCCAGAACCCAAGCCCCGGACACCTGCCGAACCCGCCGCTGCGCGTGTCATCGCCGCGCGCAAGGCCGCAGTCACGACACCTGTCAAAGCGGAACCGGGACGCATCCAGATCGCCATGGTGTGGCTGGCGACGAACTGGTTTTATGTCGTGTCGGCGGCGTCACTGGCCCTCGCGGGGCTGTTCCTTTTGCAATACGGCGTCGAAAACGGCCTGTTGCCGCCTGCCGCCCGTGTCATCGCTGCGCTGCTGTTTGGTGCGGCTCTTGTAGGGGCGGGCGAAGTGATCCGCCGCCGCTATGGCGACGGGCCGGCCAGCGCGACGGCCTATCTGCCATCGGTCTTCTCAGGCGCGGGGCTTGTGTCCCTGTTCGGAGCGGTGGCGGCGGCCCGTCTGATGTATGACTTGATCGGGGTCGAGGTGGCCTTTGCGGGCATGGCCGCCGTGGGGTTGTTGGGTGTTGCCCTTGGCTGGTTGCACGGACCATTGTTGACCACCGTTGGCGTGGTCGGCGCGTTCACGGCACCCCTTTTGGTGGGCAGTACGGCGCCGCCGACAAACTGGCTATATCTCTACTTTGGCGTCATCACTGCCGTGGGGTTGGGCGTGGACACGTTGCGCCGGTGGGCGTGGGTCTCTGGCCTGAGTGTTGCGTTGGCTTTTGGCATGGGATGGCTGACGCTTGCGGGGGGCGGTGCGACCCTGTCCGTCGGGTTTCAGGTCTATGTCATCGCGATCGCGGGCCTTGCCATTCTTGTCCCCGCACGCGGGCTGTGGCCGGATCATGACGGGCTGCTTGTGACACAATGGGCCCTGCAACCGGCGGGGCCGCGGCCCGGGGTTCCCACGGCTCTTGCCGCCGCTGCGGTGGCGCTGGCCACTGCGGGTGTTGTCTGGGCCGGCCTCCTTGGGGGTGCGCCGTTCTGGCCCGGCATTGCGGCCCTTTTTGTTCTTGTGATCGTCCTTTCGTTCTGGTCGCTGTCGGGACCCGCCTTGCAGGATCTCGCGCTGTTGCCAACCGTCGGGTTGATTGGCCTGGTGGCATGGGAAGGGGAGACGGGAGGCGCGGTCATGCGCGCCTTCGCGAACACGTATGCAGACTCGAGCGAGGCCGGTTTCCCGCTGACGGTCACGATCCTGTGGGCCATCGGCCTGGGTCTGAGCGCGGTCGCCGCCGGACGGGCGTTGCGCGCAGGCTTTGGCCTGTTCTGGGCGCTCGGGGCGGCGTTGATCGCGCCCGCCCTGGCAATCGCCGTTGAGGTCACGTGGTCTCCTTCGGAGGTGATCGGCGCGTACTCTTGGGCGTTGCATGCCATGGTTCTGGCGGCGGTGATGGTTGTTTTCGCTCTGCGCTTTGCGCGCGTTGACGCGGAGGACAAGACACGGGCGTCGTTGTTTGTGCTGTCGGCCCTTGCCTCGATCAGTTTTGCATTTGTGCTGATCCTGTCCTCGGCCGCGCTCACGGTTGCGCTGGCCGTGACTGTGCTGGTCGCTGCGATGCTGGACCGCCGGTTCGATCTGCCGTTGATGCAGGTGATGATCACAGTCGGCGTCGTCGCGGTGGGCGCGCGGCTGATCGGTGATCCAGGGCTGGCATGGGCACTGGACGCCCCGGTCTGGGAGATTTTGCTGGCCTACGGGGGCGCGCTTGCCGCGTTCGTCGTCGCGCTTTGGGCCCTGAGGGGGAGGCCCCGTGTGACGGCGCAGGTGATGCTGGACACTGCGGCGTGGTCCACCGCGGGCACGCTTGCCTCGCTCCTCCTGTTCCGTGCGCTGGAGCGGGTGACGGGTGTGGATCACAACGCCACCCATTGGGCGATGGGCCTTTATGCAACAATCTGGCTGGGGCTGATGACTGCGCAACTGGTGCGTTTGCAGGGGCTGGGCGGGCTGCTGAGCCTTGTGCGTGCCGCGCTGGCGGGCGTCTTTGGCCTTGTTGGTCTGGGCGCGCTGGTCCTCGGCCTCACCGTATTTTCGCCGATCCTGACGGGTTGGGGCGGTGATGTGGTTGGCCCGCCTGTTCTCAACACGCTGCTGGTGGCGTACCTGCTGCCTGCGCTCGTGCTTGGGATGGCCGCATGGCGGGTGCGCTTTCACTGGCTGCGCGTAGGGCTGCTTGCAGCCGGTGTGTCGCTCGCCAGCTTTTGGGCTTTTGTCGCCATCCGCCATCTCTGGCAGGGTGCGTCCGGCATGGAGTTGTCCTACGGGTTCCTGCAGCCTGAGCTTTACAGCTATACCGTGGCATTGCTTGTTGTCGGGGCGGCGCTTTTCTATCAGTCACTTGCACGGGAATCCACGGTGCTGCGCCGCGCGGGGCTGGTGGTGATCGGGGTGGCGGTGGCCAAGGTTTTCCTGATCGACATTTCCGGCCTTGAAGGATTGACCCGCGTGTTGTCTCTGGCCGTTCTTGGCCTGTCTCTGGCCGGGTTGGCGTGGCTGAACCGCTGGGCCCAGAGCCGCACGGTGTCGGATTGAGCGCGCTGGCGCGCGCACCTGATGCTTTGCACCCGCCTTTGGCGGGCGCGTGATACGAGGCTCTGCCTCGCGCTCCGGGATTTTTTCAATCAGAGAAGCATGGGACTTGTAGCGGCGCGCACGCCCGCATATGAAGCGGCGCATGTCGCATCTGATCCGTATTGCACGAATTATATCCCCGGCGCTCTGAGCGATCTGCCCGAGCTGCCGGACAAAGGTGCTTGAGCTTATCGCACCGCCCATGCCATTCCTCGCCCCAAAATGATCTATGAAGGACGCCACCCATGTGCGCCGACACGCCCGAGTATAAACACACCCTGAACCTGCCCCGCACCGACTTTCCGATGCGCGCGGGCCTGCCCAAACGCGAGCCTCAGTGGCTGGAGCGCTGGGCGAGACTCGGGGTCTATGACCGTCTGCGCGAGAAAGCCGACCTCGCCCGGCAGGGGGCCGGGCAGGAAAAAGGTCGCGCGCCCTTTACGCTGCATGATGGCCCACCTTATGCCAACGGTCATCTGCATATCGGGCATGCCCTGAACAAGACAATCAAGGACATGATTGTCCGCTCGCATCAGATGATGGGGTATGACGCGCGCTACATCCCTGGCTGGGATTGCCACGGGTTGCCCATCGAGTGGAAGATCGAGGAACAGTATCGCAAGAAGGGGCGCAACAAGGACGATGTGCCGATCAACGAGTTTCGCGCCGAATGCCGCGCGTTCGCCGCTGGCTGGGTCGATATCCAGCGCGAAGAGTTCAAGCGTCTTGGCATCACCGGCAACTGGGCCGATCCCTACCTCACCATGGATTTTCATGCCGAGCGGGTGATTGCCGAAGAGTTCATGAAGTTTCTGATGAATGGGACTTTGTATCAGGGCTCAAAGCCGGTGATGTGGTCGCCGGTGGAGCAGACCGCACTGGCCGAGGCGGAGGTCGAGTACCATGACAAGGACAGCTTTACGATCTGGGTGAAGTTCGCGGTCGTAGGCACAGGCGATGCCACGCTCGACGGTGCGCAGGTGGTGATCTGGACCACGACACCCTGGACCATCCCGTCCAACAAGGCGGTCGTTTATGGCAAGGACATCTCCTACGGCCTGTACGAGGTCACGGGCCGCCCCGAAGAATGCTGGGCCAATATCGGAGATCGCTATATCCTTGCCGACAATCTGGCCGCCGACGTATTGGGCCGCGCGCGACTGGACGACACCATGTATCGCCGCCTGTGCGATGTCACAAACGAAGACCTCGCCAAAGTCACGCTGACCCACCCGTTGAAAGGCGCCGAGGGGGCGGATGGTCAGTGGGATGACATCCGTGACTTTCGCGCCGCCGACTTCGTCACCGACACCGAAGGCACCGGGTTCGTGCATTGCGCGCCCAGCCACGGTCTTGAGGAATACGAACTGTACCGAGACCTCGGAATGCTGGAACAGGTGATCACCTATAACGTGAACGCCGATGGGCGTTTCCGCGATGATCTGCCGTTCTTTGGCGGTAAGGCGATCCTGAAACCCAACGGGAAGGAAGGCAACGCCAATGCCGCCGTGATCGACAAGCTGGCCGAAGTAGGCGGGTTGCTGGCGCGGGGCAAGATCAAGCACTCCTATCCGCACTCATGGCGCTCCAAGGCGCCGGTGATCTATCGCAATACGCCGCAGTGGTTTGCCGCCATCGACAAGCCGGTGGGCGACGGGCTGGACACCCATGGCAAGACCATCCGGCAGCGCGCCCTGACCGAGATCGACAATGTGAACTGGACGCCGAAATCGGGTCGCAACCGGCTTTATTCCATGATCGAAGCGCGCCCCGACTGGGTGCTGTCGCGTCAGCGCGCCTGGGGTGTGCCACTGACCTGCTTTATCAAAAAGGGCGCGCTGCCGACCGACGATGATTTCCTTCTGCGCAACCGCCAGGTCAACCGCCGGATCACCTCGACCTTCGAGGCCGAAGGGGCGGATGCCTGGTATGACGAGGACGCCAAGCAGCGCTTTCTCGAAGGGGTCGTGAACCCGGATGACTATGACCAGGTGACCGACATTCTGGATGTCTGGTTCGATTCCGGTTCGACCCACGCCTTTACCCTGCGCGACCGCCCGGACGGGACCGAAGACGGTATCGCGGATGTCTATATGGAAGGCACCGACCAGCACCGGGGCTGGTTCCACTCATCGCTGTTGCAGGCTGTGGGCACCATGGGCCACGCGCCCTATCGCAATGTGGTGACACACGGTTTCACGCTGGATGAAAAGGGCATGAAGATGTCCAAATCCATCGGCAACACCATTGTGCCGCAACAGGTGGTGGACCAGTACGGGGCCGACATCCTGCGGCTCTGGGTGGCGCAGACCGACTATACCGCCGACCAGCGGATCGGGCCGGAAATCCTCAAAGGTGTAGCCGACAGCTATCGTCGCCTGCGCAACACGATGCGCTACATGCTAGGCTCGCTTGCGGACTTCTCCGAGGCCGATCGCGTTGATCCCGCCGACATGCCCGAGTTGGAGCAACTGATCCTGCACCGCCTTGGCGAACTCGATCAGGTGGTGCGCGAAGGCTATGCGGCGTTCGATTTCCAACGGGTGTTTTCGGCCGTGTTCACCTTTGCCACGGTCGATCTGTCGGCCTTCTATTTCGACATCCGCAAGGACGCGCTCTATTGCGATGGCGACACCGTGCAACGCCGGTCGGCCCGCACCGTTCTGGACCTGCTGTTCCATCGGTTGACCACATGGCTGGCCCCGGTGCTGGTGTTCACCATGGAGGAAGTCTGGCTGGGGCGATATCCGGGCGAGGACAGTTCCGTGCATCTGACGGATATGCCGGAAACCCCTGCCGCTTGGCGCAATGACACGCTGGCCGGTAAATGGTCAGGCATCCGCACGGCGCGGCGCGTGGTGACAGCCGCCCTTGAAATCCAGCGCACCGGAAAGGTGATCGGCGCGTCGCTCGAAGCGGCCCCCGTGGTCCATGTCGAGGACGAAGCCCTCGCACAAGCCCTGCGTACGGTGCCCTTTGATGACATCTGCATCACATCCGGGATCACGATCACAACCGACCCAAGCCCCGCCGAAGCATTCCGCTTGCCCGAAACGCCGGGCATCGGGGTGGTGTTCGAAAAAGCGCAGGGACAGAAATGTGGGCGCTGCTGGAAAGTGCTGCCGGATGTCGGAAACCATGCCCATCCAGATGTGTGCGGGCGATGCAACGATGCGCTGAATTAGGCAAACAGCGCCGCGAACCTGCGTCCGGATTGGCGGGCAACATATGATCGCACCCGCCATTCCGGGCGCGGTGCATACACGCCGCATGGGCCAGACATTCGGCCCTTGAGAAATAGCGCGCGCATGCCCCGTATGCCGAGGCATCACCGAAAATCTTGTCCGTTCCAGAGGCGCGATTGCAACGCAAACAAGGCCGACCTGTCCTTCCCTCCGACGCACATGGGCCCATCGGCCCTGATACGCCAGAGGTCTGAAAGCGGCCCTTCATTCTCTGATTCAAAAAATCCCGGGGGAGGCGCAGCCGGGGGCAGAGCCCCCTTAATACTGTCGTCGCGCAAGCGGCCTTTGGACTGTCGTCTAGTAAAAACTCTGCGGGTCGATATCGACGGCAAGCCGCAAGTCCCCTTTCAGCCGCAGTTGCGACACCCATTGCACGATTGCGCCCTGCAACGCGACGCCCTTGCCGGCCTTGACCAGCAGGCGCACCCGGTGACGCCCCCTGATCCGCGCAATGGGGGCCGGGGCGGGGCCAAAAACCTGTGCGCCGACACGGGTCAAAGGGGCGGGATTGCGCGCCAGTGCATTGGCCGCGTCAAACACTTGCGCCACGTCCGGGCCACTGAGGATGATGCCCGCCATGCGCCCGTAAGGGGGTACGCCCGCTGCTTCGCGCTCTGCGGCTTCTGCGCGCCAGAACCCTTCCTCATCGCCCGCCAGAATGGCGCGAATGACCGGGTGATCCGGCTGGAATGTCTGCAACATGGCCGTGCCCGGCTTTTCCGCCCGACCCGCGCGCCCGGCGACCTGTCGCATCAACTGGAATGTCCGTTCCGCCGCGCGCAGATCCGAGCCCTGCAGCCCGAGATCGGCGTCGATCACCCCGACCAGCGTCAGGTTGGGAAAGTTGTGTCCCTTGGCGACAAGCTGTGTGCCAATCACCACGTCAGCACCACCCGCCGCGATGCTTTCGATCTCGGCCTTCAGCGCGCGGGCGCTGCCGTACATGTCCGAACTGAGCACGGCGATCCGGGCCTCGGGAAACAGTTTCACCGCTTCCTCCCCCAGCCGCTCCACACCGGGGCCGACCGGGGCCATGCGGTCTTCTGCGTCGCAGGAGGGGCAGGTGGTCGGCATCGGCCTTGTTTCGCCGCACTGGTGGCACATGAGGCGCTTCAGGAACCGATGCTCGACCATGCGCGCGTCGCATTGCTCACACCCCACCTGATGGCCGCAGGCCCGGCACAGCGTGATCGGGGCATAGCCGCGCCGATTGAGGAACAGCATCGCCTGCTCCCCGGCCGCAAGACGCGCATCGACTTCCCGTTTCAACGTCTCCGAGACCCACCGGTCCGAGGGCAGCTTTTCGGCGCGCATGTCGATCGTCTTCATCGTGGGCATCACGGCAGGGCCAAACCGCGCCTCAAGATCAAGGCGGGTGTACTTGCCGCTTTGCGCGTTGGCCCAGCTTTCAAGTGACGGCGTGGCCGATGACAGCACCACCTGCGCGCCCAGCAACGAGGCACGCAGCACCGCCATGTCACGCGCGTTGTACAGCACCCCGTCCTCTTGTTTGTAAGAGGTGTCGTGCTCCTCATCCACCACGATCAGGCCGAGGTTCTGATAGGGAAGAAACAGCGCCGAGCGCGCCCCGATCACCAGCTGTGCCTGACCTTGCCCGACCATCCGCCAGATGCGGCGGCGCTCGGTCATCGTGGCACCCGAATGCCACTCGGCGGGGCGTGCGCCAAAGCGGACCTCGACCCGCTTCAGAAACTCGGCCGTCAATGCGATCTCGGGCAACAGGACCAGGGCCTGCCGCCCGGCGCGCAGACAGGCCGCGACCGCCTCAAGATAGACCTCGGTCTTGCCCGACCCGGTCACACCGCGCAACAGGGTCGTGCCATAGGTGCCCGCGCGCACCGCGTCCGCCACATGTGCAGCAGCGCGTGCCTGATCGTCGGTCAACGCCTTGCCCGGCAGGTCCGGGTCCAGCGGCGGGAAGGGCAGATCGCGGGGGCTGTCTTCTTCGACGACGGCGCCCTGTTTGACCAACCCCTTGATGACCGGGGATGTGACGCCGGACAACTCCGCCAGTTCTTTCAGCGTAAAGGACAGGTCGCCATATTCGCCCAGAAATTCCAGAACGCGGCGGCGCGCATCGGTCATGCGGTCCGGCGCGTCCGGTCCACGCCGATAGACCTTGCGCATCGAAGGCGGATCGCCCAGCCCCGGCGCGCGGGTGGCAAGGCGCAACATCGCCGGCATCGGTGTGAGGGTATAGCCAGCGGCTTTCTCCAGAAAGCTGCGCATCTCGTCGCGCATCGGGGCTGCGTCCAGCACCCGCAACACCGCACGGACCCTGGCGTAGTCATAGTCCCCCTTGCCCGGTCCCCAGACCACACCCAGCACCTTGCGCGGGCCCAGCGGCACCTCGACAAAGGCGCCCAGATGGCATCCCCCTTCGGGTGCCTTGTAATCCAGCGCCCGGTCCAGCGGCTGGGTTGTCAGCACGCCAACAAGTGCGCCTTCGTCAAAAAACGAGGGGCTCACTTGGCGCGCCGGTTTATGTGGGGTTTCGACTTCACCCGTCATGAGGTAAAGCCTGAGTGCGAAAACGCCAAGCCATCAAGAGAGGCCGCACATGAAATTCTTTGTAGACACCGCCGAGATCGACGCCATCGCCGAACTGAATGACCTGGGAATGGTCGATGGGGTCACCACAAACCCTTCGCTGATCCTCAAGTCCGGGCGCGATATCCTCGAAGTTACCAAAGAGATATGCGATCTTGTGGACGGTCCTGTCAGCGCCGAAGTGGTCGCACTGGACTCTGACGCCATGATTGCCGAAGGGCGCAAGCTGGCCGGGATTGCCGACAACATCACCATCAAGTTGCCACTTACCTGGGATGGCCTCAAGGCCTGCAAGGTACTGTCGGGCGACGGACATATGGTCAATGTCACACTGTGCTTTTCAGGCAACCAGGCGCTGCTGGCGGCCAAGGCCGGGGCGACATTCATCTCGCCGTTCATCGGGCGGCTTGATGATATCCACATCGACGGACTGGAACTGATCGAAGACATTCGCACCATCTATGACAACTATGGGTTTGAGACCGAAATCCTCGCGGCCTCCATCCGGTCGGTGAATCACATTCAGGACTGTGCCCGGATTGGTGCCGATGTGATCACCGCGCCGCCGGAGGTCATCAAGAAGCTGGCCAGCCACCCGCTGACCAATGCCGGCCTTGAACAATTCATGAAGGATTGGGCGAAAACGGGCCAGAAAATCCTGTAAGAAAAGGATTTTCCGGCCCGTCGCCACCACGCGATCAGGTGAACGGGCGATCGGAGAATTTCCCCGGCCCGCATCCGTGAGCGGTCGCCAGCATCGCGTCTGGATGCCCCCCCGTATCAACGAGTAACGGGCCAAGATCATGGGGAGAACGGCCACGCCGTTCCCCTTTGCTGACGTCAAAGCGCAACAACCCGCCCACAGCGCAAAATTTTTGTGACTTCAGGGCAGATTTCGGGACTGTTGTGTGCTAGACACCCTGAAAATAAAAAACGAGTACGGTATGAGCAGCCAGCCTGATATTGATGACGCCTTGCGTGAGGCGATCATTGCCCGTCCCGATGTGATTCTGGACGACACTGACCTGATGCACGCCCTGATTGCAGCCAACGAACGCGCAATGGGGGGCAATATCGTCGACCTGCGCGGTCTTGCGATGGAGCGTCTTGAAGCCCGCCTTGACCGGCTTGAGGACACGCACCGTTCGGTTATCGCCGCAGCCTATGAGAACCTCGCTGGCACCAACCAGGTGCACCGCGCCATCCTGCGCATGCTCGATCCGCTGGAATTTGAACCCTTTCTTCGCGATCTGGGCGGGGAGGTGGCGCAAATCCTGCGGGTGGATGCGGTCAAGCTGGTGCTGGAATCGGTGCAGAACGACAAGGATCCCGTCATCAAACGGCTGGGTGATGTGCTGAGCGTAGCCGAGCCGGGGTTCATCGACTGCTATCTGACGCATGGGCGCGGTGGAGGCGTCCGGAAAGTGAGCCTGCGCCAGGTTCAGGAGCCTGATCCCGCGATCTATGGCGATCAGGGCGACTGGGTCCGCTCCGAAGCTTGTCTGAAACTGGATTTCGGTGGCTCCCGATTGCCGGGTTTGCTGGTACTGGGCGCCGAAGACCCGCACATGTTCGGGCCACAACAGGGTACGGACCTGCTTGCGTTTTTCACAGGCGTGTTCGAGCGCGCGATGCGGCGCTGGCTGGGATGAGCCTGATTTCCCCTGCGGCGCGTGACGCGCTGGAACAGTTTCTTGCGCATCAGCAAAGCATCAAGGGGGCGGCGCAAAACACGACGCTGGCATATGGCCGCGACATTACCGAATTTCTGGCTTTCATGACCGAACATTCCGGCCAGACACAGGGCCTTGGCGCGCTGGCGCGCATCAGCACGCAGGACATGCGGGCATGGATGGCGCGGACCCGCGGCGGCGGGGTCGGCGCGCGTTCGCTTGCGCGCAAGCTGTCGGCGGTCAAGGCGTTCTACAAATGGCTGGCTCAGCGCGAAGGGTTCGAACCCACCGCCGTGCTGTCCACCCGTGCCCCCAAATTCACCAAGAAACTGCCCCGGCCGGTGTCCGAAAAGGCGGCGCGCGATCTGTTGGCTATCGCTGCGTTACAATCGGAAAAACCCTGGGTCGGGTTGCGCGACACGGCCGTTCTGACGCTGCTTTGGGGATGCGGGTTGCGCATATCTGAGGCGCTGGGCCTGCGGGGACGTGACGCGCCCCTGTCACAGGTGATCCGCATTGTGGGCAAGGGCGGCAAGGAACGGATTGTGCCGGTTGTCGAGGCGGCGCAGCAGGCGGTAGACGCCTATGTCACCGCCTGTCCCTATGACCTTGGCGACGACGGGCCGTTGTTTCGCGCCATAAGAGGCGGCGCGCTGGCGCCACGTGTGATCCAGAAGGTGATGGCTCAGGGGCGCATGCAACTGGGCCTGCCCGCATCGGCGACCCCGCACGCGATGCGCCACAGTTTCGCGACCCATTTGCTGAACGCGGGGGGCGATCTGCGCGCCATTCAGGAATTGCTTGGGCATGCGTCTCTTTCGACGACACAGGCCTATACGGCGGTCGACACCGTTCGCCTGATGGACGTCTATGCGCGCGCGCATCCCAAGGCCTGATCTGTCACGAAATCGTGCGCCAAGGTGATGCGGGTTTGCACGGATTTTTGTGACACACTGCATCAAGGCATACCGCCGTATATGAATTCAAGAACTGTCAGACCCAAAGGAAACACGCCATGATCCGCAAGCTCGCCATTGCCGCCACGCTCAGCGTTGCCGCCGCCACCGCAGCCCAGGCGCAGGATTGCACGGCCGTGACAGTCGAAGACGCCTTTGACCTCGACGCGGCGCAAATCAATGTGCTGTATGAGTGCCTGAAGGAAAAGATGGCCACAGGCTATGCCAGGGAGGGTGATGAAATCGGGTCGGATTACCGCAACTGGACACCAACTGCGTCACGCCCCGGTGTCGCAGGCACACATGGCAACCGGCTGTTGAACACTTTTGCCAATGACATCGCCGCCGAACAGTACCTCAAATTCGAGGAAGAAGGCGTCGAAATGCCCATAGGGTCCGTGCTGGCCAAGGAATCCATCACAGTGTCGATCAAGAAACAGGCGGCCCGGCCGGGCCCGTTGTTCATCATGACCAAGGTCGGCCTCGATGCCGCGCCTGACACCGGCGGATGGCTTTATTCGGGCCTTCAGCCCAATGGCAAGGTGATGAAGGTCAAGCAAAGCTTTTGCAGCGATTGTCATGTCGGATGGGAAGCGCAGGATTACCTTGCCTACCCCCTGGAAGAAGTGCGGCTGACCCGGTAAGGTCCACGCCCTGCAGCAAAAGAGTATCAGACCGCGTCGCAGTCCCCGGCGCGGTCTTTTTGCATTTGCAACCGCGACTTTGATCGACCATGACGGTTCAATGACATCTCAGTTTCGCGCACTCTGCGTTCACCTGCTGACAGCAACCGGTGCTGTTTTTGCCATGCTGGCCATGCTGGCGGCTGTCGAGGCCAAGTGGGACCTGATGTTTGTCTGGCTTGTCGTGGCCTTTTTTGTCGACGGCATCGACGGTCCGCTGGCGCGCAAATACAATGTCAAAACCTACGCGCCCGAGTTTGACGGCGTGCTGCTGGATCTGATCATCGACTATCTGACCTACGTGTTCATACCCGCATTTGCACTGTTCACGTCAGGGTTGATGGATGGCTGGACCGGCTGGGCCGCAATCATCCTGATCACCTTTGCCTCGGCCCTTTATTTTGCCGATACGCGCATGAAGACCAAGGACAATTCATTTTCCGGGTTTCCCGGATGCTGGAACATGGTTGTACTGGTCATCTTTGCACTTGAGCCGAATTTCTGGGTATCGCTGGCGCTGGTCAGCGTGCTGGCCGTGGGCATGTTCCTGCCGTTGAAATTCGTGCACCCCGTGCGCACCGAACGCTGGCGGATGCTGACGCTGCCCGTCGCGCTGGCATGGACGTTCTTTGCAGGCTGGGCCGCCTGGGTCGACTTTTACCCCGACAGCTGGGCCCATTGGGGGCTGGTTCTGACATCGCTTTATCTGGTGTTTGCCGGTATCGCGCAGCAACTGATTCCACAGCGCTGAGACCCGCCGCCTCAGATCAGGAAACCACCCGCGCCCTCGTGGCGCAGCAGGGCGACCTTTGTCTCGACACCGCCCGCACCGGAAAACCCGGTCAGCCCCTTTGCGCCCATCACCCGGTGACAGGGAATGATGATCGGGATCGGATTGCCGCCACAGGCCTGTCCCACCACTTGCGCAGGCACACCGAGTTGTCTGGCGATATCTCCGTAAGTGCGGGTGTCTCCGAACGCAATCTCCGACATCGCCGCACAGACATCGCGCTGCACTTGCGACCCACTGACGCGCAGCGGCAGGTCAAACACCTCGCGCCGCCCTGCGTCATATTCCGCCAGCTGCGCCACGGCCGCGTCCAGGACGTCTGACGCATCCGCGCGCCCCGATCTGCCCCACGTCAGATGCGTGATTGCCCCGTCCGCTTCAACGAGCGTCAGTGCGCCGAATTGCGTTTCTATGTCCCTGTGCCGCATGAAACCCGTGATGCCGGACAAAGGCAGACCCATGCAACCCGAAAGCTGCGGCTTTGATATGTGCATCTGCGTTTGCCGTCATGTGCGTTTTGATCCCTCGCCAGAACGGCGCAAAGGGCGTAAAGCAAAGCCATGATCCAATATGTGCCCCTTGCCGAAGCAGGCGAATTGCCAAAATGGCGCCGCCCCAAGGCGCTGTTGTTCCTCATGGCATTCGCGATGCCAATCGCGTTTTCGGTCTGGCTGGCGCTGCTCAACAACTTCGTTGTCGAAATGGCAAGCTTTGACGGGCGCGATATCGGGTTGCTCCACGCGATCCGCGAAATTCCAGGCTTTCTGGCTGTGGGCGTCATCGTGGTCATCATGTTTATGCGCGAACAGGTGCTTGGACTGATCTCGCTGATCATGCTGGGGCTGGCCACTGCCATGACCGCACAGTTCCCGGAACTGACCGGCATTCTGATCCTGACCTTTATCAGTTCCGTCGGCTTTCACTATTACGAGACGGTCAACCAGTCGCTGCAATTGCAATGGCTGACCAAGGCGGAAGCGCCGCAAATGCTCGGCTGGTTGCTTGCTGCCGGGTCCGTGGCCACGTTCCTCGTCTATTTCGTCATCATGATCCTGTGGGAGCCGTTGGGCCTGACCTACAACACGGTCTACATGGTCGGGGGCGGTATCACGGCGTCAATCGCCATTTTTGCCATGATCGCCTATCCGCAGTTCGAGGCCCCGCATCCGCAACTCAAGACCTTTCTGCTGCGCCGCCGCTATTGGCTTTATTACGCGTTGCAGTTCATGTCCGGCGCGCGCCGCCAGATATTCATGGTCTTTGCCGGCTTTATGATGGTCGAAAAATTCGGGTTCGCAGTGCACGAACTCACGGCGCTTTACCTGATCAACCTGATGGTCAACATCCTCGTCGCTCCGATCCTGGGGCGCATCGTGGCGCGGTTCGGAGAGCACAAGGCCCTTGTCTTTGAATACACCGGTCTGGTGCTTGTCTTCCTGTCGTATGGCGGTGTGTATTTCATGGGCTGGGGGCTGATGGTGGCCGCAGCACTTTACGTGCTTGATCACATCTTTTTCGGCCTCGCGCTGGCGCTCAAGACCTATTTCCAGAAAATCGCCGACCCCGGTGATATCGCACCGACCGCTGCCGTGGCCTTTACCATCAACCATATCGCGGCTGTCAGCCTGCCCTTGCCGCTGGGGCTGTTGTGGCTGGTTTCTCCCGGGGCGGTGTTCTTGCTTGCTGCGGGAATGGCAGGCACGTCGCTGTGCCTGGCCCTGTTGATCCCGCGCCACCCCAGGCCCGGATACGAAACGCGTCTTGGCACGCCTGTGCCCTCCCCCGCGCAATAGCCATGTCTCAGGGGCGTTTCCTGACCGGTTCGACCATGGGCCATGTGGTGCGCATGACCGTGACAGGCGCGTTTGGCATCACCTTTGTCTTTCTGGTGGACGCAGCGAACCTGCTGTGGATTTCGCAACTGGGCGCGCCGCAACTGCTGGCGGCCATCGGATTTGCCTATGCCATCCAGTTCTTTTCCGTCTCGTCGGGCGTGGGGCTGATGATCGCGGCCACGGCTCTTGTCTCGCGCCGGATCGGAGAAGGAGACCGCATCGGCGCGCGCCGCCAGGCCGGGGCGGCCATCGCGATTTCCTGCACTATTCAGGGGTTGGTCGCGCTGATTATCGTTCTGTTGCGGCACGACCTTGTCGCCCTTGCGGGGGCGACAGGGGAAACCGCGCGGCTGGCGGCGCGCTACCTGTTGCTGACGGTTCCGTCGCTTGTCCCGATGGCCGTCGCGCTTGCGGCGTCCGGCACATTGCGGGCCGAAGGGTACGGGGCGAAATCCATGTACGTTACGCTGTTTTCGGGGGCTGTGCTGATGGTGCTTGACCCGATCTTTATCCTCTATTGGGGGCTGGGGCTGGATGGGGCGGCCCTTGGCCTTGTGCTGTTTCGCTTTTGTCTGATGGGCCTGGCGCTGTTCTTTGCCGCCTATCAGCACGATCTGATTGCCCGCCCCAACCGGGACGGGATTGCCGACACGTTGCGCCCCTACATGGCCGTCGCGCTGCCTGCAATTGCCACGCAGTTGGCAACCCCGGCAGGCAACTATTTCCTTACCATCGTCATGGCCCCGTTCGGGGATGAAGCGGTGGCCTCGTGGGCCGTGGTGGGGCGGCTGACGGTGCTGGCCTTTGGCGGGATCTTTGCGCTGTCGGGGGCGATTGGCGGGATCTTTGGCCAGAACCTCGGGGCCGGACACTTTGACCGGCTGCGCAGCACCTATCGCGACGCGCTGATCTTTTGCGCGATTTACACTCTCGTCACGTGGGGGCTGTTGCTGGCCGCCACGCCGTTGGTGATCGACGCTTTCGGACTCGTCGGGCAGGGGGCGGATGTGCTGCGGGCCTTCACATTTGTGGGGGCGGGGGCGTTCATTGGTCTTGGGGGACTGTATGTCTCCAACGCCGCTTTCAACAATCTGGGCAAACCCGGTCGGTCGACCCTGCTGGGCTGGATCAAGGATGGCGCTCTCAGCTGGCCAATGGCCGCCGGGCTGGCCAGCATTTTTGGCGCCACCGGTGTGATCTATGGGCAGGCAGCGGCCGGTGCAGTGATGGGGGCCCTTGCGGCGTTCTGGGGCTGGCGGTATGTGGCGCAGCTTGGGCCCGAGGCAAACATTGATCCGCCGCAGGCCCGCCCATGGCCCAACGCCGACAGATACCGGAGACGATGATGCCCACTTGGACTGCCCTGACAACATTGACGGGCAAGGACCCGGCCGAACGGCTGGGCGCAGCACTCGAAGACCTGAACGACGCCCCCACCGGCGTGGGTGTGTTCGAGGTTGAAGACGGTTCGGGCCTTTGGGAGGTCGGCGCCTATTTCACCGGTGCACCCGATGAAACGGCCTTGCTGTTGCTGGCCTCGGCCTTTGACGCCAGACCCTTCAACATATCCAAATTGCCCGAAACCGACTGGGTCGCCCATGTAAGGCGCGAATTGGCACCGGTCGAGGCGGGGCGGTTCTTTGTTTACGGCAGCCATGACGCCGACAAGGTGCCGCAGGGCAAACACGCGCTGCTGATCGAAGCGGCGATGGCGTTCGGAACCGGGCATCACGGCACGACACTGGGGTGTCTGCGCGCTCTTGACCGCCTGGCCGACGCGGCTTTTGTCGGTGAAAATGTCGTCGATATCGGGTGTGGCACTGCCGTGCTGGCGATGGGCGCGGCGGCGATCTGGACTGCGCCGGTGCTGGCCAGCGATATCGACCCACAAGCCGTCGAGGTGGCCGGGGCCAATCTGGCCGCAAATGCCATGTCGGACCGCGTGCGGGTGGTCGAGGCTGCGGGGTTTGATCACCCCGACCTTTCCGGGCCTTTCGATCTGATTTTTGCCAATATCCTCAAAGGCCCGCTGATCGCGCTGGCCCCGGATCTGAGCGCGCGACTCGCGCAGGGGGGATACGCCATTCTGTCGGGCATTCTGAACGAACAGGCCGACGCGGTGGTCGACGTTTATGCTCGGCAGGGAAACAGTGTCAGCAACCGCGAAATGATTGGTGAATGGACGACGCTGACACTGCAGAAAAGGTCATAATTCAGCACGTGTTTTCGCCGATTTTGACGGGTTTGCCCAGATTTTGCCACATTTCAAGCGCATCTTGGACACTGTTATACGGTGGGGGCCGTACCAGGAGTTGTCGAGGCTGCCATGCATGACTCGCAAAACGATTTTAACAAACGTCTGACGACGCTGAACCGCAAGCACACGGCAATGTCTCAGGGCTTTACCACCGCGATCCGCCCGGACGGTCTGATTGTTGTCAAACCCAACCGGCCCGTGCGCCGCGGTTTTCCGATCAAGGGCCTGCTCGCCCTTGTGTTCGGCTTTTTCGTTTTCAAGGCAATAATGCTCTCGTCATTGGGCGACATCACCTACAACGAACGCGTGGCCAAGCTGAAACAGGGCGGCGCGCTGGAACAGGGGGGGGCATGGTTGATGCAATCCGAACCTGTGACCGTCTTTATGGCCGGGTTTCTCGAACCGGTGATCGACTGAACCAGCCGCAGCACTGTTGCGAAGACCCTGAAAATAGAAAAGCCGCGAGCCTTGTTAAGGTCTCGCGGCTTTGCGCCTCTGGGGCGAAATTCGCATTTTGCGGATGATCAGTGGCCTTCGGCCACAGCGTCGATATCGCCACGTACCAGGCCGATATCGTCCAGTTCACGGTCCGTCAGGGTATTCAGCGCCTTGCGTGTCACGCGTGCGTCGTTCCATGCGATCACTTGTGCGAACAGGTTGGACATGAACCCTTTGACGTGGCCTGCAACTGGGGCAGCGCCATATGCGGGGCGGGTGGTGTCGAAAGCAGCCATTGTGCAGTCCTCATCTCAATTAATCAGCGCCGAACCATTCGGCGTTGTGATGCGGATTTAGGCAGAGTGTGAACAACTGACAAGCGCGGAAAAATCATACGTGCCATGCAATTCCTGCATAGCCGGGAATCAGTGTTAACGCACCGTATAATAATGAAAAATCCGGATCGAGAGAGTGTCGATTTTCGACATCGCAATGGCGTTTTTGGCCCAACTTTCCGCGATGGGTCGCCCGCAGAACACGCAAATGTCGCAAATTGACTTTGGCGGTTAACACTTGGCGGATGTTCGCCTTTCGTGCTAGTGCGTTGAAAAAGCCACAATGCGGGCAGGAACGGGCGGTAATCATGCGTATCTTGGGAATTGATCCGGGTCTGCGGCATATGGGCTGGGGCATTATCGACTGCGACGGCCCTCGCCTGCGCCATGTTGCCAATGGAACATGCGACTCGGCGGGGGGTGATCTGTCGCTGCGCCTTCTCAGCCTTTTCGATCAGTTGACAGCTGTAATTGCGTCGCACGCACCCCAGACGGCGGCGGTGGAACAGACATTCGTGAACAAGGACGGGGCAGGGACCCTCAAGCTGGGGCAGGCGCGCGGTATCGCCATGCTTGCACCGGCGCGCGCGGGTCTGAGTGTCGCGGAATATGCCCCGAACTCGGTCAAGAAGACGGTTGTCGGAGTTGGCCATGCTGACAAACGGCAGGTCGCCCACATGGTGCGGGTGCAACTGCCGGGAATCGAGATTTTCGGGCCTGATGCAGCGGATGCGCTGGCCATCGCCATCTGCCATGCTCATCATGGTGCACACGGGGCCGGTGGTGGCCTTGCGGCTGCCGTTGCGCGGGCCCGCGCATGATCGGCAAGCTGACAGGGCGTATTGACTATCGCGCGACGGACCACGTTCTGATCGACGTGGGCGGCGTTGGCTATCTTGTCTACTGTTCCGAACGCACGTTGGCGGCACTTCCCGGTACGGGTCAGGTCTGTGCCCTGTTCACCGATCTGGTGGTGCGCGAGGATTTGATGCAGTTGTTCGGGTTCTCGACGCTGGCGGAAAAGGAATGGCACCGGTTGTTGATGAGTGTGCAGGGCGTGGGAGCCAAGGCGTCGCTGGCCATTCTGGGCACACTGGGGCCGGACGGTGTCGGGCGCGCCATCGCTTTGGGCGACTGGAATGCGGTCAAGGCCGCCAAGGGCATCGGCCCGAAAATCGCGCAGCGCGTTGTGCTGGACCTCAAGGACAAGGCGCCGGCGGTCATGGCCATGGATGGCACGCTCGCTCAGGCAACCGGTGATGCGCCCGCTACGCGGGCGGATGACGCGGTGATCGAACCTGTCGCGGTATCTGCCGCCCCGGCTTCGGTGCAGGCTGACGCGTTGTCGGCCCTTGGCAATCTCGGGTATGGCCCGTCGGACGCGGCGGCGGCCGTGGCGCAGGCGGCTGGAAATGCCCCGGATGCTGACACGCCGGTGCTGATCCGGGCCGCCCTGAAACTGCTGGCACCGAAAGGATAGGGAATGACCGACGCCTCTGATCCCACCTTGCGTGCCGCGCCGCTGCCCGAGGATGACGCAACGACCTTTGATCGTGCCCTGCGCCCTCAGATGCTTGATGATTTCATTGGGCAGGCGGAGGCGCGCGCCAACTTGCGTGTCTTTATCCAGTCCGCCCGGCAACGTGGCGAAGCGATGGATCATACTCTGTTTCACGGCCCCCCCGGTCTGGGCAAGACAACATTGGCGCAGATCATGGCCCGTGAGCTGGGGGTGAATTTTCGTATGACGTCCGGGCCGGTTTTGGCCCGCGCCGGTGATCTGGCCGCCATCCTGACCAACCTCGAAGCGCGCGACGTGCTGTTCATCGACGAAATTCACCGCCTCAACCCCGCAGTCGAAGAGGTGCTGTACCCTGCGCTCGAAGATTTTGAACTGGATCTGGTGATTGGCGAGGGGCCTGCCGCGCGTACCGTGCGCATCGAACTTCAGCCCTTTACCCTTGTCGGCGCAACCACCCGGATGGGGTTGCTGACCACCCCGCTGCGTGACCGCTTTGGCATTCCGACACGCCTGCAATTCTATTCAGAGGACGAATTGTTCACGATCGTCGAACGCAATGCACGCAAGCTGGGCGCTCCGGCTGACGAGGGTGGCGCACGCGAAATTGCGCGTCGCGCCCGTGGCACGCCCCGCATCGCCGGGCGTCTGTTGCGCCGCGTTGTGGACTTTGCCGTGGTCGAGGGCGATGGCCGCGTGACCCGCGCATTGGCGGATTCCGCGCTGACCCGGCTGGGCGTCGATCATCTTGGGCTGGATGGGGCCGACCGGCGTTACCTTGCGCTGATGGCGGAACATTATGGCGGCGGGCCGGTGGGTATCGAAACCCTGAGCGCGGCGCTGAGCGAAAGCCGGGATGCACTAGAGGAAGTGATCGAACCCTACCTGCTGCAACAGGGCCTGATCCAACGTACACCGCGCGGGCGCATGCTGGCGGCGCGTGCATGGCGCCATCTGGGCCTTGATGCGCCCAGAACGGATCGTGATCTGTTTGAGTGAGAGATTTGGGATATGACCGCCGACGAAATCGAAGCGTTGTTCACCAGAACTGGCGGAGACTATGCATTTGCCCGTTGGGGCAGGCCGCTTGCCCCTGTCGTGTTCGGGGTCGAGGATGAAACCCTGAGCGTCGTCAAGGGCGCCATCGAGGCGATCAGTCAGTTGGCCGGCATTTCCATGGCCGAAACGGATCCCGAACTGGGCAGTAATTTCATCTGGTTCTTTTTTTCGGCCTGGTCCGAACTGTTGGACGTTCCGGATATGGATCGGCTGATGCCTGATCTCGCGCCGCTGGTCGAACGGCTGGAGCAGGCCGGGGCCAACCAGTACCGCACTTTCCGCTTTGATGAAGAGGGCGGTATCATGGCCTGTTTTGTCTTTTTGCGGATGGACGAACACCTTGGCCAGGTGTCTGCCGAAACGTTCGCGTTGTCCCAAGTGGTACAATCGGTGCTGCTGTGGTCCGACATGGCGTTCCAAGACCGCTCACCGCTTGCCGTGGCGGGCGAGGCGACCGTATTGCGCCCCGACATCGCCGCCCTGATCCGCGCCGCATACGATCCGGTCATGCCTGTCGCCGCCGACGACGCGAGCCATGCGTTGCGCCTGGCGGCGCGCATCGCTCCGACCAGTTGAACTGATTGCGCGCAGGGAGCGGGATTGGTCTTGTTTCGAACCTCGCAGGGATCGAGCCGAACACTCTCCCGGCCTGATCAGTGCCCTGCGTCGCGTGGCCCGTCAGTGGCAGTGGCCGGTTGAGCGTTTTGGCAGCCCTTCGTGCGCCCTGTGGCGATAATTGTGCCGGGTGACCGGATAAGGCGTACCTATTCTGATCATCGCCTTTGTGGTTTCTTGCAGAACCGCGCAGTCTCCCAGTCGTGGCTTGCTGCGCTTTTGCGCGTGATGTTTAACGGGACCATCCCCAAGTCAAAGGCCCGCCCATGATTCCGCACCGTTTTCCGCTGACTGTCTATTATGAAGACACCGACATGGCGGGCGTTGTCTATTACGCCAATTACCTGCGCTACATCGAACGCGCGCGGTCCGAAATCGTTGAGCAAATGGGGCTTGATCAGAATGCGATGCGCGCACAGGGAATCGTGTTCGTCGTCACCCGGGTCGAGGCCGACTATGTCAGTGCCGCCCGCATGGGCGACCGGCTGGAGGTGGTGACCACCCATCAGGCGGCCAGCCCGGTGCGCTGGACCTTTGATCAGGTGGTGCAGCGGGACGGTGAGGTGATCTTTCGCGCGCACGTTGTGGCCGTGACCATGACAACGGGCGGAAAACCCGTCCGACTTCCCGCGGAAATCCGCGCAACTCTCAAGAAATAAGGCGATTCTGACGCCGAAGTGATAGCATTCCCCTTTTGCCTGCCGTATATTCGTAACCAATAAGGGTCGAAAACACGGCCTACCAAAAAAAGAGCAGGCAGATGGAAGCAGAAACCCTTGCCCTCGCAACCGAGGTCGATTTCTCGATGTGGGGGCTGTTCCTACGCGCAACGATTACCGTGAAACTGGTGATGATCGTACTGATTGTCGCTTCATTCTGGGCGTGGGGCATCATCATTCAAAAACTTATCCTCTATCGCCGCGCCCGCACCGAGGCGGGCCGGTTTGACCGCGCGTTCTGGTCGGGCGAGCCGTTGGACGGGCTGTTTGATCAGATCGGACCGGACCCGGACGGCGCCGCCGAACAGGTGTTTGCCAGCGGCATGACCGAATGGCAGCGCTCGCACCGCGATGATGGCGGGCTGATCGCCGGGGCGACCTCGCGCATTGACCGGTCCATGGACGTGGCCATCGCCAAGCAATCCGAAAATCTGCAATCGGGGCTGACGGTGCTGGCCACGGTGGGGTCGTCCGCCCCGTTCATCGGCCTGTTTGGGACCGTTGTGGGTATCATGAACGCATTCATCGAGATCGCAGAGCAACAGAACACCAACCTCGCCGTCGTGGCCCCCGGTATTGCCGAGGCGCTGCTGGCCACGGGTCTTGGCCTGCTGGCGGCCATCCCGGCGGTTATCTTTTACAACAAGCTGAGTGCGGACAGCGATCGCATCGTCGCAGGCTACGAGGCCTTTGCCGATGAGTTCGCGACCATCCTGAGCCGCCAGCTGGACGGTTGAGCCATGGGTGCAGGTGTCATTCAGAAGGACGGCGGATCAGGGCGGCGCAGGCGCGGCGGTCGTTCGCGCCCCATGTCCGAAATCAACGTGACCCCTTTTGTGGACGTCATGCTGGTGCTCTTGATCATCTTCATGGTGGCCGCCCCCTTGCTGACCGTGGGCGTGCCGGTGGAGTTGCCCAAGACGGCCGCCGGGGCGCTGCCTGCCGATCAGGAAGAACCGCTGACTGTGACGGTCACCGCCGATGGGGCGATCCAGATCCAGACAACGGACGTGGAGCGTACCGCCCTCGTCCAGCGCCTGCGCGCCATTGCCGCCGAGCGTGACAGTGATCGCGTGTTCCTGCGCGCGGACGGAGCGGTGCCCTACGCGCAGGTCATGGAAGTCATGGGCGCGCTCAACGCGGGTGGGTTTTCCAACATCGGCCTTGTCACCGACATTGGCGGCCCCGCTCTGGACGGCGAGGGGCAGTAGGGCCGGTGAATACCGGGCAGGTCATATCAGGGATCGGCCATGCGGGCCTGATCGGCTGGGTGCTGTTTGGCGGCACGTTCCAGTCCGAGCCCTTGCCTTTTGAGGTCACCGAAGTGTCGGTGATCTCCACACAGGCGTTCGAGGCGCTGATGGCGTCCGGCCCGCAGCCCGAAAGTGCGACAGAGGTCGCCTTGCCGGTTGCACCGGAGGTGGTGCCGGATCCCGTTGAAACGTCCGAGCCGGATGAAACCGTCACCACGCAAACGCCTGAACCAACGGTCGCGCCCGAGCCCGAAGTCCTGCCCGAACCGCCCGCACCCCAGCCCGAGCCAGAGATCGCGGACGTCTCGCCCGAGCAACCCCAACCCCAGCAGCAGGCCGTCCTGGTGCCCGAGATCGCGCCGCGCCCTGTCCCGCGTCCGTCCGAGCGCGTCGCGCCCGAGGCAGTGGCCCCGCCCCCCGAAGACGTTGCCCCCGATGAGGTCGAACAACAGGCTGTCACCGATGACGAGGGCGCCGATACACCTGCCGAACAGCAAGAGGCAACAGCCCCCGAAGAGGCCGCGACCGAGATCGTGACCGAAGCCGAAAAACCGGCAAATGCCCCCACAACGTCCATGCGTCCACCTTCGGTGCGTCCCAGCGCGCCGGTGCGCACCGCCGAACCCGCGACGCCGGAGCGCGAAACGCCGGCCCCTCAAACGCCGACCCCCGCACCCGCCCCGTCAGACGAGGCCGTCAACGACGCACTCCGCCAGGCCCTCGGCGGAGGCGAAGAGGATGTCCCGCAGGGACCGCCGCTGACGGCCGGTGAAAAGGACGCGCTGCGGGTTGCGGTGTCGAGCTGCTGGAACGTCGGTTCACTCTCGACCGAGGCGCTGGGCACCACGGTTATCGTGACGGTCGATATGACCCAGGACGGCAAGCCGGTAAACAGTTCCATCCGCATGGCTTCGTTTTCCGGCGGATCGGCTGCCGGTGCAAATCAGGCCTTTGAGGCCGCACGCCGCGCGATTATACGCTGCACGCGTGACGGCTATGGATTGCCGGCCGAGAAATACGGCCAATGGAAAGAAATCGAGATGACGTTCAATCCCGAAAGGATGCGTATCAAATGATGTATCGAGTGCTGTGCACGCTGCTCGCCGTTGGTGCGATCACCTTTGCCCCGACCCTGACCCGGGCCCAGAGCGGTCCGCTGCGGATCGAAATTACCGAAGGGGTGATCGAACCCCTGCCGATTGCGGTGCCTGACCTTGTGGCCGAAACTGCCGGCAGCGCCGAAATGGGCGCACAGCTTGCCCGCGTCATCGCCGCTGACCTGACAGGCACGGGGCTGTTTCGCGAATTGCCCGGCAGTGCCTTTATCAGCCAGATCGGTGATTTCGGCGCCCCGGTGCAATATGCCGACTGGAAGGCCATCAACGCACAGGCGCTGGTGACCGGTGCGGTGAATGTCAGTGGCAACCAGATCAACGTGAAATTCCGCCTTTACGATGTGTTTTCGGGGGCCGAGCTGGGTGAAGGCCTGCAATTCTCGGGCACGGTCGACGGCTGGCGGCGGATCGCCCACAAGGTCGCTGATGTCGTCTATTCCCGCATCACAGGCGAGGGCGGCTATTTCGACAGCCGCGTGGTCTATGTCAGTGAAACCGGCCCCAAGGACAACCGGCGCAAGCGCCTGGCGGTGATGGATTACGACGGGGCGAACGTGCAGTACCTGACGGGGAGCGAGGACATCGTGCTGGCGCCGCGCTTTTCCAAGACCGGCGATCGCGTTCTTTATACCAGCTATGAAACCGGTTTTCCGCGCATCTACGTACTGGATGTCGGATCGGTCCAGCAACGCGTTCTGGAAAACAATGTGGGCACGATGAGCTTTGCGCCCCGCTTTGCCCCTGATGGGCAGACGCTGGTCTATTCCGTCAGTCAGGGCAGCAACACCGACATCTATTCGATGAATATCAACAGCGGTGCCACCACTCGCCTGACCAACACGCCCGCCATCGAAACCGCGCCCAGCTTTAGCCCCGATGGCGGGCGCATCGTGTTCGAAAGTGACCGTTCAGGCTCCCAGCAGCTTTATGTGATGCCCGCCGGCGGCGGCGAAGCGACGCGCATTTCCTTTGGCGAGGGGCGGTATGGCACGCCTGTCTGGTCCCCGCGGGGCGACCTGATCGCGTTCACCAAACAGTCCAAGGGCCGGTTCCATGTCGGGGTCATGCGCATCGACGGCAGCGAAGAACGTCTGCTGACCGCTTCGTTCCTTGACGAAGGCCCGACATGGTCGCCGAACGGGCGTGTAATCATGTTTGCGCGCGAAACCCAGGGGGCGGACGGGCGCTCCACGCTTTATTCCGTAGACATCACCGGGCGAAATCTGCGCGCTGTCCGCACGCCCGAAGGTGGCTCTGACCCCTCATGGGGACCATTGCAGCCCTAAAGGGCGCATTTTCATGCCGCGCAGATCGTGGTAAGACTGAACATAACGACCAGGAAATTTGGCGACACAACCCAAGAGAGGCCCGAGCCCATGAAACTGAGAACATCCCTGTTGATCACGTTTGCCGCACTGACGTTGGCAGCCTGTACGAACCCGAACCGTTTTGGTGGCGGCGAAGGCGGTGGCGATCCGTTTGCGAATGGCGCCAATGGTGCGATTGCCGGCAGCGTGTCCGATCCGTCCTCGCCCGCATATTTCCAGCAAGCGGTCGGCGATCGTGTGCTGTTTGCCGTCGACCAGTCCACGCTGAGCCCCGAAGGGCGCGCGACCCTTGACGGACAGGCGGTCTGGCTGCTGCAGAACGCGGATTACACCGCCGTGATCGAAGGTCACGCGGACGAACGGGGGACGCGCGAATACAACGTGGCACTGGGTGCGCGCCGTGCCGACGCCGCGCGCGCCTATCTGGTCAGCCAGGGTGTCCCGTCAAGCCGCTTGCAGGTCGTCAGCTACGGCAAGGAACGCCCGATCGAGATTTGCAGCGACGAGGCGTGCTATGGCCAGAACCGCCGCGCGGTGACCGTGCTGGCCGGTGGCCTGAGCAGCTAAGCGACAGGGTATGAAAGAGGGGCAAGTGATGGTGCGGTTGATTGTAGTTCTGGTTCTGGCGTTGGGGCTATCCACGCCGCGCCCGTCACTGGCGCAAGACGCCACGCTTGCAGATATCCGTCAGGAGCTGACGGTGCTGTATGTCGAAGTGCAAAAGCTGAAACGCGAGTTGTCGACGACGGGCGGAGCAGTATCGAATGTCGGCACCGGCGACACATTCGACCGGATTGCGGCCATCGAAAGCGAATTGCAGCGACTCACCGGCAAAAGCGAAGAGTTGGAGTTTCGCATCGGGCAGGTGATCCAGGACGGCACAAATCGTATCGGCGATCTGGAGTTCCGACTGTGCGAGCTGGAAACAGGTTGCGATATCGGTGCGCTGGGGGACACACCCACACTGGGCGGTGGCGTGGCACCCGAGGTGCCTGCGACAATGCCGGTGCCCAGCCCTCAGCCGGAAACCCAGCTTGCCGCCAACGAACAGGCTGATTTCGAGCGGGCGCAGGAGGCGCTCGCCGCCAGTGACTTTCGCGCCGCCGCTGACCAGTTTGAGACCTTCAATGAGACCTACCCCGGTGGCCCCCTTGCGGTAGAGGCCACATTGCGTCGTGGCGAGGCGCTGGAAGGACTGGGCGACGTGCGCGAAGGCGCGCGCGCCTATCTTTCGGCCTTTACCCTTGATCAGCAGGGCCCGTTTGCCGCCGAAGCGCTCTATCGCCTTGGCAACGCTCTGGGCCGTCTTGGCCAGTCGTCCGAGGCCTGCGTGACGCTGGGCGAGGTTGGCATACGATTCCCCGGAGCCGCCGTCGTGACGGAGGCAGAAGACGCGATGCGCAATATCGGCTGCTCCTAGCCGATGCCTGCCCCGCTTCTTGGCGAGATCGAAGACCTGCTGTCTGGGCAACTGCCAGAGCGTCTGGGTGTCGCGGTGTCGGGTGGCGGAGATTCTGTTGCGCTGCTTGCGGCCTTTGTCGAATTTGCCAAATCCAAACCGATTGATCTGCATGTGATCACCGTCGATCACGGGCTGCGCCCGGAGGCCAAGCACGAAACGGCACTGGTCACGGACCTGTGCTTGCGCTGGCAACTGCCGCATCACGTGGAATACTGGACCGGCTGGACCGGAGAAGGAAATCTGCAGGCCAGCGCGCGGGACGCGCGATACGGGCTGATCGCCGATTGGGCCTGTGCCAACCAGATCACACATGTGGCATTGGGTCACACCGCAGATGACCAGGCCGAGACCTTTGTGATGCGCCTTGCCCGGGGGGCCGGTGTGGATGGGCTGAGCGCCATGTCATCGCGCAGGGTACGGCACGGGATCACCTGGCTACGCCCGTTTTTGCGTATCGAGCGGTCTGCCTTGCGCAGCTTTCTACGCGCAGCGCGTCTGGACTGGTGCGAGGATCCCAGCAACGAAAACCGCGATTTCGAGCGCATTCGTGTACGCGACGCTCTGAGCGTTCTGGGCGACCTTGGCGTGCAGACCTCGACCCTTTCCGACGTGGCCCACAACATGTCCCGTGCCCGGGAGGCACTGGACTGGCAGACCTTTCTTGCCGCGCAGGATGCAGCCGTTCTGGTCTACGGCACCGTGGCCATCGAGTTGCGCAAGTTCCGCATGTTCCCCGAAGAGATCGCCCGCCGCCTTATCGTCCACGCGATCACATGGATTGCCCAAAGCACCTATCCACCCCGCCGTGATGCGGTTGCGCAAGTGATGCGCGCCGTGCGTGCGGGAAGCGGCGCAACGCTTGAAGGCTGCCAGGTCACCGTCGAGAATGAGATGATCTGGGTGTTTCGTGAATTCAACGCGTTGCAGGGCGTTTCGAGTGAAGTCGGCGACATGTGGGATGATCGCTGGATCGTCACCGGCCCCGAGGATGACCCGGATATCGAGGTGCGCGCCCTTGGTATCGAGCCGTTGAGCGAGATCGCGGACTGGCGCGACCTGGGCATGCCGCGCGCCGCCCTCGCCGTTACGCCGTCGGTGTGGTACGATGATAAAATGATCGCCGCACCCGTCGTGCGCCATGATCCGGAATGGATTGCGGAGCTTGATGGCGGGCAGGATGCCTTTTTCGCCGCACTATTATCGCATTGAACCTCGCGATATCCTCTCTATCTTAAGACCGACACCGCAAGACCATTCCTTGCGGCCAGATGTATCAGGAGATTTTCCTTGGGAAACGCACGTAATATCGCCTTCTGGGTGGTTCTGTTTTTGCTGATCTTGGCATTGTTCAACCTGTTCGGCGGATCGGGCAATACACTTCAAAGCCGTGAAATCAGCTATTCTGAGTTTGTTAACGCTGTCGAAGACGGGTCCGTCAGCAACGTCACCCTGGATGGTGAGCAGGTGCGTTTCCGTCGCGGAGCCGAGGATTACGTGACCATCAAGCCCGAAGATGCCGAGGTTACCGACCTGTTGATCGCCAACGATATTCCGGTGCGCGCCGAACAACAGCAACAGTCGGGCTTCCAGACTTTCCTTGTCTCGCTGCTTCCGTTCCTGCTGCTGATCGGTGTCTGGGTGTACTTCATGAACCGGATGCAGGGCGGCGGCAAAGGCGGTGCCATGGGCTTTGGCAAATCCAAGGCCAAGATGCTGACCGAAAAACATGGACGTGTGACCTTTGACGACGTGGCCGGCATTGATGAGGCCAAGGAAGAGCTGGAAGAAATCGTTGAATTCCTGCGCAACCCGCAGAAGTTTTCGCGCCTGGGCGGCAAGATCCCCAAAGGGGCCTTGCTGGTGGGCCCTCCGGGCACGGGTAAAACGCTTTTGGCGCGCGCCATCGCGGGCGAGGCGGGGGTGCCGTTCTTTACCATCTCGGGCTCTGATTTTGTCGAAATGTTCGTCGGTGTGGGGGCAAGCCGCGTGCGCGACATGTTCGAACAGGCCAAGAAAAACGCGCCATGCATCGTGTTCATCGACGAGATCGACGCCGTGGGGCGCCACCGCGGTGCCGGCTATGGCGGCGGCAATGACGAACGTGAACAGACACTCAACCAGTTGCTTGTCGAAATGGACGGTTTCGAGTCCAACGAGGGCGTGATCATCATCGCCGCGACCAACCGCAAGGACGTGCTGGACCCGGCCCTGTTGCGCCCCGGTCGCTTTGACCGTCAGGTCACCGTGGCCAACCCCGACATCAAGGGCCGGGAAAAAATCCTGGCCGTGCACGCCCGCAAGACCCCGCTTGGCCCCGATGTCGATCTGCGCATAATCGCGCGCGGCACCCCCGGTTTTTCCGGTGCGGATCTGGCGAACCTCGTGAACGAGGCGGCCTTGACGGCTGCCCGCGTGGGGCGGCGGTTTGTGACCATGATCGATTTCGAATCCGCCAAGGACAAGGTCATGATGGGCCCGGAACGGCGGTCCATGGTGATGACGGCGGCGCAAAAGGAAATGACAGCCTATCACGAGGCGGGCCATGCGCTTGTCGGCATGAAGCTGCCCAAGTGCGACCCTGTCTACAAAGCGACAATCATTCCGCGTGGCGGTACGCTGGGCATGGTGATGAGCTTGCCGGAAATGGACCGCCTGAACATGTTCAAGGACGAATGCCATCAGCGGCTGGCCATGACCATGGCCGGCAAGGCGGCTGAAATCCACAAGTATGGGCCTGAATCTGTCTCGAACGGCCCGGCCGGCGATATCCAGCAGGCCAGCGCTCTGGCCCGCGCGATGGTTTTGCAATGGGGTATGTCCGACAAGGTCGGCAATATTGACTATTCCGAAGCCGCCCAGGGGTATCAGGGCAATACCGCCGGGTTCTCGGTATCCGCCAACACAAAGGAACTGGTCGAACAGGAAGTCCAGAAGTTCATTCAGGACGGCTATGACTGGGCGCTCAAGATCGTCACCGAAAACGAGGAAGAGTTCGAGCGGCTGGCGCAAGGCCTGTTGGAATATGAAACCCTCACCGGGGAAGAGATCGCGCGCGTGATGCGGGGCGAACCGCCCCATGCACCTGACGATGAGGATGGCGGATCGAAGGTCGAGGAAGAAAAACCAAGCCTGACCGCGATACCCAAGGCCAAGAAAAAGCCCGACTCATCGGGTGACGGCGGCATGGAACCGGAACCAAGCACCTGATGCGATCAGACACTTACCAGATAGAAAGGTCCGCTTTGGCGGGCCTTTTTCTTTGCGTCGCGCGCCTGAATTTCTGAACGCATCACAGATTTCGCAACGGTCTCCACGTTTTCTGATTTGTCGCCACCAAACGCGTCAGGCTAAGGTCGCCCCAAGCCGCGGAGAGTTCCCATGCCAGCCCTTAAACCAACATCCTTTTCTGCCCGCATCACATGGCTGGGCCGCGTAGCCGAAGACCGTGGTACATTGCGCTCGACCCCGCTGGAAGAAGTCGATGCGACTTTGGATGGCTTTCCCGGTGAAACCCATGGCGGCGCAACGCGGCCCGCATGCAGCCGGGTGTCCACCCAATATGAGCGCGGCACCGAAATCCGCAATGTGCGCCAACTGTCTATCGTCAGCGCCGAGGAACTGGCCGAAATCGCCGCGGCGATGGCCCTGGACCATATCGACCCGGCATGGATCGGGGCATCCATGGTGATCAAGGGGATCCCGGATTTCTCGCATGTGCCGCCGTCCTCGCGACTCATGGCCGCCTCAGGCGCAGGCATCACGATTGACATGGAAAACCGCCCCTGCATCTATCCCGGTCGCGAGATCGAGAAAGAAGCAGAAGGCTTTGGCAAACGATTTAAGCCAGCGGCCAAGGGGCGGCGCGGTGTCACGGCCTGGATGGAATATGGCGGGCATCTGGCGATCGGTGATACCCTGGTGCTGCATGTGCCCGACCAGCCCGTATGGGCGCATCTGTCACAGACGCCGGGCAGTTGAAACGTCGGGATACGCGGTGATGCACCAAAACGCACCCAGGAACGTCCCGTGATGATGCGGCTATCGCGGCGCTTGATTTACCGCGCCCACCTCGTGCAGGTATGCGCGTGATGACCGGGGCAGAAAGACGGGCAAGGTGCTAGATTACTACCAGGTCGCCGGATACGGTGGCGTCTTTTTCTATCTGGGCTCTTACGGGTTGCTGCAATTTGGTGTGCTCAAGGGCAACAGCTATACCTATGCCGCCCTCAATCTGCTGGCGGCGGGCCTTGTTCTGGTATCGCTGTTTCGCAATTGGAACCTGTTTTCCGCCATCATCCAGATCAGCTGGATCACCCTGTCCGTCGTCGGGATTGCGCGCGTCTGGGTGCTGACAAACATGCTGCGTTTCAGTGACGAGGAAAAGGCACTGCTGGCCAGCCATTTCCCGGCCCTGCGCCCGATGGAAGCAAGAAAGCTGATGGATGCCGGGGCATGGCATCACGGCGACATCGGGGATGAGTTGACCCGACAGGGCGCGCCGGTAGACGCGCTTGCCTACCTCGCGACAGGGGGTGCGGACATCGACGTGGGCGGACAGATCATTGCGCAAGTCGGGCCGGGCCAGTTCATTGGCGAGATGGCGTGTATGAACAGCGGCCCCGCCAGTGCGTCTGTCAGACTGAACCAGCCGACCCGGTATTTCAGCGCGTCTTCGGACGCACTGCGCCGTCTGGTGCGACGCAATCCGGATATCGCGCCACATCTCGATCTTGCCTTTTCCGGCAACATCCGCAGCAAGTTGATGGCGACCAACACGGTTCTGGAAAAGGCGATGAAAGCACGCGACACCGTTCCTGCCCCGGACTGATCGTTTCCGAAACGAAACGAGTGCGCCCATCATGGCCGCTGCATCGTGCTGAAATGTCGGAATCGCGCGCATGGACCCTAGGCATACGCCTGTATGCAGGCCACGACGTAACTGCCTTTTGACTTGCCGAGGAAAATCATGGCCTACAAATCCGACATTGAGATTGCGCGTGAGGCGCACAAGAAACCGATCCAGGAGATCGGGGCCAAGATTGGCATTCAAAGCGCAGACCTGCTGCCCTATGGCCACGACAAGGCCAAGGTCAGCCAGTCGTTCATCAACTCGGTTCAGGATCGCCCGGATGGCAAGCTGATCCTGGTCACGGCCATCAACCCCACCCCGGCGGGCGAGGGCAAGACCACAACCACCGTGGGGCTGGGCGACGGGCTGAACCGCATTGGCAAGAACGCGATGGTGTGCATCCGCGAGGCGTCATTGGGTCCGAACTTTGGCATGAAGGGCGGCGCCGCTGGCGGCGGTTACGCCCAGATCGTCCCGATGGAAGATATGAACCTGCACTTTACCGGGGACTTTCACGCCATCACCTCCGCCCACTCGCTGCTGAGCGCAATGATCGACAACCACATCTATTGGGGCAACGAGTTGGAAATCGACACGCGCCGCGTCGTCTGGCGTCGTGTGGTCGATATGAACGACCGCGCCCTGCGCCAGATCACTGCCAGCCTTGGCGGTGTCGCCAACGGTTTCCCGCGCGAGGCGGGGTTTGACATCACCGTGGCCTCCGAAGTCATGGCGATCCTGTGTCTTGCACGCGACCTCAAGGACCTGCAAAGCCGTCTGGGCGACATGATCGTCGCCTATCGCCGCGACCGCTCGCCCGTCTTCTGCCGCGACATCAAGGCGGATGGCGCGATGACCGTTCTGCTCAAGGACGCGATGCAGCCCAACATCGTTCAGACGCTGGAAAACAACCCGGCCTTTGTGCATGGCGGCCCATTCGCCAACATCGCGCATGGCTGCAATTCGGTCATCGCGACCACCACGGCGCTGAAACTGACCGATTACGTGGTGACCGAGGCCGGCTTTGGTGCCGATCTGGGGGCTGAAAAGTTCATGAACATCAAGTGCCGCAAGGCGGGTCTGTCCCCGTCGGTCGTGGTCTGCGTCGCCACGGTGCGCGCGATGAAGATGAATGGCGGCGTGAGCAAGGCCGATCTGGGCGGCGAGAATGTCGATGCCGTCAAGGCGGGCTGTCCCAACCTCGGGCGTCACATCGAGAACCTCAAATCCTTCGGCGTGCCGGTGGTCGTGGCCATCAACCACTTTGTCACCGACACGGATGCCGAAGTGCAGGCGATCAAGGACTATGTGTCCGAGCACGGTGCCCAAGCCATCCTGTCGCGTCACTGGGAACTCGGCTCTGAAGGGTCCGCCGATCTGGCCACCAAGGTCGCCGAACTGGCGGATGCGGGCACGGCCAACTTTGCTCCGATCTACCCGGACGAGATGCCGCTGGCGGAAAAGATCCAGACCATCGCCAAACGCATCTACCGCGCGGACGAGGCGCTGATGGATCAGAAGATCCGCGATCAGTTGAAACTCTGGGAAGAGCAGGGCTATGGCCATCTGCCGGTCTGCATGGCGAAAACGCAGTATTCGTTCTCGACCGATCCGACCCTGCGCGGGGCACCTACGGGCCATTCGGTGCCGGTGCGCGAAGTGCGCCTGTCGGCGGGGGCCGGGTTTGTTGTCGCCGTCTGCGGCGAGATCATGACCATGCCTGGCCTGCCCCGCGTGCCATCGGCCGAAAACATTCATCTGAATGAAGAAGGTCAGATCGAAGGCCTGTTCTGAAGCGCGAGGCGGGGTAATCCCCGCCTTACGCCCATCGGGGCAAATTCATAACGAACAGAAAGAGGGACGGGCATGAGTGCAGTGACATCAAAGGGCGCGCGCGCGACAATCATCGACGGCAAGGCCTTTGCCGCAACAGTCCGCGACAAGGTGGCCGGACACGTCACCAACCTGAAAGGCAATCACGGCATTACGCCCGGTCTGGCCGTGGTGCTGGTGGGCGAAGACCCGGCCAGCCAGGTCTATGTCCGCTCCAAGGGCAAGATGACCGTCGAGGTCGGCATGCACAGTGTCGAACACAAGCTGGAGGCCGCCACGTCCGAGGCCGACCTGCTGGCGCTGATCGACCAGCTTAACGCCGATCCGGCCATTCATGGCATTCTCGTTCAACTGCCCTTGCCGGGCCACCTGAACGAAGACCTCGTGATCAATTCCATCGACCCGGCCAAGGATGTGGACGGGTTCCATATCTCGAATGTGGGTCTGCTGGGCACGGGGCAGAAGTCGATGGTGCCCTGCACGCCGCTGGGATGCCTGATGATGCTGCGCGAACACCACGGGTCCTTGTCGGGCCTGAATGCGGTGGTCGTGGGCCGGTCGAACATCGTGGGCAAACCGATGGCGCAGCTGCTGCTGGGGGACAGTTGTACCGTTACCATCGCGCATAGTCGTACCAGGGATATTCAGGACGTCACCCGCTGCGCTGACATCGTTGTTGCCGCCGTAGGTCGCCCTGAAATGGTGACCGGCGACTGGATCAAACCGGGTGCGACGGTGATCGACGTCGGCATCAATCGCATCGACGCGCCGGAAAAGGGCGAGGGCAAGACACGGCTGGTCGGGGATTGCCACTTTGACAGCTGCGCCGAAGTGGCAGGCGCGATCACGCCCGTGCCGGGCGGCGTCGGCCCGATGACCATTGCCTGCCTGCTGGCCAATACGGTCACCGCCTGCTGCCGCGCCAACGGGTTGGACGAACCGGAAGGTCTGACAGCCTGATCAGCCGCGTCAGGTGGGCACTGGCACCATTGTTCCCATAAGTACGGCGACCAGCGTTTCCTGATCGCCCCTGATGGAAAAAACGTCGGCCGAAACGACCACCAGGCGGCGGCCCGGTTTGATGACCCGGCCGCGGGCTTCGATCCAGTCACCCGTGGCCGGGGCGGTCAGATTGATCTTGATCTCGGCGGTCACGACTTCGCTCTCTTAGGGCATCAGCGTCAGCGCGGAATACCCCGCCGCACTGTCCCCAAGGCCAAAGGTCAAGGCGGCGTGCGCGAACCCCTGTTGCTGGGTCGATCCGGACAGGATCGGTGCGCGCAGCACCACACGGCCCTTTTCGACCGATACCAGTGTCGCGCCAAAGGTTTTCATCATTGCCTGGCGGTCGAAACTTGCTGTTATGCGGGTGGGTATATCCAAATGTCAGCGTCCTTTCGGCATCGGGACAGACAGCGGAGTCCGGCCCGTCAGTATTGCGTGTGCGTCGTCGCGCATCAGCCGGGTCAGCGGGCCGTCATGGCTGCGCAAACCGCCCGTGTAGGTGCCATAGGCGGGCAGGATCATGCGATCCCGGTCTATCAGAAAAGCGGGCCGCGAAATTCTGCGTCCGCGCGCGACCAGCGATGCCTTTGGGTGATAGTGGCCCGAAATTTCCCCGCGCGCATCGTCCTGCGCGATATGGCGAAACACCAGCGGGGCTTGCGGCAATTCAGAAAGATGCGTGCCACCGAATTCGAGGGGACCGGGATCGTGGTTGCCCGCGATCCAGACCCAGCGGCGCCCGGCTTGCAGCCGGGTGATCCAAAGACGCTCCTCCTCGGGCAGGGCCCGTGCCGCGGCAAGGTCATCAAAGCTGTCGCCAAGGCAAACAACGCTCCGTGCGCCGGTCGCCTCAAGATCGACGGACAGACGGTTCAGCGTGTCTCGGGTTTCATAAGGTGGCAACGCACTGCCCCCGCGCCGCGCGATACGTTCGGATTTGCCAAGATGCAGATCAGAGACGCAAAGCAAGGATTGATCCGGCCAAAACAGCGCGCCCGATCCCAGCGCGCTCAGCCGCGCGCCCGCAAGTGTCACTTCCACCCCGTTCATAATTTGTTCTTAGGGGGAAGTGAGGTGCTTTGGCCAGCGCAAATCCAGGCCCATGTTCTGGATCGGCAGGCGCTATCCGGGTTTCGGCGGGGCGGGGTCAAGGCCCGCGGTCTTCATCAGTCGCGCGGCCTCGTCCGCCAGCAATTTCTCTTCGGCCAGACCCTTGATCGGCACCCGGCCAACCTCAAGAAGCAGAGGCGCCGCCAACGGTGTCACCCGATCAAGTGCGATCAGGTCGATCCGGTCCCCGATCCGTGTCGCCAATTCCTCGATCCGCCCGAAATCGACAAGACCGCGCATCGCCTCCTGGCGAGTGATATCGAGCATCAGGTGATCCGGATCATACTTGACCAGCGTGTCGTAAAGGATGTCGGAACTGAACGTCGCCTGCCGCCCTGTCTTGCGCGCTGACGGAGTGTTGCGTTCGATCAGCCCGGCAATTGTGGCCGACGCGCGAAAAGTGCGTTTCATCACCGCGTTGCCTGCCAGCCATCGCCCGAGCCCGTCGCGCAGGGCCTCGATCTGGAACAGTGGCGCGGGGTCGCGCACGGGTTCCAGCCCCCAGATCAGCGTGGCATAGTCCGTGGCCAGAAAACCAAGCGGATCAAGCCCTGTTTCCTCCATCCGCTTGGTCAGCAAAAGGCCCAGTGTTTGCATGGCGTTACGTCCTGCAAAGCCATAGATTGCCGTGTGCGCGCGCCCATCATGGGGGAAACTCTCGATCAGCAACCGTTCCGGTTCGGGCAGGCGGCTGACCTGTCGTTGCAGGGCCAGCCAGTCGCTCGTGTGGCGGGGCAGATCGGGCCACGCCTCTCGCTGGAACATGTCGATGATGCGGTGGCTCAGCTGGGTGGAGGTTGCGAATTTGGCGCCGAGAAAGGTTGCGATTTTCGGTTTTTTGGCCGCATCGCGGGTCACTTGCACGGTCATTTCGCGCAATGAGTCATAGGCGACGATCTGGCCGCCGATAAGGAACGTGTCGCCGGGTGTCAGCGTGGCGGCGAAGCCTTCTTCGATTTCGCCCAGTGGTTTGCCACCACGCCCCTTGAAGCGCACCTTGAGCGTGTCGGTGTCCTGGATGGTGCCAATGTTCATGCGGATCCGCTGGGCCGCGCGCGGGTCGCGCAATTGCCAAAGACCGTCGGGGCGCAGTTGCAGCCGTTTCCACTGATCATAGGCGCGCAGGGCGTATCCGCCGGTGGCGCAGAAATCGAGGCAGGCGTCGAATTCCTCTCTGGTCAGAGCGGCATAGGGGCCTGCGGTCCTGATTTCGCGGTACAGAGCATCGGCGTTGAACGGGCCTGCTGCGGCCATGATCAGAATGTGCTGACACAGAACATCGCGCGGGCCGGGACCGCGCGGGTCGCCATCCAGTGCGCCTTCCCTGACCGCCTCAAGAGCGGCGACGCATTCAACCACCTCAAAGCGGTTGGCCGGCACCAGCAGGCCCTTGGACGGCGCGTTGTAGCGGTGATTGGCCCGCCCGATCCGCTGCACCAGCCGTTTGACGTTTTTGGGGGCGCCGACCTGGATGATCAGATCCACATCGCCCCAGTCTATGCCCAGGTCGAGCGTACCTGTGCACACGATCGCCCTGAGGTCGCCTGCCACCATCGCCGCCTCGACCTTGTCGCGTTGCTGACGGTCGAGCGAGCCGTGGTGTATGCCAATGGGCAGCCCCTCGTCATTGGCGAGCCAGATGTTGTGAAAGTAAAGTTCGGCCTGCGCACGTGTGTTGTGGAAGATCAGAGTGGTCTTATGAGCCTTGATCTGTTCGAGAACAGCCGGAATGGCGTATTTGCCGCCTGCGCCGGACCACGGCGGCGGTTCATCCGTCACCAGCATTCGAATGTCGGGGGCAGGGCCGGGATCGGCGTAAAGGATCGGGCAGGGGTCGGGATGTCTGGCAAGCAATTGAGCAATGGCGCTTGGGTCTTCCACGGTCGCGGACAAGCCGACGCGTTTGATATCCGGGCATATTGCCTGCAATCGCGACAGCGCGAGGAACATCTGATCGCCCCGTTTGCTTTCGGCCAGGGCGTGGATTTCGTCCACGATTACCCGTTTCAGCCCGGCAAACATGCGCGGTGCGTCCTCGTAACTTGTCAAAAGTGCAAGACTTTCCGGCGTCGTCAGCAGGATATGGGGAGGATCGGCGCGCTGGCGTTTCTTTTGGCTGGCCGGGGTGTCGCCTGTGCGGTCCTCGACCCGGATCGGCAGCCCCATGTCGGCCACCGGGATCCGCAGGTTGCGCTTGATATCTGCCGCCAGCGCCTTGAGCGGCGAGATGTAGAGGGTATGCAACCCCTCGTGTGAACCATTGGCGAGGTCGGCAAGAGAAGGCAGGAAGCCCGCCAGCGTCTTGCCGCCGCCCGTGGGTGCGATCAACAGCAGCGCGGGGTTGTCGGCACGCTCGAACATGGTCTGTTGATGGGGGTGGACAGACCAGCCTTTCGAGGCGAACCAGTCGGCAAGATGTTGGGGAAGCACGGCCATCGTCGGGACTGTAGCAGGCCGCCCGTTGGGGGCCAGCCCCCAAACCCCCGGGATTTTTTCAAATCAGAGAAGGGGGGCAATGCGGGTGCTGTGTCAGCTACGCGGGCCAAGGCCGAGGATCGCTTTTTGAACACTTTGCGGCAGGCTCAGGTCCGCACCTTCGGGCGCGGCATCCAGCGCGGCGGCAACGTCCTTGGCCAGAATACCGATGGAGTTGTCGGATGCGTGGCCGTGCCTGGCAAATTCGATGGTTTCGAAGCCCGAGGCCAGCCAGTTCTGCCCGGAGGAGGTTTCGATCAGAGCGAGCAATCTGTCGGTTTCAAGCCCCGCGGTGTCCGCCCAGTCCAGCACCAGACGGGTCATCGCGGTGTGCGAGGCGGCCAGCAGATTGTTGAGGACCTTGGCCTGCATACCCGACCCGAAACCGCCCATATGGTGAAAGTGTTTGCCCATCAGCGCCAGCAGGGGGATGGCCGCGTCGATGTCCGCCTGGGTCCCGCCCAGCATGAAGCTGAGGGTTCGGTCGCGTGCGGCGACCTGTGCGCCGGACATGGGCGCGTCGATCAGGGTGATTTGATCAGGCACGCGCACCCGCAGGTCCTGCAGGTAGCGCGGCGACAGGGTCGAACAGATGAATATGCAGGACAGGTTGGGCGCGGTTGTGATCAGGTTTTGCGCGTTGAACAGCAGTGCGTCCGTCTCATCCGCGTCGCGGACCACGCTGAACAGGGTTTCAATCCGTGGTGCAAAGCCCATGAGATTGGTGGTGATGTGATCTGCGCCCTTGTCCACAACATCAAACCCGATGGCCCCCGTTCCGCCATCGCGCAGGGCGTCGAGCATGGGGCCGCCCATGCGCCCACAGCCCGCAACCCCGATCATTTGACGATATGTTCGTCCTTGACGAACATGTTCGCCCAGGCGCGGTCGATCAGTTCGGGCGTCATCTGTTTGGGGATGCCTTCGAAATTGCAGGTCGCCACCATCTGGTCGATCAGGAAGTTCGGCTGATAGTTGGCATAGATGTTTTCGATAGTCGGGTATTTCACCTTGAGCAGGTAGACCAGCGCCTCTTCGTTGAGGGCCATTCCTTTCTTCTTTGCCACCATGGCAAAGATTTTCAGGAAGTTGGCCTGGCTGGGGCCAGCGATCTTGATCTTGAAGAAGATCCGGCGCAGGGCGGCCTGGTCGAAGATTTCGTTGGGATGGAAGTTGGTCGAAAAGACCACCAGCGTGTCAAAGGGCACTTCGAATTTCTCGCCCGATTGCAGGGCGAGGATGTCCTTGCTTTCCTCAAGCGGAACAATCCAGCGGTTGACCAGCGCCTGGGGGCTTTCGGCCTGGCGGCCAAGGTCGTCCACGATAAAGATGCCGCCGGTCGATTTCAGCTGCAGCGGCGCCTGATAGGTGCGTGCCGTCGGGTTATAAACGAGGTCAAGCATCGACAGGCTGAGTTCACCACCCGTAACCACGGTGGGACGTTCACATTTGACATAACGCTTGTCAAAGGGCGTGCGCCGTCGCAGGGCGTTGGGATCGTCAGCGGCGTCCTGGGACAGTACATGCACGATGGGGTCATAGACGGTGATCACCTGACCGGCATATTCGATGGCGCGCGGCACAAAGACCTGATCGCCAAGCGCGTCGCGGATCCCGTTCGAGATCGACGATTTACCATTGCCGGGCGGGCCATACATCAGGATCGAACGGCCCGCGCTGACGGCGGGGCCAAGCTGGTCCAGCAGGTCAGGGGGCAACACGAGGTGACCCATGGCGCCGGTCAGTTGCGTGCGCGTGACCATGATATTGCGGATCGACTGACGCTTGACCTGTTCGCGGTACACATCCAGCGGCACAGGCATCGCGCCAAAGTATTCCGACTGTGACAAGGCATCGAGCGCACGCGCCTTGCCCTGATCGGTCAATTGATAGCCCATCTCGTTGCCGTTGTTTGCGTTGAGCGTGCCTGTTGCCTCCATCAGCCGCTGGTCGCGGCACATGTCGATCAGTTCCTGCACCACAGGTATTGGCAGACACAGGGCCGGAGACAGGTCGGATACCATGTCGAGGTTCTTGCGGAACATCGTTTTCAGCAGGATGTCCCGCATCATCACGATCGGCAGCTTCATTTCCTCCAACCGCTTGGGGGCGGGGGGGGCGATCACGTCGGCGACTTGCATGTTCATCAGTTCAGGCCTGTGGGTTTGACTGCTTTGGACCAATCCTAGCCATGGTTTCGGACCAAATTATGGCGACATACCGTCAAGACCCGTGCACGGCCGCCAGTGCGAGATAGATCGCGAGCGTGGGGCCAAGGGCAAACCCCATGGGAAATTTGCGCCCCGTCGTGCTCCAACTGTCCCAGGTGGGGGCCATGTTGCGCAGTGCGGTGGCCCGCGCGACACGGTGCGTGCCATAAGCGGCAAGCAGCACGGCGGCAAAGAGCGCCATCAGCAGGCGCATATCCCCGAGGGCCACGTAGGGGGCGGCGGCGGCCAGAAACTTGGCGTCTCCGGCTCCCATGCCGCCTGCGGCGTTCAGGATCATGCAGACCCCCAGCACGATGGCCAGTTGCGCCAGTTGCCACAGGTAGGCTTCAAACGGATAGAGAAACGGGCCGATCACCAAAAAGACTCCGGCTATTGCCAGCACCGTGGGGTTGGTGATGCGCATGCGGGCAAGATCCGTATAGGCAACGTAGAAACAAAGCGGCACGAGAAACGGCAGGAACCACCACGCCACCTGCGCAGGCAAGGACATCAGATCATCCGTTCGAAGCGTTTTCGTCGAGCGCGCGCAAGGACCGTACCGCCGCCTCGAAATGCTGGGGATGCGTTTCGATGGCATCGCGCAGCAGCGACTTGCCGGTCTGGACGTCGCCCTGTTTGACAGCCGTCAGGCCAAGGGTGTGAAGCAGTTGCGCGCGTTCCACCTGATCCATGGGGATCACGGGCAGGGCATAGTTGCGCTGGGCCCCGCGTGCGAGGATCAGGTTGTTCTTGGCCGTGAACAGGTTCGGATCCTGCCGGATCGCATCGCTGAACAGCCGTTCGGCATCGGCGTAATCACCGCGTGTCAGTTTCGAATATCCCCAGTTGTTCAAAACCCCCGAGGGCCGCGTCGTCAGGCCCACGGCGGTTTCATAGAAACTGTCGGATTTTTTCCATTCCTTGTTGCTGTCGGCAATCAGTGCCTCAAGCCTGTAGCGTTTGAAGGTTTCGAACGTCGGCGGCACCTTGTCCAGTTCCTGTTCGGCGCGTGCCCAGTCGCCCGAGCGCAGCAGCGCATCGGCATAATCGACACGGTCATCGTTGTTGGCACCTTCCAGCTTGACCACCTTGGCATAGGCGGGCGCGGCCTCGGAATAGCGCTTGGCGCGCACGAGGCTGGAGGCCAGTCCGCGCTGGATGTCTATGCGGTCAGGATTTTCGGCGGCTGTGCGCTGGAAGTAGGTGACGGCCTCGTTCGGGTCGGCGACTGTCAGCATCACGTCGTTCAGATCGCTTTCGTCGATCACGTTCACGTCCTGAAACGCGCGTTCGACGGTTTGATCCGCTGATTTCTGTTCACATGCCGACAAGGCCAGTACCCCTGCCAGAGAGACGGCCAATATAACGGGGTGGCGCATGATTGCGTCCCTTTCCTGCTCGTTCACGCCGCGCTTTTGTCGCCCGGTCGCATCCCATCACGCCCTTGGGCGCACCTCAAAATCAGCTGGCAGTTCGTATAAGAAAATCACTGCTGCCGCGTCGGACCAGTTTGTACTGGCTCTCGTTAGGTTCCAGACTATCAGGATTTTCAGTTTTGGCGAGTGCCACGCGCAAATTATCCCGGATGAGTGTGCTTTCTCCGTCATCAAGGGCAAAGGCGCGGCGCAGAACCTGCACCGCCTCAAAGGTTTCGCCGCGTTCCATCAGGACAACGCCAAGGTTGTTGAGGTCTTCCGGCACGGGGTCAAACTCGGTTGTGGCGCGTCGCAGCAGGGTTTCGGCCTGTCCCAGACGGCCGAGACCCAGATTTGCCGTGCCAAGGCCAGACAGGATTTCGCCGTCAAAGCCGCCCTGTTCCAGTGCTGCCCGGTTGAAGGCGCGGATCGCCAGTTCGAATTCGCCCGCTGCAATCAGGCGATGCCCGACCTCGACCCCGCCGACGGCTTCGGCGGAACGATCAATGCCGGGGGCAAAGGGCCCGGTCTGTGACACGTCAATGCCGCCCGTGGAACAGGCGGCCGGTAAAATTGCGATCAGAGAGGCGAACAGCGCCCGGATGCCTGACATCATGTGGCCTTTGCGACCTTTTCATACGACTGCACCGCGCAGGGTTTCCCCGGCGCGATGCGTGTCTTGTAGCACGAAATTCAGGCCTGGCTACTTCCCCATGTTGCCCAGTTCCGTGATGCCGTACACGGAAGGACCCACAAGGATGATCAGCAGTGGCGGTACGGTCAGCATCATCGTGGCCAGGGTCATTTTGGTCGGCAGTTTGTTGGCCGCCTCTTCGGCGCGCATCACGCGCTTGTCGCGCATTTCGCTGGCAAACACCCGCAGGGCTTCGGCGATGGAGGTGCCAAAGCTGGCCGACTGGACCAGAACGGTCACGAAAGAGGCCACATCCTGCACGCCACAGCGTTCGCCCATGTCGTTCAGAACATTCACCTTGTCCTTACCGGCCTTCATCTCGTAGCTGACGACCTGGAATTCGTCGGCCAGGGCGGGGAACGACGCGCGCAGTTCACCGGCGATCCGCGTGATCGCCTGATCAAGGGACTGCCCCGCTTCGACGCAGACAAGCATCATGTCCAGCGCGTCGGGAAAGCCCTGGGTGATCTGCTCCTTTCGGGCTTCGACACGGCGGGTGATCCAGTATTGCGGCAGGTAGTACCCCGCACCGCCCGGTCCCACGGTCCACATAACGATTTTTTGCGTGGTCATATTGTCGGTGCCGACGACAAAATTGGTATAGATCACGCCCGCGATCAGGCCGATCACACCCAGGATGAACTGGGCTGCGTGAAACATGCGCACAGAGTCGCGCGACTGATAGCCGGCCTGACGCAGCATCAACTGGCGCTTGGACAACTCGGCCACATCCTCGGGTTCAAGGAATTTCGAGAACCGCTCCAGTTGCTCGTTGCGAGCACCCTGGCGCAGACGTTCCTTTTGCGACCCATTCTGGTTGGCGTGGCTGTTTTTCTTGAGTTTGGCCAGCGGGTCTTCGGGCTGGCGCATCATCATGATGAGGACCAGCACGATCATCATCAAACCCAGGACACCTGCGATGATGATGGGGCCAAGCGGGCCGAGGGCGTCGGTAACGGGTTGCAAAAGGGCGTCCATGGTCGGGCTCCTCAAACTTTGATGTTGGTCAGGACGCGCATCACAACAAGGTTGACGCACAAGAAGATGCCGACGACGAAAGCGGCCGGAATGAACCACGGATGGTCGCGCACGTCGTCATAGTAATTCGGATCGCCGACGTTGATCACGACAAGGGCGACCAGCGGGAAGGCGGACAGGAACTTGCCTGACCACTTGGCCTCGGCCGTGATCGCCTTGACCCGGCGGAACAGACGGAAACGGGCGCGGATCACCTTGGCCAGACCCATCAGGATTTCGGCCAGATTACCCCCCGATTGCTGCTGGATCGTCACGGCCACAGCGAGAAAGCGCAAATCCTGCATATCAAGCCGTTCAGCCATCGCCTTGAGGGCCTCGCCGACGTCACGTCCAAAGGCGGATTCATCCGCGATCACCCCGAATTCAGAGGCCAGCGGGTCCCGCACCTCTTTGGCGACAATCTGGATGGCCGAGCTGAACGGGTGACCGACACGCAAAGAGCGCACCATGAGTTCAACCGCATCGGGAAGCTGTTCCTCGATCATGGCCATGCGTTTGCTGGCCTTGGACGAGACCCAGAAGAACACGGCGCCGATGCCAATGCCGACCGACAAAAGAATGCGCACCGGCACTTCGGTTTCCGTGCCGACGCTCAGCCCGACAAAGGCCACGGCGCTGAGGCCGCCCATGATCATGATCAATTGCTGGGGTGTGAAGGCGATGGCCGCCTTTTGCGCCCGTTCGGCGAGCAGCGAATAGAGCGGGATGGAGCGCGCGCCCATGTGTTGCTGCATTTCCTTGCGCAGCTGATCCAGCACTTCCTCGCGCCGCCCGCCTGCCTTGTTCAACATTTCGAGGCGACGGTTTACCCGGTTGTTCAGGCTGATCGACTTGCCGAAAGCGACAAGGTAAATTCCTTCGACCAGCACCAGCACGCCGATGAAGATCAACCCGTAAATAATTGGTTCTGCGCTCATTTTTTCAAATCCTCAAGTGGCGAAGCGGTAGGGTGCATCATGTGGTCTTACTCGGCTGCAATGGGTTCGTAGATACTGGCTGGCAAATCATAGCCCCACATACGGAAGCGTTCGGAATAGTGTGAACGCACGCCGGTGGCGGTGAAATGACCGATAATCTTGTTTTCGGGCGTGAGGCCGACACGCTGGAAGCGGAACACTTCCTGCATCGAGATCACGTCGCCTTCCATGCCGGTGATCTCGGTGATCGACGTCATGCGGCGCGAACCGTCCTGAAGACGCGAGGCCTGAACGATCAGGTTCACAGCCGAGGAGATTTGCGAGCGGACCGCCTTCAGCGGCATTTCGATACCTGCCATGGCGATCATGTTTTCCAGACGTGACACGCCATCGCGCGCCGAGTTGGCGTGAATGGTGGTCATTGATCCGTCGTGGCCGGTGTTCATGGCCTGGAGCATGTCGATGACTTCCTCGCCGCGCGTCTCGCCGACGATAATGCGGTCGGGCCGCATCCGCAGGGCGTTTTTCAGACAGTCGCGCGGGGATACCTCGCCCTTGCCTTCGACGTTGGGCGGGCGGCTTTCCATCCGGCCCACATGGGTCTGTTGCAACTGGAGTTCCGCCGTATCCTCGATCGTGAGAATGCGTTCGGCGTTGTCGATAAACGACGACAATGCGTTGAGCGTTGTGGTTTTACCCGAGCCGGTACCGCCCGACACGATGATGTTGAGGCGGGTGGCCACAGCCGCTTGCAGATATGCAGCCATTTCCTCGGTGAATGCACCGAATTGTACCAGATCGTCGATGCCCAGCTTGTCTTTTTTGAACTTCCGGATGGATACCAGCGAACCGTCCACCGCAATGGGCGGTACCATGGCGTTAAAGCGCGACCCGTCTTTCAGTCGGGCGTCGACATAAGGGTTGGATTCATCGACGCGCCGACCGACGGCGGATACGATCTTGTCAATGATCCGAAGCAGGTGACGTTCATCCTTGAAGGTGATGTCAGTCAGTTCCAGCTTGCCCGAGCGTTCCACAAAGATCTGTTGCGGGCCGTTGACCAGAATATCGTTGACGGACTCGTCCTTCAGCAGGGTTTCGAGCGGGCCAAGGCCCATCACCTCGTCAAACAGTTCCTGGTTCAGGACCTGACGGTCTTCGCGGTTCAGGATGATGTTCTTTTCCTGCAGGAATTCGCTCGATATGGCCTGGATTTCCTGACGCAGATCGTTTTCGGTCGCCGTTTCCAGCGCCGACAGGTTCAGGTTGTCGAGCAGGGCGCGGTGCAGGTCGAGCTTGATCTCGCCCATCCGTTCCTTTTTCTTGCGCTCCTTGTCCATGGGCACGACCGTCGCCGCACTTGCGTTGGCTTTGCGCGCAATCTTGGCGGGTGTCGCGGCCTTCGGCGCTTCGGCGACCTTTTCGCTGGGTGCGGCGGCCGGTGCTGGCGCATCTTTTTTGTATTTCGAAAACATCGAGAAACCCCCGGTTTATCGGATCACGCCGCCTTGACGTGGTCCTCGCTCAGTTCATGGATGGACGCGGCGAGTTTCGCGATCTCGCGGCGCAACGGGTTCTTGGTCGCCGAAGAGGCGAGTGGAAGGCCGTGATCCGCGCTTTGCGTGATCGGCTTGCCACCGTCTGGCAGTTGGACTTCGATTGCGATATCAAGGCTTTCGGACAGGCGCTTGACCCGCGCCTTGCCGCCCAGGTCCGTGAACTTGGGCGCGCGGTTCAATACATAGCGCAGCTTTTCGATGGGAAGCTCTTCGGACTGCAATGCACGTTTGAAGCGCAACGTGTTCTGCGCCGAGCGCAGATCGAGTTCGAGCGTGATGAAGTAGATATGGGCCGCGCTCAGAACGGTTTCGGTCCACTGCACAAGAGTCGACGGCATGTCAATCACGACATAGTCAAAATGTGCACGCGCCATGTCAATCACCCGGCCGATGTCTTCGGGCGTAATCAGATCGAGCGGGATCATGTCAGCGGGTGCGGTCAGCACCTGTAACTTTTCCTCGAAGGTCAGCAGCGACTGGCCAAATATTTCCTCGTCCATGGCTTCGGTGTCCGAAAGCATCTCGAACACAGCCTCGCGGCGGGGCAGGTCGAGAAAGGTCGACGCCGACCCGAACTGAAGATCAAAGTCGAGAAGGCACACATTGGGGGTGTCTGCGGTGTTCAGCAACGCCAGTTCCCACGCGAGGTTCACCGCCAGCGTGGTGGCACCCGTGCCGCCTGCGACACCATGCGTGACAAACACAGCACCTTCCTTGTTTGCCCCGGTCTTGAGGGTCGCGGTACGTTCGTTTTCGGCAGGCTGGGGCGCCTTGGTGGCGCGCAATCGATCAATCGCCTGGTGCAATTCACCTTCGGGCAGGGGGTAGGGCACGAATTCGTCCGCGCCGCGCCGCAGCAACTGGTGTAAAGACGCGGGTGTGACATCTTCGGCGATCAGAATGACCTTGATGTCGCGTGCCTTGGCCTGGGTGATGATCTCGCCCATCAGAACAAGGTTGTCTTCGTCCGAGTCATCAAGCGCAAGGGCGACGAATTCCATCGCTTCGGCTTCGGGCTGGTTGAAGAATGCAAGGGCTTCGGCAAATCCCAGATCACCCCACGATTCGCCCAGAGCCTGTTCCATGTCCTCGATCAAAAGATCAAAGTTCTGCACATCGCGGCTGATCGTACATGCCACGATTGGCGCGGTCTCAGGTTGCGGCATTACACTGCTCATTGCCCACTCGTCCTTCAATTAGGGAACGCGAAGCCAGATAGGGGGCGGTATTACGCCGGACGGCTGCGGTTCCTGCGCCCAATAAGTATTGGACAAAAGTATCCTCAGAGCCGGTTTTCGCAGTCAATTCAGGCGAGATTTGGGCCAAAAAACCCCAATTGTTGGGTTTTTTGGAACGATAAGGCGCGCAGACTGGGATTGTCTGCGCGCCAGAGTGGAAACGATCCGGGTTGTTCTTACTGTTCGGTGCGCAGATCGGAGCCTGTGATCCCGCTCAACTGGCTGGGCGGTTCAGCGGATTTTAAGTAATCGCGATAGACGATCTGTGCGTATTTTCCATCCAGAACAGCGGGGTTGGTTTGCACGAAACCCGTCACTTCGGTCACGGTGCGCCGGTTGCGGCGTTCGCGCCCCTGGGTCACGATCAGAGGCTGGGTTTCGCCGAACGAGGCCACCGCTTCAAGCCGCGAGCGGCTGATGCCTTGCGTGCTGAGAAAGCTGACCACCGCGCGGGCGCGTGCCAGTCCCAACCTTTTGTTATACGCAGCGGACCCGACGGCGTCGGTGTGTCCATAGACCCGAAAGCGGACTTCGGGAAATTGGCGTATCCAGGCGGCCTGCTGGCGCAGCGCGTCCTGCGCACCAGCATCCAAGACCGAGGAATTGAACGAGAAATTGACTGTCGTGATCACTTCGGATGCGAAGCGGTTGGCCAGATCAAACGCATATTGGCGTTCGCCCGTCATGATCAGCGTATTGTTGGCCGTGGCGTTTCCGAACTGGCCGGTGTCGACCAGTGATCCCGCTTCGCGATAGAACTGGGTATAGACCGGGTCGCTGGAGGTGGTGCAGGCCGAAATGACGAGGCTGCTTGCCAGTGCGACTGAGATGATCGGTTTCATGAACCCTGTCCTTAATCCAACACGTAGCCATATGAGCCGGAGAAGTCCTGTTTGGCAACCTCGCCTGCGGCCCCTTGTTTGGGCGTGCGCGTTCCAGCGGCGGTGCGACCGTACAGGAACAGATCCCGTTCGCTCGGTGGTTTGATGCGATCCGTCGGCAATGCCAGGATATCGCCCCGGACGGGGGACACCAGATGTGCCGTGATAATGATCACAAGTTCAGTCTGATTGCGCTGATACGACGCCGAGCGGAACAGCGCGCCAAGGATCGGCACATCGCCAAGCCAGGGCAACTGGCTGGAGTTGTCGTCAAAGTTGTCTTCCAGCAGTCCGGCGATTGCAAAGCTTTCGCCGTCGCGCATCTCCACCGTGGTCGATGTCTCGCGCCGCGAGAAGGCGTCGATTTCGAACCCATTGACCGCAAAGCCGTTGGTGGGGTCGATGGCCGATACCGCCGCTTCAAGTTCGAGGTTGATCAGGTCCTTGTCCACCACGCGGGGAATGAAGTTGAGTTCGATCCCGAAAGGTTTGAATTCGATGGTGATCACGCCGTTGTCCTGGCTGACAGGGACGGGGTATTCGCCACCCGCAAGGAATTTCGCCTCCTGCCCGGACAGGGCCACCAGATTTGGCTCGGCCAGAGTGCGCACAACCCCTTTTGTTTCAAGGGCTTCGAGCAGCAGGCCAACTTGGGTGTTGCCTGAGTTGAACCCGAACAGGATCGCGCCTGCATTCGCGTTCACGGCCGGGACGTTGCCACCAAGGCTGTTGGCGATGCCACCAGAGCTGTTGGTTGTGCCGTTACCGCCGTTCACGCCCACATCGCCCGAAAAGATCGAGCCGTTCAGCGAAAGCGACGAACTCAGTGATTTGGAAACCGAGCGGTTCATTTCCGCAAACCGGACCTTGAGCATGACCTGCTGCACGCCACCGACGCTCATCAGGTTGCTCACGCGTCCTTCGGCGTAACGTTCGGCAAGATCCAGTGCGCGTTGCAAGCGCGCCGTCGAAGACACGACGCCAGACAGGACGATCCCGTCATTGGCGGTACGGACTTCGATCTTTTCACCGGGAAGGATCTGGCGCAGCCGTTCCTTGAATTCCGAAATGTCGGCAGAAACCCGCACGTTCACGTTCGTGATCAGGCGCCCGTTGGCGTCCAGAAGCGTGAGCGTCGTCAAACCGGGAGATTTACCAAGCACATATATCGTGCGGTCGCTGAGCGACGAGATATCCGCAATCGCCGGGTTGGCGATGCTGAGTTCGGCGAAAGCGTCCTCGCTTTCGACCACAACGGCCCGGTTCATGGGTACGTTCAGGGTCGCTTCGGTTGAGCTGCGCAAAACCGTCAAGCTTTGGGCTTGCACAGAAACCGCTATCGGGCTGATAGCAAGGGACAACCCGAGAAGGGTCGCTTTGAATAGTCCGTCAATATACATGTGACCTGCCTTTTTGATCACGCCTCGGGGTCGGGTCTTATTGCCCGCGATAGTAACGGGTCGTTCGCCCGCTTATTTCAAGCACCATGCGGCACTTTGGTTTTTATTGCAAGAATCAACGGGTTCACGCAGTTCGTTTATGTGGATAACCGGCAACAGACCCCAAAATGACAACAGCGCCCCCAGATGGGAGCGCCGCATTAAGTCATTGATTTTCAGGCTCAGTTTGTACAGGGGATTGGAATTTCGACCACGTCGGCGCCGCGCCGTGTGCGGATCGAACAAGTCTTTTCCTGTTCCACTTTTGCTTTGACTTCCTGGTTGGCGATGCCCAAAAGCGACCGTTGGTCGACTTCGATCGCGCTGGCAATCGTGTCGTCTTCGGCCCCGACGAGGGACAGTGACAAGCGACCGGTCGATTGCGCCTGTGCCAGCTTTGCCACCTGGTTGGGGGCGATTGCGACCGTCACGGTTTGTGCGATGTTCGCGCCGTCAAGGTCACCGGCGGCATTCTGGTCAATCGCAATCAATTTGACACCCGGTTCGATCAGCTTGGTCACTTCGCCGCGATCCTGGCTCAGCGACTGATCGACCCGGCCGGTCCAGTACACATCCACCCGGTCACCCGGACGCAAGAATCCGGACACGCCCGAGGCCACGTCGACCTTGATCGCGAAAGCCCGCATGCCACGCTCAAGCCGCGAGGTCAGGCCCGCCTCTTCGCCCGGTTCGGTGACTTTGACGGCAAGAACGGCTTCGTCCTTTTCCATGGAGCGCAACACCACGCGTGGCTTGGTCTCACCTTCGGCAAAGATCGGATTGTCTTCGGTAAAGGCGCCCTCGGGGATGGCGTTTTCGGGCCAGTCCACCGTGCGCACGTCTTCCATGGTCAGTGCTTCGCCGTATTTCAGGGGGCGTTCCGCAACATAGACAGGAATTGTGGGCACGACCTTTTCGCGTTGCGCCCGTTCCTTGGCCAGCGCGGTCTGATATTGCCCGATGTAGTTCTTGGCCATGTACACGGCACCCCCCGCAAGGGCGATCCCGGCCAACAGCACCAATCCGAAAACCATTCGCATAGTATTACCTCATATCTGGGCGCGTCATCACCGGATGGGTGCGCGCCTCTTGCGAGGAACGTGTCAGCGAAATGTGGCAGTTTCTGGGACGTGGGGGGGTGTTTAGATGGCATCGGCCTTTTGTGGTCGTGCAACGACGACAAACGCCCGGGGCTGGCCCGGGCGCAGGTAGAGTAGGATTTCCAATGAATTTAGAATTCAAAGTTGGTCATAAAGGCTTCGGTACCAGCGGACACTCCGGCGGAGCCATTGGTGAGTGCGAGCACAATTGCCACTGCCAGCCCGACAACTGCCGCTGTCAGCACAACCCAGTCTACGGTAACTGCGCCGTCTTCGTCGCGGCAGAATTTCTTGATAAAGTGGGTCATGGCATGAACACCTTTCAAACGAGTACAAGGAACATTGAGATGTACAAAGGGGCCACGTCCGGAAACGGTCGCGGCCCCCTCATCAATTTTCAGAACTTCAGGTCAGACCAAGCTTACGGAGTGTTGGGGTCTTGAGCCTGCAGGAATGTGTCGGTGTCAGCTGTCAGCTCGGTCGCGCCGGTTTCGATCGACGTGTAAGCTGCAACGGCCAGACCAACAACTGCGGCTGTCAGAACAACCCAGTCAACTGTCACGGCACCGTCTTCATCTTTACGGAAGTTTTTGATAAATTTCATCATGGTCGTGTCCCTCCAAAGGATCAGTAGATTTACGTTTTAACCTCGCCGTCTGATTTGGGCCGCTCTCTCAATGACCCGTGTCCGACTTGGTATGGGGCTTTATAGGCTTGGGATTGGGGCACGAATTTGGCGGCATATTGAGCATTTCACGTCGCATCAAAATAAATTCGAAAATATCTCTCAAAGCGTTGAAAAAAATAGATATTTAAAGGGAAGAAAATCCGGGTCCCGTTAATTTTCATTAATGGGCGTGGCAAATAAGGCAAAACGGTCACCTTTGCTGTGAACAAAGGTGGTTTGAGCGCCGTTTTTTTGCGATATTGTGCTCAATATCGGTCAGAGAGCCGAAGATGTGAGGCGAGGCATGATGATAAGAAGTGCGTTTTGCACAGCTGTTCTGGCTGTTTTTCTGGCTGTTGGCCCTGCCGCGGCAAACCATCTCCCTCCGTTCAAGGATTTTTCGGCCAAGCGGGTCAAGCCGCCCGGTCCCGGCACCAAAAAGCGGATCAACATCCAGATTGACCCCGTCGTGCCCGAGGTGGCCGCCATCCCGCAAACGCCGCAGCCGGAGGCGCAACCGCGCAGTGCGCGCTTTGACTGGTTCTGGAACGATATCTCGCCTGACATCGCGGATTCCGGGCCCGGACGGCTTGATCTGGCCATGCGGGCGCTGGCGCGTTCCAAAGCCCCGGTGCCGGTTCCGCGTCTACAGCAGATGCAGACACTGGCCAAAGAGCAAGGCATCGAAATCCTGAAAGCGACAATTGGCACCGACGTATCGCCTGCGTTGGTGCTGGCCGTCATGATGGTCGAGTCGGGCGGTGTTCAGGACGCCACAAGCGGGGCCGGGGCCCAAGGGCTGATGCAGCTGATGCCCGATACCGCGTCACGCTTCGGGGTCACGGACAGTTTCGAACCGGCCCAGAATATCGAGGGCGGTGTCAAATACCTCAATTGGCTGATGGGCACGTTTGACCGGGATCCGGTTCTTGTGCTGGCCGGTTACAATGCGGGCGAGGGCGCGGTGCGCAAGCACAAGGGCGTGCCGCCCTTTCCCGAAACACGGGACTACGTGCCAAAGGTGCTTGCCACGTTCCAACTGGCGCGGGGGCTTTGCATCACGCCGCCGGTGCTGGTTTCGGATGGGTGCGTTTTTGCCGCGCTGAACTGATCCGCGCCAGGTTGTGCAAAGCGCGCAACCGCTCAGATATTGAATGCGTCCGCCCAGTCCGGGTGCCTGGCCCGCTGCCTGTTCACAAAGGGACACAAGGGTACGATTTTCCATCCTTCGGCGCGCGCATCCGCAACAAGCCGCTCGACGAGGGCGAGGCCCGCACCGGTGCCGCGCAGTGCATCCGGCACGCCTGTGTGATCGGCGATGCGGGTGTGGGGGGACAATATGGAATAGGTCAGTTCCGCCTCTGCCCCCTGATGCACAAGGAACAGCCTGCCTTTTGTCTCGCCGTCTTCGCGCCGGATGTCAAAGCCGGGCATGGCCTCAGACGATTGTGGCGGCGGTCGCTGCGCGCAAGTCGTCCTCGGTGACGCCATCGGCGGTTTCGACGATCTTCAGACCGCCCTCGACAACATCCAGCACGCCGAGGTTGGTAATGATGCGATCCACGACCGCCTGACCCGTCAGCGGCAATGTGCATTCCCTGAGGACCTTGCTGTCGCCATGCTTGTTGGTGTGATCCATGACCACCACAACCCGGCCCACGCCCGCCACAAGGTCCATGGCACCGCCCATGCCCTTGACCAGCTTGCCCGGAATCATCCAGTTGGCAAGGTCGCCGTTTTCGGCAACTTCCATCGCGCCCAGGATCGCCATGGCGATTTTGCCGCCCCGGATCATGCCAAAGGACTGGGCGCTGTCGAAATAGGCCGTCTGGGGCAGTTCGGTGATGGTCTGCTTGCCTGCGTTGATCAGGTCTGCGTCTTCGGTGCCTGCAACGGGAAAGGGGCCCATGCCCAGCATTCCGTTTTCAGATTGCAGTGTTACCTCGATCCCGTCGGGAATGTAGTTGGACACCAGTGTCGGAATGCCGATGCCCAGATTGACATACCACCCGTCTTCGAGTTCCTGTGCAGCGCGCGCCGCCATTTGGTTGCGATCCCAGGGCATGTGATTTCCTTCATGGGTTCAAAAGTGTCGCGCCCGCAGGCGCATCAATCGTAATCGTGTTGTCAGCGCGGCCGTCAAACGGGGCGTCGGGCCAGGGAATTTGTTTTCGTGCATCAGGCACGTTCACGTCCTGCCTACGCCGCCCGTGTTGTCCGTTGTTCGATCCGTTTTTCATGCTCGCCCTGAACGATCCGGTGCACATAGATACCGGGCAGGTGGATCGCATCCGGGTCAAGCGAGCCGGTGGGCACGATTTCCTCGACTTCGGCGATGCAGATCTTGCCGCACATCGCGGCGGGCGGGTTGAAGTTGCGCGCGGTCTTGCGAAAGACGAGGTTGCCTGTTGCGTCCGCTTTCCACGCCTTGACGATGGCGAGATCGGCAAACAGGCCGGTTTCCATGATATAGGTCTCGGGAGCGCCGTCCGGGCCCGTCGGGAAATCCTTGTGCTCCTTGCCGTCCGCAATGACAGTGCCCACACCGGTCTTGGTGTAGAAACCGGGGATACCGCACCCGCCAGCGCGCATGCGTTCGGCCAGCGTGCCCTGGGGGTTGAACTCGAGCTCCAATTCGCCGGACAGGTACTGGCGCATGAATTCGGCGTTTTCACCCACATACGAACTGATCATCTTCTTGACCTGACGCGTCTGCAACAGAATACCGATGCCAAAGTCATCCACACCCGCATTGTTTGAGGCAAAGGTCAGGTCCTTGGTGCCGGCGTCCTTGATCGCATCCAGCAGCAATTCAGGGATTCCGCACAGGCCGAACCCGCCCGCCGCGATGAACATGCCATCAAAAAGGACGCCATCCAGTGCGTCCGCCGCCGAGCCAAATATCTTTTTCACCGTATTCCCCTGACACTTCCTGACACGCCTCGCGCGTTGATAAAATATCTGACGGGCAGGCGCAACAAGGTCACTGTGTACATTGTGTTGCAGGCCGGACTTCAGACCTGCCCTGGCCAGCGAAGGGAAGGCTTGTTTGGGTCACGCGGAACGATTGCGCAGGTCTTGTGCGGTAAAGCGGGCGCACCGGCAATCAGGTGACTGTCGTCACGCCGCCCCACCGATCACGGCGCAACGCATTGATGATATGGTCAACGCGTTTCGTTCGGACCTGACAGGCAAACCGAGTGTCGTCATCGGCAAGGGCGCTTTCATGCACGCCGCGCCCCCGACCCGGGGCTGTCGTGGGCGCGCGGTCGCGTTCAAGAACCACCCTCAGGCTGATTTTTTCCTGGCTGGTTTCTTCTTTGCCGCGGCCTTCTTTTTCGCAGGCTTTTTCTTGGCCGGTGCCTTTTCGGCGATCAGTTGGACGGCCATGTCCATGGAGACATCTTCGGGCTCCGTACCCTTGGGGATGGTTGCGTTGACCTTGCCCCATTTGACGTAAGGCCCGTATTTGCCCTTCATGACGGCCACGGGCCCGCCCTCATCTGGGTGTTCGCCCAGTTCGTGCAACGGTTTGGCGGCCGCCCCGCGTCCGCCACGACTGGCCAGCTTTTCGGCCAGCAATTGCACGGCGCGGTTCATGCCCACAGTCCATACCTCGTCGATCCCTTCGAGGTTGGCGTTGGTGCCGCCACGATCCGAGGTGCTTTCGGCATGTTTGATGTAGGGCCCATAGCGCCCGATATTGGCCCAGACCATCACGCCATCTTCGGGATGGGGACCGATTTCGCGGGGCAGGGACAGCAGCATGACGGCGCGGTCCAGTTCCAGCTCTTCGGGCGCCCAGTCCTTGGGAATGGACTGGCGCGGGGGTTTCTTGTTGTCCTCGGTCACGGCACCGCGCTGGACATAGGGGCCAAAGCGCCCCTTGAAGACGCGGATTTCGTCCCCCTGATCCTCGCCCAGCAACTTGCCCTCGGGCGGAATGGCGCTCGCCTCGGCCTCCGGGTCCGGCGGGCCGAAGGGACGGGTGTAACGGCATTCGGGGTAGTTCGAGCAGCCGATGAACGCACCGCCAGAGCGCGCGGTGCGCATCGACAACCGCCCGGCGCCGCAATTGGGGCACAGGCGCGGGTCGCCGCCATCCTCAAGCGGTGGAAACAGATGCGGTTCCAGCACCTCGTTGATCTTTTCCAGCACTTCGGTGATGCGCAATTCGCTGGTTTCGGCGATGGCGGCGGAAAAGTCGGTCCAGAACCGGCCCAGCACATCCTTGTAGTCGCGATCCCCGGCGCTGACATCGTCAAGCTGTTCTTCAAGATCGGCGGTGAAATCATAGCCCACATAGCGCCGGAAATAGTTTTCTAGAAAGGCGATCACCAGACGCCCCTTGTCCTCGGGGATCAGGCGGTTGCGGTCCTTGCGCACATATCCGCGATCCTGAATGGTCGTGACGATGCTGGCATAGGTCGACGGGCGGCCAATGCCGAGCTCTTCCATCCGCTTGACCAGTGTCGCCTCGGTATAGCGCGGCGGGGGCTGGGTGAAATGCTGTTCCGGGGTGACCGAGCGTTTGTCGGCGGCCTCGCCCTCACTCAGTTGCGGCAGGCGCTTGTCGTCATCATCGACGACCTCGTCATCGCGGCCTTCTTCGTAGACCTTGAGAAAGCCGTCGAACAGGATCACCTGCCCGGTGGCGCGCAAGGTCACCTGACCGTCCGCGCTGCCGATCTCGACCGTGGTGCGTTCAAGCCGCGCGCCTTCCATCTGACAGGCGAGGGTGCGTTTCCAGATCAGATCATACAGCTTGCGCTGGTCGTTATCGGTGATCTTGAGGCTGGCGGCATCCCGCGCCATGTCCGTGGGGCGGATGCATTCGTGGGCTTCCTGCGCGTTCTTGGCCTTGTTCTTGTACATGCGCGGCTGCGCCGGGACATAGTCGGCACCATACCGATCCTTGATCGCGTCGCGCGCCATCACAACGGCCTCGGGGGCCATGTCGATCCCGTCCGTCCGCATATAAGTAATGTAGCCCGCCTCATACAGGCGTTGTGCCGTGCTCATTGCGGCGCGGGCACCCATACCAAACTTGCGGCTGGCCTCTTGTTGCAGGGTCGAGGTCATAAAGGGGGCCGAAGGATTGCGCGAGGCAGGTTTCGCCTCGACCGACCGGATCTTCAGATCGCGGCTGTTGATGGCCGAAACGGCCATTTCGGCCTGGGTCTGGTTTTCCAGGTCAAAGCGGTCCAGCTTTTTGCCTGCCAGGCTGACCAGGCGCGCTTCGTATTCCTGACCGCGGGGACTGGCCAGTATGGCCTTGACGCTCCAGTATTCGCGATTGCGAAACGCTTCGATCTCCATCTCGCGCTCGGTCAGGATACGCAGGCAGACCGACTGGACACGACCAGCCGATTTGGCCCCCGGCAGCTTGCGCCACAGCACAGGGGACAAGTTGAACCCGACAAGGTAGTCAAGGGCACGCCGGGCGAGGTAGGCCTCGACAAGCGGCATGTCGACCTGACGGGCATTGGCCATCGCCTCGGTGACTGCGGCCTTGGTGATGGCGTTGAAGGTCACGCGGCTGACCGGCGTATCCTTCTTGATCGACTTGCGCTTGGTCAGGGCCTCTTGCAGGTGCCAGCTGATCGCCTCGCCCTCGCGGTCGGGGTCGGTTGCGAGGATCAGGGCGTTGTCGTCTTTCAGCGCGTCGGCAATGGCCTTCATGTGCTTTTTGCTGTCGCTGGCGACCTCCCAAAGCATCTCGAATCCGTTGTCCGGATCGACCGATCCATCCTTGGGCGGCAGGTCACGCACATGCCCGTAACTGGCCAGAACGGTATAGTCGGACCCCAAATACTTGTTGATTGTCTTGGCTTTGGCTGGGGATTCGACAACGACGACGGGCATTTAACGGATCGACCTCTACCGGGAAAACTGCGTGCTCTATGGCCGCGCAAGATGTGGGGTGCAAGAGCAGAATGTCAACGGACCGTGACAGGAGGTTGTTAACTGGCGCGGGTCAGCAGGCCACCGGGCGCGCGGGCGATGCTGCCATCAAGCTCCAATTCGACCAAAGCGGGGGCCACCGTTTCGGAGGGCGCGCCAAGGTCGCGGATCAGTTGATCCTCGGCCAGCGGAGACGGCCCGAGGCGCGACAGGATCTGGCTGTGCAGGGCGGCGGTTTCTTGCAAAGTACGGGCGTCGCGCGGCCGTTCACGTGGCGCATCGAGCGGCCGTTCGGGCGCGCGCGGCGCGATGGGGGCGAGCGCCTCCAGAACGTCGGCGGCGCTGCGGACAAGCGTCGCACCGTCCCGGATCAGCATGTTGCACCCGGACGCTCGCGCATCCATCGGGTGCCCCGGCACCGCCAGCACATCCCGGCCCTGGTCAAGGGCGTCACGTGCAGTGATCAGGCTGCCGGACTTTGCCGCCGCCTCGACCACCACGGTGGCCCGGGCCAGTCCCGAGATCAGGCGATTGCGCGCCGGGAAATGGCGCGCCATGGGTTGCAGGCCCATGGGTTGTTCGCTGATCCGTGCGCCGTGTTTTGCGATGTTCACGGCCAGTTCCGCATTTTCCGCCGGATAGATGGTTTCGACCCCGCCCGCCTGCACGGCGATCGTCCCGGTATCCAGGGCGGCCAGGTGGGCCGCGGCGTCCACGCCGCGCGCAAGACCCGACACAATGACATAGCCCATCGCACCAAGATCGCGGGCCAGCCCGCGTGCCATGCGCGTGCCCAGTGACGAGGCGTTGCGTGCGCCGACCAGCGCGACGGCAGGCTTTTGCAGCCACGCGACATCGCCGATCACCCAAAGGAACGGAGGCGCGTCGCGCAGATCGTTCAGGGCGTCGGGATAGTCTGCGCTGCCTTGCGCGACCAGACGCGCACCCGCGGCACGGCCAGCCTTGAGTTCTGCGTGAATGACGCCTTCGGGACAGATGGTGTATTTTGAAACGCCCGCGGCGCGCGCCACCTCAGGCAGCGCGGCCAGCGCGTTTTGCGCGGTGCCGTGTTCAATCAGCAGACGTTGATACGTCGATATGCCAACCCGGCGTGAACGCAACAGACGAAGACACGAAAACTGGTCATCTTCCGAGGTGGGTGGGAGTGGGGGGTGAGTGGAAGAAGGATGGGTATCCTTTTCAGTCATCCGTTGCTCCGTCCGTTGCTGTGTTTGTTATAGAATCGGCAAGGTTAACAACGCGTGAATGCAACTTGTCCAATGAAAGACAAACCTGTTACTCATTGATTTGAAATCGTTTTTTCAATGTCGTTCCGTCGATCGAGAACATAGAAAGAACAAAAATTTGCACGCGGCCTCCCCCTTAATGGCGAGGGAGGGGCGCGCGCGTGTCGCGACGGGCCCGTTTCGCGCGACTCAGCGCCAGGTTGCGAATCCTATGACGCCGATCCGCCCACGGTCAGTCCGCCGATCATCAGTGTGGGTTGCCCGACGCCCACGGGCACCCATTGTCCCGCCTTGCCGCAATTGCCCATGCCGGGATCCAGGGCCAAGTCATTCCCGATGGCGCGGATCTGTTTCAGCGCCGTCGCTCCGTCGCCGATCAGGGTTGCTCCCTTGACAGGCCCACCGACTGTTCCGTTCTGGACCCGGTAGGCTTCGGTGCAGGAAAAGACGAACTTTCCGTTGGTGATGTCGACCTGGCCGCCGCCAAATCCCACCGCGTAAATCCCGTCCCTGAGATCAGCCACAATATCACCGGGGGCCACATCGCCCCCCAGCATGTAGGTATTGGTCATGCGCGGCATCGGCGCGTGCGCATAGCTTTGGCGCCGCCCGTTTCCAGTGGCAGGCACTCCCATCAGCCGGGCGTTCTGGCGGTCCTGCATGTATCCCGTCAGCACGCCGTCCTCTATCAGCACGTTCCTGGCGCTGGGCGTGCCTTCGTCATCCACGGTGATCGACCCGCGCCGGTCGGGGATTGTGCCATCATCCAGCACGGTGACACCGCGCGCGGCAATTTGCTGGCCCATCAGCCCGGCAAAGGCGGAGCTGCCCTTGCGGTTGAAATCGCCCTCAAGCCCGTGACCGATGGCCTCGTGCAGCAGGATGCCGGGCCAGCCGGGGCACAGGACCACATCCATCACCCCCGCAGGGGCGGGGACGGCCTCAAGGTTGACGACGGCCACGCGCAGCGCCTCGCGCGCCTTGGCCTGCCAGTCGGCGCGCATCATCAGCCCATCAAGGCCGACGCGCCCGCCGCCGCCTGCGCTGCCGCTCTCGCGCCGGCCATTCTGTTCGACGATGACCGATATGTTGAGGCGGCTCATCGGACGCACATCGCGCACGCTGTGGCCGTCGGCGCGCAAAATCTCGATCTCTTGCAGCGACGCGGCAAGCGAGGCGGACACCTGAACAACCCGCGAATCAAGATCCCGCACATATGCGTCGATCTCTTTCAGCGTCTCCAGCTTCACCGGGAAAGTGGTCCCCGCGATCGGATCCTCTGCGGAATACAGGTGGCGATTGGTGGCCTGTGGCGCATCGGCCATCGTGCCGCCGCCTTCCCCGACGGCGAGCCGCGCGGTGTCCGCCGCACGGCGCAGCGCAGATTCGCTGATCTCGGTGGAATGGGCGTAACCGGCCACCTCGCCGCGCACGGCGCGCAGGCCAAAACCCTTGGCGGCATCATAACTGGCGGTCTTCAGGCGGCCATCGTCATAAACCAGGGCCTCCGAGCGCCGTTGTTCGAAAAACAACTCGCCATCATCGGCCCCTGCCGTGGCCGCGCGCAGCACGTCCAGTGCGATGTCACGGTCGACATCCGTGTCCAATGGGGCGAATGGGGCATCGGTCATGGCAGGCTCCTGCGTGGTTTGGGACGGGACATGCGCACAAAGCGTCCGTTTGACGCGCCCCTTAAGTCTTTATCTTGCGGTCAAGATATGATTGTAAGTTCGGGTAATACAACGGGAGGCGGGTGCGGTATGCGTATTCGTCCTCTTCAGGACCCCAGGATCGCTCCAAACAAGTTCAGGACGACGACATGAAAAAGCTTTTCTCGATATCGGGCGTTTTTGCCGCTTTGGCCGCCGCCCCCGCCTGGGCCCAGGACGGGCTCGAGGTGATTGGCCGCCCGGTGGATGGCGCCATGGGCTTTCAGCCCGCCGCGACCGAAGTGGCCCGCCGCCTGCAATGGCTGGACGGCATGATCCTGGTGATCATCACGGCGATCACCCTGTTTGTCACAGCGCTGCTGGCGTGGGTCATCATCCGCTACAATCGCAAGCGCAATCCCGAAGCGGCGAGTTTCACCCACCACACGCCGGTCGAGATCGCATGGACGGTGGTCCCGATCCTGATCCTTGTCTTTATCGGTGCGTTTTCCCTGCCGACCCTGTTCCACCAGCAGGAAATCCCCGAGGCCGACATCACCATCAAGGCCACGGGTTACCAGTGGTTCTGGGGCTATGAGTATGTGGACGAAGGTTTTGGTTTTGACAGCTACATGATCGGCGCACCGGCAACGGGCGGTGACAATTCGCTGACACCGGAAACCGAGGCGGCCCTTGTCGAGGCCGGGTACTCTCGCGCAGAGTTCCTTCTGGCCACGGACAACGCGGTTGTGATCCCGGTCGGCAAGACCATCGTGATCCAGGTGACAGGCGCAGACGTGATCCACGCCTGGGCTGTTCCTGCCTTTGGCGTGAAACAGGACGGCGTTCCCGGGCGTCTGGCGGAACTGTGGTTCGAAGCTGAAAAGGAAGGCATTTATTTCGGCCAGTGTTCCGAACTTTGCGGTATCGCCCACGCCTATATGCCGATCACCGTCAAAGTGGTGTCCGAGGAGGCCTATGCCGAATGGCTGGGCGAAGCCAAGGCAGAGTTTGCCGGCACCCCCGAAACATTGACCGTCGCCTCAAACTGAACCGGTAAGGTGGGGTTTAACCCCACCCTACATTTGCGTTGAACCCAAGGGCATACATGACCGACGTCAGCTACCAGAACCAACCGCAAGAGGTCGAGGCATCCTTGGGTGATTATTTCGCCCTGATGAAGCCGCGCGTCATGCAGCTGGTTGTGTTTACAGCTGTGGTTGGCCTGCTGGCCGCGCCGGTTTCGGTCCATCCGGTCATCGCGTTTGCGTCCATCCTGTTTGTTGCTGTCGGGGCAGGGGCCTCGGGCGCGCTGAACATGTGGTGGGATTCCGACATCGACGGCGTCATGCGCCGCACGGCCAAACGGCCCATTCCGGCAGGCAGGATTGCACCGGGCGAGGCCAAGGTGCTGGGCTTTGCCCTGTCCGGCATGTCGGTGATCATGCTGGCGCTCAGCGCGAACCTGCTGGCCGCTTTCCTGCTGGCCTTCACCATCTTTTTCTACGTCGTCATCTATTCCATGTGGCTCAAACGCGCGACTCCGCAGAACATCGTGATCGGGGGCGCTGCGGGCGCATTCCCGCCGGTGATCGGCTGGGTGATCGCCACGGGGTCGATGTCGCTCGAGGCATGGCTGATGTTTGCGCTGATTTTCATATGGACGCCGCCCCATTTCTGGGCGCTGGCCCTGTTCATGAAATCTGACTATGACGACGCAGGCGTGCCGATGCTGACCGTGACACACGGGCGCAAATCCACCCGCAAGCACATATTGGTCTATACCCTCCCGCTGGTCATTCTGGCGGTGGCCACGGCCTTTACCAGCATCGGTGGTCCGGTCTACCTTGCAACAGCAATCGTGCTGAACGCGTTGTTCCTCAAAGGGGCATACGACATCTGGCGCCGGGACGAGGCGCAGGCCGAAGCGGACGAATACAAGGTCGAGAAATCGTTTTTCCGGTTGTCGCTGTGGTATCTGTTCCTGCATTTCGTGGCGATTCTGGTCGAGGCATTGCTGCCAGCATCCTGGGGACTCTGGGCATGAAGATTCGCGCGGAACATGAAATTCACCAGCGCCGCAAGGGGCGCAATGTGGGGGTTGCCCTCATGCTGGTCGCCTTCATCGTGCTGGTTCTGGCGCTGACCTATGTCAAGGTTACAAGCGGCGACTTTGAATTACCGCGGATCGAGGAGGGCCAGTGATGCGCCTGTCCGGTCCCACAAAAACGGTCATGCAGACCCTGAGCCTTGTTGTGGTGATGGGCGGCCTGGCCTGGGCGTCTGTGCCGTTTTACAATTGGTTCTGCAGTGTCACGGGCTTTGGTGGAACAACCAGTGTCAGTGAGGTCGCCAGCGATGAAATCCTCGACCAGACGATCAAGATTCGCTTTGACGCCTCGCTTGAACGCAACATGCCGTGGGAATTCACGCCCGTCGTGCGCGAGATGGAATTGCAGATCGGCGAAACGGGTCTGGCATTTTACGAGGCCTATAACCCGACCGACCGGCCCGTGGCAGGATCAGCCAGCTACAATGTAGCGCCTTACGAGGCGGGTGGATTCTTTACCAAGATCGACTGTTTCTGCTTTGAAGAACAGGTGCTGGCACCGGGCGAACGCGTCCGGATGCCGGTGACCTTTTACGTCGACCCGGAAATAGTGACGGATCGCGATGCAAAATACGTGCACTCGATCACACTCAGCTATACATTCTACGAAATTGACCTGCCCGACGGCTATGCCGCCCTGGATCAGGCCAAAGATAACAACCTGAACTAAGGGACGTCACCATGGCCCACGCAAAGAACCACGACTACCACATCCTGGCACCATCCACCTGGCCACTGCTTGGCGCACTGGCAGGATTTTTCATGCTGTTTGGCGGGGTGGCGTGGATGTCGGGTGGCATGACCATCCTGTTCAAATCGGTCGAACTGAGCGGCCCCTGGCTGTTCCTGATGGGCTTTGTCGCGGTGCTTTATGTCATGTTCGGCTGGTGGGCTGACGTTGTTGCTGAAAGCAAGGTCGGGGATCACGCGCCTGTGGTGCGGATCGGCCTGCGCTATGGTTTCATCCTGTTCATCATGTCAGAGGTGATGTTCTTTGCCGCGTGGTTCTGGTCGTTCTTCAAACAGGCCATCTACCCGATGAGCGAATATGCCGGCACCACCTATGTGCAACCCGAAATCTACCAGGTGAATGCGTTCCAGCTGCCCCTGATGAACACGCTGATCCTTCTGCTGTCGGGCTGTGCCGTGACATGGGCGCACCACGCGCTGGTGCACAATGGTGCGCGCAAGGACGTGATCAACGGTCTTGCCATCGCGGTGGTTCTGGGTGTGCTCTTTACCGTCCTGCAAGCCTATGAATACAGCTACCTGCTCTATCAGGGTTGGGAATTCGGCGGGGACACGTTCTTTTCTGCCTTCTTCATGGCCACCGGGTTTCACGGGGCGCACGTGATTATCGGCACGATCTTTCTGTTCGTTTGTCTCGTGCGGGCCATGCGGGGCGACTTTACCGCGGAAAAGCATATCGGCTTCGAAGCGGCCGCATGGTACTGGCACTTCGTTGATGTGGTCTGGCTCTTCCTCTTCTTTGCCGTCTACATCTGGGGTGTCGGCCTGATGCCTGGCGCACACTAGGCGCCTCCGACCTCAAGCAGGATCAAAGCGCGCGGGTTCCGCGCGCTTTTCACGTTAGACAGGGATGGGACTCGGATGGGGCGCCTCTGGTTTTTCTTGACATTCGGGCTGGTTGGCTTGGTCATTCTGCTCAGTCTCGGTATCTGGCAGGTGCAGCGGCTGACGTGGAAGAACGACATTCTGGGCGAAATCGCGACGCAAATCGACGCTGACCCGGTGCCGTTGGCCGCGGCGCTGGATCCCGAGTTTCGGCGCTATGCCCCGGTTGTTCTGAGCGGGCAATTCGGGCCTGATCACATCCGCATGCTGGCTTCGCGCAAGTCGATCGGGGCCGTGTATCGCATTATCCGCCCGTTCGAGATGGATACCGGGCGCCGGGTGCTCATCGACACCGGTTGGCAACTGCAATCGCGCGATGTCGTGAATGTGGCGTCCGACCCGGTCACCTTGACCGGTAACCTTGACGCTCCACAAGAGACAGATGGGTTCACACCGGTCCCTGACATCGACGCCAACATTTGGTTCGCGCGCGACGTTCCGGCCATGGCCGCCGCCCTTGGCACCGACCCGGTGCTGGTGGTGCTGCGAGATGCGCCGGAAACAGACCTTGGCGTGACGCCGTGGCCGGTAGACACCGCTGGTGTTTCAAACAATCACCTGCAATACGCCATCACCTGGTTCTCGCTGGCTGTGATCTGGGCCGGCATGACGATCTACTTTCTGTGGCGCACGCGCCGCAGCCCCGCACCGAAAGGCTAAAGACCGATGCGCTATATCTCGACCCGTGGCCAGGCGCCTGAATTGACATTCGAAGACACGATGCTGACGGGTCTTGCGCGTGACGGGGGCCTCTATGTGCCCGCAACGATCCCGCAGATGGATGCCCATACCATCGCCGCGATGGCGGGTCAGCCTTACGAAGAAATCGCCTATACCGTGATGCGCCCCTTTGTCGGGGACACGTTCACCGATGCGGAATTGCGTGGCTGCATCAACCGCGCCTATGCGGGGTTCGGTCATGCAGCGCGCGCACCGCTGGTGCAACTGGATCAGGGGCATTTCCTGCTTGAGCTGTTTCACGGGCCCACATTGGCGTTCAAGGACTTTGCGATGCAGCTGATCGGCCAGCTGTTCCAGACCGCCCTGGCGCGGCGCGGCGAGCGGGTCACGATTGTCGGGGCGACATCCGGCGATACCGGATCGGCCGCGATCGAGGCGTTTCGCGGTCTCGACAACGTGGACGTGTTCATCCTGTACCCGCATGGTCGCATCAGCGAGGTGCAGCGCCGCCAGATGACCACGCCGACCGAATCCAACGTGCACGCGCTGGCCGTGGACGGGGATTTCGACGACTGTCAGGCGCGCCTCAAGGACATGTTCAACGATTTCGAATTCCGCGATGGGGTGAAACTGGCCGGGGTCAATTCGATCAACTGGGCGCGGGTGCTGGCGCAGGTGGTTTACTATTTTTCCTCGGCTGCTTCGCTGGGGGCACCGACGCGCAAGGTCAGCTTTACCGTGCCGACGGGTAATTTCGGTGACATATTCGCAGGCTACATCGCCAAACGCATGGGGTTGCCCATCGACCGGCTGGTGGTGGCAACGAACCAGAACGACATCCTGCACCGTGCCTTGAGCGGGCAGGGTTATCACAAGGGCGACACCATCCCCTCGATCAGCCCGTCCATGGACATTCAGGTCAGTTCCAACTTTGAACGCGCGCTGTTTGACGCCTATGGGCGCGATGGCGGGGCCGTGGCGCAACTGATGGACGAACTGAAGGCGGGCGGCTTCGAGGTCAGCCAGGGGGCGATGCAGGCGCTTCAGGATCACTTCGATTCAGGGCGCGCATCCGAGGCCGACACAAGTGCCGCGATCCGCCGCACGTTGGCCGACACGGGCGAGCTGCTTTGCCCGCACTCCGCCGTCGGGGTTCATGTGGCCGCAGCCCACGTGGATGCAGGCACGCCCATGGTCACGCTGGCCACGGCGCACCCTGCGAAATTCCCCGACGCGGTCGAGGCGGCCACTGGCATTCGCCCCCCTCTTCCCTCGCGGATGGGCGATCTGTATGAACGCGACGAACGGCTGACCCGCGTGCCCAATGATCTCGCGGCACTCAAGGCCCACATCAAGGAACACCGCGCGACATGAGAACACCGATTTGAGCACGCAGACACATACCCTTTCCAACGGGTTCCGCATCGTCACCGAACATATGCCCGGCCTCGCCTCGGCCTCGATCGGGGTCTGGGTCGGTGCCGGCGCGCGCCACGAGGCGAGCGATCAGAACGGTATCGCGCATTTTCTTGAGCATATGGCTTTCAAGGGCACGCAAAAACGCACGGCCCTGCAAATCGCCGAAGCCATCGAGGATGTGGGCGGCTATATCAACGCCTATACCAGCCGCGAGGTGACGGCCTATTACGTGCGCGTGCTGGAAAATGACGTGCCCCTCGCACTGGACGTGCTGGCCGATATCCTGCTGAACCCGGTCTTTGACGAAAGCGAGATCGAAGTCGAGCGCGGCGTGATCCTGCAGGAAATCGGGCAGGCACTCGATACACCCGACGATGTGATCTTTGACTGGTTGCAGGAACAGGCCTACCCCGAACAACCCCTCGGGCGCACCATTCTGGGTCCGTCCGAACGGGTTTCGGCCTTTGACCGCAGCGATCTGGCGCATTTCGTGGGCCAGCATTACGGCCCCGAACAGATGATCCTGTCGGCGGCGGGCGGGGTCGATCATGATGCCCTCGTGCGCATGGCCGAAGAGCTGTTTGGCCACCTGGCCCGACGCCCCCTGCTGGTGGCGGATAGGGCACGCTTTTCGGGCGGCGAATTCCGGCAGGGCAAGGCGCTGGAACAGGCGCATTTTGCGCTCGCCTTTGAATCGCCGGGTTACCGCGATGATGCGATTTACACCGCGCAGGTCTATGCCAGTGCCATCGGCGGCGGCATGTCATCCCGTCTGTTTCAGGAAATTCGCGAAAATCGCGGCCTGTGCTACACGATTTTTGCCCAGGCCGGGGCCTATGCCGACACCGGCATGACCACGATCTATGCCGGAACGTCCGCCGACCAGATCAGCGATCTGGCGACCATCACGGTGGACGAGATGAAGCGCGCCGCGACCGACATCTCTCAGGCCGAAGTCGACCGCGCCCGCGCGCAGATGAAGGCCGGGCTGCTGATGGGGCTGGAAAGCCCCTCCAACAGGGCCGAACGTCTTGCCCGGCTGGTCCAGATCTGGGACCGGGTGCCACCATTGGAAGAAAGCGTGGCGCTGATTGACGCGATCACAGTCAGGGACGTGCGCGACTTTGCCGAGCAGATGGCCGCACGGGCGCCGATGGCCATGGCGCTGTACGGGCCCGTTGATGCCGCCCCGAGCCGCGCACGGCTAGAGGAGCGCCGCGCCGCCTGATGTTGCTTGCAAAACGGAAATTGCAGATCGAGACCGAGCGTATGAGCCTGCGCCCGCCTGCACATTCCGATTTCCGCACCTGGACGGCGCTGCGGGTTGCCAGCGCCGATCACCTGACCCCGTGGGAACCAAGCTGGGCCAATGATCACCTGACCCGCAAGGCGTTCACCAACCGTGTCTATTGGGCGCAACGCTCGGTCGCCTCCGGCACGGCGCTGCCGCTGTTCCTGTTCCGGCGCAGCGATGATGCCCTGATGGGGGCGATCACACTCGACAACATCCGGCGCGGACCGGCGCAGGCGGGCACGCTTGGGTACTGGACCGGAGTGCAGTACGCGCGCCAGGGTTACATGCGCGAGGCGATCCTGGCGGTCGTTCATTATGCCTTCAACCGTATCGACCTCAGCCGGATCGAAGCCGCCTGCCTGCCCGAAAACGCAGCCTCGCGCGCGCTGCTGGAAACCTGCGGGTTCAAATACGAAGGGGTGGCGCAAAGCTATCTTCAGATCGACGGGCGCTGGCGCACGCACGTTCTTTATGCATCCCTGCGCGTGGATCGGCGCGGACGGACCGAAGCCGGTTAATTTCCGCGCGACTCCGCTCAAAGGTTTTGAAAACCTGGCCCAAGGCGCTAACCTTGACCCATGCGTCTGATCCTGTTTTTCCTCACACTCGCCCTCGTGCCGGTCAGCCTTGCCGCACAACAGACCCGCACGCCCAGCCATTGCATCGCACTGGCAAACGATATCGACGGCGCGACATACCTGAGCAATGCCAGCTATAACGTCGATGTGGCCTCTGAAACGGTGCGCATCCATTACATCGCCCACGCGTCGTTCCTGATCCGCACGGCCCAGGGGCTGAACATGGTGACAGACTATACCGGTTTTACCGGACCGGCCCCGCTGATCCCGGACGTGGTTACGATGAACCGCGCCCACGAAACCCACTGGACGGCCTTTCCCGATCCGGCCATTCCGCATGTGCTGCCCGGATGGGGCGAATTCGGGCAGGGGATCGACCACCGTCTTGATCTGGGCGAGGTGCTGGTGCGCAACGTGTCCACCGACATCCGTTCGCAGTTTTCCGGGATCGAGGAAAACGGCAATTCCATCTTTGTCTTCGAGGTGGCGGGCCTGTGCATCGGGCATCTGGGCCATCTGCATCACGAACCCAGCGACGAACAATATGCGGCCATCGGACGACTGGATGTGGTCATGGCCGCGGTGGACGGGGGCATGACCGTGGACTTGCCAACCATGATGCGGATCATCGGCCGTCTGCGGTCGTCCATCGTGATCCCGATGCACTGGTTCGGGAGCTACACGCTGAATGAATTTCTTGACGGGATGCGCGATACATTCCAGATCGTCGAAGTCGATGGACCGGCGCTGGATGTATCGCTTGACCGCCTGCCAGGCCGCCCAACGATTATGGTGTTGCGCCCGGCCTGGCTGCAAGTACAACCGGACTAAGGCACTTCTGGAAACTTATGCGAAATTGTGTATCACCGAAGTCCCGAGAATGCGAAGCATGACAGGGTATTGGTGTTCCAAGTTTTTCTAGAAGTGCCATGGCCTCGGGCGTCACGCAGCGCTTGATCGGGCACTGCATACGTCAAAGCCAAAGGGGCCGATCACATGCTCAATTCCCTGACCCCTGAGCGCGCGGAAGCATTGCGTGCAATTCTGCCTGCCGACAGGTTCGCCAATGCAGACGAAGGACAGTTGCAGGAACCACGCGGGCGCTATCAGGGCTCTGCCGGGCTTGTCGCGCGCCCGCGCAGCACGCAGGAGGTCGTGGACCTTGTGCGCGCAGCCTCCCAAGCCCGCGTGCCGGTCATCCCCTATGGCGGTGGCACCGGACTGGTCGGCGGGCAACTGGCCCCCGACGGCCCCTTGCCACTTGTGCTCAGCCTGGATCGGATGAGCGCGATCCGCGATGTCTATCCCGAGGAAAACGTGGCCGTTGTCGAGGCGGGCGCCATCCTCGCCGATGTTCAGGCCGCCGCGCAAAAGGCCCGCCGCCTGTTTCCCCTGTCGCTTGCCTCCGAAGGGTCTGCGCGGATCGGCGGGCTTTTGGCGACAAATGCAGGGGGCACGGGCGTGCTGCGCTATGGCAATGCGCGCGATCTGTGTCTGGGGATCGAGGCGGTGCTGCCCTCGGGCGACATCTATCACGGCCTCAGCCGCCTGCGCAAAGACAACACCGGCTATGACCTGCGCCACCTCATGATCGGGGCCGAGGGCACGCTTGGCATCATCACGGCGGCCGCGCTGAAACTGTTCGCGCGCCCTGCGCAGATGGGTACGGCCCTGTTGCAGGTGGAGTCGCCCGGTGCGGCGTTGTTGCTGCTCGCCCTTTTGCGCGATCAGGTCGGTGAAAGTGTCAGCGCCTTCGAACTGATCCACCGGCAGGGCTTTGATTTTCTGGCCGAAACCATGCCGCAGGTGCGCAACCCCTGGACCGAAACGCCCGAATGGTGCGTGTTGATCGACCTTGGGCTGTCGGGTGGCGTCACACCGCAAAGCGCGCTGGAACGCCTCTTTGAAACGGCGGTGGCCGACGGGTTGGTTGTCGATGGCATGATCGCCCAAAGCGAGGCACAGCGCGCCGATTTCTGGTCGATCCGCGAAAGCATCCCCGAGGCGAACCGCCTGATCGGGGCGGTGTCCTCTCACGATATCTCGCTGCCCCTTGGCGCGCTTGCCGATTTCATTACCGAAGCCGGAAACCGCATTGCCGGATTGGGCGATTTCCGCATCAACTGTTTCGGGCATGTGGGCGACGGCAATCTGCACTACAATATCTTTCCCGCGCCGGGCAAGACACGGGCCGATCACATGGTCGAACGCGACCAGATCAAAAGAACGCTCCATGATCTGGTGCACGACATGGGCGGGTCCGTCAGCGCCGAACACGGCATCGGGCGGCTCAAGGTGGACGATCTGGAACGCTATGGCGACCCGACCAAACTGGGTGCGATGCGCGCTATCAAGACGGCGCTTGATCCGGTCGGTATCATGAACCCGGGTGCGGTTCTGCGCGCGGAGCCATGATCGGGCCGCATGCCCGTTCAAATAGTCTGCCAACTCAGGTGATTGAGTGAACACAACGCCCATGATACGACGCCTGATGAAAATTCCCAAGGCCTACCGATGCGCGCTCCATTTTCACTGACCAAACCGCGCCTCATCGAGCGGACCGCGGACGATTCTGCCGCCACGTCGCTCAGCCGGTTCATCTGGCGGATGACCGGATACCATCAGATCGCCATCTGCCTCGGGGCGATTGCGGTGACGTTGATCAATCTCGTTCCGATCGAATTGCAGCGGCGCATCGTCAATGAAGTGGTCGAAACGCAGGACGTGCCGATGCTGTTGCGTCTCGGTGCGGCCTATGCCGCACTGTTGCTGATCCATCAGGCGGCCAAGTTCACCTTGCGGCTCTACCAGAGTTGGCTGACCGAAAGCGCCACGCTTTACATGCGCAATCACCTGCTCAGTCTCTACAAGGATGGCAGCGGAGAGCAGGACGACGGTACCGGGCGCGCGGTGTCGGTCGTGGGCACCGAAGTCGAAAAGCTCGGGGGGTTCGTCGGCGAGGCGCTGGCACAGGCCTGCGCCAACGGGGCGATGCTGCTGGGGGTGTCGGCCTATATGCTGGTTGTAGAGCCGGGCATCGCGGTCTTCGCGCTGGGCGTGCTGGTGCCGCAGGTCGTTCTCACGCCGGTGATCCAGCGGCGGCTGAACGATCTGGTCGAACAGCGGGTCAAGTACTTGCGCGAGCTGGGCGACGATATCTCGGAGCTTGAAGGGCCCGCCCGTGACCGATGCCTGACGGTCATTCCGAACATCTTCCGCAACCGGATGCGCTACTTCCTGCTGAAATTCATCATGAAATCACTGCTCAATATCGTGAACGCGATCGGGCCCATGACGGTTCTGCTTGTGGGCGGCTACATGGTGATGCAGGGCGAGACCCAAGTAGGGGTCATCGTGGCTTTCCTCTCAGGGTTCGAGCGGATGTCCAACCCGGTGCGCGAACTGATCGGGTTCTATCGGGTCACCGCGCAGGCGGCCGTTCAGCACCGGATGATCGCACGGTGGATGGCGCAGCAGTGCGATGACGCGTCAGAGTCCGCCGAAAGCGCATAGCGCATGGACGTCCATGCCCATGGCCTCCAGCCGTTTGCGTCCACCCAGATCGGGCAGATCAATCACAAAGGCACATGACACGATCTCTCCGCCCAGCCGTTCGATCAGCCTGATGCCGGCCTCTGCGGTACCGCCGGTGGCCAGCAGATCGTCAACCACCAGAACCTTTTCACCCGGCAGGATCGCGTCATCGTGCAGTTCGACAATCGCCTCGCCATATTCCAGCGTATAGGCCTCGCTGATGGTCGCACCGGGCAGCTTGCCCTTCTTGCGCACAGGCACGAACCCGACCGACAACTGATGCGCGATGGCCCCGCCAAGGATGAACCCGCGCGCCTCCAGCCCGACAACCTTGTCGATGTCGATCCCGGCATAGGGGTGCAGCATCTGGTCTATCGCCATGCGAAACCCGCGCGGGTCGGCAAACAACGTGGTCACGTCGCGAAACATGATCCCCTCATGGGGGAAATCGACGATGGTGCGGATGTAATCCTGCACGCTCTTGTGGGGTGGCATCATGGGGCTCCGTATCTTGTCTTGGGGCATGTGACCGAATGCACCGCACAAGCGCAAGAAGATTGACCGGATCGGACCGGCACACGCCATTGACCGGCGGTGGGCCTTTTGGACCTGTGGGGGCAGGGCAGGCCGCAAATGTCACGAACGCGGGCACAGACCGGTTCTGCGCGCACATGCCGCCCTATAATATCCGCCCCGCCACCGCGTCCAGTCTGGCCACAAGGACTGCATCGCGCGCCTCGGGCCGGGTCAGGATCGCGTGGTCCAGCGCCCGGTCGCAGCCATGCGGGCAGGGCGCGCGGTCGGCCCCCAGCAGGGCAGGCAGCCTGGCCACCATCGACCGGGCCCTGCCGGCATTGCCCATCAGCGTCTCGATGATCTGTGTCACATCGACCTCGCCGTGATCGGGATGCCAGCTGTCATAATCGGTGATCATCGCCACTGAGGCATAGCAAAGCTCGGCCTCGCGGGCGAGTTTGGCCTCGGGCATGTTGGTCATGCCGATCACATCCGCGCCCCAGCTGTCGCGGTACATTTTCGATTCCGCCAGAGTCGAAAACTGCGGCCCCTCCATGGCAAGGTAAGTGCCTGTTTTGTGGACGTTAATACCGACGTCACCGGCGGCGGTGATGCAGGCCGCAGACAGGCGCGGACAGGTGGGATGGGCGACGCTGACATGGGCGACGCAGCCGGTGCCAAAGAACGACTTTTCCCGCGCGAACGTCCGGTCGATGAACTGATCGACAACGACGAAATCGCCCGGCGCCATCTCGTCGCGAAACGACCCGCAGGCGGAAACCGAGATCACGTCGGTTACCCCAAGCCGCTTCAGCGCGTCGATGTTGGCGCGATAGGGTACGGTGGTGGGGCTGTGCACATGCCCGCGCCCGTGGCGGGGCAGAAAGGCCATCGAGACGCCGTTCAGCGTTCCGGTCAGGATCTGGTCAGATGGCGTGCCCCAGGGCGTGTCCACGGACACCCATTCTGCACCTTCCAGCCCGTCGATATCGTAGATGCCCGAGCCACCGATAACGGCGATTTTGGTTTGGGTCATTGGGGCCTCATGTGCAGAATTCCGGCAGGGCAAAAGTGACCTGAAAAGGCCTGTCACACCCTGTGCACCATGCGTACACAGACTGTGCACCGACTGTACACCCCCACCGCGCGCACAATGGCGCGAGGGCGCAACGGGTGGCGTTACCGGTTGCAAGTGGTGGCGATGACAAAGTGCATATCGTCGATCCGGGTTTTTGCTATGTCGGGGCGCGGCCTTTCTCTTTTGCGTGGGCAGACGGCGTTGCCGCCGCAAACGGGTTGTCGCCCGGAACAAAGCCAATTTCCGGATAGCCCATAAACCGCACAGTTTTGCTTCAGCGGATCATGGGCGCATTGGCCACCCGGCGCCGTTCGATTTCCAACGCGTCAATTCCTGCGTCCCGGAGAAGTCGAGCGGGTAACCTGTCTGTTTCGTGCCCATGACGGAACGGGCCGAAAAATCTGGCAAGGCCCGCCTTGGCATGTGCAAAAATTCCAACGCGCAGTCTGAAGACCGAAGCCTGGCCGATTTCGAACTCCGCGTGATCGATGACTTTCATGATTGCCTCCGTGGTTTGACTTTCGCCAGATTTACCGCGCCGCATCCGGCAGGCTCAAACGCCGTTCCTTGACATCCATTGTTCCAAAAAGTCACAAAGCGGGTTGCGACTTCTGCCCCCACTGAACGCTTTGCGTGCCTTTGAGGCGGCAGGAAGGCTGGGCAGCTTTACGAAGGCCGCCGAAGAACTGAACGTGTCCGATTTCGTTGAAAAAGTCGTTGGTTTTGACGTTACGCGTTGAGCTACTGCATTGATTTTTCTGGACGGCTGGTGCCTGATCCAGTTTTTAGCCTGTGGCGGGCACCATTGGCTTGAGCTTTGCCAGTTTCCGGAGGTTCTGGGCGGTGGCGGCGAGGGTAAATTCGTCCTGGACGCCGCATGGGCCTCGTAATCGGAGCCTGCCCAACCCAAGGATGCGCTTCAGATGGGCGAAGAGCATTTCCACCTTCTTTCGACGTTTCTGGGCCGTTGGATTGTACTCGGATGCGGTGCATTCGCGGGCGAAGTCTCTGACGACTTCGTATTTCTCACGACGGATACGGCGGGTGTCGGTGTTGGGGCAGCATTTGGCCTTGGACGGGCAAACCTGACAATCTGATTTGAGAGCGCCATAGTTTCGGGCTTTCATGCCATGCGTATTCCGGGCGGGATCAGAGTAATTGCGTCGGGTATGACGGAGCTCTTTGCCTTCCGGGCAGATGTATCGGTCGTTGTCTTCGTCCCATGTAAAATCAGCACGAGACCATGTGCCGTCCTTGCGTCTTGAATTATCGAAGACAGGAATGAAGGGAAGGATCTGCCGCTTCAGTGTTAGCCATACGAGGTTGTCAGATGACCCGTATGCAGTGTCGGCAGCAATCCAATCAGGTGTAATGCCAAAGCGCTCTTCGGTGCGATCAATCATCTTGCGCATGGCACCCACCTCTGCCTGCCGGATCGACCGCGAAGCATCCACATCCATGATGATCCCGTGGTCTGTGTCGATGAGGTAATTGTCAGAATAGGCAAAGAATGCAGGTCCTTTGCGTGCTGCAGTCCACTGGCTGGCCGGATCAGCATGGGCGGTAAATTTGGGCGTGACCTCACTGGCTGCGCCAAAAGCCTCATCATCCAGAACGTTGAGATACTCGCGCACCGCGCGTGGCGCGTCATTCGGATCAGTCTCTCGAGCCGCCCAGTCTTCGGGGTTGCTGGAGTTCTGTTTCTGGACATCTGCACAGATAAGACTGGCATCCACAGCAAAGCCCTGTCCGCCGACCAACCCCTCTTCCATGCAGCGCGCAACGGTCATCTCGAACACATGGCGCAACAGATCACTCTCGTGGAAACGACCGTGGCGGTTCTTTGAAAACGTCGAGTGATCTGGAATACGGTCGGTTAAATCGAGACGGCAGAACCACCTATACGCCAAGTTCAAATGAACCTCCTCGCAAAGGCGGCGTTCAGATCGAATGCCGAAGCAATATCCCACCAACAACATCCGGATGAGCAGCTCGGGATCAATCGAAGGGCGACCAGTATGGCTGTAGAAGTCCGCCAGATGGGCACGGATTGTGCTTAGATCGACAAACCGATCAATGGACCGCAGCAGATGATCTTTGGGGACATGATCTTCTAGCGAGAACTCGTAAAACAGCGCCGCCTGCGCTTCCTGCTTGGGTCCCATCATCGCCAATCCTCCCAATCAATGAGAGAATTGAATCAGCAGATCATGCCTCGATCAAGTATCAGTTTTTCAACAAAATCGTCCCATTCCGCAATCTCGCGGCACGTGCGCGGTCTGGAGCGCCGTCTCGACGTTCATCTGTTTCGTGCTGTGAACTCAGGCGTTGCCCTCACTGAACAAGGGCGCACGTACCTGTCCGAGATCACGCCTGCATCGGATCGGATTGCCCATGCAACCGAAGCCCTCTCGGTTCCACCCAAGGGCACGGTCACTCTGACCACAGAAAATACGGTTGCCCAGAAATGGTTGATCCCGCGCCTTGCACGGCTCAAGGCGCGCCACCCCGATATTGAACTGAAGCTTTCTGTCTCGACGCACGTGATGGATATTCAGGCACACGACTTTGACATGGGCCTGCGATATCTGCGTGCGACGCCAGAGGACGATGACCATCTTCTGTTTCAATCCGGCGTCCGGGCTTACGCAGCGCCCGGCTTTGCTCCGCTGTCTGGCGGCGCGCTGGATCTTTCGGCTTTGGCCACAGGCCCGTTGCTTGTGGATGCGACTTTTAGCCTTTGGCGTGAATGGTTTGAAAAGGCAGGACTTGTCGATATTCCCGACCTGAACCTGCCACATCCGCTGGGGGCAATTCTGTCGATCCAGTCCGCTGTCGCCGGATTGGGCGCAGTTTTGATGGACAAGAACCTTTGCGAGCCCGAGCTTCTGACCGGTGCTCTGGTCGAATTGAGCCCTGTCGAGATCGAGTTTGGGGGATATTATCTTGTCGTCAACAAACGCGCCTTGCGCCGGAAGGCCGTGCGCGCTGTCAGCCAATGGCTGCGCGAAGAAGCGTTGAAGTCAGTCGGGGAAATCCCGGCGCCCTCGCACTGACTGAAACGCGGGCGCGTTCAGAATATCCGATCAGACCACGCCGTTCGGCGCATGTCGGCCCTGGGCACGCACCGTGCATTCGCACCGGCATTGCACTATTGTTCACCCTGATCTGGCATCTGCGCCTCAGACATGGATGACTTTTTCAGCCCGCGCACGCCGTCACGGTCAGGAAACCGATGTCGGCATGGTCATTCGAGATATGATCCGTTAAGGGCCAGATCAAGCAGTGTACGAGCAGACAGGATTTCCATGGCCTTTTTCGATTTTTCGAACATGCGCACCAAGACCCGCTTTGGTGATTTTTCCATCGCACCGGGCGAGGTCAAGCTGACGCCTTCGCAAATTCGCACCGACCTGCTCTCGGGTCTGACCGTTGCACTGGCGCTGGTGCCCGAAGCGGTCGCCTTTGCCTTTGTGGCCGGGGTGCACCCGCTGGTGGGGCTTTATGCGGCTTTCATGGTCGGGCTGATCACGGCGATTTTCGGGGGCCGTCCGGGGATGATTTCGGGGGCCACGGGGGCGCTGGCCGTTGTGATGGTTGCACTCGTCGCGCAGAATGGGGTGGAATACCTGTTTGCCACGGTGGTTTTGATGGGCCTGTTGCAGATTTTCGCAGGCGTCATGCAATGGGGCAAGTTCATCCGGCTGGTGCCGCATCCGGTGATGCTGGGCTTTGTCAACGGGCTGGCCATCGTGATTTTCCTTGCCCAGTTGACCCAGTTCAAGGTGCCGGGAAGTGCCGAGGCCGCGGGGCATGGCATGGCGGGGGGCGAGTGGCTTTCGGGGCTGCCGCTCTATCTGATGCTGGGGCTGGTGGGCCTGACCATGGTGATCATCTGGCTGTCACCGCGGGTGACGCGCCTGATCCCGGCACCGCTTGCGGGCATCGGAATTGTGGCGGCCATCGTCATCGGCTTTGGTCTGGAAGTGCCGCGCGTCGGTGATCTGGCCAGCATCGAGGGCGGTTTGCCCGCCTTTCATATTCCGGCGGTGCCACTGAACTTTGAGACGTTGCAGATCATCCTTCCTTATGCGGTGATCCTTGCCGCGATTGGCCTGATCGAAAGCCTGCTGACGCTGAACCTGGTCGGTGATCTGACCAAGCAGCGCGGCGGTGCCAGCCAGGAATGCATCGCGCAGGGTGTCGCCAACACCGCCACCGGGTTTTTCGGTGGCATGGGGGGCTGCGCGATGATCGGTCAGTCGATGATCAACGTGAAATCCGGCGGGCGCACGCGCATCGCGGGCGTGTCTGCGGCGCTGTTCCTGTTGGCATTCATCCTTGTCGGGTCGGACGTGATCGAGCTGATCCCGCTGGCCGCCCTTGTCGGTGTGATGTTCATGGTGGTGATCGGGACGTTTGCGTGGAACTCGTTCAAGATCCTGCGCAAGGTGCCGCTGACGGATGCCTTTGTGATCATTCTGGTCACCGCAGTGACCGTGATGGAAGACCTGGCTGTGGCCGTGGTTGTCGGCGTGATCGTTTCGGCGCTTGCCTATGCATGGAACAACGCGCGCCGCATCCACGCCAAGGTCTACGAGACGCCCGAGGGCGCGCGGGTCTATCAGGTGCAGGGGCCGTTGTTCTTTGGCTCGGCCACCGGGTTTATCGAGTTGTTCAACGTCGAAAACGACCCGCGCGAAGTGATCGTGGATTTCGCCGACAGCCGCGTGGTGGATCAGTCCGCCTTGCAGGCGATCGAGGCCGTGGCGGGCAAGTACGAAGAGCTTGGCAAGCGGGTGCAGTTGCGCCATCTGACCCACGACTGTCACAAGCTGCTGACCAAGGCCGGGCACCTGATCGTCGACAGCGACGACGACCCGGATTACGAGATCGCGACGGATTACGGCGTGCGCACGGGCATATTGGGCGACCACTGACGCAGGGCGGCGCGAAGGTTGGTATTCGGGTCAGGCGCATTTTGGTGAAGTGATGCCTGGGGATAAAAAACCAAGTGACGCCTCATTTACCAGGACGCCTTTTCGGCCTTCACGGCTTTCTTGCAATTCTCCACAGCCTTGACAGCCTTATCCATTGCCTTGTTTGCGCGGTCCAAGGCGTCCCCGGCCTTTTTGCGATTGGCCGCGATCTCGTTCTTCCCAAGTGCCTGGATCTTGCTGTCCAGAGCGGCACACTCCTTGGCAAGTTTCTCTGCTGCGGCCGGGTCCGATGTCCGTAGTTTCTCGAATTGTTTTTGTTTGACGATCACTGCGTTGCCGGACTCAAAGACGTCCTTCCACAACTTATCGCTGGCATTGTATTTTTCGTATGCTTCAGACACCGCTTCCATGACTTTATCAGCCTCATATCTGAGCGTTGATTGAGCGACAGATTTGAGGAACAAGATGTCTGCGTTATCTTTGCGACCCTGTTTGAGCCTGGCCAAGAACTTGACGTAGTCCTCAGTCTGCATCTCGGGAAGCGGCTTGCCATACTTTAACGCCCCCATCGTCAACGGTCCGATGATACCGTCCGGCTTGAGCTTGACCTTTTTCTGGAATTTCCGGGTGGCAGCGTCGGTGACGGGTCCGAAAATCCCGTCTTCTTTCAGTTTCGCGCCGTTCTTGTTCAATAGTTTCTGGGCTGCTTTAGTGTCGTTCCCTTTTTCGCCCTTCTTCAAATACTTCATAGAATCGCTCCTTCTCAATATGAAGAAGACGCTAGCATAAACGCCCTTTTGGGCAGCGTTCGGAGCCGCCATAGGCAGTTTTTCGCCATTTTATGTCATGTGGCGATTATCGCTTTGCACCTCATGGACATCGCAGTGAGGCCAAGCGTGACAGGAGCGGACAAAGGACACGTGTAGACGAAATATCGTCGCTACGCGCAGCCCTCAGATATGAGAAAATAGTTAGCCTATGTAACCCATTGAAAAGGCGTGACCCACACCCTGTCCCAGCGTGGGACGCCCTCTTATTCGCCCGGACGCTTGAGGCTGAACTTGTCCCGGATCACCGAATAGTCGCGATACCCGAGCCGCGTCAGCGGCTGGTATTGCAGCACGTCAAAAATGCCGCCCACGATACAGTCATCGCGCAGATGCACCCCCACAACTTCTCCGAACACCACATAGTTCGCGGCCCCTTCGATCTGCACGATCTGGGTGACCTTGCATTCCATCGACGCCGGTGCTGCGCCGACGCGGGCGCAGTTGATTTCGCTGCACGCGGCCTTTTCGATGGCGGCCAGTTCGAATTCATCGGTCGATGCGTCCCAGGGCCCCGAAGTCTGGTTCATCACATCCTTCATCGCGAATTCGACCACGTTTACACAGAATACGCCCGTTTCGCGGATGTTGGCCACGGAATCCTTGGTGCCGTCGCGGTCGTCCTTGGCCCCGGTCGAGGCGAACATGACCTGCGGCGGCACATAGGCCACGCCGTTGAAGAAGGAATAGGGTGCCAAATTGTCTGACCCGTCTGCCCCGCGCGTCGAAATCCACCCGATCGGGCGGGGTGTGACAATGGCGTTGAACGGATTGTGGGGCAGGCCGTGGCCTGCTTCGGGGCGATAGAACATCGGCGTCTCCTGAACAGCGGTTTGCGCAAGGACTACCCCCATGCTAGGGCGACAGCTACCCCTGACGAACACTGCGACCCGCGACGCCCATGTTTCATCTGATCCAAGAGACCCCTGACGACTGGTGGGAGGTCGAAGCACTGTACGATCTGTGCTTTGCGCCGGGCCGCGAGGCGTTGTCGTCCTATCGCCTGCGCGACGGTGTTGCGCCGGTGGCCTCGCTCAGCATGGTGGCGCGTGATCCGGACAATATCATCGGAGGCGCCATCCGGTTCTGGCCTGTGCGCATCGGCGCGGCCCATGCTCTGCTGCTCGGCCCGGTGGCGGTGCACCCGACGCGGCAGGGCGAGGGGCTGGGCGCGCTGCTGATCGAGGCGTCTCTTGAGGCCGCGGCCCTTGGCCGCTGGGACCGGGCGATGCTGGTGGGTGATGCGCCTTATTACGGCCGCTTCGGATTTGCGCGACTGGACGGAGTGATCATGCCGCCGCCGACCAACCCGGACAGGGTTCTGGGCCACGCCCTGCGCCCCGGCGCATGGGACGGCGTTGCCGGTGAAGTGGTGCGTGCGGATTGAAACCGGGCCGGGTCGTGCCAATCTATATCCCATGAGTGACATTGTTCTGGCCCGCGGGCCTCTCGACACAGACGCAGAGATGGACCGCCTCGCCCGCCGCTACAAGACGGCTGGCGGCCTGGGGATTCAGGTGCTGAATGCACTGGGCGCGCAGGCCGACGGTTTGCTGGATCGCCTGCCCGGGCCGGTGCGCGCGCAATTGGACAGTGCAACCAGGGCCGCACTGGTGCAGGCCATGAGCGCGGCGAGCCGGTCGCGCCGTGTCGTGCCGGATCAGGCGGAATGGCTGAACAATGCCGTCAGCACCGGTCTTGGGGCGGCGGGCGGGTTTGGCGGATTGCCAACGGCGCTGGCCGAGTTGCCGGTGACCACCACGTTGCTGTTGCGCGTGATCGAAGGTGTCGCTGTCGAATACGGGTTCGACCCGGGCGCTGACTCGGTGCGGTTTGACTGCGTGCAGGTTTTTGCCTCGGCAGGGCCGCTGGAACATGATGACGGTGCCGATCTTGCCTTCTTGTCGGCCCGTGTGGCGCTGACCGGTGCGACGGTGCAGGCGGTTCTGGCCCGCGTCGCGCCCCGTCTGGCCATCGTGCTGGGCCAGAAACTGGCCGTGCAGGCGGTGCCCGTGCTGGGCGCGGTTGCCGGGGCGGCCACGAATTATGCCTATACCAGCTATTACACCGACATGGCCCATGTGCATTTCGGTTTGCGGCGTCTGGCGGTCGAGGCTGACCAGCCCCATGACCAGATGGTCGCCCGCCTCAGGGAAGAGGTGAAGCTTTTGTCGTGAGACCGCCCGAAATGGCGTTTTGCGACACCGATGTGGCCTTGAGGATGGCAAAAAGGTTCTGACCGGGGGCAAGGCCCATGGCGCTGGCGGCACGGCCCGTGACCCGCGCCAGCAGTGCCTCGCCCGCCGCATCCAGTGCAATCGCGGCCCCGGGCCCCGCGCCGCTGTGGATGGACGTGATCGTGACCGGCAGGATGTTTTGCGCGCTCAGGCCCTGCGGCATGTCCAGCGACAGCAGTACATCCTGCGCCAGCACGCGCAACCGCACCTGTGCCCCGACAGGCGCCTGCACCCCAAGCAGGTTCAGCTTGCCCGCCGCGACCTGCAATGTGCTCAGACCGTCTGTGCCATGTGCAACGACCCGCGCTTGCAACACTGCGCCGGCTTCGCGCACGCCCAGCAGCGGTACGGCGGCCGGGTCGGCCAGCACATCGAACAGCGGCCCCTTGCGGGCGATACGGCCACCCGACAGCAGCACCATCTGATCGGCCAGCCGCGCCACTTCGTCCACCGCGTGGCTGACATAGAGGATCGGGACGCCGGTCTCGGATTTCAGCCGGTCGAGGTAGGGCAGGATGTCGGATTTGCGCAGGGAATCCAGTGCCGCCAGCGGTTCATCCATCAGCAGCAGGCGCGGTTGCGCCAGCAGGGCGCGGCCAAGCGCCACCCGTTGCTTTTCCCCGCCCGACAAGGTCGCGGGGCGGCGGGCCAGCAGATTGCCGATCCCCAGAAGGTCGATGATGTGGGCACGGGTCTTGGGACGCGCGCCGAAACGGCGGGCGTAGTCGAGGTTTTGCGCGACGCTCAGGTGTGGGAAAAGGCGGGCATCCTGAAAGACATACCCCACCCGGCGCTTGTGCGGCGGCACATAGGTGGCGGCATCGTTGAATGTCTGGCCGTCCAGCGTGATCTGCGCGCGGTCCGGGCGGAACAACCCGGCGACCGCGTTCACGATGGTCGTCTTCCCCGTGCCCGAACGCCCGAACAGGGCCGTGACACCCGGCCCCGCCTCGAAGGCGATATCAAGGGCGAAATCACCGAACCGGTGCGACAGGGCGACAGAAAGGCTCATGTGCCCGCAATCCTGCGTGCGACGCGCCGCGCCAGCCATTCCGACAGCACAACCGCCCCGAGCGCCAGCGCGCAGGCCCACAGCACCAGCGTGATGGCCGCACCCTCGCCCCCCGGCACCTGCAACAGGGCATAGATCGCCGAGGGCAGCGTCTGTGTCTCGCCGGGGATGTTGGCGACAAAAGTGATCGTGGCGCCGAATTCCCCGATGGCCTTGGCAAAGCCCATGACTGCGCCTGCCAGAATGCCCGGCGCGATGAGCGGCAGGGTGATCGTCGCGAAAACCGCATAGCCCGGCGCGCCCAGCGTGCCTGCGGCGGCCTCGATCTTTGGATCCACAGCCTCGATGGCGAGGCGGATGGCGCGCACCATCAGCGGAAAACCCATGACGATTGCCGCCAGCACAGCGCCCGTCCAGCGAAAGGCGAGGACGAGGCCGAAGGTTGCTTCGAGAAACCGTCCCGCAGGCCCGGTGCGCCCAAAGGCAATCAGCAGCAGATAGCCCGTGACAACGGGGGGCAGCACGAGGGGCAGGTGGACCGCGGCGTTGAGGATGGATTTGCCCCAGAAGTCACGTCGCGCCAGAAGCCACGCGATCCATGTGGCCAGCGGCAGTGCCAGCAGGGTGGCGACCACGCCCACCAGCAGCGACAGGCGCAGCGCGTCCCAGCCTGCGGCGTCCATGCTCATGGCAGGGCCGCGAAGCCCGCCGCCAGAAAGGGCGCGGTTTGCAAGGCCAGGTGGTCGAGAAATGCCGCACCCGCTTGGGTCAGGGCGATGCCGTGATAGAGGATCGGGGGATACTGATCGGTCGGGATGGTCCAGGCCACGGCCACGTCATCACTGGCCTGTGCATCAGAGGCATAGACGATGCCCAGCGGCGCCTCGCCCCGCGCCACAAGCGCAAGGGCCGCGCGCACGTTTTCGGTTTCAGCCAGATGGGGCTGCATGCGATCCCATGCGCCGATGGTGGTCAGCCACGCCCTGGCGTAGATGCCCGCGGGAACCGACAGGTGCTGTCCCATGGCCAGCCGACCGCCCTGCAAGGCGGCAAGCAGCGCGGCCGCGTCGGGGCTGTTCAGAACGGGCCCGTCCCTTGGCGTGATCAGAACAAGGCGGTTGGACAGGATGGGCCGTGGGCGCGCGGCGACGTCGCCGGTGTCGTACAACCAGTTTGCCCATGTTTCATTGGCCAGAATCACGATGTCCGCAGGCGCGCCGAGGCTGATCTGGCGTGCCAGGGTGCCACTGCCGCCATAGCTGATCGTGCTTTCGGAATCGTATCGCGCGGCAACGTCGTCCAGCGGGCCCTGCAGGCTGGCCGCCGCAAAGATGCGCAGGCCCCCGGCCGATCCGGCCACAGGCAGGCAGGCGATGACCAGCATCACCGCCAAGCCTTTGATCCAGTTATACGTTTTCATGGCCTTTTCACTATTGGCCATGGGTTGGTGTGGCTCAAGCTGTAATTGGGCATTCAGGCCCGTGATCTGTAATCAAAATTGTAACAAAAACGGCATATCTTGTTGGAATCGACAGTGAATCTGGCAATTCCGGACGATGTAGTCTATGTTGATCGCAACAAATGGAGGGTATGGGCAGTGACCGCCCCGATCATAAAACAGCTTCCCTTGTCTTTCGGGCAGGCCGGAAAGACCGATGTGCGCACGCAGTTTGCAGCACTGTGCTATCGTGTGAAGGCCAAGAAGATCGAGATATTGCTGATCACCTCGCGCCGGTCGGGTCGCTGGATTCTGCCCAAGGGCTGGCCCATGGACGGAATGACGCCAGCCGACAGTGCAGCCCAGGAAGCCTGGGAAGAGGCAGGCGTCGAAGGCGCCCCGGATTCGCGCCCGTTGGGTCTGTTTTCCTATAGCAAGATGCTGGACGACGACGAAAAGGATCTGCCATGCGTGGCGATGGTCTATGGCGTCAGGGTCCGGTCACTGGCGCGCAAGTTCCCCGAAGCCGGCCAGCGGAGCCGAAAGTGGGTCAGCCGCAAAAAGGCGGCCACGCTGGTGGATGAGCCCGAATTGTCCCGGATCCTGCGCGACTTTGACCCGCGCGCCATCTACTGACGCGCAACAGGCGCCCATTGCGGTTTGCGCAGCCCGGATTATGCTGAACGTCAGATGATCAAGTACACGCTGAAATGTGCCGACGGGCACACCTTTGAAAGCTGGTTTGCCAGTGCGGCGGCGTTTGACAGCCTGTCGGTCTCCGGCCATCTGGCCTGCATGAGTTGCGGGTCGACGAAAGTGGACAAGGCCATCATGACACCGCGTGTCACGACGTCGAAGGGTCAGCCCGCCAAGGTCGATGACGCGCAGGCCGAAACACCGCAGGACAGCGCCCATGAGGTTGAGGCGGCATTGTCCAGGATGCGGGCAGAGGTGGAAAAGAACGCGTCCTATGTTGGCAAGGACTTTGCCAGTACCGCCCGTGACATGCATCTGGGCGACGTGCCGGAGCGTCCGATCTGGGGCGAGGCCAATGCCAGGGAGGCCAGGGCCCTGATCGAAGACGGAGTGCCCGTTGCGCCGCTGCCTTTCATCCCAACCCGAAAAGTGAACTGACCCCATGAACATCGTGATCACCGGGGCAACCCGCGGTATCGGCGCGGGACTGGCCGCACATTACACCCGCGCAGGTCACAGTGTTGTCGGCACCGGGCGCTCGGCCGGGGCGGATGTGACACTGGATGTCACGCAACCGTCCGATCACAATGCGCTGGCCGAACGCCTGTCGGGCGTGCCGCTTGACCTGCTCGTGTGCAATGCGGGGGTCTATCTGGACAAGGGTGGCGACCTTGAGACCGGCTATGCGGCGGATTTGTGGGCCCGGACCTTTGCGGCCAACGTGACGGGTGTTTTCTTGACCATTCAGGCGTTGCTGCCGAACCTGCGACTGGGGTTGCGGCCCAGGGTTGCGATCATCTCGTCACAAATGGCCTCGCACACGCACGCGTCGGGCGGCAGCTATATCTATCGTGCGTCCAAGGCGGCGGTGCTGAATCTGGGCCGCAACCTTGCCAGTGATCTGGCAAGGCAGGTGGCGGTCGGTATCTATCACCCGGGCTGGGTGCAGACGGATATGGGGGGTGCGTCTGCGGCGATAACGGTGGAGGCATCGGTTGCCGGGCTGGTGGAGCGGTTTGATGCTCTTGATCACGACACGACGGGCTGTTTCGAGACCTGGGAAGGTCGCGACCACGCCTATTGACGGGCAATCCCAATGCCGCGCTGACGCGCGACGCCGGGTTTTTCGGGGGGCTCTGCCCCCGTCGCTGCGCGACTCCCCCCGGATTTTTTGAAATCAGAGAAGTGGACCCGCTTGCGCCGGTTGTCTTGCAACTCGCGAGGTGGAGCGATAAGGGCCGGTGACACAGTTTTCGGGGCTGAACCATGCCTGTATTGGTGATGAAATTCGGTGGGACGTCTGTTGCCACGCTGGACCGAATCCGCCGCGCCGCCAAGCGCGTGGGGGTCGAGGTGGCCAAGGGCTATGACGTGATCGTCATCGTCTCGGCCATGTCCGGCAAGACGAATGAGTTGGTGGGGTGGGTCAACGAGACGTCTCCTTTGTTTGATGCGCGGGAATATGACGCGGTTGTGTCCAGCGGTGAGAACGTGACCGCGGGCCTGATGGCGTTGACGTTGCAGGAGATGGATGTGCCTGCGCGATCCTGGCAGGGGTGGCAGGTGCCCGTGCGCACGACGTCAGCCCATTCGAGTGCGCGGATCGAGGAAATCCCGAGCGACAACATCAATGCCAAGTTCGCCGAAGGTATGCGTGTGGCGATAGTCGCGGGGTTTCAGGGTGTCAGTCCCGAGGGCCGCATCACCACTTTGGGCCGGGGTGGGTCGGACACCACGGCCGTTGCCTTTGCCGCTGCTTTCGGGGCCGAGCGCTGTGACATCTATACGGATGTGGACGGCGTCTACACCACCGATCCGCGCATCACATCCAAGGCGCGCAAACTGGACCGCATCGCCTTCGAGGAAATGCTGGAACTTGCCTCGCTTGGGGCCAAGGTGCTGCAGACCCGATCCGTCGAACTGGCCATGCGCTACAAGGTGCGTTTGCGCGTCCTGAGCAGTTTTGAAGAGCAATCCGACGAGGCCGGGACACTGGTCTGTGACGAGGAGGAAATCATGGAAAGCAATGTCGTGGCCGGTGTGGCCTATAGTCGGGATGAGGCCAAGATGACGCTGGTCAGCGTGGCAGACCGCCCCGGCATCGCCGCTTCCATCTTCGGTGCGCTCAGCGTTGCAGGCGTGAACGTCGACATGATCGTGCAGAATATCTCGGAAGAGGGGCGCACCGACATGACCTTTTCCTGTCCCACGGATCAGGTCAAACGCGCCGAAAAGGCAATGGACGAGGCCAAAAGTGCAGGGTTGATCAACTTTCACGAACTGATTGCGGATACGGATGTCGCCAAGGTCAGTGTTGTCGGAATCGGCATGCGCAGCCACACGGGCGTTGCGGCCAAGATGTTTGAATGCCTGAGTGCCGAGGGCATCAATATCAAGGTGATCACCACATCCGAGATCAAGATTTCGGTGCTGATTGACCGCAAATACATGGAATTGGCGGTGCAGGCGCTGCATGACGCCTTTGAATTGCACAAGGGCGCCTGAGGGCGGACAGATTGTGTCTGTGCCTGAAAGCAGGGCAGACGATCACACAAACCACCTCTGGTAGAAAATTGCTCGGGGGCGGTGCGCTTTGTCGTTTCGCTTTTGACGTGCCTGTGATCTAAACTGTGTTCGCAAGACTGTAAGGGGCGTGGGCCGATGGCCGAACGGGTGGAAACGGAAAGCCGCAAGTTATTGGGGCGGATGCGGGATGCCATGGCCGGGGATGACCCCGGGCAGGCCCGTCTGGACAAGATTACCCATCTGATCGCCGATAGCATCGGCAGCGAAGTGTGTTCGATCTATCTGTTTCGTGACGAGGAAACACTGGAACTTTGTGCCACCGAAGGGTTGAACCCGGAGTCTGTGCACCGCACCCGGATGCGTCTGGGAGAGGGCCTTGTGGGTCGGGTGGCGCGGCGCCGGGAGGTTGTGAATACAGCCAATGCGCCCAAGGCCCGCGGTTTCCGCTATATGCCCGAAACCGGCGAAGAGGTGTTTTCCAGCTTTCTTGGCGTGCCGATTCAGCGGCTGGGCGAGGCGCTGGGCGTCCTGGTCGTGCAGTCCAAACAGGCGCGTGAATATTCCGCAGACGAGGTCTATGCGCTGGAAGTGGTGGCCATGGTTCTGGCTGAAATGACCGAACTGGGCGCGTTTGTCGGCGAAGGCGGCGCGATGGGCAAGCGCCACAGTCAGCCCGCAATGCTGCGCGGAACCGTCGCGCAGGAGGGCGTTGCCGAGGGCCGCATCTGGCTGCACGAACCGCGCGTCGTGGTGACCAATCCGATCGCGGACGATCCGCACCGCGAACTGGAGCGCCTCAAGGAGGCGGTCGAGGAACTGCGCGTCGGTGTCGACAAGATGCTGGCGCTGGCCAGTGCCGACAAGGAACAGGCCGAAGTGCTTGAGGCCTACCGTATGTTTGCCAATTCCAAGGGGTGGATGCGGCGGATGGAAGAGGACATCTCGAACGGGCTCAGTGCCGAGGCGGCTGTGGAAAAGGAACAATCGCTGGCGCGGGCCCGCATGGGGCAGGCCACCGACAACTACCTGCGCGAACGGCTGAGCGATCTGGACGACCTGTCCAACCGGTTGTTGCGTATTCTGACGGGGCAGGGCAAGGACACTGGCGCTGAAATGCCCGAGGACCCGATCCTTGTTGCGCGCAATATCGGGCCTGCGGAACTGCTGGATTATGGCCGGAGCCTGAAGGGCATCGTGCTTGAAGCAGGCTCTGTCGGGTCGCATGCGGCGATTGTGGCGCGTGCGCTGGCGATTCCGCTGATCGTGCATGCGGAGCGGGCCACGCTTGAGGCGCTCAATGGCGATCACGTGCTGGTGGACGGCGAGCAGGGCATCGTGCACCTGCGCCCTGATGAACAGGTTGCCAGTGCGTTTCGCGACAAGATGGCAATGCAGGCGGCCGCGGTGGAACGCTATGTGTCGATCCGTGACCAGCCGGCGGAAACCCTGTCTGGCGAAGTGATCGCACTGAACATGAACGCCGGTCTGATGGCGGATTTGCCGTCGCTTCAGGGGTCGGGCGCAGAAGGTGTTGGCCTGTTTCGCACCGAATTGCAGTTCCTGATCCGCAACCAGATGCCGAAACGATCAGAGCTTTCTGCGCTTTATGCGCGGGTTCTGGACGCTGCGCAGGGCAAAAAGGTGGTGTTCCGCACGTTGGACATCGGGTCGGACAAGGTGCTGCCCTATATGAAACCGAATGATGAGCCGAACCCGGCGCTGGGCTGGCGTGCGATCCGGGTCGGGCTGGACAAGCCCGGCGTCATGCTGATGCAGTTGCAGGCGCTGTTGCGCGCGGCGGCGGGGCGCCCGCTGACGGTGATGTTTCCATTTGTGGCGCAGTTCGAGGAATATACACAAGCCAGCGCCTTGATGGACAAGGCCATCGAACGCGAGCGGTCGCTGGGCAATGTTCTGCCCGAAAGCATCGAAGTGGGCGCAATGCTGGAAACGCCCAGCCTTGCCTTTGCGCCGCAAAAGTTTTTTGAAGAGGTCGGGTTTCTGTCGATCGGGGGCAATGACCTCAAACAGTTCTTTTTTGCGGCTGACCGTGAAAACGAACGTGTGCGGCGGCGCTATGACACGCTGAATGTCTCGTTTCTGAGCTTTCTCGAGCGGATTGTGGAGCGGTGTGAGATCACCAAGACACCGCTGTCGTTTTGCGGAGAAGATGCCGGTCGTCCTGTCGAGGCCTTGTGCCTTGCGGCCATTGGATTGCGCAATCTATCCATGCGACCGGCGTCAATTGGCCCCGTCAAGTCCCTGTTACGACGGTCAAATCTGGACGAGGTGCGCAAGGTGATTGCGGATGCGCGCCATCGCGGCGAAATGAGTGTCAGACCTGCGATCATGGAATATTTGCGTCAGCAAGGGTGATTTTTCAATAAAAACAGTGCCTTGACCGATACGGGTCAGATGTCGTGTCAGGCTTCGCGCTTTTATGCCCAACAGGGCTGTGGATATCATGCGGCCCATTGGTCAGCGGATGGCCTTCAATTTTGCGACTTTTTATGGGTGTTTTTATCATATAATGCATATGTTTTTGTGATTTTCAGATTTATTGCCCGAACAAACCCCAGAATCGAAAAACACTTATCCACAAGCGTGGAGACAAGAAAAATACCGCCCGCATGGGTGTGCGGGCGGTTGCAGGACGTGTGGGAGGCCATGGCGCGTCAGCGCAGGCGCGCTTCGCTTTGGGCGTCAAAGAACATCACGCGGTCCGGATCAAAGCTGACGGCAACCTCGGTGCCTTCCTCCATGGCCAGATCGCCACGGCTTTCCACGACCAGCCGTTCGCCGGTGGCGGTGTTGAGGTAGTCATAGGCGACCCCGCCCAGTCGTTCGCGAATGTCCAGCCGGATGGACGATGGTTCGGCCTTCAACTCCATGTCCTGCGGACGGACGCCAACGATGACGGAGGAGCCGGGGGCGGGCAAAGCGACCGATGTGGGGATCACGGCGTCAGACAGCGCGGGCACCTTGACTGCGCCCTTGTCGGCAACACCGTTCACAAAGTTCATCGCAGGCGATCCGATGAACCCGGCGACGAATTTGTTGTCCGGGTCCTGATACAGGTTCATCGGGCTTCCCACCTGTTCGATATAGCCTGCGCGCAGCACCACGATCTTGTCCGCCAGCGTCATCGCCTCGACCTGATCGTGGGTCACGTAGATCATGGTTGTGCCCAGTTCCTTGTGCAAACGCGCGATTTCGACGCGCATGTCGACGCGCAGTTCTGCATCAAGGTTCGACAGCGGTTCGTCGAACAGGAACACTTCGGGGCCGCGCACGATGGATCGGCCAATGGCGACGCGCTGACGCTGCCCGCCGGACAGTGCTTTGGGTTTGCGCTCCAGATAGTCGTCAAGTTTCAGGATCTTGCTGGCCTCGCCGACCTTGCGGTCAATTTCGTCCTTGGGCACGTTGTTCATCTTGAGGCCGAAGCCCATGTTTTCCTTGACCGTCATGTGCGGATAAAGCGCATAGGTCTGGAACACCATCGCCACGCCACGCGCGGCCGGGTCCATGTGGGTGACGTCGCGCGCGCCGATTTTGATCTGGCCGTCCGATGTTTCCTCAAGACCCGCGATCATGCGCAACAGGGTGGACTTGCCGCAGCCCGAAGGGCCGACAAAGACACAGAATTCGCCGTCTTCGATGGTCAGGTCCACGCCGTGGATCACCTGTGTGGCGCCATAGCGCTTGATGGCATTTTGAAGTGTCACTCCGGTCATGTCTCTCCCCTTTATTGAAATCAGGAATGTTTACTGGCTGGGAAACTGCCAATTGGCGGCAGCCTGCGCGATGTCGCGCGCGGTGGATGTCAGGTGTGGCGCCAGTTCGGCCAGATCGGCCAGCGACTTGCGCGCGGTGGATGTCGTCACGCTGAGCGCACCGATCGGGCGGCCGGTTTCGGACAGGATGGGTGCGGCGACGCAGATGATTCCGGGCTCGTGTTCTTCGCGGTCATAGGCGACGCCTGCCGCGCGCACGTCTTTCAGTTCGGCCGTCAGGCTGTCGCGGTTCGTGTGGGTGTTGGCGGTATGTGCGAACCACGCCTGCTGGGACAGCGCGGCTTCCAGTGCGTCCCGCCCGAGGAACGCCAGCATCGCCTTGCCCACACCGGTGCAATAGCCCGGCCCGACCTTTCCCGCCTGGCTGAACATCTCGATCGGGTCAGTGGCGTTGCGTTTGTCGACATAAAGAACCTGACCCGCGTCCAGTTGCGCAAGGTGCACGGTTTCGCCCAGGGCCTCGCTGAGGCGATCAATGTGGGGGCGCGCGATGGGTGCAAGCGAGCTTTGGCGCCACGCCGCATGGGCCAGACTGACAAGGCGCAAACCCGGCGCATAGGTCTGGCGATCCACATCATAGCGCAGCATCCCGAGATTGGTCAGCGTCTGCACCAATCGGTACAGCGTCGCCTTGGGGTGGGGGGACAGGGCAAGCAATTCGGAAAACCGCACGGGCCGTTCGGCCTGCGCAACCAGGTCCAGCACTTCGAGTGCCTTGCCTATTGTGCCGTCCCCCGACCGGGGGGCTGCGGTGTTCATTGTTCTGGTCCTCCCAACCGTCCGACAGGAATCTGTTGACCTGCCGAACATGTCACCGCATAGTTCCAATAGTTGGAATGCAGTTTCACTATGTGGAACTTCTATGAGACGAGACTGTAAGTCAAAAGAAATCTGACTTTCCGTTTTCGGGCCGATGAGACAAGGTCCGGGGTGGGAGTAAACGGAACCAAGGGAGGAAACCATGTTCCTGAATATCAAGACCGCCGTGGCGGCAATTGCCCTGTCAGCTATGGCTGGCAGTGCGTTCGCGGGCGAACTGGTCATCAACTTCGACGACCTCAACCCCGGCCCGAAGAAGGGCTTTGACGATGCTGTCGCGCAGTTCCAGGAGGAAAACCCGGACATCACCGTGATCGTCAACAACAACGACCGCGAAGCGCACAAGACGGCAATTCGGAACTTTCTGACCGCCGATGCGCCCGACGTGACCAGCTGGTACCCCGGCAACCGCATGGCCCCCTTTGTCGATGCGGGTCTGTTTCAGCCGGTCGATGATGTGTGGGAAGAAAACGGCTTTAACGAAGATCTGGCCGCCATCAAGCCCACGATGAGCCGTGATGGCAAAATCTGGGGCGTGCCTTACAGCTATTACCAGTGGGGCATCTACTATCGCAAAGACATCTTTGACCTGCTGGAACTGGAAGAGCCCCAGACCTGGGACGAGTTGCTGGCCGCCTGTGGCAAGATGAAGGCCAACGGCGTGACGCCTTTCACCATCGGGACCAAGTTCCTTTGGACGGCTGCGGGCGTGTTCGACTACCTGAACCTGCGCACCAACGGCTATGAGGTGCACAACGCGCTGACCGCCGGCGAGATCAAGTACACCGATCCCCGTATCCGTGCGACATTCGCCAACTGGGAAACGCTGATCAACGAATGCGGCTTTGTCGACAACCACGCCTCGATGAGCTGGCAGGACGCCATCGCACCTTTCGCCAATGGCGACGCGGCGATGTATGTGATGGGCAACTTCTCGGTTGACGGGTACAAAAACGCCGGTCTGACCGAAGAACAGATCGACTTCATGCCGTTCCCGACGATCGACGCCTCGATCCCCGGTGCCGAAGAAGCGCCTGCAGACGCGTTCTTTATCCCGACCAACGCAAAGAACGTCGAAGATGCCAAGAAATTCCTGGCCTTCGTGGCGCGCCCCGATGTGCAGACCCAGTGGAACAAGACCATCGGTCAGCTGCCCATCAACTCCAAGGCGGACATCTCGGATGACAAGTTCATCCAGGAAGGTTTTGCCCTGCTGAACGGTGCCTCTGGTCTGGCACAGTTCTATGACCGCGACGCGCCTGCCGAGATGGCCAAGGCGGGCATGGAAGGTTTCCAGGAGTTCATGCTTGACCCCTCCAAGGTGGATGCGATCCTTGAGCGTCTGGATGCGGTTCAGGCCGACGTCTACAAGTAAGCAAACCTTTTGGGGCGGGCCGCGACGCCCGCCCCTCACTTGGCCATCAACACGTTGTAAGTGCTGGTTTTTAGCGTTTTCAAAGGGTTGGTTCGTCGCTTGCGTTTCGCACGACCCCGACACCGGATCAGACCCGATACCCTATCAGGAGTCCGTCATGACCCACGCCGTTGTTCCAGATACCACCACGGCTGACCGACCCGGTTGGCTGCACCGAAACAAGCTGGCCGTCGCGCCGTGGATATTCCTGATCCCCGCGCTGATTTTTTTCGCCATCTACGTGGTGATCCCGATTTTCCAGAGCCTGTGGCTGAGTCTGTACGAGTGGAACGGCCTTTACACGGCGGACGGGGAAAGCACGGCCACCTGGGTCGGGTTTCAAAACTATGTCAAGCTGTGGGACGATCCGAATTTCTGGACATCCCTACGCAACAACGTGGCGTGGCTGATCCTTTACATGCTGGCCGTGCCTTTGGGCCTGTTCATCGCGCTGTTCCTGAACCAGACCGTGACGGGCATGCGGTTTTACAAGTCGATGTTCTTCTTTCCCTTCGTGATTTCACAGGTCGTTGTCGGCCTGATCTTTGGCTGGTTCTACAACCCCGATTTCGGAGTGGTGGGCACGGTCTGGAAGGCGCTCTTTTGCGAGGAAACAACCAACATTCTGGGCAACGTGACCTTTGCATGTTCCCGGCCCGCACCCGACATCCTGTCCAGCCCCGAATGGGCAACCTACGGCATCATTGCCGCCGGTCTTTGGCCGCAGATTGCCTATTGCATGATCCTGTACCTGACCGGGCTCAACAATGTGTCCGCCGACCAGATCGAGGCGGCGCGGCTTGACGGGGCCAAGGGCTGGAAAATGCTGTGGTACGTTGTTGTGCCGCAGTTGAAACCGGCGACGTTCATCGCGATCGTGGTGACGGTTATCGGGGCGCTGCGCTCGTTCGATATGATCGCGATCATGACCCAGGGCGGGCCGTTCGGTTCAACCAACGTGCTGTCGTTTTACATGTACGAAGTCGCGATTTCCGAATATGGCGAACGCTATGGCTACGGCTCCTCTGTTGCTACGGTGCTGTTCGGTATCATGTTGATCTTCATCAGCTATTTCCTTTGGCAGATGTACCAGGACGAAAAGGGGTTGCGCTGATGTTTCCGCGTCCTGTCGAAAAATCCTCCGCCACTGTCCGTTACGGTTATCAGGCCTTTCTGCCGTTTGCGCTGGTCCTGTGGCTGTTGCCGTTGCTGGCCATTTTCCTGACGTCGATCCGTTCGGCCAAGGACATCAACTCGGGCAACGTGTTCGGGTGGCCGTCCGAATTCGCGCTGATTGAAAACTACACGGCCGTGTTCACCCAGTCGGCAGCCGCGCAGTACATGTGGAATTCCGTGCTGATCACCGTGCCCACGGTGCTGATCTCGGTCGCGTTGGCGTGCCTTGCGGGCTATGCGCTGGCGATCTACAAGTTCCGCGTCGCTCTGCCGCTGTTTTTCCTGTTCGTGGCGGGCAACTTTATCCCCTTCCAGATCCTTATGGTGCCGGTACGTGACATGTCCGTGCGGACCGAGCTTTATGACACCATTGCGGGGCAGTTCCTGTTCCATGCGGCGTTCCAGACCGGGTTCTGCACCCTGTTTATGCGCAACTTTATCAAGGCGTTACCCTTTGATCTTGTGGAATCCGCGCGGATCGAGGGCGTCGCGGAGTGGAAGATTTTCTGGTACGTCGTCCTGCCCCTTGTGCGCCCCGCCATCGCCGCTCTTTCGGTGCTGATCTTCACCTTTGTGTGGAACGATTTTTTCTGGGCCAATGTCCTCACCCAGGGCGAAAGCGCCAAGCCGATCACAGCCGGGGTACGCGCGCTGAACGGTCAGTTCGTCAATAACTGGCACCTGGTGTCCGCCGCTTCGCTTCTGGCCGCGGTGCCGCCCGTTGCATGCTTTTTCCTGATGCAGAAACACTTTATCGCGGGTCTGACCATGGGAGCCGTGAAGTGATTTCATGCTGGCGTCTGGATGACGGACGTCAGAGCCTTGTTCTTGGTTCCGACAAGGGCCGGTTGGCCGAGGTCGTCTATTGGGGCCCGTCGCTGCCTGCGAACGAGGATCTGACGACGCTGTACGAGGCCTATGCTCTCGATGTGACCGGTGGCATGCTTGATGCCAATCCCGAACTGAGCATCTGCCCGGAGGCGACGCGTTCGTTTCCGGGCCAGCCCGGCCTGATCATCCGCAATGGCGACGGCACGCCATTCCTGCCCAAGCTGTGTCTGGAGCGCTCTGATCTTGGCGACAACGTGCTGATCCTGACCTATATGGATCAGACCCGCGTTCTGACCTACCGCGCCCGGTTCGCGATTGATCCCGAAACCCACATCATCGAGGCCAGCGCCGAGGTCGAGGCCGACCAGCCGATGCACTTGCACTGGCTCAGCGCCCCGGTCTTTCCCGCGCCCCAGCTCAGCGACGAGATGATTGATTTTGCCGGGCGCTGGTGTGGCGAATTCCAGATGAACCGCACGCCATGGTCCCCCGGCATCCGCTATCGCGAAAACCGCACCGGGCGCACGGGACACGAACATTTTCCCGGTCTCATCGTGCCGACGCGCGGGGCAACCAATGCGACGGGGCACACATACGCCTTTCACTATGGCTGGTCCGGCGGGCACCGCATGGTGGCCGAGGAACTGCCCGATGGGCGTCGCCAGATCCAGTTTGGCCATGCCGCCCGGATGGAGGGGCAGGCGCAGACCCGCTTTGCGACCGGCAAGCTCTATGCCGTGTTTTCCGATGACGGGCTGAATGGCTGCGCGGTGGCATTCCAGCGCCATTTGCGCGACCGGGTTGTCACCTTTCCCCGACCCGATCAGCCGCGCCCGGTGCATTACAACTGCTGGGAGGCCGTGTACTTCAACCACAATCTGGACGAGTTGAAAGAGATTGCGGACCGTGCCGCCGCACTTGGGGCCGAGCGTTTTGTCCTCGACGATGGCTGGTTCGGCAACCGCGATGACGACACCCAAGCGCTGAGCGACTGGGAGGTTGATCCGCGCAAATACCCCGACGGGCTGACGCCGCTGATTGATCACGTCAAATCCCTGGGCATGGGGTTCGGCATCTGGTTCGAGCCCGAGATGATCAACCCGAATTCCAACATCTTCCGCGCCCATCCCGACTGGGCGCTGGGGGGCGAGGACCAGATCATGGGCCGCCAGCAGATGGCGCTGAACATGGCGCTGCCAGCCGTACAGTCGTTCCTGTTTTCGCGGATCGGCGACGTTCTTGCGCGCCACGACATCGAATATATCAAATGGGACCACAACCGCGTTCTGCCGATGCCCGATGCGGCGCAGACGCGCGGATCTTATGCGCTGCTGGATCGGTTGCGCCGCGAATTCCCGCATGTGGAAATCGAAAGCTGCGCCAGCGGCGGCGGGCGCATCGACTTTGGTATCCTGGAGCGCACGCAACGCGTCTGGCTGAGCGACAGCAACGACGCCGTGGAACGCTTGGCGATCCAGCACAACGCCGCGATCTTTCTGCCCATGGCCGTGACCGGCAGCCATGTCGGCCCACGTACCTGTCACACGTCTGGCCGCACGCTCGACATCCGGTTTCGCGCGTGGGTGGCCGCACAGCGCCACATGGGCTTTGAAATGGACCCGCGCGAGCTGACCAAGGAAGAAGCGGGCGTGCTGCGGGATGTCACCGGCTGGTGGAAGGCCAATCGCGACTGGATGTACGGGGCCGACATTCTGCGGCTGGACAGTGCCGACCCCGCGGTGATGGCCGAACAGCATCTTGAGGATGGCGGTGCGCAATTCGTCGTTTTCGCAGGCAAGGCCGCCACCTCCGCCCAGATCGCCCCGCGCCCCTTGCGCCTGACCCGTCTGACCCCGGATGCCAAGTACCGCATAGAGCTGATCAACCGCGCCGATGTGGGCCATCTGTCGCGCGGGGCGAATGCGCTGAAAACCGGGCCCCTCGTGGTGAGTGGCGCCTATCTGATGTATCATGGCCTGACCTTGCCGTGGAGTTTTCCCGAACGGATGTGGGTCATCAAGGGCGACCTGGCCTGACCTGCACGAAAGAGAGTTACGAGATGAAAGAGACAGTCACATTCCACGACCTTGCCGGGGCTTCCGTGTTCATCACAGGGGGTGGGTCGGGCATCGGCGCGGCCCTGAGCGAAGGGTTTCTGGAGCAGGGGGCACGCGTCGCCTTTGTCCAGCGTTCGGACGCGACAGCCTTTTGTGACGAGATGGAAGAAAAATACGGCAACCGCCCGCTGTTCATGCCCTGCGACATCACCGATGATGCGGCGCTGCGGGCGTGTATCGCGCAAGCCAGCGATGCCCACGGCTCCGTGACCTGCCTTGTCAACAACGCCGCCAACGACAAACGTCACACAACAGCCGAGGTCGACAGCGACTTTTTCGACTGGATGATCGCGATTAATCTCAAGGCCTATTTCTTTGCCTGTCAGGCGGTGATCCCGGGGATGCAGGCGGCAGGCGGCGGGTCGATCATCAACTTTTCGTCCGTAAGCTACATGATGGGGAATGCGGGCTATCCGCTCTATACCGGCGCGAATTCAGCTATCAACGGCATGACCCGCAGCCTTGCGCGCGAATTCGGCCCTGACAGGATCCGCGTCAATGCGCTGGCCCCCGGCTGGGTGCTGACGCAAAAGCAGATGGACAAATGGGCCACACCCGAAGGGTTGGCTGCACATATGGACCGCCAATGCCTCAAGGAACATCTGGAACCGCGTGACATCGTGGGGGCCGTGCTGTTCATGGCATCGGGGGCCAGCCGGATGATGACCGGGCAGGCAGTTGTCGTGGATGGCGGCGTTGTGGTGACGGGCTGATGGGCGATGTGGCGTGGATTGCCGTCGATTGGGGCACGTCGCACCTGCGCGCGTGGCTGATGGGGCGCGAGGGCGCAGTGATCGAACGTCGCCAGTCCGATGCGGGCATGGGCACGCTGACGCGTGACGGGTTCGAACCGGCGTTGCGCGCGCTGGTGGGTGATGCACTGCCTGCGCCCGTGCTGGCCTGCGGCATGGTCGGCTCGCGTCAGGGCTGGGCCGAGGCGCCTTATGCAAGCGTGCCTTGTCCTCCACCGGGTGCTGCGCAAGCCGTGCAGGTGCCGGGGCTGGATGTGCGCATCCTGCCCGGAGTGAAACAGGTAAAACCGGCAGATGTGATGCGCGGTGAAGAAACCCAGATTGCCGGGTATCTCGCCACCCATCCCGGATTTGACGGGGTGATCTGCCTGCCCGGCACCCACACCAAATGGGTGCATATCAGCGCGGGCGAAATCGTGAGTTTCCGCACCGCCATGACGGGCGAGATGTTTGCGCTGCTTTCTACCCAGTCGGTGCTGCGCCATTCGATGGGCACGGGCTGGGACGCGGCGAGTTTTCATTCCGGCGTCGATCAGGCCATATCAAAACCCGAAGCACTGGCCGCCGCCCTGTTCAGCTTGCGCGCCGAAGGGCTGCTGGACGGGCTCAACCCCGACGCCGCGCGCGCGCGCCTGTCGGGTCTGCTCATCGGGGCGGAACTGGCGGCGATGCGCCCCTATTGGCTGGGCCAGCAGGTGGCGCTGATCGGGGCCGAGTCGCTCAGCCGCGCCTATGCCGACGCCCTGTCGGCCCAATCCGTCCCCTGCCACAGCGCGGGCGTCGAAGACATGACACTGGCGGGCCTCACCGCCGCCTGGACCCAGATATATGGAGAGACCGCATGAGCCGGGAAATCATAGCCATCCTGCGCGGCATCACACCGGACGAGGCCGGACCGGTCGCCGATGCACTGATCGAGGCCGGGATCACCCGGATCGAGGTGCCGCTGAATTCGCCGCAACCCTTTGACAGTATTTCCAAAATGCTGCTGGCGCATGGCAGCAACGCGATGATCGGGGCGGGCACCGTGCTGGATGTGCGGGACGTGGAAAAGCTGCACAAGATGGGGGCGCATATGGTTGTCTCACCGGATGCCAATGCGACGATCATCGTGGCCACGAAACAGGCGGGCATGTTGTCGTTCCCCGGTGTGATGACACCGACGGAATGCTTTGCGGCGCTTCAGGCGGGCGCGGACGGGCTGAAACTGTTCCCCGCCTCGCTGCTGGGGGTCGAGGGGTTGAAAGCCATCGGCGCGGTCCTGCCCAAAGGCACCAAGACCTATGCGGTGGGCGGTGTTGGGCCAGCCAATTTTGCCGAGTGGTTCGCGGCAGGCGTCACGGGGTTCGGCATCGGTTCGGCCCTTTTCAAACCGGGGATGTCGGTGGCGGACGTGGCGTCGCGCGCCGCCGATATGGTGGCCGCTTACGACGCAGGTGCGTGATGGAGGTTTTTGACGATCACGCCTGCCTGCTGGGTGAGGGGCCGCTGTGGCACCCGACGCGCAAGGCATTGTTCTGGTTCGATATTTTTGGAAAGACGTTGCACTCCAAAGGCGAGACACGTCAAAGCTGGAGCTTTGACGAACATGTCTCGGCTGCAGGGTGGGTGGATGAGGACACATTATTGATGGCGTCCGCTTTGGGTCTGTGGCGCTTTGACATTTCCAGCGGTGCGCGTGAATTGGTGGCCCCGCTGGAGGCTGACAACCCGATCACCCGTTCAAACGATGGCCGCGCCGACCCTCGGGGCGGGTTCTGGATCGGCACAATGGGGATCAAGTCCGAAGCGCACGCAGGGGCAATCTATCGTTACTATCGCGGCGAATTACGCAAGCTGTTTGACCGCATCACCATTTCCAACGCGATCTGTTTTGCCCCCGATGGCCGCACGGCCTATTTTTCGGATACGTTTTCCAAGCGTATTCAAAAGGTTGCGCTGGACGATCAAGGCTGGCCGGATAGCGCGCCAGACGTTTTTGCCGACCTCAGGGACGCTGGCCTGAACCCCGATGGCGCGGTCGTGGATGTCGAGGGTAATCTGTGGAATGCACAATGGGGGGCGGGGCGCGTGGCCTGTTACGGGCCTGACGGCGCGTTCAGGACAAGCATTGCCTTGCCCGCAAGTCAGGCAACCTGCCCGGCTTTCGGGGGGCCGGATGGCAAGACGCTGTTCGTGACCTCGGCCAGCGATGGCGTGGACGAAGAGCGCGGCGGCATGACCTTTGCCATGAAAACGGACGTGCAGGGCCAGCGCGAACATCAGGTGACCTTATGAAGCGCACGCTTGGCGTCTGTTACTACCCCGAACACTGGCCTGAGGCGCAATGGGCCGAGGACGCGGCGCGCATGGCCGCCCTTGGCCTCACATGGGTGCGGATCGGTGAATTCGCGTGGAAGCGGATGGAGCCGGTCGAAGGACACTATGACTTTGACTGGCTGGACCGCGCGATCGAGGTTCTGGGGGCGGCGGGCCTGAGGGTCGTGCTGGGCACGCCCACCGCCACGCCGCCCGCATGGGTCGTGGCCAAACATCCTGACATGCTGCCCGTCGATGTCGAGGGGCGCGTGCGCGGCTTTGGATCGCGTCGCCACTACTGCTTTTCGCACGCGGGCTATCTGGAAGAGTGCCGCAGGATCGTCGCGAAGATGGCCAGACGTTATGGCCGCAACCCGTATATCGGCGCGTGGCAGACGGACAATGAATACAGTTGCCACGACACGGTTCTCAGCTATTCGGACTGCGCCAGACGCGCCTTTCGCGACTGGTTGCGTATGCAGTTTCCGGGATCAGATTCCTGTCGGGGCAACGATGGTGATATCGACGCTCTGAACACGGCCTGGGGCAATGTGTTCTGGTCGATGGACTATGACGCTTTCGATCAGATCGGCCTGCCCAACCTGACCGTGACCGAGGTGAACCCGGCCCACGCCCACGCGTTCCGGCGATTCTCAAGCGATCAGGTGGTGGCGTTCAACCGCGCGCAGGTTGATATCATCCGCGCCCATTCCGATGCCCCGATTGCGCACAATTACATGGGGCGGATCACGGATTTCGATCATTTCAAGGTCGGTGCCGACCTCGATATCGCGTCCTGGGACAGCTATCCGCTGGGCTTTCTCGAGGACCGTTCGGGGGCGGATGATGCTCACAAACGCGCCTATGCAAGGCAGGGCGATCCGGATTTTCAGGCCTTTCACCACGACCTTTACCGCGCCGTGGGCCAGGCGGGAGGCGGCAAGGCAAAAGGCGACGGGCGCTGGTGGGTGATGGAACAGCAACCCGGCCCGGTGAACTGGGCGCCCTACAACCCGGCGCCCTTGCCCGGCATGGTCCGCCTGTGGACATGGGAGGCCTTTGCCCATGGTGCCGAGGCCGTGTGCTATTTCCGCTGGCGGCAGGCCCCGTTTGCGCAGGAGCAGATGCACGCGGGCCTGTTGCGCCCCGATTCGGTCGAGGCCGAGGCGTTTGACGAGGCGGCGACGGTCATGGCGGAACTGGCCAATGCACCGACGGTTTCGCCCGCGCAAGCGCCGGTGGCGATCATGTTCGACTATGATGCGGATGCGATGTGGGCGGTTCAGCCGCACGGCGCGGGACTAAGCTATTTCGGACTGGTCTTCGACTGGTATCGCGCTTGTCGCAAGCTGGGCCTGTCTGTCGACATCCTGCCGCCGGGCACCCGTGATTTTGATGGCTACGCGCTGGTTCTGGTGCCGGGGATGATGCACATGCCCGAAGATCTCAAGGCCGCGCTTGCCGATGCCGAGGGGCAGGTGGTGCTGGGTCCGCGCAGCGGCGCGCGGGATGTGCATTTTTGCATCCCGACGCCCCTGCCACCGGCATGGCCGGGCAGCGATCTGGCCGTGTCACGGGTGCAGTCCACGCGCCCCGACTTGCCGATCGAGATTGCGGGCGGTGGGCAGGTCATCGGCTATTTCGAAGAGATCACAGGCGGCGGTGACGTGGTGTTGCAGACCCATGACAGGGCACCTGTGGCGGTGCGCTGCGGGGCCAATGTGACCTACATGGCTGGCTGGGGCGATGACGAGGCGCATATGCGATTGATCGGGGCCGTTGTGCCCGATCTGAATACAACCCGGATGCCCGAAGGGGTACGTCGGCGCGCGACTGGCGAGGAAGTTTTCTGGTTCAATTACACGACCCAAGACGTTGAAATAGAAGAAAAGACCCTGCGCCCGGCAGGCGTTTTGCGCACGCCGCGTTAGCGAAATTGGCGCTGTGTCACATTAGTTTCACATGCCGGTGACATGGCAGTCGGTAAGGTGCTGAACATCGCGCCCAACCGGACACCGGCCCGTATGCGGCGTCGGCATCTGTGACGGAGAAAACATGGTTACTTACGCATTGAACGGCCTTGGCCGCATCGGAAAACTGGCGCTGCGCCCGCTGCTGGAGCGCGGCTGTGACATCGCCTTTGTCAATGACGCGGTGGGCGATCCGGCGATGCATGCGCATTTGCTGGAATTCGACACGGTGCACGGGCGCTGGCCTGCGCGGTTCGTTGCACAAGATGACGCCATTACCATCGACGGCACCCGCACCCCGGCGCTGAATGCGGCGCGGATCCAAGACCTGCCGCTGGGGGGCGTCGATGTGGTCATCGACTGCACCGGCGTGTTCAAGACCACAGCAAGGCTCGCGCCGTACTTTGCCGCCGGGGTCAAAAAGGTGGTCGTTTCGGCACCCGTCAAGGATGACGATGCGGCCAACATTGTCTACGGCGTCAACACCGCCGCCTATACCGGGCAATCCATCGTTACGGCGGCGTCCTGCACCACAAATTGCCTCGCCCCCGTGGTGAAGGTGATACATGAAGGGTTGGGGATAAAGCACGGGTCCATAACAACAATCCATGATGTCACCAACACCCAGACCATCGTGGATCGCCCCGCCAAGGACTGGCGACGCGCGCGCTCGGCGCTCAACTCGATGATCCCCACGACCACCGGGTCGGCCACGGCGATCACGCTGATCTATCCCGAACTGACCGGCAAGCTGAATGGCCACGCGGTGCGCATTCCGCTGCTCAATGCCTCGCTGACGGACTGTGTGTTCGAGGTGGAGCGTGCCACGACCGTGGAAGAGGTCAACGCCTTGTTCGAGGCCGCATCCAATGGCCCACTCAAAGGCATTCTGGGCTATGAAACCCGCCCCCTTGTATCGGCCGATTATACCAATGATCCACGATCCGGCATCGTCGATGCACCCTCGACCATGGTGGTCAATGGCACGCAGGTGAAAGTCTATGCGTGGTATGACAACGAATGGGGCTATGCCCATCGCCTTGTCGATGTGGCGCAGATGGTCGGGGCCTCTTTGTGAGCCGACCGGCCGGTTTTGCCGCCTATGTCGCCGTGACGGCGGCCTATTGGGCGTTCATGCTGACGGATGGCGCGCTGCGGATGCTTGTCCTGTTGCACTTCAACAGCCTCGGGTTTTCGCCAGTGCAACTGGCCTATCTGTTCGTGCTTTACGAGGTCGCGGGCGTGGTGACGAACCTGTCTGCGGGCTGGATCGCGGCGCGGTTCGGGCTGACCTCGACGCTTTATGTCGGGCTTGGGGTGCAGGTGCTGGCACTGGTTGCGCTGGCGCAGCTTGACCCCGCATGGTCGGTCACCGCTTCGGTCGTGTTCGTGATGGCGGTGCAGGGTCTGTCGGGTGTGGCCAAGGATCTGGCCAAGATGTCATCCAAATCCGCCGTCAAACTGCTCGCGCCCGCAGGCGACGGGTTGTTCCGATGGGTCGCCTTGCTGACGGGGTCCAAGAACGCGGTCAAGGGGGCGGGTTTTCTGCTCGGGGCAGGGGCGCTGGCGCTGTTTGGCTTTGTGCCGTCGGTTCTGGGCATGGCCGTGCTGTTGGGCGTGATCCTGATCACCATCGTGCTGCGTATGCCGCCGGGCCTGCCTGCGGGGCGCAAGGATGCAAAGTTCAAAGAGGTCATTTCGAAGAACCCGCGCGTCAACTGGTTAAGCCTGGCGCGGGTGTTCCTTTTCGGCGCGCGCGACGTCTGGTTTGTGGTCGGCATTCCGATCTACTTCTACTCGGTACTCAGCGACGGCACACCCGATGGGCAGCGTGCCGCGTTTTTCATGATCGGGACGTTCATGGCGCTCTGGGTGATCCTCTATGGCGCGGTGCAGGCGCGTGCCCCGGCGATACTGCGCAGCGCGGGGCGGTCCGAAGCGGACCTGGCCGCAAGCGCGCGGTTCTGGGTCGGAACGCTGTTCTTCGTTCCTGCCGGGCTGGCGCTGGCGGCGCTGGTTGCGGGTGGCCCGTCGCCGTGGCTTACGGTGTCCGTCGTGGTGGGGTTGTTGATCTTTGGCGTGCTGTTCGCGCTCAATTCTTCCTTACATTCCTACCTCATCCTTGCCTTCACCAGTGCCGAGCGGGTGACGATGGATGTCGGGTTTTACTATATGGCCAATGCCGCAGGCCGTCTGATCGGCACGGTCCTTTCGGGGCTTACCTATCAGATTGGCGGCCTGCCGCTGTGTCTGGGCACGGCGGCGCTGATGATCGCGCTCAGCTGGCTGTCCATCGGGCGGATCAGGGGCGCAGGCGCGCCATCCACCCCAGCGTAGCGTCGGTGTCGCCACCGGGTTTGTATTCCGCACCAAGCGGGGCGGGCCAGTCGGCAAGCAAGGCAAAGATATGGGCATAGTCCAACTCGCCATGATCGGGGGCGCCCCGGTCGGGAACCGAGGCGAACTGGATATGGCCGATGATGTCGCGCAAGGCGGCCAGGCGCGTGGTCACATCGCCCTCGGTCCGGCCCACATGGTAGCAGTCGAACATCAGTTTTAGGTTTGGGGCCGCCACTTCTGTGATGATCGCGCGGGCCTGGTCCGTCGTGGTCAGGAAATAGCCGGGCGCGTCGTGGCGGTTCAGCGGTTCGATCAGGATCGTCCTGTCCGTCGCCGCGCACGCAAAGCGCAGGTTGTCGACAAAGGTGGCGTGCGCCTTTTCTCCCGCTCCAAAGCCGCACATGACGTGGATCGCGCCTGCATTCACGACCTCTGCATAGGCGATGGATTCGGTGATGGCCGCGCGTGCCTCGTCCTGGCGACCCGGCAGCGCGGCAAGGCCGTTTTCGCCCCCCGCCACATCGCCGCGTCGCGTGTTGAGGCCCAGCATGGGCAGGCCGGTGGCGTCCAGCGCTGCTTTGACATCCCGCGCGGGGGTGTCATAGGGCCAGTGGCACTCGACCGCGTCGAACCCGGCGGCGTGGGCTGCGTGAACTGCTTGCGGCAACGGTCTGTCCGTCCAGAGAAAACCGAGATTCGCAGAGAATTTCATGTCTCGTCCCCGGGCAGGGTCAGCTGCGCGTTGCGGGCATAGACCTTGGCCACCGCCGCGTCATCCTCGCCGCCAAGGCCCATGCCGGCGGCGGCGATGAACTGTTGCAGGGCCGCCGCCGTGATCGGGGCGGCAAACCGGGCGGATTTGGCGACATCCAGCACGATTCCAAGATCCTTTGGCCAGATGTTGATCGACGAATGGGGGGTGTAGTCGCCCGCCACGATGTGGGGCGCACGGTTTTCCAGCATCCAGCTGGTGCCTGCGCATTTGCTGATCACCTCGACGAATTTCGCAGGCTCAACGCCCTGGGTCATCCCGAAAGTCAGCGCCTCGGCCATGGTGGCGATGTGCACCCCGGCCAACAACTGGTTGACCGCCTTCATGGCAGATCCAGCACCCGCTGCGTCGCCAAGCTCGAACACCGTTGTGGCCGTGGCGTCCAGAACCGGGCGGGCCGCGGCGAACGCCTCTGGCGTGCCCGAGGCCATCACCGATAACGCGCCCTGTGCCGCCTTTACCGACCCGCCAGAAATCGGAGCATCCAGATAGTGAACCCCAAATTCGAGGCACTGCGATTCCATCTGGCGGGCAAAATCGGGGGGCACGGTCGCACAGGCCATGACCACGGCCCCCTTGCGCAGGCTTTGGACGACTCCGTTCGGGCCGAACAGCACGGTCGCCGTCTGTTCGGCATTCAGGACAACCACCACAACGGCATCCAGATCGGACGCGACCTCGCTCAGAGCGCCCGGCTTGCCACCTTCCGCAGCAAAGCGCGCGGTCTGTTCGGCCGATACATCAACCCCATAAACGTCGTGCCCCGCCGCGAGGCAGGATTGCGCCATCCCGTATCCCATGGAACCGAGGCCAATTACGGCAGTGCGATGTGGTGTGGTCATTCTGGCCTCTTTTTGCGGAGTGTCTGGACAGTGTTCTCCAATCAGCGGGGCAAGCGCAAGGGCGCGCGAGGGGTGTTGCACCTGTCGGCAGCGCAGGTGGCCTTGCATTCCGCGCCCCCGCCGGGCCACGATGGGGCACAGGGAACGCGCAGATGCGGCACGGATCAAATGACACTGACAGGCAAGAACGCATTGGGCGAAAATGAAAAAGGATGCTGTCTGCCGGCGCGGGCAGCACGCCTGGACGCAGCGCCCCACATCACACAGCCGCACGAGGTCAGCCCGCTGCCACATGCTGATACCGTGGAAATTCCCGGCGGCATTGCCCTTGTCGGAACCGACACGCCCCACCTGCCCGTCGACGGCGAAGGCCCGTTGCAGCGCAAAAGGCTCAAGCCGTTCCGGATGGACGCCACCGCAGTCACTAACACACGGTTCGCCGCGTTCGTGGCCGACACCGGATATGTCAGCGAGGCCGAGCGCATCGGAGATTCCTTTGTGTTCATCAACTTCCTGCCCGACGATGCGCCCCCCACGCGGGCGGTGGCAGAGGCACCGTGGTGGCGGGTGACCAAGGGCGCGCACTGGCGCTGCCCGCACGGGCCGGGATCGCAACAGGCGTCTTTGCCCGACCATCCGGTTGTGCACGTCACATGGAACGACGCGCGCGCCTTTGCACACTGGGCGGGGGGGCGATTGCCTACCGAGGCCGAGTGGGAACACGCCGCACGCGGCGGGCTTGGCGACGTTGCGTTTCCCTGGGGCGATGCGGCCCCTGATGATGTCGAACACTTCCCCTGCAACATCTGGCAGGGTCAGTTCCCCCGATCCGACCTTGGCCTTGACGGATATATCGGCACTGCGCCCGCCCGCTCGTTCGCGCCGAACGGGTACGGTCTTTTCAACATGGTCGGCAATGTGTGGGAATGGACATCGCAACCGTTCAGGGTGAACTCGCTGAAAAAATCCGTTCAGGCGGTGCATGCAGGCAAGGCGGGCTATAAGCTGAGCAAGGGCGGTTCGTTCCTGTGCCACGCATCCTATTGTTTCCGCTATAGAATTGCGGCGCGCAGCGGAACCTCCGCCGACAGCTCCACGTCACATCACGGCTTTCGGCTGGTCTATTCGACCTGACGCATCAACTGAGATCGCTTGAAGCAGCCAATGTGTGGCGGAACGCGACCACTGGATACACCGTCGATCTCACCGAAAGACCCTCAGGGAAATCGAACGCCTGCACACAAATCCAAGTGGTCTTTGCCGAAAGCCCCCCGAAACGCGGTCCGTGGCGTCTTGATTGCAATTTCAAACGCGTGTCAGTCGACAAGCCCCAGTTGCCGCGCGATCGTGGCGCTATCATAGTAGTCGCGACCCTCAACCACCATGCCGTCACGCACCCGCATCACAGAGCAGTACCGAACCTCTGCTCTCTTTCCGGTCGGTGCAAACGCGCCAAGGCTCGAGCGCAGAATGCCGGTATGAGTGCCTGTATTTCGAAATTCCACGACCGCCCATTCGCCACTTTGGCTGACGATGACGTTTTCCACCTTGCAAAGGCCATCCGGGAACGCTTCGCGCCAGCGATAGTAGTCGGATTTGTAACCGTCCTTTCCGGCCAGTTTCTCGCTGCGGGCAATATCTTCAAAATCAATGTCGTCTGAAATGACCTCAGCCCCTCTTTCGGGGTCACGCATGTCCCAGGACTCGTGAAATTGGCGGACGATTTTCTCCGTGGGGTGCATTTTCCGAAAAATCCCTCAATTGCGCGCGACCTGCTGCCCGGCGCGGATATCCCGCGATCAGGCACGGACAGGCGGGCACGAGTCAATCCCGCCACTCGCGCGGCCGCGTTGACGGCGCGGGCAGGCCAGCCGCCTTTCGACACGCGGAGGCGTCGCCAAATTCCGTCAAAGGACTGATTTTATTGGAGGCGAGTACCGGAATCGAACCGGTGTACACGGATTTGCAATCCGCTGCGTCACCACTCCGCCAACTCGCCGCTCAAGGGTGCGAGGGCTGCGATAGCTCATCTCCCAATTGCGCGCAAGTGTGAGCGCGGATGAAAGACGCCAAAGGATGTGCGAGCGCGTTGCTCATGGGCGCGGGATGTGGCACATCTGTTGCAAGGATTCTGAACGAACGAGTTTAGCAGCAATGACAGACTTTTCCGCCCGCCGCACAATGATGGTCGACACGCAGGTGCGCCCCTCGGATGTGACCAAATTTCCGATCATCGACGCCATGCTGTCGGTCAAGCGCGAAGACTATGTGCCATCGGCCAAACGCGAAGCCGCCTATATGGGCGAAAACCTGAACCTTGGCGATGGGCGCGTTTTGCTGGAACCCCGCACCCTGGCCAAGATGCTGGATGTTCTGGACGTGAACCGGGATGAACTGGTGCTCGATATCGGTGCGGCCTATGGCTATTCCTCGGCCGTGATCGCCCATATGGCCGTCGCCGTTGTGGCCCTGGAGGAAGACGCAGGTATGGCGCGCGAGGCCGAAGAGGGCCTGATGTCGGCCGGCATCGACAATGTGATCGTGCACACCGGGCCACTGAACGAAGGCGCGGCAGACCATGGGCCCTATGACGTCATTGTCGTGCAGGGCGGCGTCAGTCACCTTCCCGGTGCAATCACGGCTCAGTTGAAGGATGGCGGCCGGGTGGCATGCATCTTTATGGACGGGGCGCTGGGCGAGGTGCGTGTCGGCTACAAGCTGGACGGGCGCATGAACTGGCGTCGGTCGTTCAACGCAGGCGCCCCGGTGCTGGCCGGGTTTGAAAAACACGACGCGTTTCAATTCTGAATACAGACAACGTGATATCGGACAATCCGCGCAACAGGGGTACGGACGACATGAAAAAGGCGGGACTGGGCCGTAACTGGCGGCGGCACGTGGCGATTTTTGCAGTCGTGTCATCCTTTGGCGTACCTGCGGTCGTGGCGGATACCCTGGCCGACGCTCTTGTCGGGGCGTACACCCAAAGCGGTCTGCTGGATCAGAACCGCGCCCTGTTGCGTGCCGCAGACGAGGATGTGGCGATTGCGGCCTCTGCCCTGCGCCCCATAATCTCTTGGTCCGGCGATCTGACGCGGCAATTCGGAAACACCACGTCTTCGGCGACCGGCGGGTTGTCTCGCGATGCCGGTTCGACAACGGCCACGCTGGGTCTGACCGCGACTTTGCAACTTTTTGACGGCGGCGCGGACGCCGCGCGCATCGAGGCAACCAAGGAAACGGTGCTCGCCACGCGCGCCTCGCTTCTTGGCATCGAACAGAACGTACTGCTGCGCGCGGCGGTTGCCTTTTTCAACGTGGGCCGACAGCAGGAATTCGTGTCGCTGCGGCAAAACAACCTGCGTCTGCTGCAACAGGAATTGCGGGCCTCGCAGGACCGGTTCGAAGTGGGCGAGGTGACGCGCACGGATGTGGCGCTGGCAGAGGCGGCGGTGGCGCAGGCGCGCAGCAATCTGGCGGCCGCACAACGCGATCTCATTCAGGCGCAGGCGGAATATGCCAGCGCGACCGGGCGCCAGCCGGGGCGGTTGTCATCGGTGCCGCGTTTGCCCCGCACCACCACGGATGTCGGCAACGCCCAGTCCATGGCCGTGCGCACCCATCCCGAGATGGAGCAGGCGCGTCGCCAGGTGGCCGCGAACGAATTGCTGATCACTGCGTCCGTCGCGGACAGACGCCCGACGGTGTCACTGCAAGGCGCGCTTCGCCTTCAGGACGATCTGAGCAACAGCAACGGGTCCGAAACCGGCACCATAGGCGTCAATGTCAGCGGCCCGATCTATCGCGGAGGCGAGTTGAGCGCGCGCGAACGCCGCGCCATGGCCGTTCGTGACGCCGCCCGTGGAAACCTGCACAATGTACGACAGAACGTGCAGCAGGATGTCGTCAACGCGATTTCCAACCTCGTCGCCGCGCGCGCCAGCCTTGCCGCGTCGGAACGCCAGATCCGGGCCGCGCGCGTCGCCTTTCAGGGTGTCCGCGAAGAAGCCACCCTCGGAGCGCGCACCACCCTTGACGTTCTGGACGCAGAGCAGGACTTGCTGGATGCCGAAACCAACCGGATTTCTGCCCAGTCGGATCAATATATTGCGGCCTATCAGGTGCTCGAATCGATGGGGCTGCTGACGGCGCAGCGACTGGGGTTGCCGGTGCAGATCTACGACCCGGCCGCATATTACAATCTGGTCAAGTCCGGCCCCACCAACCGGTCAAAACAAGGCCAGCAACTCGATAAAGTGCTTCGGGCATTGAAACCATCTGATTAAGGTTTTCACCACAGTGTTGTGCGACTCTTTCGTGCGGGCTAGACTGCACATTGAGGCTGAGAGTGGTAAAGAAAATGTCTGATCCGATGACCAACTCCGACGTGGAGGACGTTCTGGCGTCCATTCGCCGTCTGGTTTCCGATAACACGCGCACCGGCTCTGCGGCTGTCCAGCAACCGCCGGGGAACCGACTGGTTCTGACCCCGTCCTTGCGGGTGCCCGAGGCGGATGAACCCGAGGACGCGGCGGCTGAACCCGAGGAGGCGGCGGAGGCGGCCGACACGGACGAAACCGCGACAGAACAGGATGACAGGCTTTCGAAATTTGCCAAATCCGCCTTTGCCGGGAACAAGCCCGAAGGGGTGCCAAGAATTGATGTCCGCGCGCAGGGCTTTGTTCCGGCCGATCCGGACGCGGTCGTCGCCGCGCTGTCCGCCGATCTGACCGAAGATCATACGCCCGCCGCAGCGGCGGACGCTGAAACTGCGGATGTGCCCCAGGCAGATACCGATGGCGACACGGCGAACGACGAGGCTCCCGACGAAGAAGAAGAGACTTTGGCGCACACAGCGCAGAACGACAAAGCCGCGCCGATCGCCTCTTCTGTTGCGGCGGCTGAACCTGACGCACCGGACATCGCCGCCCAAGCCGCTCAGGTGCCGGAGGACTGGGCCAACGAGGTCGATGGCGTGACGTCTGTGCCCGAACCCCCCGAGGATGACGCGGCCAAACCCTCCCCCGAAATGACCGAAAAACCGATCTCCAAAAGCCTGAGCGAAAAAATTGCCGCGCTGGAAACACTGGTGGGTGACCGGCGCGATCAGTTTGAACCGGACGATCCGGGTGTGGATGCCTATGCAGGAACCGAACCGCCCGCGATGGAGTGGGAAGACGCCGAGATGGATGACGATCCGGTCGACATTGAAGAAGCGCAAAGCGTTGATGTCGCAGCCGAGCCCGAGTCGGGAATGGCGGAACCTGCCGAACCTGCGCAGGTCACCGATAAGCCCGCGCGCAACCAACCCGCCCGGGCCGCATCTCCTGAAGCGTCGGAAAACAGAGCGCAGGGCGGGGCGGCGGCGGCGCTGTTTACATCGGATGACGATGTTCTGGACGAAGACGCATTGCGCGAGCTGATCAGTGATATCGTGCGGCAAGAGCTGCAGGGCGCCCTGGGTGAGCGGATCACGCGCAATGTGCGCAAGCTGGTGCGGCGCGAAATTCACCGTGCGCTGGCCGCGCAGGATCTGGAATAATACCGGGCGCATATCGTCAGCAAAGCTGGCCTTGAAACGCTGAAACACCACGCGTCATCTGGCGCGTTGAAATCCATGATGTCAGGCCGCGCCCGGATGGTTCAGGTTTTTGAAAGTGCCTCTAAACCACAAATAACACCTCTGAAAAAGAAAACGCGCCCGGCAGAAGGGCGCGTTTTCCTTAACAGCGAAAGCAGTTTGGTTCAGGCCGCTTCGGCCTGCTGAGCGGCATTGCGACGCTCTGATTCTTCACGGCTCAGCGCGACAGATGTACGAACGCCTTTTCCGACAAAATCCATCAGCCCGGTGACAACCCGCTCGTTGGGGTCGATCCCGGCACAACTCAGCACTTCGCGCCCGTCACGCGACCGCGCCCAGCGGGCAATCTGCTCGGGGCCATTGCCATATTTCTTGTCATCCGCGATGGCGTCATCAAGCGCTGCCAACACCACGGCTGCAAACAGTTTACGTGCACGGTTGCCTTGTTCGTTGTTAAAGGCTGTGCCGTCAACGAAGTCTTTCATTCGTCGTCCTTTCTTTTTTTCTTGCTCTTGTGTTTTTCGGCGTGACGCTCCTTATGGCCTATCTCTGCCGATTCGGATACCCTGTATTTGCATGGCACCTATGCGAATTTTGCATGGCTTGCTGCGGGTGCAGCACAGTATCTGGTTGCCTTGCAGCCCCCCCACACCCGAGATATAGGGTGCGTCACCCTTTCATCAACTTTTTGCCATGGTTTTGCCACATGCCCAAGATTAACGGAAACGAGATTCGCCCCGGAAACGTGCTTGAGCACAACAGTGGCTTGTGGGCGGCTGTCAAGGTTGACCACGTCAAGCCCGGCAAGGGCGGTGCCTTTGCGCAGGTCGAAATGCGCAACCTGCGCAACGGCTCCAAGCTGAACGAACGCTTTCGCAGTGCCGACAAGGTCGAGCGCGTGCGCCTTGAGCAGAAGGACCAGCAGTTTCTCTATGAAAATGACGGGATGCTCGTCTTCATGGACACCGATACCTACGAGCAGATCGAACTGCCCGCCGAAATCCTTGGCGAGCGCCGCCCGTTCCTCCAGGATGGCATGACAATTGTTGTCGAATTCCACGAAGACGAAGCGCTGAACGCCACGCTGCCGCAAAAGGTCGTGTGCAAGATCGTCGAGACAGAGCCCGTGGTCAAAGGCCAGACAGCGGCAAACTCGTTCAAGCCCGCGACTCTGGACAACGGCCTCAAGGTCATGGTGCCGCCGTTTGTCGGGCAGGACGAAGACATCGTGGTCAACACCGAGACGATGGATTACTCCGAACGCGCCTGATCGTTTTGGGGCGCAGATCAGGTCAGGTTCCGGCCCCTTTCCAGGTCACCGTGGCCCCTTGGGCCGTCATTTCGCCCTTGGCGCGGTCAAAGCGCAGATAGGCGATGGCGCTGTTGCCGGCGCGGCTCAGCAGGGTGCCTGCCACCTTGCCTGCGGCCATGATGGGGGTGCCGGGCGTCGCCTCGCCCGTCACCACGACCTGAGCCAGCCCCTTGCGCAGCGTGGTCTTGTGTTTCATCCGTGCCGTGACCTCCTGACCGACATAGCAGCCCTTGCGGAAATCGACGCCGTTCACCGCTTCGAAACCGACCTCCAGAATAAAGGTGTCAGGGGTCAGTTCCAGACCCGCCTGCGGGATCACATGTGCCACGCGCAGGGCCGTCCAGTCCACACCGTCGTCCGTCTGAGGGTGGTCGCGATAGGCGCGCCATCCCAGCGCGGCGTGGCGCGGGTCGGCCATGCCATCGTCCGGAATGTCCGCGATGCCGCGGTGCAGATACAGCCCCGCATCCGAAATGCTCACATCCGCGCGCAGCTTGTACATGCCCAGCCGTGTGCGCAGCATGTCGGCCTGATCCGCCTCTGCATCCAGCAGCACGTCGTCGCCATCGGCGCTCAGGAAAAAGTCGGCCAGATACTTGCCCTGCGGCGTGAGCAGCGCGGCATAGACCAGCCCCTGATCAATCCGCGCCACGTCATTCGTGACCAGCCCTTGCAGGAAACTGCGCGTATCGGCCCCCGAGAGGCGAAAAATGTGACGTGCGGACATGCGGCGTTCCTTTTGCTTGGCGTCCTTGTCATATAACAGGCTGATGCACCGGAAAAAGGGGGCGCGCGTGCCCGCACCACTGTCTGTCATTATTCCGACGCTCGACGCAGGCCACAGCCTGCCTGCCTGCCTGAGCGCATTGATGGAGGGGGTAGAGGCGGGGCTGATCGCCGAACTGATCGTCAGCGATGGCGGATCGAGCGATGACACGCAGGCCCTGGCGGATGCGTGGGGTGCGCGGATCGTCAGCGGGCCTGCCTCGCGCGGGGGGCAGTTGCGACGCGGGTGTGCACAGGCGCGCGCCGACTGGTTCCTCGTGCTGCACGCCGACACGGTGCTGCAACCGGGCTGGACCGCGGCCGTCGGGGCACATCTGGGCACCCGCAAGGCGGGCTATTTTCAATTGCAGTTTGACCGGGGCGGGCGTGTGGTCGCGGCATGGGCGAACCTGAGGGCGCGGTTTCTGGGCCTGCCTTACGGCGATCAGGGCCTGCTGATCCCGCGCGCGCTTTATGCCCATGTCAAAGGCTATGCCGATATCCCGTTGATGGAGGACGTGGCGATGGTGCGTGCCCTCAGGGGGCAACTGGCGGGGCTGGATGCGGTTGCGGTCACCAGCAGTGCCAAATACCGCCGTCAGGGCTGGATCAGGCGCGGCGCGCGCAACCTCTGGACACTGGTGCGTTATTTTGCAGGCACGGACGTCGCCACACTGGCGCGCCGGTACCGGCGCTAGGCGCCCAAGGGGTCATCCCAGAAACCGGGCCCGGATGCGGGCCAGCAACCCATGCCCGGCCGTGGTATCGGACATGTCGTCCTTGCCAAGCGCACGCGCACGCGGCCGGTCGATCACGGTTTTGCCGTCCTTGAACTGCAAACGATAAAGGTCGGCATAAATTCCACCACGTTCCAGCAATTCCGCGTGGGTGCCGGTGTCCTTGATCTCGCCGCGGTCCATGACGACGATCTGGTGGGCCCCCTGAATGGTCGACAACCGGTGCGCGATAACCAGCGTGGTGCGCCCCGCGGACAGGCGATCCAGCGCGTCCTGCACCACCTTTTCGGATTGCGCATCCAGCGCCGAGGTCGCCTCGTCCAGCAACAGCACAGGCGTGTCACGCAACAGCGCGCGCGCGATCACCACGCGCTGTCGTTGCCCGCCCGACAAGGCAGAGCCGCGCGGCCCCACATGGGTTTCCAGACCGTGCGGCAGGTTGTCCAGAAAATCGGTGACATGGGCGGCATCCAGCGCGGCCTTCAGCCGGTCCTCGGGAATGTCGTCATGGCCCAGCAGAATGTTCTCGCGCAATGTCTCGTCAAACAGCAGCGCCTCCTGGGTCACGACCGAATAAATGCCGCGCAGCGCATCCAGATCCATGTCCTTGGTTGCCACACCGCCGACGCGTATATTGCCCTCCTGCGCATCCACGAGGCGCGTCAGCAGGTTGAAGATCGACGACTTGCCCGCCCCCGATGCCCCCACCAGCGCCGTCGTCTCGCCCGGTCGGGCAAGCAGCGACACGTTCCTGAGCACCCGCGTGTCGCCATAGGACAGCGACACGTTTTCAAGGGCGATCTCGGGCACACCGACGGGCGGGGCGACAGGGGCCTTGGGCGAGGACAGGGCAAGGGGTGCGTCCAGCAATTCCTTGACCCGCTCGATCGAGGCTGCCGCCGTCTGCCACAACCCCGAAATCGCACCCAGCCGGCGCATCGGATCAAAGGCAAAACCCATGGCGGTAAAGAACGTCATGAACTGGCCAATGGACTTTTCCCCCGAGATGATCTCGGACCCGCCATAAAGGATGACGGCCATGAACCCGACGCCCGAGATAATGTCGATCATCGCCGGGATCGCGGCACTGCCAAAGGCGGTCTTGGTCTCGGTCCGCACGAACCGTTCGGTGAGGCCGCGATACTGGCGCGCCTGATAATGCTCAAGCGCGTTCAGCTTGACCTGCACGATGCCGTGAAACACCTCGTCCAGCCGGGTGGACAGATTGGCGCCCAGATCGCGCGACTTGCGGGCCTGGCGCCGCACATAGCTTTGGGCGGTGGCCGCAGGCAGCACCAGCACCGGAATGCCGATGCAGGCCAGCAAGGCCCAGATCGGATCGACACTGATCGCGACACCCAAAAGCACCAGAAGACCCAGAAAATCGCGCCCCGCGCCGGTGATGATGGCGCGCCAGACATTGCCCACCGCCTCTACGTCGCCCTGCACCCGCTGGATCAGGAAGCCGGGTGGATGCACCTGATGAAAGGCGCCGTCCTGCAACATGATCCGGTCCAGCAGGTCCATGCGCAGCGCCGCACTGGTCTTGAGCGCCACGCGGGTGAGCAGCAGCTTTTGCACCACCGAGGATGTCGCGCGCACTGTAAATATGACGATCACGAACAGCCCGACCCAGATCAGCATGCCGCCGTTGCCTTCGACGAACACATCGTCGAACATTGGCTGCATCATATAGCTGAGCGCGCCCAGCATCGACCCTTCGAGCAGCATGAAAAAAACGGCCACGGCCATGATGCCCGTGTGCCGTTTCAGATAGCCCGCCCACAGCCATCTGATCAGGGGGCCCGAAGCGGTGCTTGGCGCGTTGGAAGTGGCAGGAGAAGTCACGCGTGGAATATCAACGGCGCAGGGGCCGCGCTCCGATGATGTAGCTTGGACATCAGGTGTAGCTTGCGCATCCCCGGGGGGCAAGTATCGAGGGTGATTGACGCCGCGACGCGGCACGCTAGGGTCCGCCCCGACACAGACGCCCCGGAGACATTGATGCCACCACGCCCCATTGCCAGTTTTGGCCGCGACTACCTTGCCATTCCCGGCCCTTCGGTGATCCCCGATGCGGTGCTGCGCGCCATGCACCGCGCGGCCCCCAACATCTATGCAGGCGAACTGATCGACATCGCGGCGGGCCTCGTGCCCGACCTCAGGGCCGTGGCGCGCACACAGGGGAACGTGGCCATGTATATCGGCAACGGCCACGCCGCATGGGAGGCGGCGCTGGCCAACACCGTGTCCCCCGGTGACAGGGTGCTGGTGCCTGCGACCGGCCGGTTCGGGGTCGGCTGGGGCGAGATGGCGACGGGCCTCGGGGCCGAGGTCGATACCATCGACTTTGGCAAACGCGCGCCCATGGATATGGACCGCATTGCCGAGGCTTTGCGCGCCGATACCGGGCACAGGATCAAGGCCGTTCTGGCCGTGCATGTGGACACCTCGACCTCGGTCCGCAACGACATTGCCGCCCTGCGCGCGACGCTGGACGCGGTCGGGCATCCGGCATTGTTGATGGCGGACTGTATCGCGTCACTGGGCTGCGACGTGTTCGAAATGGACGCCTGGGGTGTCGATGTCATGGTCGCGGGGTGCCAGAAGGGGCTGATGGTGCCGCCGGGCATGTGTTTCGTATTCTTCAATGCGAGGGCCGCGGCCGTGCGCGCCGCAATGCCCCGTGTCAGCCGCTACTGGGACTGGCAGCCGCGCGCGCACCCCGAAGAATTCTTCATGTACTGGAACGGCACCGCACCCACGCATCACCTTTATGGCCTGCGCACGGCGCTCGACATGCTGCACGGCGAAGGCATCGAGGGCGTCTGGGCCCGCCACGCGCTGCTGGCCCGGGCGATCTGGGCGGCGTGCGAGGCATGGGGGCAGGCGGGGCCGCTTGAGCTGAACGTCAGGGACGCGCAGCATCGCAGTTGCGCCGTCACCGCCCTGCGCATCGGGTCCCCCAACGGCACCGCACTGCGCGACTGGGTCCAACAGAACATCGGGCTGACCCTGGGCATCGGCCTTGGCATGGCCGCGCCGGGCGATCCGGCCTGGCACGGGTTTTTCCGGCTGGGCCATATGGGACACCTGAACGGGCATATGATCATGGGAATGCTGGGCGGGATCGAGGCCGGGCTGGTCGCGTGCGACATTGCGCGCGGACCCGGCGCGCTGGATGCAGCGGCGGCGGTGATCGCCGCCGGGTAAAAGGCGGCGGGGCACCTGGCACGGGCGGCATCGGGCGGGCAACGGTCAGTGCAGTGTCCGCCGCCGCCGCAGTGCAAATCCGGTTTCCCCGACTGGCACACGCCGCTTTGGCGGTTTTTCGCATTGACCGCCTTGCGATAATCGGTTTCTTGGAGGCGATGGTTCTTGGACGCCGACGGCGAAAGAGATGAAATGGGAACACGGTGCGGCATCGCCAGAAAGCGCCTAATCCGTGACTGCCCCCGCAACTGTAAGCGGCGAGCGACCCCGATATGGCCACTGGACACTTCGTCCGGGAAGGTTCGGGAAAGCAGCGACCCGCAAGTCAGGAGACCTGCCATCACCGGCGCTCGGTTTGCGTCGGAACTTCAACACGATTCAGGCGGGGCGCCTGGTCAGGAGCATCTGATGGCAAAGCGGTCTTTTCCGCGGAAACATGGTTCTGTCTGGCACGCCCTTCCCAAAGGCGGAGGGCCTTATGACTCACCAAATAACGATCTGCACGTCCTGTCGTCATAAAGGCACCGAATGCCGCCCCGGTTACGAGTTGATCGAACGTCTGCGCCAGGCGATCGCGAGCGCCGGCAACGCGGTGCCGGAACAGTTTGAAGTTTCGGGTGTGGCCTGCATGGCCGGATGCGACAGGCCATGCACCGTGGCCTATCACGGCACCCGCAAGGCCACCTATCTGTTCGGAGACATCGACCCAAAGACCGACATCGACGACCTTGTCGCCTTTGCCAGAGACTATGGCGCGCTTGAGGACGGGTGGTGTGCGTCGCCCGATCGCCCGCGCAAGTTGCGCACCTCCACTCTGGCGCGGGTTCCGGCCGCAATGATCGCAATCACGCAAAGCCGGGCGCGCGCCTCGTGATACCGGCAAGCCTCTGCGTCCGGGGCCTGTCGTGGTCTCCGGGGCGTGGCAATGACACGCTGCTGCACACCACCAGCTTTGATCTGGACGCCGGTCATGTGCTGGGCATCGTGGGGCCAAACGGCGCCGGGAAAACAACGCTGCTGCGGCTGCTCTACCGGTTTTACCGCCCGGACAGCGGCACGGTCTGCGTGGACGGAGATGACATCTGGATGCTGTCTGCCAGAGACACCGCCCAAAGGATCGCCGCCGTCCTGCAAGAGCAACCCAGCGAATTCGCGCTGACCGTCGCTGAAATCGTGGCTCTGGGACGAACACCGCACCGGCGCGGGTTTGCGGGGCTGATGGGATCGCAGGACATTGATATCATTCGCAGCACCCTGGACATGCTTCACCTGAAAGGTGTGGCCGACCGCCACTTTGGCACATTGTCGGGCGGGGAACGCCAGCGGGTCATGGTTGCGCGCGCCCTGGCACAGGAACCGCGCCTGCTGATCCTCGATGAGCCCACAAACCACCTCGATATCCGCCACCAACTCGAAGTGCTCGACCTGATCCGCAAGTTGCCCCTGACGATTGTCACATCCCTGCACGACCTGAACCTGGCAACGGCGATATGCGATGACGTGCTGTTGCTTCGGGCAGGTCACTCCATCGGGTTTGGCCCGCCCGCAACAGTGCTGTCAGAGGCCGCGGTGTCCGGGGCATTCCAGGTCAGCGCCCGGCGCGAACGCCTTGTTCCCAGCAATGCCGACCACCTTACCTTTCACCTTTCCGACAAAGGACACCCCTTATGAAGACGCCCCTGACTTGCCTTGTGGCTCTTGCCCTCCAGACAGGCATCGCCGCCGCCCAGACCACGGTCCAGAGCTGTGATCGCAGCGTGACGTTCGACGCGCCGCCCGAACGGGCGATCTCGAACGATGTGAACCTGACCGAAATGATGCTTGCGCTGGGCCTTGCGGACCGGATGGTGGGTTATACCGGTATCTCGGGATGGAAGACGCTGGATGAAGACATGCGGGCGGGTATCGAGGCGCTGCCTGAACTGTCGGCCAAGTACCCCTCGAAAGAAGTGCTGCTTGGTGCGGATGCCGATTTCTTTTTTGCGGGCTGGAATTACGGGATGAAAGTCGGGGGCGAGGTCACGCCCGAAACGCTTGAGCCGTTCGGCATCAGGGTTTACGAGCTGACCGAAAGCTGCATCCACATCATGCAGAAAGACAAGGCAGGCATCGAGGACATGTATGTCGATCTTTTGAACCTCGGCCGGATATTCGATGTTCAGGACCGCGCCACAGCACTTGTCGATGGATACCGCGCCGATCTCGCCGCCTTTGCCGCTGACCTTCAGACGGGCGCGCCGCCGCGCGTTTTCATTTATGACAGTGGCGAAGATGCGCCTTTTACCGCAGGGCGCTATGCCATGCCCACGGCCCTGATCGAAGCGGCCGGTGGCGTCAACATCATGGATGATTTCGAGAAAAGCTGGGCGAGTGTCACCTGGGAAGAGGTCGTCGAGCGGAACCCCGAAATCGTGGTCATCGTCAACTATGGCGAGGTCACGGCGGCGCAAAAACGCGATTTCATGATGTCGAACCCGGCCTTTGCCCAGGTCGATGCGGTGAAAAACGACCGTTTCGTCACGCTGGAATATGTCGAGGCGACGCCGGGGCCGCGCAACATCAAGGCGATCAAGGACCTCGCCCGGGCGTTCTGGGGCAACTAGGCACATGGGTCAGATCAAACGATCCGCATCCCGAACAGGGCGCGCCCCCGCGCGTATCCTGTTCATTTCAGGAGGGGTGGCGCTGCTTGTGATCTCGCTCTCCATTGCGGTGTCGGTTGGTGCGGTTCAGGTGCCATTGGGGACGGTTTGGGGTGTTCTGGGCAACAAGCTGTCGCCCGGACTGATCGACCAGACCTGGTCGCAGGGCCGCGAGGCCATCGTCTGGGAAATCCGGTTTCCGCGTGCGCTGCTGGCGATGATGGTCGGTGCCGGTCTGGCGACGGTCGGGGCCAGCCTTCAGGCGGTGACCCGCAATCCGTTGGCGGATCCGCATCTGTTGGGCATTTCGTCGGGCGGGGCGTTCGGGGCCATCCTGGCCCTGTTGCACACCGGCTTGTTCATCGGTCTGCTGACCGTGCCGCTGCTGGCCTTTCTCGGGGCGTTGGGTGCGACGGCGATTGTTCTGGGGGTGTCGCGCTTTGCCAACAGCACCAGTGCCGACCGGCTGGTGCTGGCAGGTGTTGCGGTGTCGTTCATCATCATGTCGGCGGCAAATGTGCTGATCTTTCTCGGCGATCCCCGGGCCACCCATGTGGTCGTGTTCTGGATGCTGGGTGGGCTTGGCCTCGCGCAGTGGGGGCAACTTGTCTATCCGCTGGTCATTCTGGTGCTGTGCGGTGCGTGGCTGATGTCACGTGCGACGGCGCTCAACGCGATGACTGTCGGTGACGAAACAGCATCGACGCTGGGCATTCCGGTCGCGCGGTTCCGCCTTGCGGTGTTCGTGGCCGGGGCGCTGATCACGGGCGTGATGGTGGCCTTCTCCGGCATCATCGGGTTTGTCGGGCTGATGGTGCCGCATGTCGCGCGGATGATTGTCGGCGGCGATTATTGGCGCGTTCTGCCGACGTCGGCGCTTGTGGGCGCCATCTTTCTTCTTTGGGCGGACATTGTCGCGCGGACCGTGATGGCCCCCGAAGACATGCCCATCGGGATCGTGACGGGACTGGTCGGCGGGGTCTTTTTCGTGTGGTTGCTGTCGCGCAGGACGCCGGGATAGTGGACAGCCGCCATTGCCGTCATGTGTGGCCCCGGGCTAGATCTGTTTGCCGCGCCGGATCGAAGCCGCCTGCCGCGCCGCCGCCCAGACCCGTGCCCGCTCCATCGCATGATGGACGCCAAGGGCCAGCAACAGGGCCGCGACCAGCCCCCAAAAGGCCCAGATCACCACAAGCACCCACGTGATGTTGACGCCGAACATGGCGATACAGGCATTGGTATAATTGGGCGCGCGGCCCACCGGTTTGTTGTCCATGACGGCCTCGGACATAATGCAGTCAGGTTAAATCATAGTGTGCCAGGCCCGGCTGTCAGCCCCCTCGCGCATCTGTGATCGCGCCGGGCAGGGCTTTGGCAAATGCGTCAAGGTCGGCGCTCGTGCCGCAACTGATCCGGATGCAGCGGTTTTGCGGGGCCGCAAAGGGCATGCGCACGAAAATGCCGCGCGCGATCAGTCCGTCAAGCACGGCCCTGGCAAATACCCCGTCGCCACCACAGTCGATGGCCATGAAATTGGTGGCCGACGGCAGCGGCGTGAGCCCGTTGGCGCGCGCGATTTGCGCGATGCGTGCGCGCGCCGCGTCGATCTGGTCAAGGACCGTGCGCAGATAGGGCTGATCCGCGAGGGCAGCCAGCGCCCCCGCCTGTGCGGCGCGATTCATGCCGAAATGGTTGCGCACCTTGTTGAAGGCGTCGATCACGGCAGGCGCTCCGATCGCATATCCGACCCTTGCCCCTGCCATGCCGTAGACCTTGGAAAAGGTGCGCAGCCGGATCACGCGCGGGTCGTCTGCGGGGATGTCGGGCGTCGTGCCGGACGGCGCGCATTCGATATAGGCTTCGTCCAGCACCAGCAGGTTGCCCGCGGGCAAATCATCAAGTGCCCGCGACAGGGTGGCGCCGCTGTGCCAGGTGCCCATCGGGTTGTCGGGATTGGCCAGATAGACCAGCTTGGCCCCGGTTTCGCGCGCCTTTGCGAACAGTGCGCCGGGGTCTTCGTGGTCATCCACGTAAGGCACCTTGTGCAATGTGCCGCCATAGCCTGCAACGTGGTAGTTGAAGGTCGGATAGGCCCCGTCGGACGTCACCACATGATCGCCCGGACCGACAAACAACCGCACGATATACCCGAGCAACCCGTCGATCCCTTCGCCGACCATGATGTTGGCTGTATCGACCTTCAGATCGGCGGCCAGCGCCGCGCGCAGATCGAAGTTTTCGGGATCGCCATAGTTCCAGATATCCGCTGCCGCCATTGCCTCAAGGGCGCGGGGCGAGGACCCGAAGTTGCTTTCGTTGGCGCCCAGACGCGCGATGAATGGTGCACCGCGCGCGCGTTCCTGCGCTTCGGGGCCGACAAAGGGCACGGTGGAGGGCAGGCTGGCGGCAAGCGGTGTGAGGCGGGGATCTGTCATGCAGGCAGGGGTAGCGCGCGCGGCTGACAGGGGCAAGGACAACAGGGCGGGCGCCGTGCCGCAAGGTTTTGCTGGTGCGCGCTGTCGTCATGCGCTTGGGTGGCGCAAAGAGGAGAGTTGCCCCATGAGCGAGCCTGCACGCGTTTCCGTCACCTATGACACCCACATCGCCCATGTGCGTCTGACGCGCGGCGACAAGATGAATGCGGTCGATCAGGCGATGATCGACGCCTTGATTGCCGCAGGCAACGAAGTGGCGGCAAGTGCTGCGCGGGTCTGTGTGATTTCGGGGGAAGGCAAGGGGTTTTGCGCGGGTATCGACATCGCGGGACTGGAGGCCATGATTGGCAAGGATCCCAAGGACTTGCTGATGCCGCGCACCCATGGGAACGGCACCACCAACCAGTGGCAGGAGGTGGCGATGGTCTGGACCCGTGTGCCGGTGCCGGTGATCGTGGCCATTCACGGGGTGTGTTATGGCGCTGGCTTGCAACTGGCGCTGGGCGGCGACCTGCGCATCGCCGCACCTGATGCCAGGCTGGCGGTGATGGAGATGAAATGGGGCATCGTGCCGGACATGGGCGGCATGGTTCTGTTGCCCCGCCTTGTGCGCAGCGACGTGCTGCGCCGTCTGACCTACACGGCCACGCCGGTCGCGGCCCGGCAGGCAGAAACATGGGGGCTGGTGAGCGAGATTGCCGAGGATCCGCTGGCGGCGGCCATGGAACTTGCCGCTGAATTGGCGCTGAAATCGCCTTCGGCCCTGCGTGCGGCCAAGGCGCTGATCGGGTTTGCTGAGTCGCATGCGGCAGAAGAGGTGCTGCTGGAGGAAAGCCGGGTGCAGGCGGCGCTGATTGGCACGCCACACCAGATGGAGGTGGTCGCGGCGACCTTTCAGAAACGTGCGCCGGTGTTCAGGTGAGCATTTCCGGTTAACGGGGCTGTTTATTCAATCCTTGGAAAGGTTTACGCCTGAAACGGCGATGCACGATACGTGCACAGCCTGTGCACAGGGCGTGCACCGATGGTATGCTTTGGACCAAGGGTAAACGCGGCGTGCGTCGAAAGAAATCCACGCAACGGGGTCATGTCATGAATGCGCGCCGCGTGAATGCGCGCCGCGATTCGGGGGCGAAGGTGTGGCGCGGTTCCATATCTGCGATCACAGCGCTTTGCGCGGGCGTTTCCGCCTTCTGACGTCAGGCTGGTGCAGAGCATGCGCGCGGCGTCGCCCGCATCTGTTGGGCGTGCGCGATGGGGCAGGGGCTTGCCTTTGCCTGTCGATCAGGGTGCGGAACGCGCCTGTCACGGAGCGCTGCCTTGGGGCTCTGCCCCAAACCCCGTGGTATTTTTGGTCAGAAGAAGCCATCAGCCGAGTTCTTTCAGGCGGGCGAGGGCCTCGTTCAGTTTGGCCTCTTCCTCTTCGCGCAGGGCGAGGTTGGCCCTGGTTTCCTCGACCACTTCGGCGGGGGCACTTTCCGCAAATTTGGGATTTTTGAGCCGTCCGCGCAGGCCGCCCAGTTCCTTGCCGAGTTTGCCGAGGGTTTTTTCGAGCCGCGCGACTTCTTCGCCGACGTCGATCACATCCGCCAGCGGCAGGCCAAAGGTGCCGCCCGTCACGGCAAGGGCGACGGTGCCTTTGGGGACGTCATCGACTTCGGTGAGGCCGTCGAGGCGGGCAAAGCGTTTGATCAGTGCTTCGTTGCGGGCGAAGGCGGCTCGGGCCTGATCTTCGAGCCCTCTGACCACCAATGGCACATAGGCCCCCGCAGGCACGTGCATTTGCGCGCGCGCCGAGCGGATGCTTTCGATCAGGCGGATCACCCAGTTGAGTTCGGCGTCGGCGTCCGCATCGACCAGGTCGGTGGTGTAGCCGGGCCAGTCGGCGTGGATCAGCGGCTTGGGGCGGGGTTTCTTGCCCCAGAGTTCTTCGGTGATGAAGGGCATGATCGGGTGCAGCAGGATCAGGCATTGATCCAGTGCCCAGGCATAGGTCGCCCTTGTTTCCGCGATCTCTTCTGGAGTGCCCTCGTCGAAGATCGGTTTGGTGAATTCCAGATACCAGTCGCAGAACGTGTTCCAGGTGAACGCGTAGAGCGCGCTGGCGGCGTCGTTGAAGCGGTATTCGGCGAGGGCCGCATCGACCGTTTCGCGGGTCTTGGCAATCTCGCCCTTGATCCACCGGTTGAGCGGGTGGCGCGTGTCGGGGATTTCGGCGGCGTGGGGGACGTCAAACGTGCCGCGCATGTCGCCGTAGCTGGCCGCGTTCCACAGTTTGGTGCCGAAATTGCGGTAGCCTGCGATGCGTTGCGTGTCGAGTTTCAGCGCGCCACCGAGGCTGGCCATGGCGGCATTGGTAAAGCGCAGCGCGTCCGCGCCGTAGTCTTCGATCAGGTCCAGCGGGTCGACCACGTTGCCGGTGGATTTGGACATTTTCTTGCCCTTGGCGTCGCGGACAAGCCCATGCAGATAGACCGTGTCGAAGGGCACCTGACCAACCACGGCAAGCTGCATCATCATCATCCGCGCCACCCAGAAGAACAGGATGTCCTGCCCGGTGATCAGATCGGAGGTGGGAAAGTATTTTTGCAGTTCCGGCGTGTCCTCGGGCCAGCCGAGCGTGCCGATGGGCCACAGGCCCGAGGAGAACCACGTGTCCAGCACGTCCGGATCGCGCCAAAGGCGCACGGGCTGTCCGTCTTCCTGATATTTCAGGCTGATGGAGTCCTGGGGCGATTGTGCCTCGGTGTCCACGAGGAACCCTTGCGCGCCGGTGGTGGCATAGTACTGACCGGCCAGCGCCAGCGCCTCGTCATGGGTTGCGGCACAGAAGTGCACGGGCTTGGTTGTGTCCCATTCATCGGATTCCGTGCCGTCGTCGTTGACGGTATGGGTGACGCTGGGTCCGTACCAGACGGGAATCTGGTGGCCCCACCACAGCTGGCGCGAGATGCACCACGGTTCGATATTTTCGAGCCAGTGGAAATAGGTCTTTTCCCCGCTTTCGGGCAGGATTTTCACGTCGCCATTGCGCACGGCATCGAGCGCGGGGCCGACGATCTTGTCGGTGTCCACAAACCATTGATCTGTCAGCAGGGGTTCGATCACCACTTTGGAGCGGTCCCCGAAGGGCTGCATGATCGGTTTGGAGTCGACATATGGACGGGTTTCGGTGACCTCGTTGCCGTCCTCGTCTGTCGTGGTGACGGTTTCCATTACCGCCAGACCTTCGGCGGTGATGTCCGCGACAACCCGTTTGCGGGCCTCGAAACGGTCCAGCCCGCGATATGCGTCGGGCACCAGGTTCATCATGGCGATCATCGTCTCGTCGAACGGCTGCGTGCCATTTGCGATTTCGCGGGCCGTGGCGGCGTCGTCGGCGTAGGGCTTGCCGTCGCTGCGCAGGGCGGCGCGCGCGTCCATCAGGTTGTACATCGGGATGTCGCCGCGCCGGGCCACCTGGTAGTCGTTGAAGTCGTGCGCGCCGGTGATCTTGACCGCGCCGGATCCGAAATCGGGGTCGGGATATTCGTCGGTGATGATCGGGATCAGGCGGCGGTGTTCTTTTGGACCTACGGGAATTTCGCAGAGTTTCCCAACGATTGGTGCATAGCGTTCATCCGATGGATGAACTGCAACGGCGCCGTCACCCAGCATGGTTTCGGGGCGCGTGGTTGCGATCGAGATGTAGTCGCGGGTTTCGCGCAGCGTCTCGGCGCCGTCTTCGTCCTTTTCCACGTATTCGTAGGTGGCCCCGCCCGCGAGCGGGTATTTGAAGTGCCACATGTGGCCCGGTGTTTCGATATTCTCGACTTCGAGGTCGGAGATCGCGGTTTCGAAATGCGGGTCCCAGTTCACCAGTCGCTTGCCGCGATAGATCAGGCCCTGCCGATGCATTTCGATGAACACCTTGATCACGGCGTCGTGGAAATTGCCCTCTTCGCCGGCGGGCGCGCCGGGTGCGCCGGACATGGTGAACGCCTCGCGCGACCAGTCACAGGACGCGCCCAGACGCTTGAGCTGAGACACGATTGTGCCACCGGATTCCGCCTTCCATTCCCAGACCTTTTGGGTAAAGGCCGCGCGCCCCAGTTCGGTGCGCGAGGGCTGTTGCTGTTCGGCAAGACGGCGTTCAACCACCATTTGCGTGGCGATCCCGGCGTGATCGGTGCCCGGTTGCCAGAGCGTGTCAAAGCCGCGCATCCGGTGCCAGCGCACGAGGATGTCCTGCAACGTGTTGTTGAACGCGTGGCCCATATGCAGCACGCCGGTGACGTTGGGGGGCGGGATCATCACGCAATAGCTTGCCGCGTCCGTGCGCGCGTTCGCCCCGGCGGCGAAACAGCCCTGTGCCTCCCAACCGGCGTAAATGCGGCGTTCGACCTCTGCGGCGTTGAATTTTTCCAGTGCCATGGTGTTTGGCCCCCTTTGACTGTCGGGGTGTGAGATAGCCCTGTGCCCAGCCGAAGGAAAGGGGGGTTTTGGCGCCTGTGGTGCTGCGCTAGCGTGCTGTGCATGAAGGATCTGACACACGGACCCGTGCCGGGTTTCTGGCGCATGTTGTGGCGCGACCGCAACGGCGTGGAGGGCAACAGCCTCGCCGCCGCCAGCCGCGCCCGCTTTGCCGGTTATCCGCCGGGTGCGCAGATCGAAGTGTTTCGCGGCGTAGGCGGGCATATGTGGCGGGCCGGTGATGCGGGGCCGCGCTTTGCGGCTCGGACCGTGCCGTTTGTGGGCAGGCCTGGGCGCATCTGCCACTGGACACGGGGGGTGCATCCGCTAGGTTCGCCCATGATTGACGCCGCATTGAACGCAGGAGCAACGCCATGGACAAGTTCGGAAAAAGCCAACCCGTCACCCGACGCGAAGATGTTCGTTTTCTGACCGGCGAGGGGCGGTATGTCGATGATATCGCACCGAAGGGCGCGCTGCAGTGTTTCGTGTTCCGCTCGCCCGTGGCCCATGCCACCGTCACCGCACTGGACATCGGCGACGCACAAGCCGCCGAAGGTGTCCACGCGGTCTATACCATCGCCGATCTGGATGCCGCGGGCATGAATGTCGGCATGGAGGGCGCCACGATGCCAAACCGCGACGGATCGCAGGGAGCGGCGCCCGAACGGCCCATGCTGGCGCGGGCGCGGTTGCGCTTTGTCGGGGAACCCATTGCCGTGATCGTTGCCGACACTCTGACACAGGCCCGAGATGCCGCCGAGCTGATCGTGCTCGACTATGACGACCTGCCCGCCAAGATGGACATGGCGCCGGGCGGCGCGGCGCTGCATGACGAGGCCCCTGACAATGTCGCCTATGACTGGCACATGGGTGACAAGGACGCGTGCGATGCCGCCTTTGCTGGGGCGGCGCGTGTGGTGTCGCTGGACGTCGGTGACAACCGCATCATTGTGAATTCGATGGAGCCGCGCGGCTGTTATGCCGAGATGGACGGCGACCGCCTGCATGTGGCGATCAACGGGCAGGGCGTCTGGGGGCCAAAGGAACAGCTGGCCTCGGCATTGAATGTCGATGCCGAAACCATCCGCGTGACCAACCCCGACACCGGCGGCGGTTTCGGCATGAAGGGGATGATGTACCCGGAATATTTCGTGCTGGCCCATGCCGCGCGCGACCTCAAGCGCCCGGTGCGCTGGATGTCGGAACGCACCGAAGCGATGCTGAGCGACAATGCGGGCCGCGATCTGACCTCGCTCACCGAACTGGCCTTTGACGAGAACCACAGGATCATCGGGTACCGCGTCTATACGCAGGCGAATATGGGGGCCTACAACTCGCAATTTGCCCAGGCCATCCAGACCCAGTTGTTCAGCCGGGTTTTGATGGGAGTTTATGACGTTCAGGCAACCTATCTGCACTCGGTCGGGTATTTCACCAACACCACGCAGGTCGATGCCTATCGCGGGGCGGGGCGGCCCGAGGCGATCTATGTGCTTGAGCGTGCGATGGATCGTGCCGCGCGCGAGTTGGGGGTCGATCCGCTGGAATTGCGGCGCATCAATTTCATCCGGCCCGACCAGTTCCCGTACAGGACGGCGACGGACGAAACCTATGATGTGGGCGATTTCGACAAGGTGCTGACGCGGGCCGAGGCCGAAGCGGACATTCCGGGATTTGCCGCCCGTCGCGCGGCGGACGCCGAACGGGGCCTGCTGCGCGGTTTGGGGCTGTGTTACTATATCGAAAGTATTCTGGGCGATCCTTCGGAAACGACCAAGGTCGAGTTTTCCGATGAGGGCCGCGTGAACATCTATGTGGGCACACAATCAAACGGGCAGGGGCATGAAACCGTCTATGCCCAGTTCCTGAGCGATCAGACCGGGATTCCGGTTGATCTGATTGACGTGGTGCAGGGGGATTCCGACCTGATCAAAGTGGGCGGCGGCACGGGTGGATCGCGCTCTGTCACCACGCAGAACAATGCGACACTGGCGACTGTCGGCGCGATGACAGAGGCGTTTTGCGCGTTTCTGGCGGACGACATGGGTGTGCCCGCGTCCGAGGTCACATTTGACGACGAAGTGTTTCGCGCCGAGGGGTCGAACATGAGCCCCACGATGCTGGACGTTGCCGAAATCGCCCGTGAAAAGGGCCGCGCGGACCTGCTGGTGCATGAACGCCGCGCCAAGCTGGAGGCGCGCAGTTTTCCAAACGGGTGTCACGTTGCCGAAGTCGTGATTGACCCCGACACCGGTGTGACCCGTTGCGAACGCTATGCTGTCGTTGATGATTTCGGCAACCTTATCAATCCGATGCTGGCCGAAGGTCAGGTGCATGGCGGGGTGGTTCAGGGCCTTGGGCAGGCGCTGACGGAACATGTGATCTTTGATGAGGATGGCCAGTTGCTCACGGCAACGTTCATGGACTACGCCTTGCCGCGTGCCGATGACGTGCCCATGATCGGGTTCACCTCGGAACCGGTGCCGTCGACGGCCAATGTCATGGGCATGAAAGGCTGCGGCGAGGCCGGAACGGTCGGTGCGCTGGCGGCGGTGTCCAATGCGGTACAGGATGCGCTGTGGGATCGTGGCGTGCGGCAGGTGGACATGCCGTTCACGCCGTTGAAAGTATGGGAACTGCTGAAGGATGATGCGATCGCGGCTGAATAGGACTGTTGCGGGCTGGCTCAGGGGCTGGCTCGGCAGGGGTGGCGCGCGGGCGGACCCGCCGGTGCGCGGGCGCACCATCCATGTGATCGTCATCGACGGCACCATGTCGACGCTGGAGCCGGGCGAGGAAACCAATGCCGGCCTGCTGGCCAAGCTGTTGGGGGAAACCGGGCACGAGATTTCGCTGTATTACGAGCCGGGCCTGCAATGGTCGGAGTGGCGCGGTGTCGGGGACGTTCTGTTTGGCCGTGGAATCAACCGCCAGATCCGGCGCGCCTATGGCTATCTGGCCTCGCGTTATCGCCCTGGCGACAGGATTTTCCTTTTTGGCTATTCGCGCGGGGCCTATGCGGTCCGCTCGCTTGCCGGGATCATTGACCGGGTGGGTCTGCTGCGGGCGGAGGCCGCGACGATGCGCAATATCCGCGACATCTATCGCCACTACGAGCGCACGCCGGATGGCGAAACCGCCCGGATATTTGCCCGCAACACTTGCCATGCGTCCATCGAGATCGAGATGATCGGGGCGTGGGATACGGTCAAGTCACTGGGTCTGAACATGCCCTATCTGTGGCGTCTGAGCGCGCCGCGCCACGCCTTTCACAATCACCAGCTGGGCAAGTCGGTAAAGCACGGTTTTCATGCGCTGGCCCGCAACGAGACCCGCGTCGCCTATGCCCCGGTGATGTGGGACACGGCACAGGATTGGGACGGGCATCTGGTGCAGATGTGGTTTCGGGGCACGCATGGGGACGTGGGCGGGCATCTGAGCGGGTTCAACGCGGCGCGGCCCCTGTCCAATATTCCGCTGGTCTGGATGCTGGAGCAGGCGGAGCGTTGTGGTCTGCCCCTGCCGGACGACTGGGCGGCGGCCTTTCCCCAGGACGCCAGGGCCCCGTCGGTGGGCACGTTTCGCGGTTTTGGCCGCTGGTTCATCAGCCGCAAGCCGCGCAAGGTGGGTCTTGATCCGTCCGAACGCGTGCATTCCTCGGTGGCGCAGGCGCCGCCGCCAAGAAGCTTGTCGCAACGGCTGGCAGGGTGGCGTGGGCCGGGGGCGGACGCTCTTTGAGTGTGCCTGCGGCGCAGTCAAAGACGCCCCGCCCACCGTCCCTTATCTGAGTTTCATGATGATGCAGGTGGTGGAGCCTGTTGCGTAGAGCCTGCCGTCCTTGACGCCACGAATTTCGCCTGTCGCCACGCCGGTGGAGCGTCCGGCGTGATCGACTGTGCCGGTGCATTCAATCTCCATGCCCGTCGGGATCGCGCGGGTGATGTTGATCTTGTATTCCAGCGTTGTGTAGACCGACCCGGCCGGTACTTTTGTCATCACGGCGCAGGCCATCGCGCTGTCGAGCAGCGTGCCGTACCAGCCGCCATGTGTCGTGCCCATCGGATTGGTGACGTTTATCTGGGGTGTGCCGCGAAAGGCGACCTTGCCGTCCTCGACCGAATGGACAGCGTAGCCCAGCGTGTGGGCGATAGCCGGTCCCGGCAGGGTTTGGTCGGCCATGCCTTGCATGAATGCGAGGCCGGACATGGACAGAAGTTCATCCTGACTGATCAGGCCGTTTGGCAATGCGGGGGCTGGCATATATGTCTCCTGCAAACACGTGCTGTGCAGGACGGTATCGCAATTGGACCGGTCGGTCTAGTGGTGCTTTGCCCTGCGCGGGCAGGGGGCCAGCCCCCTCGCACTTGCGTGCTCACCCCCGTGGTATTTCAGGTCAAGAGAAGAGCGGTGTCACGCGACATTCAGGATCGAGGTAGCAGGCACGAGACCCAGCGCCCGGCACACTTTCAGCGTCAGGTCCGGGCGGTTCAGGGTGTAGAAATGCAAGGCCTCCACGCCTTCCTCGATCAACGTATCGCACAGGTCGCTGCAATGGGTCAGCGCGTAGAGGTCGGCCCGGTCGGCGCGCGTGGCCCTGTCAAAGGATGTGGCGATGGCTGCGGGGATGGGGGTGCCACAGCGTCTGGCGAATGATTTTGCGCTGGCCCAGTTGCTGATCGGCAGAATGCCCGGTGTGATCGGTGCCGCGATCCCTGCATCCGCGCAGGCGTCGCGGAAGCGCAGGAATGTGTCCGCCTCGAAAAAGAACTGAGTGATTGCTTCGGACGCGCCTGCGTCGATCTTGGCCTTCAGCCAGTCGATATTCTGGGCTATGGAGGCCGCGTCGGGGTGGCTGTCGGGGTATGCGCCGACGCGGATGTTGAACGCGCCGTCCTGCGCCAGCGCCTCGATCAGTTCGACGCTGTTGGCGAATCCGTCAGGGTGGGGTTCGAATGCACCGCCTTGTGCGGGATCACCGCGCAGTGCCACGATGTCGGTGATTCCGGTTTTCTTGTATCTTGCGGCTGTGCGCAGCACGTCGGCGCGGCTTTGACCGGTGCATGTCAGGTGGGCGGCCACGCGCAGGCCCGAGGTCTTGCGCAGTGTTTGTGCGGATTCCTGGGTCAATTCCTGTGTCGTTCCGCCTGCGCCATAGGTCACCGACACAAAGCGTGGATCGAGCGGTGCGAGTGTCTTGACGGTATCCCACAAATGAAAGGACGCATTCAACGACTTGGGCGGGAAGGTTTCAAAAGACAGGGCGGTCATGGCGCTGGGTTCCTTATAGAGTTGCAATGACTATGCCGTGCGCTGTATCTTGAAGCAAATTCATAACATTCATCATTAACATGAGGCGCGTATGCATATCGAGTTTCGCCACCTGCGCACGATCAAGGCCATTCACGAGGCCGGCGGGCTGGCCCGGGCGGCGGATCAGCTGCACATCACACAGTCGGCGCTCAGTCATCAGGTGAAGGGGCTGGAGGATCAGGCGGGGGTGGAGTTGTTCGTGCGCCGCTCCAAGCCGCTGAAACTGTCGGCTGCCGGCATGCGTCTGTTGCGTCTGGCCGAACAGGTGTTGCCGCAGGTCGAGGCGTTGCTGGCCGAATTCGGGGCCTTGCGCGACGGATCATCGGGGCGGTTGCACATCGCCATCGAGTGTCATGCCTGTTTCGAGTGGCTGTTTCCCGTGCTGGAGCAGTTTCGCCGCACCTGGCCGGATGTGGATGTGGATATTCGCCCCGGTCTGGCCTTTGATGCGCTGCCCGCGCTGATGAAGGAGGAGGTCGATCTGGTCGTGTCGTCGGACCCGGAGGATCTGCCCGGTGTCGAGTTTGTGGAACTGTTTGATTACGCGCCTGTTTTCGTGGCGGCCTCGACCCACCCGCTGGCCCAGAAAGACTTCATCGAAGCCTCGGACTTTCGGGACCAGACGTTGATCACCTATCCGGTGGAGCGCACGCGCCTGGATGTGTTCAGCCAGTTGCTGATCCCGGCCAAGGTGGAACCGGCGGCGGTGCGGCAGGCGGAACTTACGGCGGTGATCCTGTTGCTGGTGGCGTCAAATCGTGGCGTGTCCGTGCTGCCCGACTGGGTTGTGCGCGAGGTGAAGTATTCAAGCGACTATGTGACCCGCCCGCTGACCAGGGATGGTCTGACGCGCCGTCTTTATGCGGCTGTGCGCAGTGACGAGCGGGACAAGCCCTATATGCAAAAGCTGATCGAGCTTGCGCGTATCGAGGCGCGCAAGCTGCAAACCGCCTGAGTTCGGCGCTTGACGGATCGACGGTGTGGCAAGGGTCGCTGTTCCCTGAAAAGCGACCCCGGCCAGTGGCCGCGTCTGCCCGCGCAGCCGCGCCCTCAGATCAGTTTGACAATCTGCTTGCCCACGTTGCGCCCTTCGAGCAGGCCGATGAAGGCGGCGGGGGCGTTTTCGATCCCGTGTGCGATGTCCTCGACCCGTTTGATGTCGCCGCTGGCCACCTTCGGTGCCACATCGGCGAGAAATGCGGGGAAATGTTCCCAGTGGTTGGAGATAATGAACCCCTGCACAGCAAGGTGCTGGACAAGGATCGTGCGCCACAGCGCCGGGAGCGACATGGCCGCCTCTGCCCCTGCGCCAAGCCCGCCCGCATTGTACCACGAGATCATGCCGCACAGCGGTATGCGCCCGAAAGTGTTCATCAACGGGATCACCGCCTCGAGCACCTTGCCGCCGACGTTTTCGAAATAGATGTCGATGCCGTCCGGCGCCGCCTCGCCCAGCGCCTTGCGCAAGGAACGCGCGTCCGGATAGGCGCGGTGGTCAAGGCAGGCGTCAAAGCCGAACCTGTCGACCGCGAGCGCGCATTTGTCCGCGCCCCCCGCGATGCCGACCGCGCGCAGGCCCAGCGATTTGGCCAGTTGCCCGACCATTGACCCCACAGGCCCCGTGGCGGCGGCGACGACCAGTGTTTCGCCCGCCTTGGGCCTGGCGATCTCGTGCAGTGCGTACCAGCCGGTGAAACCGGGCATGCCCAGCACCCCGAGGGCGGTCGTGATCGGGGCCGCGTCGGGGTCGACCTTGCGGCACATTTTTGCGGCTGCCACGGCGTGCGTCGCCCAGCCAAACGGGCCAAAGGCGACGTCGCCGGGTTTGAAACCATCTGCGTTCGACGCGATCACCTCGCCCACGCCGCCGCCTTCCATGGTGGCGCCGAGGGGGATGTTTGCCGCATAGGATTTGCCCTCGTCCATGCGGCCGCGCATGTAGGGATCAAGCGACATGTAATGCACGCGCACCAGCACTTCGCCCGGGCCGGGCGTCGGCACGGGGGCGGTTTCAAGCGCAAAGTTGTCGGATGTCGGTGCGCCGGTGGGGCGGCTGGCGAGGGTGATATGCTGCATCTGGTCGGACATGGCGACGCTCCTTTCGGGGGTGGATTACCTCAACTGCGCCACGGCCCTCTTGGCAAGTGCAGCCGGGCGGCGTATAGCGCGCGTTCTGATCCCTTACCCCCGTTTTCGGAGCATTCCCATGGCTGCCAGCGCAAATCTCAACATCATGATGAAAGCCGCGCGCAAGGCGGGCCGGTCGCTGGCCAAGGATTTTCGCGAGGTCGAGAACCTGCAGGTGTCGATGAAGGGGGCGGGCGATTTCGTGTCCAAGGCCGATATCGCCGCCGAGGCCATCATCAAGGAAGAGTTGCGCACCGCGCGTCCCACCTATGGCTGGCTGGCCGAAGAGGGCGGCGAAGAGGCAGGCGAAGACCCGACGCGCCGCTGGATCGTGGACCCGCTGGACGGCACCACCAATTTTCTGCACGGGCTGCCGCACTGGGCCGTGTCCATCGCGCTGGAGCACAAGGGGCAGGTTGTGGCCGGTGTGATCTATGACCCCACAAAGGACGAATTGTTCTTTGCCGAAAAGGGGCAGGGGGCATTCATGAACGACACCCGCCTGCGTGTGTCGGGCCGCTCCAAAATGATCGAGGGGCTGTTTTCCACCGGCTTGCCGTTTGGTGGGCGCAGCGATCTGCCCGAGACCTTGCAGGACCTGGCGCGTCTGATGCCGGTCTGTTCCGGTGTGCGCCGTTTTGGTGCGGCGGCGCTTGATCTGGCCTATGTCGCGGCGGGGCGTTACGACGGGTTCTGGGAACGTCGTCTGAACATCTGGGACATTGCCGCCGGCCTGCTGATCGTGCGCGAAGCGGGTGGTTTTGCCGAGCCGCTGACCGCGTCGGGCAATATCCTGGAGGACGGCGAGATCATCTGTGCCAACGAGCCGATGTTTCCGCAGCTTGCCCGGATCATCCGCGCCTGAGCCTAGCGATCCGAGGGGTGGTTGATGCCATCCGTCCACGGGATCGGTTCGAAATCGGCTGGATTTATCCCGTCGAGGGTGCCCATGTTGACGCCGATATGGTCCGGGTTGGCGCGTTGGTTGTGATACATGTAAATCCCGCAGATCCTGCAGAAATGGTGCCGCGCCGTCCGGGTGCCCCATTGGTACAAGGTCAGTGCGTCGGCCCCCCTGGTGACTTTAACGCCGTCCTTTGGGGCCACGACCGCAGGTGCGGCGCGTCTGCGGCAGAACGAGCAGGTGCAGCGCCGTGCCGTGGCGAGGCCGCCGAGCAGAGTAACCTCAAGTTCGACCGCGCCGCAGTGACACGACGCTTTCATCGCCGTACCTTGGGAATCCGAGAGACGTCATAGCGCGCCTCTGGATGCGGCGGGTGCCCGTCTGTGCGCCGCCAGAACCCGACGCCACCGCGTTTCAGCCACAGCGGCAGGGTCAGGACCAGTCCGGCGGCAAACCCGCCCGCATGGGCCCAATACGCCACGCCCCCGGCGGCAACATCCGCACCGATGCCGCCCACGAACTGCATCCCGAACCATACGGCCAGCATGATCCATGCCGGAATCGGAAAGACACGGATGAACACGATCAGGATCAGCAGGATGTCCACCCGCGCCTTGGGAAAGAGCAGCAGGTAGCTGCCCATGACGCCCGCGATGGCACCGGACGCCCCCACAGTCGGGATCGTTGATCCCGGCGAAGACATGACTTGCACCAGTCCGGCGACAATGCCTGTTGCGAGGTAGAAACCGAGATATGGAACATGCCCCATCTCATCTTCGACATTGTCGCCAAAGATCCACAAAAACAGCATGTTGCCGATAAGGTGCATCCACCCGCCATGCAGGAACATCGAACTGATCAGAGTGCCGGGCCCCTCGCCGGATGTGATGCGCGCGGGGATGGCGGCATAGTCAAAGAAAAAGGCATTGAGCGCACGCGGGTCGTTGAACAGGGCGACATAGCTGAGAAAGACGCCGATATTGGCGGCCATCAGCATGTAGGTCACATAAGGGGTGCGCCCGGAGGGGTTGTGATCTCGGATCGGAAACATGCCGCACAGTTGGCCGGGGTGCGCGCGGCGTCAAGGGGCGGCGGAAACCGAACGGGCCCGGTGTCCGGTTTTTCGGTCCGCCAAATGGCGGGTGTGATCAGCTGGCGGCCCCCAGCAGGGCGGTGTTGCCCCCCGATGCCGTGACATCGACGCAGACATGGCGTTCGCAGGTCACGTGCGCGCGATCCGGCTGGCCGGTGATCAGCGGTACAATCGGCCCCGTGCGCGCCGCAAGGTCGCGCTCCAACGCCTTGGCGGTCTTTGTGTCGCCCCACCAGATCACGCCGCCATAGCGCGGCGCGTCCGTCAATGCGCCGGGTTTGATCGCGCCACGGGTCTGAACGGGTGTGCCGCCAAGGGCGGCAACCGCTGCGGCCTGCGCGGCGGCGGCTTTGGCCCCCGGTCCGGCGCACAGGATCGCGGCGCGCGGTGCATGGCTGAGCACGTTGGATTCCCCGGTCGGGCCGGGCAGCGGCACGCTGGACAGCGCCCCGTGCGTCTGCGCGGGCAGGGCGGGCAGCGGCGCGTCCGCTGGCCATGCCTCGTCCGTGCTGGCCGGGGCGGCGGCGCGGAACCGCAACAGGTAATCCGGCCCCCCCGCCTTGGGCCCGGTTCCGGAAAGCCCGACACCGCCAAAGGGCTGGCTGCCCACGATCGCGCCGATCTGGTTGCGGTTCACATAGATGTTGCCCGCCATGATCTTGTCGGACACGTGCTGTACCCGGTCATCTATCCGCGTGTGCAGCCCGAAGGTCAGCCCATAGCCTGTGGCGTTGATGTCGTCGATCACGCGGTCCAGCGTACCCGATTTAAAGGTGGCGAGGTGCAGGACAGGGCCAAAAATCTCGCGCGTCAAATCGCCGATCCCGTTCACCCGGATCAGCGCAGGCGCGACAAAGGTGCCGCCCGTCGGGGTTTTGAGCTGATGGATCAGGCGCCCCTCGGCGGTGGCGGCGGCGATATGAGCCGCGATCCCGGCGCGTGCGGTTTCGTCGATCACCGGGCCGATATCGTTGGCCAGTGTCCACGGGTTGCCGACACTCAGCGCCTCCATTGCGCCGATCAGCATGTCGGTAAAGGCCGGGGCGATGTCGGCCTGCACATAAAGGCAGCGCAGGGCGGAACAGCGCTGGCCTGCGGACTGGAACGCGCTTTCGATCACGCTGCGCACGGCCTGTTCGGGCAGGGCGGTGCTGTCCACGATCATCGCATTCAGCCCGCCGGTTTCGGCAATCAGGGGCGTGCCGGGGGCGGCATGTTCGGCCAGACTGGCACGGATGCGCAGGGCCGTATCGGTCGAGCCGGTGAAGGCCACGCCGCTGGCCTGTCCCTGAGCGGTAAGTGCGGCGCCCACCTGTCCGTCACCGGGCAGCAGTTGCAGGGCCGCGCGCGGCACGCCCGCCGCGTGCAACAACGAGATGGCGACATGGGCGATCAGCGGCGTCTGTTCGGCGGATTTGGCCAGCACGGCGTTTCCCGCAGCCAGCGCGGCCGCAATCTGCCCCGAAAAGATCGCCAGCGGGAAATTCCATGGCGAGATGCAGGCAAATGTGCCTGCGGGCGCGGCATCACCGGCCTGGGTGGCGTAATAGCGCAGGAAATCGACCGCTTCGCGCAGTTCGGCCACGGCGTCCATCAGGGTCTTGCCGGCCTCGCGGGCCAGAAGGGCAAAGATTTCGCCGAACCGGGCCTCGTAAAGGTCGGCGGCGGTGTTGAGGATGCGGGCGCGCTCGGCCGGGGGGGCGGACCATGGGCGTGCGTCGGTGCAGGCGCGCGCGACGGTGTCAGGGGTTGCCTCGGTCACGGTGCCGGCGGTGTCGGCCGGGTCGGCGGGATTGAGGATATCGCGTGCGGTTCCGGTCGCGGGTGTCACGGTCAGCGGGGCGGCGGCCCAGCGGTGCGCCCTGAACGGATCACGTGCGGCGTCGATCTGCGCCAGTGTGCCGGTGTGGGACAGATCGAACCCTCGGGAGTTGGGCCGCTCGGGCATGAAAAGGTTGGGGCCATCCGGTATCGTCAGGGCGCTGTCCGAGAGGCTGTCGAAGGGATCGGCGGCGACCACTTCGGGCGGCACGTCTTCGTCGACGATCTGGTTCACAAAGCTGGAATTCGCGCCGTTTTCCAGCAATCTGCGCACCAGATAGGCCAGAAGGTCGCGATGTGCGCCAACGGGTGCGTAAATGCGGCAGCGTGTGCCGCGGCTGCGCAGCACCATCGTGTGCAACGCCTCGCCCATCCCGTGCAGGCGCTGGAATTCGAACGGCTGGCCGTCGGCCATGTGCAGGATGGCCGCGACCGTGTGGGCGTTGTGTGTCGCAAATTGCGGATAGATGCGGTCTGACATTCCCAGCAGTTTGCGCGCGTTCGAGATATACGAGACGTCCGTCGCGGCCTTGCGCGTGAACACCGGAAAGCCCGCGACCCCTTCAACCTGCGCGCGCTTGATTTCCGTATCCCAATACGCGCCCTTGACCAGCCGCACCATGATCCGGCGATCATGCCGCTGTGCCATATCGTGGACGGTGTCGATGACGGTGCCCGCACGGGGCCCATAGGCCTGCACGACAATGCCGAACCCGTCCCAGCCCGCCAGGGCCTCGTCGCTCAGCACGGCGTCGATCACTTCGAGCGAGAGCGACAGGCGGTCTGCCTCTTCCGCGTCGACATTGAGGCCCATGCCTGCCGATTTCGCCAGCATGGCAAGGGATCGCAGGCGGGGCACCAGGTCGCGCAGGACGCGGGCCGCTTGCGCGCGTTCATAACGCGGATGCAAGGCCGAGAGTTTGACCGAGATGCCGGGGTTTTCGCGGATGTCATCGTGCAGGCACGCCCGGGCGATGGCGGAAATGGCGCGCGAATAGGACAGATGGTAGCGGCGGGCATCGGCCTCGGTCAGGGCGGCCTCGCCCAGCATGTCGTAGGAATAGGTAAAGCCCTTGGCCTCCATCCCGGCGGCGCGATCCATCGCGGCGTCGATGTTTTCACCCAGCACGAACTGGCGGCCCATTTCCTTCATGGCGCGGGAGACGGCGGCGCGGATCACCGGTTCGCCCATGCGTTTGATGGCACCGCGCAGATGGCGCACGGGACCGGGTTGATCGTCGTCCAGAACCCGCCCCGTCAGCATCAGCGCCCAGGTCGATGCGTTCACCAGCGAAGATGTCGAATGCCCCATATGCCTGCCCCAGTTTGAGGGCGCGATCTTGTCCTCGATCAGGGCGTCGATCGTATTGGCGTCCGGCACCCGCAACAGGGCTTCGGCCAGGCACATCAACGCGATACCTTCGTCGGTCGACAGCCCGTATTCGGCCAGAAACACCTCCATCAGGCCAGGTGCGGCCTGCGTCCGGATGGCCGTGACAAGGGTTGCGGCGTCCTTGCCAATGGCCGCGCGATCCGTGGCCGACAGATTTGCCGACCTGATCAGCCCGTCCAGCACCGCGTCAGGGGCGTCATACATCCCCGCGTCAATCGCCTGTGCCAGCTGTGTCGCAGTGTCCCGTGCCATTTCAGGTTCCTTTTTCATTTGGCCCAGTATATCAGGGTCAGATCAGTCAAAATCATCAAAGAATGCACCAATGGCAGAACAAAATCGCAAAAGAGCCGGTATTTTGAGTTCAAAAAAACTTTCGGGCATGGATCAGTTCGATCAATCGATTCTCGTCGCTCTGGCCGAGGACGGGCGGATGAGCATCACCGACCTTGCCACGCGGATCGGGTTGTCGAAATCGCCCACGCAGGCGCGGTTGCGGCGGCTTGAGGCGACGGGTGTCATCATGGGCTACCGGGCCTTGCTTGACCCGATTTCGCTGGGTCTCGATCATGTCGCCTTTGTCGAGGTGCGCCTTACGGACACGCGCGAGGCGGCATTGCGCGCCTTCAACGCTGCCGTGCAGAACATACCCGAGATCGAGCAAGCCCATATGATCGCGGGAAATTTTGACTATCTGCTCAAGGTGCGCACGCGCGACATGGCCCAATACCGCGCCTTTTTGGGTGATGTGGTATCGACCTTGCCGCATGTGGCGGCCACGTCCACATTTGTCGCCATGGAGGCGGTCAAGGAGGTCATGTTGCCCGGAATCGAGTGATCACGGATATGTTGAGTTGACCTGAACGCGGCGCGGCGCATCATATGCAGTATGAAACCGCTTTTGCTCATCGCCCTTTTGACGACGCCTGCATGGGCTGACGCATGCCCGCCCGCGCCGGACTACTCTGCCGAACTGGAGGGTCTGATTGACAACATTCGCACAGCACCCGACGCGCGTGCCGCCGAACCCTTGTCCGGTGAGATGTGGGAGTTGTGGCTGACGGCCCCCGATGCGGCGGCGCAGGCCGTGCTGGACAAGGGACTGCGCCAGCGCAACAACTATGATTTCGTCGGCGCACTGGCGTCGTTCGATCGGCTGGTCACTTACTGTCCGGACTATGCGGAAGGCTACAACCAGCGCGCTTTCACCCACTTTCTAGGGGGAAATTTTGCCGCCGCGCTGGTCGATCTGGACGTGGCGTTGCGCCTGTCGCCGGATCACGTGGGGGTGCAGTCGGGGCGGGCGTTGACGCTGATGAACCTTGGCCGCATCGCCGAGGCACGCACGCAGATGCAAGCCGCACTTGAAAACAATCCCTGGCTGTCCGAACGGGCGCTCTTGGCCAAGGGCGCGCCATTGGGACCGACGGGCGAGGATATCTGATCGCGGGCTTGAGATGCCAGGTGGGATTGCCTAACAAGGCAAGGCGCGGGCGTGATGGAATGGTAGACATATCAGACTTAAAATCTGAAGGGGATTTCCCCGTGTGGGTTCGAATCCCACCGCCCGCACCACAGTCGCTTTTCGCAGAAAAGCGCCGACCTCCATTTTGAACGGTGCGCTGGGCGGCAGTCGTTCTGCAAGAACGATGAGAGCCTTGCCGGTTCCGGGTTCGAGTCCCTTCACCCGCACCAATGGCACTTCCGAAGGAAGATGCCGAAACAATCGGAACGTTTGAACGCGGCAATTGCTCCGAAAGAGCAATGAGAGCATCCGGTTTCAGGTTTGGCCTGCCACTTGCGCCATCCCCGTACATCCGAACCGCGCACGTGAACCGTGCCAGCCATGTGATGGCCACGGGCGGTGGCACGCTGCGGTCGGCAGAGTTTCCTGCGTGTCGCTACAGGAAAGCGCAACTGTTAATCGCGCAGTAATGGAGGTGGTTTAGGCAGTGGCTCACTCCAGGTGCCGTCCAATTGTTGGGCGGCCCGGCCCAATGTGAGGTGTAACGATGCGTGTCCCCGGACTTTCTTGGTTCAAAACGACGAAGCTGAACACCATTCTGGTCAAGTTGGCACTGATTGCCGGCCTGATGACCTTGTCCGTCGCGGTGACAAATTCGATGCTGAGCAGTGAGGGAAATCGCAAACATATGGCCATGGCCAAGATGCAGCGCGCCTCGGATGTGACTGATCTTTTGGCGATGCAGTCGGGGCGCGCCATCCAATTCGGTAATGACGTGGCTATTGCCAAGACCATGTCAGATTTTGTCAAAGGGGCGCGCCCGGACATGCTGGGAGGTGTGGTCGTGAACCTGGCGGGAACTGTTCTTTACCAGACCGATGGCGCAGGTTTGCAAAACCCTGATGCGATGGCATTGCTGCAATCCGCGATGGATACCGGAATGCAAGTCCGTTCCGACGACGGATTGACGGTCGCGATGCCGGCTGTCTTTGGCGAAGACAACGCCGTGGCAGGTGCCATTCTGACACGCTGGACCAATGAATTCGGCATGGAAGCCATGCAGCAGACCGAAACCCGTTCGTTTTGGGCAAGTACAGTTGTCTTTCTGCTGGCAATGATCGGGAACACCTTGTTCCTGTGGTATGCGATGTCGCGCCCCCTGGATCAGCTTGGGCAGGTGATGGTGCAGGTTGCGGACAAGAACTATGATCTGGACGTTCCCCATACCGGGCGCGGCGACGAAATCGGGACAATTGCCAACCGCCTCGAAGAATTTCGGATCAGGCTGGAAAAAGCGCAAAAATATCAGCGCGAAGCGGCCTTCAAGAGCGCCGCCTTCGAGGGCAGTTCTGCGGCCATGATGATGGTGGACGAGGATTTCGGCGTCAGATTTGTGAACCCCGAATGTGCGGCCCTGCTTGAGCAGATGATGCCGGAACTTGTCGACGTTTGGCCTGTGGCGAAAACGGGAGACTGGGTTGGTCTGGACCTGGCCGAAGTGCCGGAGATTTCGCAGGGCCGGTCGGGTTTGGGCCGCGAAGCCGAGAGCGACGACAGTCAGGAGATTCCCTTGCGGGTTGGTGATCGCGATATGTCTGTCCAGATCAACCCGGCCCGGGACCACAAAAAGCGCCGCATCGGTGCTGTGATCGAATGGAAAGACTGCACAGTTCAGCAGCGCAATGCCGCTGTCCTCAGCGGGATCGATAAGTCGCAGATGCGTCTGGACTTCGATACGCAGGGCAATTGCCTTTCCATGAATGTCGTCGCCGCACAGCGCCTGTCGCCAGAGTCCGACGCGTTGCTGGGCAAGTCGCTGACGCAGATTCTGTGCGCCGAACAGATCAGCGGCGGAAATGCGCGCGATCTGGCAGCGCAGGCGACATCAGGAGAGCCTTTGCACCAAAAGTTCAATCTTGTTGACTGCGACGGGGATGTGGTGGTTGTGGACGGCGGTTTTGTACCGGTCCGGGCCCAGGATGGCACGGTGGAACGCGTAATCCTGCTCGGCTCTGACGTGACCGCAGTCGAACGTGAAATGAAAGCCGCGCGCGAAAAGCAGGCGCAGGTCTCGCAGGATCAGAGCGTTGTCGTTGAAGCCTTGGGGCAAGGTCTCAAGAAGTTGTCCGACGGCGATCTTGCGCATGAACTCGACACCGCTTTTCCGGAGGAATACGAAGATCTGCGCGCCAACTTCAACCTTGCGATGTCGTCCCTGCAAGAGGCGTTGGGCGCCGTCACGCAAAATGTGACATCGATCCACAATGAAACCTCGGAAATCACGTCGGCGGCGGACGATTTGTCACGGCGGACCGAACGGCAAGCTGCCACGCTCGAAGAGACCGCCGCTGCAATGGACGAACTGACCTCGTCGGTGCGCTCGGCGGCGGAAGGCGCGGACGCAGCCAGCAAGATGTCGGAAGACGCGCAGACAAATGCCGAACAGGGCGGTGTGGTGGCAGGTCAGGCCGTTCGGGCCATGGACGAAATCAAGACATCGTCCCAGCAGATTTCCAAGATCACTTCGGTGATTGACGACATCGCCTTCCAAACCAATCTGCTTGCGCTTAATGCCGGGGTCGAAGCCGCGCGGGCGGGAGAGGCCGGGCGTGGATTTGCGGTGGTGGCGACAGAGGTGCGCGCATTGGCGATGCGCTCTTCCGAAGCGGCGCGGGAAATCAACACGCTGATATCGGACAGCGCGCAACAGGTGCAGCAAGGTGTCGATCTCGTGGATCGCACCGGCGCAGCCCTTGCCGCAATCGTGTCGTCCGTGTCGGACATATCTGAACGCGTTGCGGAAATTGCCAGCTCGGCACGCGAACAGTCTGCGGGCCTGAATGAAATCAATATGGCCGTGAACGAACTGGATCACGTGACACAACAAAACGCGGCGATGTTCGAAGAGACGACCGCGGCAAGCCATGCGCTGACGTCCGAAGCGGATTCACTTGCGGCGGCTGTTGCAAAGTTCAAACTGGGTGAAAAATACGCTTCTCCTGCGCGTGTGCCGGCAGCAAAGGACTTAGCGGTCGAGGCGGAATCTGTAAGGGTCGCGGTTGGAAACACAGCGCTGGCGTACAAGCCCGAAACGCCTGCGGCGAATACGGGATGGGAAGAATTCTGACCCTGGCCTGATACTGTCTCGACATTGATTTGGCAGGGCGGTGCCCTTGTCGCCCCGAACAAGGCCAACCGTCAGCATCAAAAGCTGCAAGGCAACGGCAATTCGGGCACCGGCCTGCCTCGGGCACATCTTCGGGAAAATCTCAGCCCGTCCGCTACAGTGCGAACTGTTGGCGCGTGCGAGCGGCGAGATGACCGGTTCGGGCACACAAATCCGTCAGGGGCGCACGCCTGAAAAACGCTGTTGCCAGTCTTTGCGTGCTTCATCCGTGATTTTCGAGAAAAGGTTCCCGGGCACCGAAAATTCATGACCCGGCGACAGCCGCGTGACGGCTGCGTTGACATCCTGCGGCCACTCCAGGGCGTCCAGCCCCAGCGCGGATTGCAATGTGGCCGACGCCTGTGGAATGAAGGGCGCCGAAAGGACTGCATAAAGCCCGATCAAATTGAGCCCCATGCGGATTTGCATGGCGGCTTCTGCCTCGTGTTCCTTGATGGTGGTCCAGGGGGCCGCCGCTTGAAGGTATTCGTTGCCCGCCACCCAGATGGCGCGAAGCTCTTGCGCTGATTTGCGCACTTCCATGGCATCCATCATGTTGCAATAGCGCGCAATGCGCGCCTCAAGATCAACGATCAGGGCCGCTTCACGATCGCCATATGGCGCCCCGGTCGGCACCGTTTCGCCAAATTTCGACCGGCAGAATTTCGTCACCCGACTGACGAAATTGCCCAGTACATCCGCCAGATCCTTGTTCACGCCCTGCTGAAACAGCTCCCACGTGAATTCCGAATCCGATGTCTCGGGACAGTTGGACAACAGCCACCAGCGCCAATAGTCGCTGGGCAGAATATCCAGAGCCTGATCCATGAACACGCCACGCCCCTGACTGGTGGAGAATTGACCGCCGTCATAGTTCAGAAAGTTGAAGGATTTCAGATGATCGACCATTTTCCACGGCTCACCGGATCCCAGAATGGTGGCCGGGAAACTGAGGGTGTGGAACGGTACGTTGTCTTTGCCCATGAACTGCGTATAGCGCACGTCATCGGCACCCTTGTCGGTGCGCCACCAGCGTTCCCAATCCGCGCCGCCATTCGCCTCTGACCACTCGCCCGCGCAGGCGATGTATTCGATCGGCGCGTCGAACCAGACGTAAAAGACCTTGCCTTCCATGCCCGGCCAGTCCTGATCGCCGCGGCGCACCGGAATGCCCCAATCCAGATCCCGCGTGATCCCGCGATCCTTCAGGCCGTCCCCGTCATGCAGCCATTTCCTGGCAATGGATGTGGTCAGAACGGGCCAGTCGGTCTTGCTGTCGATCCAGGCATCCAGATCGTCCCTGAGCGCGGACTGGCGCAGGTAGAGATGCTTGGTTTCGCGCACTTCCAGATCGGTCGACCCGGAAATGGCGGACCGGGGATTGATCAGGTCGGTTGGATCGAGCTGCTTGGTGCAGTTTTCACACTGGTCCCCGCGGGCCTTGTCGTATCCGCAGTTCGGGCAGGTGCCTTCGATGTAGCGATCCGGCAGATAGCGCCCGTCCGCAATTGAATACACCTGCTTTTCAGACACTTCCCGGATCAGCCCGGCATCCGCGAGACGTCCGGCAAAATGTTGGGTCAGGGCGTGGTTCTGCGGTGAAGAGGAGCGGCCGAAATGGTCAAATGACAGCCCGAATCCTTTGGCGATGTCGGCCTGAATCCGGTGCATTTCGGCGCAATATTCGGCCACCGGTTTGCCGGCTTTGGCAGCGGCAAGTTCGGCGGGTGTGCCGTGTTCATCCGTCGCGCACAGGAACAGAACCTCGTTGCCGCGCGCCCGCTGATAGCGGGCGTAGAGGTCTGCGGGCAACTGGCTGCCGATCAGATTGCCGAGATGCTTGATCCCGTTGATGTAGGGGATCGCGGATGTGATGAGGTGACGCTGCATGACGGGGCCTTTGCAAAACTGGCCTCCGTCTAGCAGTGCCGGGCGGCCGGGAAAAGACCCCCCCTGTGCGCTCGTCAGTCCCGGTCGCGGCTGCGCCCGGTCAATCGCCCGACTAAGAAAGACGTGCGCGGTGAATAAACATAGCGGGTGCGTTTGGCGGGTGCTGCGCGTGCGCGCATCCGGGCAAGTCCGAAGACAATGAGCAGAACATGCCCGATCGAGATCATCACGAACAGGGCGGGCGGCCCATAGGCGTCGATAAGCGCGGATGCCGTGAACGGCGCCGCGATGGCCCCGACGGCAAAATAGAACATCAGCGCGGCCGACAATTCGACCCGTTCCGAGGCGTCCGCAAAATCATGCGCGTGGGCGGCGGCGACCGAATAGATCGGAAACGTGGTCAGCCCGAACAGCCCCGCCGTCAACATTATGCCTGCTGTGCCAAGGCCACTGGCCATCACGGTGATTGCGCTGCTTGCCACGGCGGCACCCGACAACCAGATCAGCACCCACCGACGGTCGAATTTGTCAGCGAGCCACCCCACCGGGTATTGCGCCAGCGCGCCGCCCAGAACGAATGACGCCAGAAACCACGCGATTTGCGGTGTGCTCAACCCGACTTCTTGTCCGTAGATCGGCCCGACCATGCGGAACGAGGCACTGGAGAGCGCGGCAACAATCACCGCCGCCGCCGCCAGCGGCGAACGTTCGAATGCGAGGCGGGGTCTGAGCCGGGGGGACGTCGGGGTTTCGGGCTGCTTTGACGTCGTGAGTGTCAGCGGCAGAAGCGCTGTGCAGCAGACAATCGCGAGGATGTTGTAGCTGACATAGCTGGCCGGTTCGAGCACGCCGATCACCAGTTGGGCTGCCAGAGAGGCCCCCATGTCCACAACCCGGTACACGCCCATTGCCCGCCCGCGTGTTTCGTTGGTGACCTTGGCCTGCAGCCACGCCTCGATGACTGTGTAGCAGCCGGCAATGCACATGCCCGATGCAATGCGCATGACCGCCCAGGCCACCGGATCAACGATCAGCATATGTGCGATCAGCGCGATTGCCCCGGTGGCGGTGAAGGCGGCAAATGCGCGGGAGTGGCCTACGCTGCCCATCAGGCGCGGGGCCCACCAACAGCCTATGAAGAAGCCGAGGAAATGGGCCGATCCCAGAATGCCGATGTCCTGCGTGCTGAACCCGAGTGCAAAACCCGACAGGGCGTCGAGTGGCCCAAGCGAGCCTGAACTGAGCTGCAGCAGGATGACGGAAAGAAAGAGGGCGGCAAAGGAAATGAGCAGGCGCATGGGACCGAACCTGACCTATTCGCGCGCTGGCCCCTTGCCTGTTTCCGACACCTGACGTTCTTTACAGTGTCGTTTCGATCCGTGCCCTGATTTCGATATGCACGGTGTCGCCGACCAGTTCGCCATATCCCTTTGCACCATAGTCACGCCGGTTGACGCTGCCATTCAGGATGACGGTCAGGCGGTCAAGGTCGTCGGGTGCGGTGCCTGTGTTGCGAAACAGCTGTGCATTGAAACGGACGTCGCGTGTGACACCGCGCAAGGTCAACAATCCGCCAAGCGTCGCCCCATCCGACATCCGCCCGTCTGGCCCAAGCGTGACCCTGGTCGAGCGGAACCGCGCCTTTGGAAACTCCGCCGCGGCCAGAACGCTGCGGGATTTCAACGCCTCTGTGATCGGCAACAGGCCGGTGCGCGCGCGCCTGACATCTGCGGTGACATCGGCGGTGGAGGCGGCAAGGTTTTTGGCGACGATGCTGAGGTTTGCACGTTCGACCGGTACGATGCCCCTGACCGGTGTGCCGCCAAGGTTGAACGTGTACGTGATTGTCGCGTCGTCGGGGCCCAGAGTATAGGGCCGCGCATCGACATGCATCGGATATGCCAATGCCGCCAGGGCACCGGCAAGGACGGTTCTGCGCTTCATTTTCTGCCTCGAACTGCTGGTGGTTCCGGTCTTTTTTAGTGCCGGGAACCTTATTATTGCGTGAACGCTAGCAGCGAATGGATCAGCCGTCCTCTGATTTGTGTCCTGCTTATGCCGCTTTTATCTTTTGTGTGACATGTGGCAGCGCCTGGCCGGGCACGCGGCTGACGCGCCATGCCTGTTCGGGTGCGGTGCGGGCCCGCAGCCGGGTCAGCGTCCACGCCCCCGTGGTGCCCTTGTGATCGGGGGCCAGATGCCAGCGGCTTTCGACCCCTTGCGCGCCGCCCATGCCTGGGGTCAGCAGCAGGCCCAAAGGCGCATGCCCGCGTGCCTTGCCCCCGGTTTCCGCCGCCAGATGCAGACGCCGCACCGCCGTGAGACCAGGCAGGCCCGGCAGATCGCCAATGACCAGCGGGACCGCGCCCGAGCGCAGCACTTCCTCCAGGCTCCACAGCACATCCTCGGCCCGTTTCGGCTGTACGAGGATCAGGCGGGCGGGGTCGATGAACGGCATCATGCCGCAGGGGTTCAGGCGGTCCGCAGTCCAGTCCGGGGCGATCCAGATCACCGGCCCGGTGGTCTGTGCCGCAAGCCACAGTGCCAGGCGGTGGCGCGCGGGCCCGCACGCCTCGTGTGCCCGCCCCAGCGCCAGCCCATCCCCCAATCCATGCTTTTGACCCTGCGCCAATATCGGCAGGCAGGGCGTGTCACGCACGGGTGCGCGGTGCAGGAGTGGGTGGTGTACAGGCATGTTTGCATCATACATGTTCATTTTTTGTTCTCAATGATTCAGTCGCGCGAACCGTGCAGAAAAACCGCTTGCCCATCGCAGTCTGCCCGCTAGGGTCGCACACCGGGGCAGACGTGAAAGGACAGGGCCATGGAGCGACGTAAACTGGGGCGGACGGATATCGAGGTGTCAGCGCTGTGCCTTGGGTCAATGACATGGGGGACGCAAAACAACGCCGAAGAAGGGCACGCCCAGATCGAACGCGCGCTTGAGGCCGGGATCGACTTTGTCGACACCGCCGAGATGTATCCCGTCAACCCGATCCGCGCCGAAACCATCGGGCGCACGGAGCGGATCATCGGGCTGTGGTTCGAGCGTGGCGGCGCCCGCAAGGACATGGTGCTGGCCACCAAACACTCGGGCGAGGGCATGGGACATGTGCGCGACGGAGCGCCGATTTCATCCGCGACCATTCCCGAAACCATCGAGGGTTCGCTGCGCCGTCTCCAGACCGATTACATCGACCTTTATCAGTTTCACTGGCCCAATCGCGGCAGCTATATGTTCCGCAAGAACTGGACCTATGATCCGACCGGGCCCGACCCGGCCCAAGTGCGTCAGAACATGGATGACTGTCTGGGCGCGCTTCAGCGCGAGGTCGATCGTGGCACAATCCGAGCCTTTGGCCTGTCCAATGAAAGCGCGTGGGGCACTTGTCAGTGGTTGGCCGCAGCCGAGCGCACCGGCGGGCCGCGGGTTGCCTCGATGCAGAACGAATATTCATTGCTGTGCCGCCTTTACGATACCGACATGGCCGAAACCAGCATTCACGAGGATGTCGGCCTGCTTGCCTTTTCGCCACTCGCGGCAGGATTGCTGACGGGCAAGTATCAGGGCGGGGCGGTCCCGGACGGGTCGCGCATGTCGCTGAGCTCGGACCTTGGCGGGCGCAGGACCGAACGGGTATTTGCTGCTGTCGACGCCTATCTTGATGTCGCGCGGCGCAACGGGCTGGACCCGGTCCAGATGGCGTTGGCGTGGTGCATGAGCCGCCCCTTCATGGCGTCGGTGATCTTTGGCGCCACAAGCGTGGAGCAGCTGGAGGTGGCCATCGGTGCCGCGGATGTCGTCTTGAACAAACACGTTCTGGACGAGATCGACGTTGCGCACCGCGCCCATCCGATGCCGTATTGAGCATTCAGCGTTTTTCGGGCGCGTGTTGACGTTTTTGGGATGGCACGCGCATCAATGATCGCGAGACTGGGCAAAACATCCAAAGGAAAACACCGATGCCGCTTTCCATGAACCAAGATGTCTTTGTGACTTGCGCCGTGACCGGGTCGGGCGGAACACAGGACCGCAGCCCGCATGTACCGCGCAGTCCTGCCCAGATTGCCGAAAGCGCGATTGCGGCTGCCAAGGCGGGTGCTGCGATTGTGCACTGCCATGTGCGCGACCCCGAGACCGGCAAACCGAGCCGGGATCTGGAGTATTACCGCGAGGTGACCGGGCGGATTCGCGAGGCCGAAGTGGACGTTGTGCTGAACCTCACGGCCGGGATGGGGGGTGACATCGTCTTTGGCCCGACGGAGTCTCCGATGCCGCCAATTGCGGGCACTGACATGATCGGCGCGTCTGAACGGGTGCGTCACATTGCCGAATGCCTGCCCGAAATATGCACCCTCGATTGCGGCACCATGAATTTTGCCGAAGCCGATTACGTGATGACCAACACGCCCGGCATGTTGACGGCCATGGGCACCATGATGACCGCGCTGGGTGTAAAGCCCGAGATCGAAGCCTTTGACACGGGCCACCTGTGGTATGCAAAACAACTGGTCAAGGACGGCGTTCTGGATGCCCCGGCCCTTGTTCAGCTGTGCATGGGGGTGCCGTGGGGCGCGCCGGATGACCTCAACACGTTCATGGCGATGGTGAACAATGTGCCTGATGACTGGACCTTTTCCGCCTTTGGTCTGGGGCGCAATCAGATGGCCTATGTTGCGGCGGCGGTACTGGCGGGGGGCAATGTGCGCGTCGGTCTGGAAGACAACCTGTGGCTGGGCAAGGGTGCGTTGGCGCAAAACTGGCAACTGGTCGAACGTGCGGTCACCATTGTCGAAAACATGGGTGCGCGCGTGATTGGCCCGTCCGAGGTGCGTGAGAAACTCGGGCTGGTAAAGCGGGAGCCGAAAGCCTGAAGATGCGCGCGGACGCCGCGCGCGAAAACGGCGCACCGGGTGTGTTCCGTCGGGCTGGATATGCCTTTTTCGCGCTTGCGCTGGCCGCATGTACCGACGGTGCGAACCGGGGTGGCGATGCATCGGCATTGCGCGATCCCACTGTGCCTATCGGGGCGATCCTGCGATTTGACCCGGCCCTGTTCGATGGCGACTGGCGCGTCCACTCGGCTGCGGGCGCGGCGTGGGATCTGACCGGCTTTACCGTGTCAGGCCGTTCGACCGCGTGGCGCGAACCGGCAGGCAGCGCCACGATCACCGCACGTGCGACGGGTATTTTGCAGCTGCGATATGCGGACGGCACGCAGCGCGATCTGTGGGTGATCTGGACCGACCCGGATCATCACACCGTGGCACTTGGTACGCCGGATGGTGCGTTCGGATTTATCGCCACCAGGGCGGGCCGCTTTCGCGCCGATCAGGTCACAGCGGCAGGCCAGGTTCTGGATTTCAACGGCTATCGCACACAGACATGGAGCGTGAGGGCAAGATGAAGACAGCGGCAATCATTGGCGGCGGGGTGATCGGTGGCGGCTGGGCCGCGCGGTTCCTGCTGAACGGCTGGGATGTGCGGGTGTTCGACCCTGACCCGGACGCCGGGGCAAAGCTGGCCCCGGTGCTGGCGCAGGCGCGGCGCGCATTGCCCGGCCTGACGGATGTGGCCCTGCCGCCCGAGGGCACGTTGAGCTATCACGCGGACATGGCCGGGGCGGTCGCGGGCGCGGACTGGATACAGGAGAGCGTGCCGGAGCGCCTGGACATCAAGCACAAGGTGCTGGCCTCGGTGCAGGCGCATTGCCCGGCGGACGCGGTTATCGGCTCGTCCACCTCCGGCTTCAAACCATCCGAGTTGCAGCAGGGGGCCGCGCGCCCCGGACAGATCATGGTCTGTCATCCCTTCAACCCGGTTTACCTGATGCCGCTGATCGAAGTGGTGCCGTCGCCCGCGACTGACCCCGCATTGGTGGAAAAAGCCGAAGCCGTTTTGCGGTCACTCGGGCATTTCCCCCTGCGCGTGCGCAAGGAAATTGATGCCCACATCGCGGACCGGTTCCTTGAGGCGGTGTGGCGCGAAGCGTTGTGGCTGGTCAAGGATGGTGTCGCCACCACCGAAGAGATCGACGAGGCGATCCGCATGGGCTTTGGCATCCGCTGGGCGCAGATGGGGCTGTTTGACACCTATCGCACCGCTGGCGGCGAAGCGGGGATGCGCCACTTCATGGCGCAGTTCGGCCCGGCATTGCAGTGGCCGTGGACCCGGCTGATGGATGTGCCGGAGTTTACCGACGACCTTGTCGATCTGATCGCGGGCCAGTCCGACGCGCAGTCGGGTCACATGAGCATCCCGGACATGCTGAAGGCGCGCGATGACAATCTGGTGGGCATGATGCGCGCCCTCAAGGCCAATGACTGGGGCGCTGGCGCGGTGATGAATGCCCATGAGGCGCAGTTGCGCGGCGGCACCGTTCTGGGTGCCCATGCGGATGATCTGACGGATCTGTCCGCCCCCGTCCTGACGGTGCGCCGCGCGGTGCCGCTGGACTGGACGGATTACAACGGCCACATGAACGAGGCGCGGTATTTGCAGGCCTTTGGCGATGCGACCGACCGCTTCATGGCGTTGATCGGGTGCGATGCCGACTATATCGCGACGGGGGGCAGCTATTTCACCGCCGAGACGCATATTCGCCATGTGGACGAGGCGGGCGCGGGCGCGGTGATCGAGGTGCGCACGCAGGTTCTGTCCGGGACGGGCAAGAAGATGCATCTGTTTCATGAAATGTACGAGGGTGCGCGTTTGCTTGCGACGGGTGAGCATTTCCTGCTGCATGTCAGCCTTGAGACCCGCCGTCCGTCCGAACCTTCGAAGGCGATTGCCGCGGCTTTGGGCCGGATCGCGACGGCCCATGCGGCACTGCCGGTGCCGGAGGGGGTCGGGCGGGCCGTGGGGCAACGCCCGTGAGCCGCGTATTCATCACGGCAGGGGCTTCGGGCATCGGTCTGGCCATGGCACAGGCGTTTGATGCCGCGGGGCATGACGTCTGGGTGACGGATGTCGATCCGGTGGCGTTGAAGGCTTTGCCGGGTTCCGTCACGGGCCGCCACTGTGATGCGACGGACGCGCAGCGGATGGCCGGGGTGATGGCCGAAGCCGGGACGCTGGATGTGTTATGCGCCAATGCGGGCATTGCTGGGCCCACGGCGCGGATAGAGGATGTGGACCTTGATGACTGGCGCAGCTGTGTGTCCGTCAATCTTGAGGGCGCATTCCTGGCCACCAAATACGCGATAGGTCCGATGAAGGCCGCCGGGCGAGGCGCCGTGATCTTTACCGCGTCCACGGCCGGGATATTTGGCTATCCCAACCGCGCGCCATACGCCGCCGCCAAATGGGCGATCATCGGTTTGATGAAAACGGTTGCCATGGAAGCGGGTCCGTTCGGGGTGCGTGCCAATGCCATCTGCCCCGGCGCGGTCGAGGGGCCGCGTATGGAGGGTGTGCTGGAACGCGAGGCGGCGGCCAAGGGCATGACCCGGAAACAGGTCTATGAGGGCTATGCCTCGGGCACTTCGATGCGGACATTTGTCGAGGCGCGGGATATCGCGGATATGGCGGTGTTTCTGGCAACGGGCGCGGCGCGCCGTGTGTCGGGGCAGGTAATCGCTGTCGATGGCCACACAGAGAACCCGGACCCCAGGCTGTGATCAGGGACTGTGACCAAACGGAGCGCGCTGGCGCGCGCATTACATTATCGGTTTGCCGCTTCGGGACTCACCAAACCAGAAATATCTGTGTCGCATCCACCCACGCATGATCTTTGGCGTGACAGGGGCCGGTCTGCCGCTCAAGCAGAAATGCGGTTTCCTTTTTCAGGGGGCCTATATACTTAACTAGCCAAATATCACTTGACGGCTGGAGCAGTTTTGGCTAGTTTAATTCCAGATAGGGGATTAAGCGCCATGACCGAGACACTTAGCACATTTGAGTTCTTCCAGAAATTCCCGAATGAGGAAGCCGCGCGAGTGTTTTTTGAAACTCGCCGCTGGGGAGCCGAGCCTGTCTGTGGTCACTGTGGCAGCGTATCCGTGACCGAGTGCAAAGACCACAAACCGATGGCCTATCGCTGCAAGGATTGCCGCAAGCATTTCAGCGTCCGCACAGGCACGGTGCTGGCCGAGAGCCGCCTTCCCCTGCAAAAGTGGTTGCTGGCCATCTTCATGCTCACCAGCGCCCGTAAGGGCATCCCTAGCACTCAAATGGCACGTGAGTTGGGCGTCACCCAGAAAACCGCGTGGTTTCTTGCGCAGCGCATCCGCGAAACGTGGCTCAAAGATCAAGGCAACAGCGACATGGGCGATCACACCCAAGTTGACGAGACCTATGTCGGCGGCAAAGAGAAGAGCAAGCATTCCAACAAGAAACTGCGCGCAGGTCGCGGCACGGTCGGCAAGACGGCAGTCGTCGGTATCCGTGACCAGCACGGCCAAGTGCGCGCACAAGTCACTGAAAGCACCGCCGCCCCAGCTTTGCATGGTTTCATCACTGCAAACGCGCCAGCGGGTGCTACGGTCGTCACAGATCACCACAAAAGCTATCTGGGCCTCGCCGCAAAAGGCTTTACGCACAAGCGCGTCAACCACTCAGTTGGCGAGTATGTTCGCGACAAAGCCCAAACGAACGGCATTGAAAGCTTCTGGGCGCTCTTGAAGCGCGGTCACTACGGTATCTATCACTACATGAGCGCCAAGCACCTGCATCGCTATGTGAACGAGTTCTCGTTCCGCCATAACACTGCGCAGGCTGGCACTATGAACTTCATCGGAATGACGATTGACCGGATGGTTGAGAAGCGTCTGACATACAAGGAACTGATCAATGGCTAAAAAGCCATCACACATTGATAGAATTGACGCAACATTTGATGAAGTTGTGCGCGCGATTGCCCCCAAGGCAAAGAAAAAGGAAATCACCATTATGGATAGAAAAATCAATGTCTTAGCGCAGTCTGTGGGCCAAAAGGAAATCGGCTCAGATCAGGGCAATCTTGACTTGGGAATTGAGAGAGAGCGTGACATTGAAGGCATTGGCATGGGGGTGCTATCCGACGGGACGCCGTACCTCAACCAACGCGGGCTGGCGGCGTTGTGTGGTGTTCAGAATGCCCACATTGGCACAATTAGCAGTCAGTGGGATGATACACCCGCAAAGCCGAGAATCGCCACTATCAAGGGAATTCTGGGCGACATTGGTATAGAATTTCCATCCGCGCATATTGAGGTGATGCACAAGGGGGTAGTCCACTACTGCTACCCTGCTGAGGTCTCAATCGCAATTCTTGAGTATTACGCGATGGATGCGGGCAGCAACGTACAGCCCGAAGCCCGCAAGAACTTTCGCATTCTGGCAGGCTCCAAGCTTCGCGATATGATTTATAGCCAAGTCGGATATGATCCGACTGGCAGCGTTTCTGAGCCTCTAAGAAAGTGGCATGAGCGGATTGAACTTAATCACCAAAGCGCACCATCTGGTTATTTCAGCATCTTCAATGAGGCTCATACCGTGATTTATGAGTTGATCATGGCCGGTGCGCAGATTGGTGAGAAAATGGTTCCAGACATTTCTATCGGTCAGCATTGGGCTAAATACTGGGACGCTCAGAACTTGGATGAGCGGTTCGGAGACCGTGAGAAATTCCCGCACCGTTACCCGCAAGACCATCCGCAAGCAAAATCCAACCCTCAAATTGCAAACTGCTACCCGCTCGACGCACTTGGCGAATATAGAAGGTGGCTTCAAGATGACTATTTTGCCGGAGGTAAGTTCGCCGGATACTTAAAAGGGAAGAAGGAAATTCCGCCTTCCGTGGCTCAACTTGCCATTGATAGACTGTCGCCAACGCTGATTGAGAGGGAGTGATATATGCAGCAGGCGAAGCAAACTGCAATCGAATTCGCTTCCGAAACTGGCCGCTTAGACCTTGTTTCATTGCTTCTAGCGGCAATCGGACTTATATTAGTTTTAGGCGGTCTTTTTGCCTTCATCAACTTTCGCTCAATAGCGAAAGCACATGCAGTAGCGGAAGCCGCCAAGATTGCAGAAGCTACAGCCGAGCGAGTAACCAACGAATATTTGCAACGGGAACTGGACCTGTCACGGAATTGTTCCGCTCCTTTGACTTGGTAATTTGCCACAAAGGAGAACAACAATGGCATCGAGATCCACACCCGAATTCCGCGCTGAAGCGGTTTGGACCTGTCACGGAATTGTTCCGCTCCTTTGACTTGGTAATTTGCCACAAAGGAGAACAACAATGGCATCGAGATCCACACCCGAATTCCGCGCTGAAGCGGTTCGCATCGCACTGACCAG